>Ga0164242_10003577_pt1 | contig 17688 bp, 19 predicted proteins | sample OricomgcompostMG_FD_108783 | JGI IMG/M metagenome (GOLD analysis project Ga0164242, IMG submission 108783) | Miracle-Growth compost microbial communities from Emeryville, California, USA - Original compost - Miracle growth compost (MG) ...
CGACGACGTGCCCTGGTTGAGCGTGCTCCGGCCTACCGTGAGTGTCGTCACGCGTGATGGGCAAGGCATGGGCAAGGCCGCCGCGGAGTTGGTTCTTGAGCAGATCGCGGGCAATCCGCCGCGGATAGTGACTCTCCCCACGGCGTACGAGCCTCGTGAGACGTCCCGAAAGCCTGCTTCGAAAGCGTGATCCGCCCGCTCGGCGTCCGGTCACCCGCCTTGACAGTGGCGACGCCGCTTTCGACAATGGAAACGTTTCCAAGGGAATGAGTGATGATGCAGCATCCAACTGATGTTCGCGCCGAGCAGCTCCTCATCGACGGCGCCTGGCGCGGCGCGGAATCCGGCCAGACCTTCGAGAGCGTTGATCCCTTCACCGGGCGCGTCTGGGCGAGCGTCCCCTTGGCATCGGCATCCGACGTCGACACTGCGGTGCGCGCGGCGCGCGGCGCGCTCGACGACGGGCCGTGGGGGCGCATGACCGGTGTCGAGCGTGCGGGTCTGATGCGGCGGCTCGCTGACCTTGTGGCGCAAAACAGCGAGGCGCTCGCCCTGCTTGAGTCGACGGACAACGGCAAGTTGTACCGCGAATCGCTGGCGCAGTGCCGGCGGCTGGCTGAGGCATACGACTACTTCGCGGGAGCGGCCGACAAGCTCCACGGGACGACGATCCCCGGGGACAGCACGGACTACCTCATCTATACGGTCAAGGAGCCGATCGGCGTCGTCGGCGTGATCCTGCCGTGGAATTCACCGCTGTCGCTGCTTGGTTACAAGTTGGCGCCAGGGCTCGCGGCCGGGTGCACCTTCGTCGTGAAGCCCGCCGAGCAGACCTCGTCGTCCACCCTCGCGTTTGGCCGACTCTTCGAGGAAGCGGGCTTTCCGCCGGGCGTTTTCAACGTCGTGACGGGCGCGGGCGAGGTGGGCCAGGCTCTCGTGCGCCACCCCGCGGTCAACAAGGTCGCCTTCACTGGCTCGACCGAGACCGGCATCGCCATCATGAAGGACGCCGCCGATCATCTGGCCAAGGTCAGCCTCGAGCTTGGCGGAAAATCGCCGAACATCGTGTTCGACGACGCGGACGACGGCGCGGTCGACGGCATCGTGGCCGGCATCTTCGCGGCGTCCGGGCAGACCTGCGTGGCCGGCTCGCGTCTGCTCGTGCAAAGCTCGGCGTACGACCGGGTCGTCGAGCAGGTCATCGCGCGCGCGGGCCGGCTCCGGCTCGGCGACCCTTTCCTGCCCGAGACGGATATGGGCCCGATCGCGTTTCGCGAACAGCGCGACAAGGTTCTCAGTTACGTGAAGATCGCACAGGACGAGGGCGCCGTCATTTCGTACGGAGGCCGGGCGCCGACAGGCGGAGGTCTGTCCGGCGGGCTTTTCGTCGAGCCGACCGTGATAACGAACGTCGACAACCAGATGCGCATCGCGCAGGAAGAGATCTTCGGCCCCGTCTTGTCGGTGCTGCGGTTCGACGACGAAGACGACGCGGTGGCCACTGCGAACGCCAGCAGATACGGGCTCGCCGCAGGAGTGTGGACCCGTGACATTCGCCGCGCCCATCGCATGGTGCGTCGCCTCAACGTCGGCACGGTCTGGGTGAACACGTACCGCGCCGTGTCGTATCACACGCCGTTCGGCGGCTTCAAGATGAGCGGAAACGGCGTAGACAACGGCCTTGAGTCCCTCGCCGAGTACACGCGAGTGAAGGCCGCCTGGGTCGAATTGAGCGGCGCCAGCGGTGATCCGTTCGTGCTGCGATAGGCGGCACACCTGCTTGACACGAGCAGATGTTCCAGGCACGATGATGGAATCGTTTCCGGTGCCCGAGGCGGAGGAGTGGGTCGTGCTGGCGGTCGAACAGGGTGGACTGCCAGATCTGCGAATCGAGCGGATTGAGACCGTGCCCGTGCGGGTGCCCCTCGATCAGGTCTACAAGGGCAGCCATTACAAGATGAGCTACCGATCGACGATCGTCACCCGGGTTCACACGTCGAGCGGCGTCGTCGGCGAGGCGTATGCGGGAGATGAGGACGCCGGGCTCGCCGAGATCGATTCCATCATCAATCGCGAGATCGCCCCGCGGCTCATTGGCGAAGATGCCTATGCCACCGAACGTTGCTGGGAGATCGCCCGCCCAGCGACCTGGGACATTCTGCGCGATCGCAGGCTCGGGCTCGTCGCCACGGCATGCGTCGACACCGCGATCTGGGACGCTCTCGGCAAGGCGTTGGGGATCCCGCTGTGGAAGCTTTGGGGGGGCTATCGGGACGCGGTTCCCGTCATCACCATCGGTGGTTACTACACGGCGGACGCCGATATCACCGCCGAGGTCTCGGGTCTGATCGAGGCGGGTTTCGCCGGCATGAAGTTCAAGATCGGTGGCCGTACGCCGGAGGAGGACGCCGCACGGCTTCGCCAAGCGCGAGCCGCCGCCGGCGATGATTTCAAGCTGGCCGTCGACGCCAACCAGGCATGGACTCCGGCGCAGGCGATCCGCTTCGTCCAATTGGCGGCCGACTGCGACATCATGTGGTTCGAGGAGCCGTGCCAATGGCACAACGACCGGCGTGCGATGCGTGACGTACGGTTGGCGAGCGGGGTCGCGGTCTGCGCGGGCCAAAGCGAGTTCTCGGCCGCAGGCTGCCGCGACCTGATGGAGACGGGCTCGATCGACTTCTGCAACTTCGACGCATCGTGGTCGGGTGGTCCGACGGAGTGGCGGCGGGTGGCAAGCATGGCGACGTCGTATGACGTTCGTATGGCGCACCACGAGGAGCCGCAGGTGGCGGCGCACCTGCTCGCGTCTATCCCCCACGGCACTTTCTTGGAGTACTTCCACCCGCAGCGTGATCCGATCTGGCACGGCTTGATCGCCAATCAGCCGGTCCTGAAGGACGGCTACGTCACGTTGCCCACTCGGCCGGGCCTCGGGTGGGAGCTCGACGAGGACTACATCTCCCGCTACCGGGTCAGCTTCGAGTGACGGGCAGGAAAAGGCTGGTGGCTGTCATCCACCAGCGTGGTTACGAATCACAAGAGCTAGGAGGAGAGTCCTATGGCGCGTATGCGGTTTCGGCAGGCCGTCGCGGCGGCGCTTGCCGACGAGATGAGGGCCGACTCGTCGGTCGTCGTCTTCGGTGAGGACGTCGCGGTGGCACAGGGCCCCTTCAAGACGTCGGAAGGGCTGCTCGCCGAGTTCGGGCCGCTCCGCGTACGCGACACCCCCATCTCGGAGATGGGGTTCACCGGCATGGCGGTCGGCGCGGCGGCAACCGGCCTGCGCCCCGTCATCGAGATCATGTTCATGGAGTTCCTCGGTGTGGCCCTCGACCAGTTGGTGACCGAGGGCGCGAAGATGCGTTACCTGAGCCACGGCCAGGTCAGCGTCCCGATGACGGTGCGCGCGTCGGTCGGCGCCGGCGCCGGTTTCGGCGCCCAGCACAGTCAGACCCTGGAGAACTGGGTGGCCGCGACTCCCGGTCTGCGCGTGGCCGTGCCGAGCGATCCGCAGACGGCGTACGGATTGCTGCGTTCCGCGATCCGCGACGACGATCCGACGATCGTCATGGAACCGCGCGTGCTGTACCCCGAACGCGGTGAGGTCGTCACCGGTGACGAGGGCATCGTGCCGCTCGGCGTCGCGCGGGTCGTCCGGCCCGGAAATGCCGCCACCGTCGTCACGTTGGGGCAGACCACGAGGGTGGCGCTTCGCGCGGCGGAGGAAGCCGGTCTCGACATCGAGGTGATCGACCTGCTCACCCTGGTGCCGTGGGACCGCGCCACCGTGCTCGACTCGGTGCGGCGTACCGGGCGGCTGGTGGTCGTCGAGGAGGCGCCGTGGTCCGGTGGCTGGGGTGAAGGGATCGTCTCCGCCGTGGTGAGCGCCGCATTCGGCGACCTGCGGGCGGCGCCGTTCCGCATCACCACCCCCGATGTGCCTGTGCCGTATGCGAAGGATCTGGAGACCCGATACCTGCCGAACGTCGACGAGGTCGCGCGGCAGGTACAGGAATTCCTCAAGACGGACGCCGTCCCCGCCCCGTGGTGGGTTCGGGAAGGAGTGATCTGATGAGCGCGACAACGCAAGCGACGTCCATCGATCGCCGTCAGGCATTGGTCGACGACCCGATGGCGCAATTCGCGCGCATGGTGGAGATTCGCGATCTGGAGGAGCGGGTCAACGTTCTTTTCGCGTCCGGCGCCATCCACGGCACCACCCACCTGTGCCTCGGTCAGGAGGCGCTGGCGGTCGGCCTGGCAAGTGTGCTTCGCCCGACCGACGTCGTGACCGCCACCTACCGCGGCCACGGCATGGCCCTCGCGCTCGGCATGTCGCCCGAGTCGGTACTCGGCGAAATCATGGGTAAGGCCGAGGGCAGCACGGGCGGCGTCGGCGGTTCGATGCACCTGTGCGACATGTCGGTCGGCCTGCTGCCGACGTTCGCGATTGTCGGGGGCGGGCTTCCCGTCGCCGCGGGGGCGGCGCTCACCTTTCAGACCCGGGGCGAGGACGGCGTCGGCGTCGCGGTGGTCGGCGACGGCGCCGCCAACATCGGGGCCTTCCACGAGGCATTGAACCTCGCGTCGGTATGGCGGCTTCCGGCGGTCTTCGTCATCGACAACAACAGCTACGCGGAGTACAGCCGGATCAACCTGACGACCCCCATGGAGGACCTGCACCTGCGGGCCTCGGCGTACGGCATGCCCGGCGTCAAGGTCGACGGCATGGACGTCGACGCGGTGATCGCCGCGGCCTCCGACGCGGTGGCAAGGGCACGGTCGGGTGGTGGGCCGACGCTGATCGAGGCCAAGACCTACCGTTTCGCGGGTCATTCACGAGCCGATGCCGCGACGTACCGGCCGCAGGAGGAAGTCGACGAGTGGCGTAAACGCGACCCGTTGATCGTGACTCGTCGATCGATCATCGCGAAGGGTCTCGCCGACGACGCCGCCCTCGATGCCCTCGACGAACGTGTTCGTGCGGACGTCGCGGGGATTGTCGCGCGCGTTCAGGAGTTGCCCGGGCCCGCCATGGCGGCGATGTTCGGGCACGTCTGGCACGACAGCCCGAGCGTGGGATGACGCGGCCATGAAAATCACGGTGAAGATGCCGCGCGTCGCGGAGACGGTCGACGAGGTGGTCATCGCGGAGTGGGAATGCGCGGTCGGTGACGAGGTCGCCGAGGGCGATGTGCTGGTGCGCGTCGAAACCGACAAGGCCGTCGTCGAGGTGCCGTCACCGGTGCGGGGCCGCGTGGTCGAACTCCTCGTCAAGCCCGACGACGAGGTCGTCACGGGTGCGGCCATCGCCGTCATCGACGGTTTCTGACCGGCATACGCGGAGGTTTCGGATGGGCGCGGGGATCCTCTTCGAGGCGTTGGGGCCGCAGTTCCACCAACTCGGAATCGTCGTGCCCGACGTCGAGGCTGCTGCCGCCGCTCACCGGGTGCTCGGGCCGTGGTCGGTCTACACCTACGACCGCAGCGTGGTGCCCGGTCTCTGCGTCGCTGGCGAGCCCGCCGATTTCACCTTCCGGCTGGCGTTCAACCAACGCCGCCCACAATTGGAGTTCATCCAGCCGGTGAACGACAGCCCCTATGCGGAGTGGCTTCACGAGCACGGACCGGGCCTGCACCACCTCGGCTTCTTTGTCGACGATTTCGGCCGCGCGACCGACCTCATGCGCCGCGCCGGATTCGAGCCGTTCATGAATGGCGCCGGGTTCGGGGCCGACGGCAGCGGGGCGTATGCGTACTACGACACCGTCGACGAACTCGGGTACTTCGTCGAGGCGATCGAGGTGCCGACAGCTCGGCGTCCGCCCGAGTCAGTTCTGTTTGCAGAGCAATGAAGATCGCCCGCGTCGAGGCCGTGCCGGTCGCGTATCCGGAGCCGAATGACTCGGGGGCCACGCGTTATCTATGCCTCGTGAAAATCACCACGGACGACGGGATTGTCGGCTGGGGCGAATCCGTGACGCAATTTCCCGAGGCGAATCCGGCGGTGGCGGCGCTGATCGACGGGATGGCGGAGTTCGTCGTCGGGCGCAGCCCCCTCGACACCGAGGCGATCTGGCGCGGCCTGAAGGAACGTGCCTGGTGGTACGGCTACGGCGGCGGCCTCGCGTCGTTCGCCATCGCCGCGATCGACATCGCCCTGTGGGACGTGAAAGGCAAGGCCCTCGGGGTGAGCGTCTGTGAGCTGCTCGGTGGCGCCGTCCACGAAAGGCTTCCGGCGATTGCGTCGTCGCATGCCCACCACAGCTCCATCCAGGCGATGGCCGACGAGGCATGCGGATGGCTCGAGACCGGCCTCCACGGCATGAAGGTGGGCTTCGGCAAGCGCGGTGATGCTCACCTTGGTTACGACTACGCGAGGGACGTCGAGTATGTCGCTTCCATGCGCGCGGCGATAGGCGTCGGCAAGATGCTGATGATCGATCTGGGCTATGCCATCACGTGGGACGTATCGACGGCCGTCAAGCGAGTGCAGGCTTTCGACGAATACGGCGTCGACTGGGTCGAAGAGCCGCTTGGGGCATGGGATCCCGAGGGATATGCCGAGCTCCGGGCGAAAACCCGCACCCGAATCGCATACGGCGAAAAGGAGTGGACGCTCGACGGGTACGAGCGCGTGCTCGCCACGGGAACCTGTGACGTCGTCGGTGTCGACCCTGGTCGTGCCGAGGGCATCACCGGCTTCAAGAGGATCGTCGATCGGGTGGAAGCCCATCGTAGGCAAGCCAACGCACACGCCTGGTCGTCAGCGATCGTCACCGCGGCAAGCCTGGCGGTCAGTTTCACCAGCCCAGCCTGCCGGCTCTTCGAGCTCAAGCCACTTCGCAACCCGATGCAGCACGATCTCGTCGCCGAGCCGATCGAACACTCCGATGGTTGGGTGTATCCCCCGGTCTCAAGACCGGGCCTCGGGATAGAAGTCGACGACATGGTCGTCGATCGGTACCGGCAATGATCGCTTCGAGGCGCCCGCGTGACATGCCCTGGAGATGCAAGGCATGAGCGGCGCGTTCGCAGGCGCGGATAGGTTGCGGGCGCTCGTCGACCGCGCGTTCGACGACGCCACCCGCGGGGCAAGGGTCGGCAGCGCCGAACATCTGCTTCTCGCCGATTTCCTCGCGTGCGTGAAGGGCGCCGGGCCGGCGGCGGCTCCACAGGGTTGGCGCAATGACGGCACCGCGGGAAGCGCGGCCGCCCTCGGCGTCCGCGCGCACACGCTTGACCAGGACGACATCCACTGGATGGCAGGAATTCACCCCGGATCTGTGGTGTGGCCCGTCGTTCTCGCTCTGGGCGCCGAGAGCTCGGTAGACGGCGAGCAGGTGGCCGCGTCCGCGCGCGCGGGATACAACTGCATGGCCGGGCTCGCCGCGCTCCTCGGGCCTACGCATGCGCGGTCGTGGCATGCCACCGCAACCTGTGGCGCCGTCGGGGCGGCGGCTGCCGCCGCGGTGTTGCTCGGCTTGGGCGACGAACAGCGATTGTGGGCCTGTGGCCACGCCGTCGCGGTCGCCGGTGGCGTCGGGCAGGCGATCGTCGAACGGTCGGGCACCGCCGCCTTTCATCGTGCCGCCTGCGCGGTGACCGGAATACAGGCCGCACGTCTCGCGCAGGCGAACGTGAGGTCATCGCGAAATGTGCTGGACGGCGAGCGCGGCGTTCTCGCGCTTTTTCATGTCGAGCCGACGAATGTCTCCGACGCGCAGGCAGTCGCAACGCTCCCGACCACCTCGGTTCGGCTGTACCCGGTCAACGGCTTCGCTCAGGCGGCGGTCGCGCTGGCTGCGGACTTGCGGCAGCGTGCGCGTGCCGATGCGACGTCGCTTCTCGTCGAAGTGTCAGATTTCGTGGCCACCGCCACCACCGGCGTTCCGGGTGGCGCGTGGTGGGATTTGCGCCATGCCGTCGCGGCCGCCTGGTCGACTGGGGATCCGTTTGATTTGGAGCCGACGGCCGATTCTGTCGCCTGCCGAGATCACGTGCGAATCGTCGCGGGCACGGTGGGCCGCGGCACGACTCGCGTCACAGCGAAAACGCCGCGTGGCGATTTGGTCGCGCAAGCCGATTCCCCGCCGGGGCTGCTGCTCAGCGACCCGCGTCTCGCGCCGGAACTCGACCATAAGTGGAACCGGTTGGCGGGCGCGCTCCACGTGCGTGAGCTTGCCGACCTCTTCCTGTCACGAGGGCCACGGCGGCCGGACCTGCTCCAGCTCCTCGAATCGCCGACAACGTAGGCGCCACTGACCGTGAGAGAGATCGAGAGCATGCCGACAGTCACCGGCTTCTTCCACGCGGGCATCACCGTTCGCGACATGGAAACATCGCTGCGGTTCTACCGCGACGGTCTACGACTTCCGATCTACTTCGACAAGCTCCTGGACGGCGACTACCTGCGGACGGTCCTTGCGCTCGACTTCTCGGAGATTCGTGCCGTTTACCTGGCGATCCCGGGCGGTGGTTTCATCGAATTGCTCGAGTACCGAGGAATAGAGCGGCTGCCCGCCGCCTCGCGCCCGTCGGACTACGGCGCTGGTCACCTGTGCTTATACGTCGACGGCATCGACGCGTTGGTCGACAGGCTCGAGTCCTGTGGTGGGCGCGCACGCTCGCCAGGAGCTGTCGACATCACGAGTGGCCCCAACGCGGGGGCCCGCAGCATCTACATGCTCGACCCGGACGGATATTGCGTCGAGCTGTTCCAGCGGTCGCCAACGGCGTCGGCGAGGGCCTGACGTGCCTCACGAGGAGGATTCCATGAATGGTCGAGCGCCCACGGCGGTCGTGACCGGCGCGGCGAGCGGCATCGGCCGCGCGACCGCGATGAAGTTGCTCGCCGAGGGCTTCGACGTCCTCGCGGTCGACCGCGACGCGGATGGCTTGTCGGCGCTGCCGAGCGGGATGCGAACGCTCGTGGCTGATCTGAGCGTTCGTGCCGACAGAGACGAGGTGGTGTCACGCGGCGCCGGCGCTTCCGCGCTCGTGAACTCCGCTGGTGTCATCCGCTTGAAGCCGATCCTCGACATCGACGTCAGCGACATCCGCGACGTCTACGCGGTGAATGTCGAGGCATTGTGGGACCTGACGTCGCGCATCGGCCGGACGATGCCCGCAGGCGGCGCGATCGTCAACCTCAGCTCGAGTTCGGCGAAACTGGCGTCGACCTTGGAGGTCGCTGTCTACGCGTCGTCCAAAGCTGCGGTGCTCAGCATCACGAGGTCGTTCGCATACGCGTTCGCGCCGTCCGGGGTAAGGGTCAACGCCATCTGTCCCGGCATCATCGACACTCCGATGCAGGACACCGTTGTCGCTGGGATAGCGCGCAACCGGGACGCCGCGGTCACGGCACTGGCCGCAGACCGCATGGCGACCGTGCCTCTCGGCCGCTCGGCGACGGCGGCGGAGTGCGCCGACGCCGTCTGGTTTCTGTTGTCAGAGGCCTCCGCGTACATGACCGGCGAGGCGATGAATTTCAGTGGCGGGATGGTGACGTGGTGACGTTCTCGCGGACGCGACGGCCGAGGGCCGTTCAGCCGGTGGTGAGATCGAGAGGAGAGATCTGGTCGTCGGCGAGGTTCGCCAGCGGATCGACCGCGGTGGCCCTGGCCTTGCGGGCGTCATGCACGCGCGCGATCTGATTGGCTACCTCGAGCAAGATCACGAGAGGGACGCCGAGCGCCAGCATCGTCACCGGATCCCCCGACGGCGTCGCGATCGCCGAGAAGACGAACGCCAGAAAAATCGTCATCCGCCGCGACTTCTTCAGCCGTTGATAGGTGAGGATGCCGATCTGGTTGAGCAACACAAGGAGCAGCGGGATCACGAACGAGCCGCCGAAGACGAGCAGCATCGCCATGGCGTAGCCGAGGTAGTGGTCGATCGAGATCAGGCTCGTGGTGCCCTTCGGCGCGAAGTTCAACAAGACCTGCAGGCCCTTCGACATCACGAAGTAGGCGAGCGTGGCGCCGGCGAGAAACAACGGCACCGCCGTGCCGACGAACATCAGCGAGAACTTGCGCTCCTTGCGCTGCAGCCCGGGTGTGACGAACGCCCAGAGCTGGTAGAGCCACACCGGCGACGACAGGATGAGTCCCGCAATGACCGCGACCTTGAAATGCCAGACGATCGGGTCGAAGACGTTCGTGAACACCAGCGTGCCGCAGCCGTGAGTGGTGTCGATGGCGTTCTTTTGATGCACCTGGCAGTAAGGGCGGCGCAGCACGTCCCAGATCTGGTTGAAGAAGACGAACGCCACCACGCTGCCGACGAGAATGGCGAGCGCGCTTCGCATGAGGCGTGCTCGCAGTTCGCGGATGTGCTCACCAAGCGCCATCCGCCCGTCGGCTGTGCGGCGCGACCGGGCCATCTGACTTCGTCGGGGTCGAAGGGGCTATTGCGCCTCGTGGCGCTCCGGCTGAGCCTCGACCGGCGCGGGCGTCACCGGCGCCATCGGCGCGGGGGCCGGCTGCTGGTAGACGGGCTGCTGGTAGACGGGCTGCTGCGGGTAAGCCGCCTGCTGGGCCGGGGGAACCGGCTGCTGGTAGGGCTGCTGGGCGGTCGGGGCCACGGGCGGGTAAGGCTGCTGCTGCTGCGGGTACCCGGCGGGCAGCTGCGCTTGCGGCGCCGCCTGAGGCTGCTGCCCGGCGTGCTCGTCGTCAAGGCCCTTGATCTCCGCCTTGAAGATGCGCAGTGAGCGGCCGAGGCCGCGGGCGGCGTCGGGCATCCGCTTCGCACCGAACAAGAGAAACCCGACGACGATCAGAATGATCCAGATCTCTGGGTTACGAAGCATCGATGGCTCTCCATGGGCTTGGGCGGTCGAAACTTCATGCTACGCCGCCGCGGCCGGCGCGTTGCCTGTGCCGCGCAGGTTCGTCGCGTGGCCGGTCCGCGAGCGGTCAGTGACGATCCTGCGCCGCCGGGGCGCTGTCGACGGGGAACGTGCCGCCGAGGCGGGACAACGACTCGCCCGCCCGCGACACGTCGTGGCCAAGCGCTTTGAGGCGGCGCCACAGCTCGCGCCCGACCAGCGCGAGCGCCCCCAGACCGAGCAGCGCGAGGCCGATGAAGATCAGCGCCCAAGGAAAGAGACTCACCCGCACATGAAATCACGCCGCACAGGGAGGGGGTTCTATGCGGCGTGATTCATGTCGGTTCGGTGGGGGTTCCGAGCCGGCGAGGGGGTCGGAAGGGTCGGCTTGGGTCGGAGCGGGTCGGCGGCTCTAAGCGCGGAAGGCGTGGTCGGCGAGCGCGGCGAGGTAGTCGGTGCGCTCCATGGCGAGGGCGAAGTCGAGCAGCTCGTCGTAGCTGACCGACGCGCCGCTGTGGGTCTCGAGGGCCTCCGCGGGCACCGCCCAGTTGGTCGCGCGCACGCCGCCGGACACGAGCAGCGAGATGATGTGGTCGTCGGCGGGCTTGCGCACCTCTTCGACGCACCGGGGGCAACGGAACGCGTAATACGACAGCGGCGCTTGACTGCACACCATGAGCGTGAGGTCGTCAGCCGTTAACTCGACCTCGCCACAGGTAGGGCAGGTCGCCTTGATCGTCGTCATCGCCGACTCCTTCCGCCGCGCCAGTTGACTGCGGGCCTCCCAACTGGGTGACGTCAAACCCATCGACCGGGCACGCGGAACTCTTGAAGGCACAGGCGGCCCCTTTCGAATAGCCCGTCCGGCCCATTTCCGGCACGAGACCGCCGGTCGGCAGACACCGCCTTGACCCGCTCGCGCGGGCGGTGATCCGAGGGAGCTAGTGCGAGCGGGCAGCGGCCACGCGCCGGTCGCGAGGGAAGCGGCGCCGGGCGGAGGTCAGCCGGCCAGATCGAGCGCGGCGTAGGCGTCGAGCGCGGCCGCGGCGTCGGCGGCCGCCGCCGTCACCAGGCTGGACGGCGCGACCACCCGCCCGGCGGCGCCGAGGCGCAGCGCCAGCCGGCGCACCCACCGGGTGTCGGGCGTGCGCAGCCGCACGAGCGCGCCGCCGTCCGGCAGCTCCTCGACCGATTCGCACGGGTAGTACTCCGGCACCCAGCGGCCGGCGGGCGCCAGCTCGAGCGTGACGGCGACGTCGTCGGGGCCGGGCTGGAAGAGCCCGGCGTCGAGGTCGCGGGGCTGGGCGTCGGGGGGTGGGTCGGCCGGCAGGTCGAGCACCTCGACCGACACGATGCGGTCGAGCCGGAACAGCCGCACGGCCTCGGCCGACCGGCACCAGCCTTCGAGGTAGCTGCGGCCGGCGACGACGCTGACCCGCATCGGGTCGACGTCGCGCCGGGTCGTCTCGTCACGGGCGGGCACGTAGTAGCCCAGCCGCAGCCGGCGGCGTTCGCGCGTCGCGCGCTCGACGGCGGCCGCCGTCTCGGGGGACGCGCCCGGCGGCTCGACCTCGACCGCCACGGCCGAGCTGGCGACCGCGGCCTCCTCGGCGGCGTCCTCGAGCTTGGCGAGCGCGGAGTCGACCGCGGCGCGGTCTTGCAGGCCCGGCAGGTCGGCGAGCATCCGCAGGCCCACGATCAGCGGCAGCGCCTCGTCGCGCGAGAGCCGCAACGGCCGCGCGATCGTGTCGGCGTTGCTGAGCGTGATCCGGCCGGACGCCGTGATGTCGACCTCGATCAGGTCGCCGGGAAAGTAGCCGGGAAGCCCGCACATGTAGACCAGCTCGAGGTCGCGCACGATCTGCTGCTCGCTGACGCCGAACGTGCGGGCGACGTCGGCCAGCAAGGCGCCCGGCCGGGTGAGCAGGTAGGGCACCAGCGACAGCAGGCGCGGCAGCTGTTCGGTGGCGCCGCTCATCGCCGTCCGGCCTGTTCCGGCTGTTCGGCACGGGAGGCGGCGGCGAGCTCGCGCAGCCGCGACAACACCGCCGCGCGGGCCTGCGCCGGCTCGACGATCACGATGTCGGCGCCGAAGCCGATCACCTCGTCGGCGAGCCGGTCGGCGTCGTGCACGGCGAGCTCGACGAGATCCCAGCCGTCGCCGCGCGGCGTCACCGCGGCCGCCCTTCGCCGCACGCCGTAGGCCGCGCCCTCGCGCACCAGCAACGTCGCGGTGACGCGGGGTGGCTCGTCTTTGACCGTGGCCAAGACGATCGCGCGGACGTCGACGCCGTCGGGCGCTTGCACGCTGCCCGGCTCCCCCTCGGCGTGTGCCGCGCCGACGATGCGGCTGACCCTAAACGTGCGGGGCTCGCCGCGGTCGAGGTCGTGGCCGACGAGATACCAGCGGCCGTGCCACGACACGAGCCCCCATGGCTCGACGCGACGCGTCGCCCCTGCGGCGCGGTAGTCGAACCTGACCGGACGCCGATCGGTGGCCGCCTGCCGAAGCGACTCGAACGCGGGCTCGCTGGTGGCCACCCGGGTCTCGATCGCGACCGGCACGGCGTCGTCGAGGTCGAGGCCGGCGGCCCGCAGCTTGAGCAACGCCTTGGACGCCGGGCCGCCCAGGCTGGCGTGCTGCCAGGTGCGCGCGGCGACGCCAAGCACGGCCAGCTCGGCGGGCGAGAAGGTCAGCTCGGGCAGGTTGTAGTCGTCGCGGCGGATCCGGTAGCCGGGCTCGTCGTCGAACGAGCTGTCGCTGCCTGTCTCGAGCGGGATCCCGAGATCGCGCAGGTCTTCCTTGTCGCGTTCGAACTTGCGCTTGAACGCGTCGTCGCCGAGGTCTTCGTAGCCTGCCACGGTGCGCCGGATCTGCTCGGCGGACAGGTACCGCCTGGTCGCCAGCAGGCAGATCACCAGGTTCAGCAAGCGCTCGGTCTTGCGGGCAGACATGCGTTGCACGCTAACGCATCTCGCGCGCCCCCACCGGCCGCCACGACCGTGCGCGCGGTGGCGAGTAACGTCGCGATCCGTGATCAGATGGCGGCGGGGCACGGTGCGCTCTCTCGGCTCGGCATGGCGCGGCGCTCTGGAGCTGGTCGTCGAGGTCGACGGCGCGCAGGTGCCCGCTCTCGCCTACCCGGAGCTGGTCGGCGCGCCGCAGATCGGCGACGTCGTGCTCCTGAACACCACCGCGCTCGATCTCGACCTTGGCACGGGCGGTTACGCGATGGTGGTGGCGTTGCCCGATCGGTTGCCGCCGGACTCCCCCGACCCGGGCCAGCTCGTGAAGGCGCGCTACCTACCGCAGCAGGTGAGCGTGCGCGGTGTCGACGCGCAGGAGTCGCCCCACCACGGCGTTCTCGCCGACGCCGACTCGCTCGACGGCATGCCGGTCGTGATCGCCGACCTGCATTCGGCGTTGCCCGCGGTGATCGCCGGCGTGCGGCTCGAGCGGCCCTCGACGCGGGTCGCCTACGTGATGTCGGACGGCGGGGCGCTGCCGATCTGGCTGTCGCGCACGGTCGCCGGGCTTCGAGAGGCCGGCTGGCTGTCGGCGACCGTCACGGTCGGGCAGGCGTTCGGCGGCGACGTCGAGGCGGTCACCGTGCACACCGGCTTGCTGGCCGCGCGGCACGTGCTCGACGCCGAGGTGGCCGTCATCGCGCAAGGCCCAGGCAATCTGGGCACCGGCACCCGATGGGGCTATTCGGGCGTCGCGGCCGGCGAGGCGGTGAACGCGGTCGCCACGTTGGGCGGGCGCCCGGTGGCGTCGCTGCGCATCAGCGACGCCGATCCGCGCACCCGCCATCGAGGGATCAGCCATCACAGCCGCACGGCGTACGGCCGGGTGGCGCTGGCTGGCGCAGACGTCGTGGTTCCCGAATTGGGCGAGCCGTTGGCTTCGGCGGTCGAGGCCGATCTCGCCGAGCTGGGCGGGCGGCACCGGATCGTGCGGGTGTCGGCCCACGGCATGGTCGAGGCGTTGCGGGCGGTGCCGGTCGCGCTTTCCACCATGGGGCGCGGCCTGGACGAAGACCGCGGGTATTTCGTGGCGGCCGCTTGCGCCGGCCGCCACGCGGCGTCCCTGCTGGAAGCGCGTGACCGTTAGGCAGAACGTGGCCGCTATCCCTCGATCTGCCTGACAATCGGCCCGGCTATTTCACGTCGACCAGGTCGACGACGAAGATCAGCGTCTCGCCCGGGGCGATCGCAGAGCCCGCGCCGCGGTCCCCGTAGGCCAGGTGGGCGGGGATCACCAGGCGACGGCGTCCGCCGACCTTCATCCCCTGGAGGCCTTGGTCCCAGCCCTTGATGACCCGCCCGGCGCCGAGCGGAAAGGCGAGTGGGTCGCCGCGGCTCCATGAGCTGTCGAACTCCTCGCCGGTGGAGAACGAGACACCGACGTAGTGCGCGACGACGGTGCGCCCGGCGGTGGCCTCGGCGCCGTCGCCGACGATCTCGTCGACGATCACGAGATCGGCCGGTGGATCGCCCTCGGGAAAATCAACCTCGGGCTTGTCACGTTGCGTCACAGCGCTTCCTCTCGGGTCGGATGGTCGGTGGCCGTGCGCGGCTCAGCTGTCGTACGCGCCGAGCACGTCTCAGCTGTCGTACGCGCCGAGCACGTCGACGACGAACACCAACGTGTCGGTGCCGCTGATGCCGGCGTCCGGCTGGCCGCTCGGACCATACCCGTCTGCGGGCGGGGCCACGATCATGACCCGGCTGCCGACCTTGACCCCGACCAGGCCGGTGTCCCATGCCGGGATCAGCTGGCCTACTCCGACGGGGAACGCGGTGGGGGTCTTGCGCTGCCACGACGAGTCGAACTCTTTGCCCGAAGCCCAGATTTCGCCGACGTATTGCACGACGAGCTCTTGCCCCTTCGCCACGGCGGGACCGTCGCCCTGCACCAGGGTCGTGACCGAGAGCTTGGAGGGGGCGGCGGTCTTCGGGATCGTGATCGTCGGCTTCGAGCGCAGATCGGCGCTCGTCACCGTCGGCAGCGCTCCCCCGCCGCCGCCGACGACGTCGCCGCTCGGGCCCGCGTCGCCGCCATAGCCGGCGAGCACGTCGAAGACCATGACGGCGGTGTCGGTGTTCTTGATGCCCGACGGCAAGCCCGACACGATGCCGAAGCCCTCGCTCGGCGGGATCACGACGAGCACTCGGCTGCCTGTCGGCACCCCGACGAGCGCCTTGTCGAGGCCGGTCATCGCCAGCTGCCCGGTGCCGACCGGCAGGGTGTCCGGCACTGTCGTGGAGTCGTAGGTGTCGGCGAAGGCCGTCGCGCTGGCCCAGGTGCGGCCGTAGTCGTCGACGACCGCGAGATCACCGGACTTCAGCGCCGGGCCGGTCCCTTTCGTCAGGACGTCGACGACCGTCTTGGCGGGCGGGTCGCTCTTCGGGATCGTGATCGTCGGCTGCGCGCCGAACGCGCCGGCCACCGCCGGCTCCGCTGTACCCGGGGAGCTCGGTGAGCCCGAGCCGCCTGGCGAACTGGCCCCCGACGACGGCGTCGAGCTCGACCCTGACGACGCGGCCGAGCCACACCCGGCGAGCAGCAGCCCGACGAGCGCGGACGACGCGATCAGCGCGACGCCACGCCTGGACGCCGCCGGCTTGAGCGCGTGCGGCGGGGACGGGAAGCGGCGCATTGGTGACCTCGCGGGTGTCAGGGGGGCCGGGTGATCAAGGGGCGGGCGTCTGCCGCGCCCACCATGCGACGGTAACGGACGCTGCTGAGAGCCGGCTGAGCGCGCCCCGGCGGAGGCCGCCTACATGCTCGCGATGAGCTTCTCGACCCGGTCGTCGACCGAACGGAACGGGTCTTTGCAGAGCACGGTCCGCTGCGCCTGGTCGTTGAGCTTCAGGTGCACCCAGTCGACCGTGAAGTCACGCCGCTTTTCCTGCGCCCGCTTGATGAATTCGCCTCGCAGCCGGGCACGCGTGGTCTGTGGCGGCACCGACTTCGCCTCGAAGATGTCGAGGTCGCGCGCCACCCGTTCGACGTCGCCCCGGCGTTCGAGCAGGTAGTAGAGCCCGCGGCCGCGATTGACGTCGTGGTAAGCGAGATCGATCTGCGCGATTCGCGGCGACGACAGGGCGAGGTCGTGCTTGGCGCGGTAACGCTCGATCAAACGATGCTTGATCACCCAGTCGATCTCGCGTTCGACAAGCGAGAGATCGGCCGTGGAGATCGCCCGGATCGTGCGCTCCCACAGGTCGAGAACACGCGTGGTGATCGGGTCGACACCTCTGCGTTCGGCGAACTCGAGCGCTTTGGCGAGGTATTCCTCCTGGATCTCAAGGGCGCTCGCTTCGCGGCCGTTGGCGAGGCGCACCTTGCGGCGTCCGGTGGGATCGTGGCTCACCTCGCGAATCGCCCGGATCGGGTTCTCCAGCGTGAGGTCGCGCAACACCACGCCGGCCTCGATCATGCGCAGCACGAGGTCGGTCGAGCCGGCCTTCAGCATGGTGGTGGTCTCGCTCATGTTCGAGTCGCCGACGATGACGTGCAGCCGGCGGAAGCGCTCGGCGTCGGCATGTGGCTCGTCACGCGTGTTGATGATCGGCCGCGATCGCGTCGTGGCGCTCGACACGCCCTCCCAGATGTGCTCGGCGCGTTGGCTCACGCAGAAGACGGCGCCGCGCGGCGTGGCGAGCACCTTGCCGGCGCCGCAGATGATCTGCCGGGTGACGAGAAACGGGATGAGGACGTCGGCGAGCCGGCCGAATTCGCCTTGGCGGCCGACCAGGTAGTTCTCGTGGCAGCCGTAGGAATTGCCGGCGGAGTCGGTGTTGTTCTTGAACAGGTAGATGTCGCCGGCGATGCCTTCTTCGCGCAGCCG
>Ga0164242_10003578_pt1 | contig 17688 bp, 15 predicted proteins | sample OricomgcompostMG_FD_108783 | JGI IMG/M metagenome (GOLD analysis project Ga0164242, IMG submission 108783) | Miracle-Growth compost microbial communities from Emeryville, California, USA - Original compost - Miracle growth compost (MG) ...
AAAAACCGTTGCCCATGCAACCAACCCCAAATAAACAACCAACTTTGAGGTGTAGATTATTTGCTATATAAACCCCCACCCCACAAACATGAATTTTTACACTAAAACAAGCCCCCCCCCCCCCCCAAAAAAAAAAAAAGTGAGAGAGAGAGAGAGAAAGAGCGTCTCCAGGGACTGTAGGATCCGTCCCGGGGTGCTAGCTAGGGCCGGTACGTGACTAGGCACGGGCCACCTACACTCCTCCGAGACGGGTCCTACACTCCCCGGAGACAGGTCCTGGAGGCCCTGGAGACTCTCCAAAAAAAAGAAAAAAAACCATACCTACGTAGGTACCTAGGTACCTTACATAACGTTTAGTCTTAATAAAAGGCGACAGCTGAGTGAGACCAGGCTTCCACAGCTGATTCCGAGCACCAACTATAATAACCCTAGATCACAACAGGATCCGAAATACTTTGGCATCGTATCGCGAACTTATTTACCATGAACCGTTTTTATTTGCCCGTCCAGCCAAAGGATCATCAATCTACGAATACACAAGGGGCCCCGCTCCCACCTAGTTCTCCGGATACTGTGGTGACCTTCCAGGCATGGCACGAATTCGACTCATCAACTCAACAATGGGTGGAGGTAGACCCAACGTCCACCAGCCGTGCCCCGGAAGCCAGTGAGCCATGTGACCCCAACAACCTAGTCCTCGCAACGTGGAATATCGATGCCTTCTCAGCCTCGGAGACAGCTCGCGCCTCGGGCATCGTCTCGCACGTCTCTTTCGCCACGGCACCAGATATCATCCTACTCCAAGAGGTTTCGCGGGAGGGTCTCACCGCCGTGCTGGCAGACCCGCGGATTCGCAAGTCCTACTTCTCGACTGAGGCCGGCTTTGCCAACTGGGAAAGGGTTACGTCCTTTGCGACTATGACCCTACTGTCCCGCTCGCGGTTCGGCTACGGCGAAAATACCCCTGGGACGCCAACGCTGGGCCCGGTGTGGCGGGTGAAGTTCCCGAGCCGATACCTCCGCGATGCGCTATGCTGCGATATTTTCATCCCGTCAGCAACAGCAACAACAACAGGGAATGTGGCGGACCTGACCTCAACCACTACCCCGGACGCACCTACTGCTCCGGATGCACCTGTCGCTCCGGCCGCAACTGCTACTCCGGCCGCTACGTCGGACTCTACCCCTCCAACCACTGCTTCCCGCACCCGCCTCATCAACGTCCACCTCGACTCTCTCGCCATCAGGCCCTGTTTCCGACCGCGCCAACTCGCCATCACAGCTTCGTTTCTCCGCGCTGCGGGACGTGGGCTTGTCGCCGGCGACTTCAACCCAGTATGGCCAGAGGATGACGGTCTGGTCGCGGAGAATGGGCTCGAGGATGCATGGGTGGCGCTACGCGCTGACGAGCCAGGTTACACCTGGGGGATCGATGGGAAGCAGAAATTCCCGCCCAGAAGGCTTGACAAGATTGCCATGCTGGGACTTAAGGCGACGGATATAGAGGTCATGGACGCGGGCCCGGTTGACAGGGCTGCAACAAAACAGGGAACGGAAGTGGGAAACATTTCGTCGGGGGGCATTAGCAAGTCCGCGTTGCTCTGGAGCGATCATTCCGGGTTGAGGTGCTCGTTTGGACTGCTCAAGGCCGGGAATCAACAGAGTAACCCTGAACCAATACGAAGCACGAAGGGGTATACCCGGTTCGTCCCTTCAGTCCTTAGGCGCCTTTGTTAACAAGCATGTTTGGTGATCTCTAATATGATATACTTAGCTAAGGGTTTAGGCTTGTTGAAGGATCTGCCTGTATTCCCTAATTTTGATACTAATGGGAGATTCTCCTCTCTTACAACGGCGTTAAACAAGCATGGCATTTCAGCATTATGTTCGCAGGCAATTTTTGACCGGATAATTGCCTAAGTCTCCTTGCTGAACACGAGCAAGAAATGATGCGTAACTGGGCGAACTGAATCAACGTAGAGATCCATTCTTCAGAGAAACAACAAGTCAAACGGCTACCCCTCCACCTCAGCGTGATGAACTAGACAAAGTCGTATTCTTAACAAGCTCTTCGGTAAAGCTAACTGGGGCGGTTATATACTAGGTTACGATCGGACGCCGAATTCAGCTCACTGGCTGCATCTAGTATCCACCGGTCGATCGACATGATCGTAAGCCGCGTTCGCCTCGCCCATTATCCCTGTGCGGATCCGAAACGGCCCGCCTCGGTCGTTGAACACAACAGTGGTCTAGTCTGTCCGCTTTGCGGGGATCGCGGCCCGAAATTGATGTTTCATTTTCGGGGGCTCTTCCCCCTACAATCTCAAGCCCCCCCGCATGTCCGCTCCGTTTGCCTGGATCCATCAATCATATCCTGGCGCAAGCCTGGTCCCGTTGCGCTGTAACCTCGGCGCCGGCTCGCCTGCCAACTTTCCGCCAATCATCACCCTTGTGCAATTACTTGCCTTATTTACTTGCCTTATCCGATCCCTTATGGCTACCGCGCCAGTATCCTGGTTGAGATCGTGTCTCGATCCCCAGTGTATGCGGCAAATTGGCATCAAGTCACATTACGTACCTCCGTGAAATTTGTATATTGCTCTCGTAGCCCCCTTCTTGTAGGTCATCTCTTCTCACTTCACGCCCATTTGATTCTACCTTTGACCGAGTCGTGCTCCATTCGTGTGGCCGTCGATGAGAATGGCGCTCAAGTCGATCATTCAGCTACTTTCTCTCTGTATCCTTGCCTTAGCCTCCTCGGTATATGCTGCTTTTGGCTTCACCAAGTCCGGAAGTAACTATATCATCGATGCCGGCTCTGATAATCCTCTCGTATTTTCTGTGAGCGGGTCCAGCTGTGATATCAACTCAATCAAGTTCCGCAGCGAAGAACTACAATACTCAGGCAAGGGCACCCATATCGGCTCCGGTCTCGGGTCGGCTACCGTTTCCGTCACCCAGGTTTCCGGTTCTTCCAACTACATCAAGGTGTCATGTGTCACTTCGACTCTGACCCATTACATGGTTGTACGCGAAGGGGACAGCACCATCTACCTCGCGACCTACATCACTGCACAGCCGTCAGTGGGGGAGCTGCGGTTCCTCGCCCGTCTGCAGCCTAGCAAGCTGCCGGAGGAATACCCCTATGGTGTCGTGTCGAACACACAATCTGGTTCCGCCATCGAGGGATCTGATGTGTTCCTGGTTAACGGCCAAACCAGGTCTAAATTTTACTCCTCGACGCGCTTCATTGACGAAAACTCTCACTGCGTGTATCGCGACGATGACTCCATCCACGTGTGTATCATAACGCCCCAGCAGGAATCATCCTCAGGCGGGCCTTTCTTCCGTGACATCGACTCTAACAACGCCGGCGACTCCACTAACCTCTACAACTACATGAACAGCGGGCACACACAGACAGAGGCCTACCGCATGGGGCTGCACGGCCCCTACCTCATGACCTTCTCGAGGTCCGGCATCCCTCAGCTGAAGACCGTCGACGTTTCCTGGTTTGGCGAACTCGGCATCACCGGCTACGTCGCCGACTCAGCGCGCGGCAAGGTCTCGGGCAAGGCGTCGGGCGTCGGCAGCAGCTTCCAAGCGGTGGTGCACTGGTACAACTCGGCTGCACAGTATTGGACTGTCGCCGGTTCGGACGGCTCCTTCACGTCGCCGGCGATGAAGCCGGGGACCTATACCATGGTGCTGTACCAGACCGAGTTCAAGGCCGCCTCGAGCAGCGTCAGTGTGTCGGCGGGTCAGACAACGACAGCCAACATCGCCAGCGGCCTCACAAGCCACACGAGCCTGTGGAAGATTGGCGAGTACGACGGGCAGCCGACCGGGTTCCGCAACGCCGACAAGTTCTTGCGGATGCACCCGTCCGACACCCGCATGTCATCCTGGGGGCCCCTGACCTACACCGTCGGCAGTTCCGCGGCGTCCGACTTCCCCATGGCGATCTTCAAGTCTGTCAACAACCCGGTTACGATCAACTTCTCACTTGGCAGCGCTCCCTCCGGCGGCGCGACGCTACGCATTGCCACCACGCTAAGCTTCGCGGGTAGCCGCCCGCAAGCAAAGGTCAACTCATGGAGCGGACCAATTCCTAGCGCGCCAACCAAGATTGATAGCCGGGGTGTAACTAGGGGTGCCTATAGGGGTTTCGGTGAAGTCTACGACGTGAGCATACCGGCGGGAACACTCGTCTCTGGCAGCAACACCATTACGATTAGTTCTGTCTCCGGGAGCGACGGTGCTGATTTCTTGAGCCCGAATATCGTAAGTATAAGCTCAACAGTGGAGAAAGCGATTTCCACTAACCTTGTTTTCCCAGGTTCTCGATTGCGTTGAGCTATTTACTGCCTAAACACCCATTCTGACTAGCATGGCGGCTCTCTAAGGTGCTTAAGGTACACGCGAAAAGGGATAGCATGGCGGATCCAGCAACAATTTTAATGGCGATGTGAGATTGCTACAGAAATCAACTGGAGAAAGGAACAGATTCTTGTGCATATTTGGGCCGTGTATTGGTCGTCCCTTGTAAATAGTCCTAGCCAATTGAACATACATTGTGGTGAATCAGACTTCTTAACGTAGGATTAGCCAAGTCCATTCCAGGCCATGTCGGTGCTCCTCTATTCCTAGGGGCTAAGTCACTATGTAGTCGCCGTTATATCCGAAACAAATGCACTACGTTTAGGTGAACGCGAAACGATATCGATATAGGACGATATCTTGTCATGTGCCTACCGCCGAGCTTGGGTCCTACGAAACAAATTCGTAGTCATTGACGGGCTTCCCATTGCAAAGATTCATTGATGAATATTTAGGGGCAGGTGCAAGGTCTATTGCGTATAATCTTGCTCACAGAGAAGCCTCAATTGATTACGTGTAAATCCCCCTTTTACGTAGAGATTTGAGTATCGGGACGTTATCACTACCATTGGTGGCAGCCCTTCCATACACCGAGAATGCGCTTTCAGGACGAGCTTGCGATCACTAACAGCTGCGCCACTCGGCGCTGAAGATGACATGGACGTTCCCATCGAAAGAATCGACCTATTTTCCAATATTAGCTTCCTCGCAACGGATCCCCACCCGGCAAGCCGGGTAAGGAAGACGATAGTGTACTCACGGTCATAACACCGCCATTGGGGCTAGTGATCGGCGTGATGCGAACTTCCGAGTTGACGTTGAGGATAGCGGTGGAGCGGCCGCAAGGGGACCACGACTCGATGCCTACGCCAGCGAGCAGGTTGTAGTTGTCCTCGTAGGGGCTAGCAAGGACCTTTTCGAAAACGACTTCCTATAACTGGGTGTTAGCTCATAATCTTAGGCAGAATTGATTGGTCTACTTGCCTGGCTGTTGTCACCGGAGAAGGTGTAGCTAGCTCTACAGGTTCCAGACTGGCCCGCTGCCAGGCTAGCATAACCTTGGAAGCGAGTCTCAATGATGGAGAACCTTTAAGTGATAGTTAGTTCCTGCTGAGAGGCTTCGGTTGTGGCGAGGCAATGCCATGATCTTACTGGAATCCCTGGGGGAACTCGAGGTTGATACTGATCCGGCAGTTCTTCCGGCTATCGGCTGGGCTGGTGCCAGGGCCGACGGTGACGATATACTGGTCGAAAGCGACGTCGAAGATGGTACCCGTCGCGTCGACATTGACAAAGGCGTGCCCGGCGGGGCAGCCCGAGCCGATGGCGGTAATGTCCCTAATCTTTACATCGCTGATAGCGGGAGAGGGGGCCACGAGCTTATCCGCGGGGAGGGCGGCGGCAATGCCAACGAATAGGGCGGTGAGGAAACGCATATTTGGAATATTCTATTTCTTAAACGGGTGGTATTCCTAGGAGGTTGGTAGGTTGAGACAGATGAAGCGCAAGCGGGTGTTGAGGATGAGTTGTTCGGGGCCATCACAGCTCCTATATATACCCAAGGGTCCACGATGGCGGGCTCTCCTCCGCGCAACTATGAGGGTGTCCTCCAACTTCCTATCCGGCCGAGAATAAAGTAGCTGTATGCACGCCTGGATCTAGGGGTGGAGGTTCGACGTGTTACGTCCTATAGTCCGTGGCCACACGTAGCTGTGCTTCGCCGCGGCCGAACAACATGATACGATATGGTGGTTGGGTTGTAATCGGCAACGTTACCCCCCTATCACAAACTCCAGAGTCCCACCAAGCTGGAGTGGTAATGCAAGCTAGTCTCCTCAATTGGAGGATGCCTAGTGAAGGCACACCTTTCCACGGCCGGGGAGGCAACCTCCGCGCAAGGAAGCATCACAAGTCTCCCAGGCCTAGACCTCTATTACAGAGGACAATACAATAGCACATGTTTATTTCCGTGGACAAGCGGCGTGGTTTGCAGGCCGGTGGTAGCAGGCCCTTGCCCCCATAGGAAACTGGATACGGGGTAGGGATGAGTTGTCTCAGGGGCGAACAGCACAACGGCCTATCCGGTGCCTCCCATGGTACCCTATTTATTCTCATAGGTGACAAACAGGGTGATGATGTACAGGGGAGCGAAAATACACTATCGAAGATCGCCACGAGAGGCGAAAGACCCGTGCGGCGGGTCCAATTTCATTAACGACACACAGATACACACACCACATCGCTGCACGATATCCAACCAACGATCGCTACGAGCTGTACGTCGTAGTCATAACCCAAGGTGCATTCACGTAGTCCTAGCGTGGATCAAAAATACATGCTAGAGCTGCCCAGTGCAACCCACGACGAACTGAGGTCCCCAAACCAATCAATCATTCGTTCTCGTGGCTCGAATAAGGAAGGTCTTCAATTCCTGCCAGCCTCGATACTTTATTTCTACTACATGCATCTTTTGAAAGGACCCCGACGACTCGCAGCAATTCTACCTTCCTAATCCTACACTGCAGCTATCCGAGTGGTCCTTCGAGTCTGGTGATCCAGAGCCTGGGCAAACGAAAGGTCAGCTGACAATGTGAGCTTCTGCTGGGATGGGGTTCCTAGGCGTCCTCTAAACGTAAATTGCGATGAGCGTGCTCTGCGCTTTCATACGACCGAGGATATATTGGGCACATTTCTTGGCACGCATTCTCGCCTGCGGTTGCTAAATTTATCCATCCACAATGTCTTCGAGTCGGGTCTCTCACTCAGCATGCATGTCAATTTCAGGGTTCCCGCCATGACCCTGGCATTTCCAGTTATTCTCACCTTTTTCAGGTGGCATTTACCGGCTCGTACCATTAACAGGACGTTGTTCACTCGCAGTAATCGTGGGATTTACCGTAGTAAGCAAAGGTTGAGGACCAGAGCCACCCCCTCAAATCGCTTGGAAGAAGTGTGAAAGGCACCAGAAAGTTAGACGATTATGTACGGGTGGCCGAGAAAGGAGACCACGTGGCCACCTAGGCACTCCACACAACCTTGCCATTATGGCGCTTGCTGAAGTGGTAAGTGGTAACAAGCTCTCTATATGTCATTCAGCTAGAAGTTGTAGATTCTATCTCATAATACAATAACGGGGCGGCGGCATGCCTATGTTTACTACGTGGTGTGTCTCCCCGTAACGGCAAATATTCTTGAATGTCTTCAATGGTTTATCGCTACAGAACCTGAAAAGAAAGTCTTCAGCACGGTATAGACGTATTCACGGCCGCTCCTTGTTTGGCTCGGATCCTGTATCTTCGCCAGACTGTATGATGGCAATGGCTGTAATTATTATCACCGTTACGTACTAGCCACCATGGTTGCGAACCTGCACCTGCGTGGTTTGGAGACGCCTCCTCCGATATCTACACCCCAAGCAATATTTCAGCAGGCCTTCCCTTGCAGCGGTCTTGTGCCATCAGCTCGTTTACTGGAGAGTTCTGCTCCAAATCAATCATACATTGTCCAGAACGCTGCGGTGGTGGGCATGATTTCGTCTGGGGAGTAAAGAGAGTTTGATGTCGATGTATTTGAGCGATAAAAAGGTTGCCAACGCCCGATCCCCAGAGGGACGTTGCTCGTTTACTATTTTCTTAAGTTCTATAATAAGAATCGGCGTGCATGGGAGGAATTATGCTGGGAGAAGGAGGTATTTTTTCTATTTTATTTGTTTCAACCGGTGGTGCTATTTGGAGGTGAAACCTGGTATTCGGTAGTAATACAGTAGTCGCACAACGGCCCTGAATGGTCTTACAATGCTCAGACGGGTTGGTCCCGGTAATGTTGTATCTCACCTTTTTATTCCCTTAAACTAAGGATGAACTGTCGCACTAAATCACTAGTTAAAACAGGCCCTCCTACATCACTCGAGCAATTCTGAAGAAAGGATCAGACCGATGATAGAAAGCCGTAGTTAAATAGCTCGAAGCTTGACTTTTTCAAGATAAAGCGGGCACGCTTCACTGGTTGAAGGAATGGACTACGTACCCTGACTTTGACGTCTTATAAGTGCAACTGCCGAAGTACCCATTTAGGTGACATATCTCACTAATTTAACTAACGTCTGACTGTTCAGACATCTCGGTAACGAGTAGTGGGCTATAGGATTACCTCTCTCAGACTCACCAAGAACATAGCTACCGAAGAAAGTCTAGGCTAATTGCTACAGAGGCGTGCTTGTGGTTTATAAGGAGATTCATCATGACATCAGTTTCAGGTTCTGATCCTTCCTAAATCCAAAGATTAATAAATTACCCAGTTCCGTGGACTATATATATACCTGTAGAAGGACCTGTAAGCTTATAACACTTATCCGCCTTGGTGTCAGTCCGGTTTGGTCGTAGTGTATTGGAGTGTAACCTTGGATAGGTAATCACTGTAGTGTGTTCAGTTTAGTTGAAAATCCCAAGCGTCTCGCTCCACTTCCGGGGCTTGAGGTATAGCTTAAGTCCTGCTTAATTCAACCAGCTTACTTTTTAAGTATATGCCGAAGTACACGTGTAGTTCTTTCCCTCAAACGTCATCAATATGACACCCCATATGTCGATGTTGCTCCAAAAAGAACCTTTCCTACTTAGTAAACGTACTTAAGCTGGCCAGGGGCTGGCACTAATCACCTAACCGATAAAGGATTTTATCGATAAGGTATTGACCTTGACCCAACCGTTGATAGGTATTTAGTTTCCTTCAGCAAACGCTTTACATTGTACTACTAACTGACCAATACCTTTGAATCCTTCATTTCTCGATAGGTACGGACAAAACATTTAAAGATAATTCCTTCAGAGAAAACCAAATGGTTTAATATTCAAACTAACAATTCTAGCTTCTAGCCTGACTACAATAGAAACATGATACTAGATCTGCCGGCTTAGTCTTTCGTCGACCTCTTCCCTACTGGCTGCTCACTTTCCGCCGTCCGTTTTCTCACCTCATTAGGGTTTGCTCTCCTGGATCGTCTTAGCGTATCCCCTTGCTGTTCGTCATGGCCCGTCTCGTGCGAAAGGCTGTTAATGGCTGTCTGCATCTCGCCAGGGATGCTAGCGCCGGCCTCGTCATTCACCAAGGCTCCGAAACGACTATTATATCGATCGCCAGATAACTTTTGAATCGTTTCATCCGTCATCGAGCCGATCCATTGCGCCGACCTCCCTGTAGACCGAGCCATTTTGATATCAAAGAGGTCTGCTAAGCTTGTCACCAAAACTTGATCGCTATCTTTATCGGCAATCGCCTCCCCAATGTTGTATATCTTTTGACGAGATACTTCGTTAGACGCCATTTTGCATACTTCTAGACACTTCATCGAAGCGCTGATGTCTTGCTGCAGACGCAATCTCTCACGGTCGCTCCCTGGCCCCCCATCCAATTCTAGCATATCCAGGCGTTCCTGGAGACGACCGATCGACTTGGCGAAGCTATCTCGATTCTCGTCCAAGGTTTTGCTTGTCAGCCGCTGTGCCTCGAAACTATTTGGGTCACCTGGCGAGAATTGTAAGGGCGCCCCGTGCTGTAATATTGGTTCTTCATTCATCAAGGATTCGATATACGACCTCGCATTCTCACAAATGCGGAGACATTGCTTGGTCACCGCCTGTTCGTCCTTCAGGTCTACCCTCGTGTCGGAGGCACTCGTGATGGTAGGCAACTGCGCCAGTTTCTCCTCGATACGCTGCATCAGAATATGGAGGTGGTACGTGGTATCTTCAATAGTTTCACTGTAATCCTCGAGAGCTTCAAGGGAGGCTCTGGACGTCTGTCTAGAGGTGACTAGTTAGTCAAATTCCATGCTGCAGGACGAATAACTGACAAAGTAACAGTGCCCAGCCCTATCGAGATTGTTGCTTTGTATGTGCCCAAGGTATCCATGAATTCGTCGATGTTACCTCTCATAAACTCCAACTTCGTCCAGTCTCGGAGGCCAGTCTTCGATTTTCCGTCGAACTTTTTCATGGTGTCCTCAAATTCACGACATAATTGAGTACATCGTCCGACAGGACCTTCGAGGAGCAGCATCATCGACGTCTCAAACTGAGAAATATCCTTGAGCATGTTCAAGATTCTGAGGAGGTCCTCGAGCTCTCCATTTAGCCTCTTCAAAGTCTTGTCACGAGCCTTGAAGCGTGTGACGGTAGCCGTGAGGGACCTAATCGACACGATGGCGGCTGTGATAACAGCTAGGGCTGAGGCACCGACGCTCAACGGGTCTGCCATTGTAGATGGGGGACCAACCCCTATCGCTTATGTCGGTCGGGTTGTGAGAGTGCTGTGGAGGGAGGATTCACGAAAGGAGGGGTTATCCGCTGTTAATGCGCACCTCCATGCCCCGTTTGCATTCGATGTGTTTCCGACTGGCGGAGGTAATCGCCTTGGAAAATCGCCGTGATGGTGCGGGGCCGCTTGGTTGCTGCCTAACCGGGCTTGCCGGAACGGTAAACCCCCCCCCCCCCAACCCACTATTGGATTTGAACCAATCATGTGAATTCACCTGATAGAACGCACGGTTTTGGGCGGGTGCAGGGCGCTGAACGTGGCCGTCACCTACGGAGGCGAAACGACTGGATTCGTGTTTTACAACTGACACGCCTATAATTAAGTTCATATACTTAATCAAGTGCTGTACTACACTGACGTATCTATATAAGTCAAGTGACAATGCTAAAGGAGATTCAAGCAAGGTATGAGCTAGAAAGACGGAAAGGAGGAACGACGGGGTTGGACCAGGAACACACGCGCTGCTGATATAGATATAATGCACAATCGCACGAGCATGGAGTTAAGTAGACGTGCTTGAATGAAGTGACAAAGGTAAGGCACTCACGTTGATGACTAGTTTCCCCTATTCCAAGGTCAACGTTTAGCTAGTATGCTTCCTAGGCTCAACTTCCTGCCTTTCTACGATCTGAGAAACCCCCTCACGATAGCTATTTCCTCCGTCTCCCAAATTTCTCCGTCATCTAGCTTGCTAGAGCTAGCCATCTACACTAGGGTAAGGAGCACACGCAGCCCACGGATATGTCGTTGATATGAGATGCTACATCGCACTGGCACCTTGTTCGCGGCATCTTCAAGCGGGCGCATCATCACGTAATGGGTAGTCGAGATTCCATATATCGGACGAATTTTTATGGCGTTCATGCCGCCATTCTCCCGGTGCTTTGCTAATAAATGCTGGGTTAGGACCCGGATCTACGGTTGGGTGCGGAAACACGCAGGAGCCGTCAAGGAGGCTCCCATATCCATAACTCCCATGCATTCGCTTGAAGTGCTTACAATAATTAAGTTAGCAGTGAGACGTAGGCGCCTGCTCGGAGTGAGGAGATGGGCTAGTGGTCATATTCATTCTATTTCTTTTTTCCTCCTTTACCTTTTCCTCCTTGCACATTGACACGGCAGAGAACGACTAGTGCTGTGAGACAAATGGGAGATGGATGGATGGCACATCCCCAACCCGATCTCGGCACTTGTTTCCCAACAAACGGGAGGCCCTAGCGATGGTTGCACACAAGGCCCTACCATAACCATTAAAGGCACTTGCAATATGACACCCTGTCGTCCCGGGACATTAACTGAGGCCATTCCCATACCTTTAGGTTCGTCCTTAGAGGTGATCGTTTCACCCCGAAGGTGCCAGAACAGTCGCAGCAAACCCCGGTATAGGTGGGCTGATAATTTCAATCCTTGGTGCTGGCTATTAAGCCTCATTATCAGGGTCACATAAGGCGGAAGATATGTCTTGTGGCCTTTTGCCATCAAACGGGTGTAGCGTCCCGCTCCCCCCACGGCATCACCCCACATGATCTACATTTGAGCACACCCACGGGAACCGCCCACAGTTTTGATGACAGGATATTACCGCCCTTTATACCTCGGCTGCCTCGCTACCAATATATCTGCGCTAGTGGCAACCCATTTACAGGCTCCTGGCCCTCAGGATATTATTCTTCCTAGTCTAGCGCGGTTGTGGTAGCCACCTGCTCCCCGCTTGCTCCGCTTCCGGACTTGTGAAGGACATCACAAATCGTCGAACTATCGTTTCGCCTGAATGTGGGAACCGTTCATTTCCAGACTGCCTAGATATATATGGAATATGCGATAGATCTGATGTCCCCACATCAAGTTGATCTTGAATAATTCGGGCATCTTTTGTGAGAATCTGCTTCAGCTACCACCTTCTACCTCACCTTCGACTTTTCTGCACATCGTCGAGCTAGGGCCCTTGGTGCCCTGCAATTCTCCATGGAAGGAAAGAAAACAATACTTACGAAAGCCGTTCTGCGCTTGCATGTCTTCTGTACATATCTAGCTTTGGGCGGGCTTGTCTGGGGGTAAGGCCACTCTCCAAGATGCTCCTCACATTCGCTCCATTAGCAACACTGGCCTAGTGGTCGGCACTGAGCTAGTCCTATGCTGCAGATCTGCTTTCAACTAATAATCTACCACCTTTGTAGCCACCAATCCTCCAATATTAGAACTTGCTGACCCCCTTTCCTTCTCTTCCCCCTATTCAGATATAATGTCGGCGTTCTCTCCTCCGTACTTGTCCACCCGGGCTTTGTCGAGCAGGTCAATCACCCCGGCGCCTCCAAGAAGGGCATCATCACCGCGATCTACTATCTTGGCACATGGATCAGCTATGTCTTCCTGTCTCACCCGGCCAGCGACTATCTTGGTCGCCGACTCGCCGCCCTGGCTGGCACCGTAGTTATGTGTTTCGGCGTCGCCCTCATCGCTGGGGCCACCGGCCCCGGCGCCTTCGCCATGGTTATTGCCGGTAGGATCATTGGAGGCATCGGTGTTGCTGTCGTGTCCACGAGCATCCCACTGTATTTGAGGTGTGTTTTCGATTGCCAAGTCCCTCTCGAATGCCCCTATCTCAATTCTGCTACTAACCATGAGCCGACAGCGAGGTCTCCCCAGCTAAGCAGCGAGGCCGGTTCGTCGTTTTGAACCATATTGGGTTTGTGGCTGGGCTTGCAGCCGGATTCTGGTATGTTCAACCAATTCGCCGGTGTCATAGTTTAACCTAACTTGCTCGTGTTACTTCCATAGGGTCGGATACGCTGTAACTTTTTGGGAAAGCCCCCGTGGAATTTATGTTGGCTGGCGCTTCTCTCTTGCTGTACAATTCATACCGGCCTTCATCTTTGCTGTCGGTTTGCCGTTTGTACACGAATCGTGCGTATTTGACCTCCTCTCTAGTAACCTCACAGCACGAACTCTCTTAACGCTGACAACCGCAGGCCGCGATGGCTTGTCGACCACGGCCAGGTGGAACGCGCTCGAGTTTCACTTCATTACTTCCGCGAAGGTAGTTATACGCACGACGAGATCGAAGCGGAGCTGGCTAGCATCCGGCAGTCACTGGCCGACTACCGTGCCAGCGGCCTCACTTGGATGTCACTCTTCCGGGAGCCGTCGTTGTTCGCCCGCCTGTGGCGCGCTACGCTGCTGCAGTTCATGGCCCAGATGTGCGGTGCCACCGCCATGAAATACTACCTCCCCACGCTATTCAAGGCGCTCGGCCTGCCGGTTCGCTTGTCCCTGCTAGCAGGTGGCATTGAGAGTACCCTCAAGATATTCTGTAGCGCGTTAGAGGTGTTCATCATTGATAGAGCTGGGCGGAGGATCAGCCTAGCTGTGGGTGCTGCGGTCATGGCCTTCGCGATGCTTGTGAGTCCAAACCTAGCACATATGGCATTGGCCTGGGGCTTTGGTAAGAGTATCTAACTTATCCCTACAGGTTAACGGCTCACTACCTCTTGTATACCCCGATAACATCAACCGTGCAGCCGACTACACATGTATTGTATTTGTGTTCATATACGCCCTCGGGTATAGCGTCGGTTTCGGCCCAGCGGCATGGGTTTATGGCTCCGAGGTTCGTCACTCCTAAACCCTCGCCTCCTTCGCGAATACCACCACCCTCTTCTTTCAGTGACTCAAGTCCCCACTACCACCGCTAACACTTCCCTCCTTCCTCGCTTGCCAGATCTTCCCCACCCATGTTCGCGCTCGCGGCCTCAACTTCGCCGCCTCGGGAGGTGCTATCGGGTCCGTGGCCGTAGCCCAGATCTGGCCCGTAGGAATCGACCGAATCGGCTCCCGTATTTACTACTTCTTCATGGCCGTCAATCTCGTCTGCGTCCCCGTCGTCTACCTACTCTACCCGGAGACCAAAAATCGCGCTTTGGAGGATATGGATGCTCTATTTGGGAAGGGGCTCCCCGCAGCCGCCACGGGAAGGGGTGGCGATGATGAGGATGATGATACCGTGGCGCTAGGATCAAGTAGTCCGGGAACAGCTAGGGGGAAGACGTCAGTGGAGCCGGTCGTGCTAGAGAGTGGCCGCCGGGACGGTTGAAGTGGTGTTCGAGCCTGCAAGATGTTTTGGCGTGCGCGGTTTTCGTCGGTGTGCTTCCATTTGCACATTTGAAAAACGGTCTCGTGGGTAAGGAAATATGTTGCGTGCTAGGAGCATAAAACCCTCTAGTTTGACTTCTAACCTATACCGACCTCTCTTTATCGTCAGGAATTGCCATAAATATGTGGCGATTAGTCCCATTTTAGTGATGTTAAGTGTAAGCAGAGCTTGATATAGATCCCCGACTTTACACGGAAGTTCAAGATGGAAATAGTCTGGCGCTTGTGAATCTGCAGCTGATGGGAATCCTGGAAGTTATCCGCTAGCTGCGTGTGTCAAGGATCTGCCCATGGGCCGGGTGAGCCATAATTAATCAGGCTTCACTCATTGGCTCTTTGGTCCGAAAGGATTTACCAGCCTGAAGAAAAGTAGGAACTGGATTGAACATATCCATCTGTGATTCCCCGCTATACTCCACTCCTGAGGCAACGCTATCGCCAAGAGGTTCCTCGTTATCTTCCTGCTCGTGTTGCTGACGCCCTTTTGTCTCCTCACTCTTCTCGACCGCCTATGGTATGACATACTTGATAGACTATCTACCGACATGGAGAGGTTATCCTTGGTCATATACGGTATCATTGCCCTGGTTGGCTATGTCGCGTACCATCACTCGACCCAGAAGACGCAGCGCACGCTGCCTCCTGGCCCCAAGCCACTTCCAATCCTAGGAAACATAAGAGACTTCCCCCCAGATGGCACGCCCGAATACCAACATTGGATGAAACACAAGGACCTCTACGGTGGCATTAGCTCCGTCACGGTTATGGGCATGACTCTCGTCATTATCCACGATAAGAAGATGGCCCATGATCTCTTGGAGCAGTCTGCAAGCAAAACATCCGGACGGCCAACGATGGTCATGGCAAATAAACTGTGCGGCTATGAGTCCATCGTTCTTTGCCAGGGCTACAATCCCACCTTCCGCCGCTATCGAAGCTATCTACACCAAACGATTGGCACCAAGGCGTCTGCAGCGCAATTCCGCGACGTCCAAGAGATTGAAGTAAACCGACAGCTTGTACGGGCACTAAACGAGCCCGGGAAATGGCTCGAGCACTTTAAGACGTAAGTTCGGTTGTGCACTTTTTTTGGGCTGGGGTGCATTGTGCTGAATAAAGGGGCATCCAGTACCGCTGGCGCTACCGTCTTGAAAATGGCGTACGGCTATACCACTGAGCCCCATAAGCCCGACGCCTTGGTTGGCTTGGTCGACAAAATGATGACTGAGTTCTCCCTTGCCGCTGTTCCCATGGCTTGGGCCGTCGACATTATTCCCGCTCTCCAGCATCTCCCCGATAACTTCCCAGGTGCTACATTCAAGAAGACGGCACGCAAGTGGAGAAAGTCGATACAGGCGGCTGGATATATCCCATACCGATTTGTCCAACGTCAGATGGCTGCATTTACGTACCGGCCATCATATGTATCGAAACTTATCCAGCAGCTCAAAGACGAAGAGAACGCTGACTTGCTCCCCGAACATGAGGAGGCTATCATTTGGACAGCGGCTAGTCTGTATGGTGCTGCGGCGGACACTACAGTGATTACTCTCACCACCTTCACGCTAGCGATGATCAAGTTCCCCCACGTTCAGCGCAAGGCTCAGGAGGAGATTGATCGCGTGGTCGGCACGGACCGGGTTCCAACCTTTGAGGACCGCGAGAAGCTGCCGTACCTCAATGCCTTGGTCAAGGAGGCTACGAGATGGTGGCCCATATCGCCTATGGGATTCCCTCACACGGCCACTGAGAATATTAACTATAACGGCCTACACATTCCTGAGGGCTCGTTCCTCCTTCCTGCCGTCTGGTGGTTCCTGCACGATCCGGAAGTGTATACCGATCCAGAATCATTTAACCCCGACCGATTCCTTGAGCCACGCAACGAACCTGATCCAATGCCGGAGGCATTTGGTTATGGCCGTAGAATATGCCCTGGGCGCTTTTTTGCGGACTCGAGCCTCTATCTTAATATTGCACAATCATTAGCTACCTTCAATATCATGAAGGCGGTGGGCAAAGATGGCAAGGAGATCGAGGTGAACGTCAAGCCGAAACCGGGAATTCTAACCTATCCGACTAAATTCGAATTCCAAATTAAGCCGAGAAGCGAGAAGCACGTAGAGTTAATCAGACAACTTGAGCGGCAGCATCCTTGGGAAGCAAGTGATGCCGAACTTCTTGAGAGTGTGGATGATTTTGAGGCCAAGTACTAGCTACGCGTATAGTCAGGTTCGTGTATGATTGGTATGGTTCGCAGGTTTTGTGTACACGTAGTAAACGGCGTGCATGCGCGTGTGGAAACAAAGTCTATAAATGATGATCTAAACTAAGGAACCTACCCAGGTAGGTAGACAGTTGATATGACATATACTGTTTCACTAGTAGCCCTAATGGCGAACCAGATGAGGTCAAATATGATCATTTTACCCAAACCACCCTTCCTAGAACCTCGCGGTGAGCTCGCTCAAGAAAATCGAGCCACGAGCAAGTACCCGAGATCCTCCCCGGTAAACCCGACAAGATGAGCACTTTTCGTAGTCTCAGCCGTGGCCATCAGCTCCTGATATCGCAACAAGACACCGGACTTAGAAGTAACAGTTGAAGCGAGCCTCGAACCCATAGGCGGCTGACGCAATGCAGTTATCGGCCGACCTGGACCAGTTGACGGCGCAGGCCCCAATGGTTTTGCCGTTCTCCTCGACGAAAGCGTAGCCGAGGTCGTTCCTGTTTCTTGGGATATCCTTGGCTGGCTTGCAGCTAAACTCGTCACCGCTGTAGGCCAGCCGGATGGTTCTGCCGCAGATGTTGATATCCCTGTCGCAGCCCCCATTATTGTCCAAGCTG
>Ga0164242_10003579_pt1 | contig 17683 bp, 18 predicted proteins | sample OricomgcompostMG_FD_108783 | JGI IMG/M metagenome (GOLD analysis project Ga0164242, IMG submission 108783) | Miracle-Growth compost microbial communities from Emeryville, California, USA - Original compost - Miracle growth compost (MG) ...
CGGGGCCTTTTTCGTGCCCGCATCGCGACCAGATCTCTCATGCGCGCCCGGCTCATGTGGCAGCGCAGCAATAGCCAGCCTGCAAACCCCGCCCTATGCTCGCCGGCGATCTTTCCATTGCAGGAGACGCAGATGAAACCCTACGGCCGCAAGGTGGCGATTCTCGGTGGATCGCGCATTCCGTTCGCGCGTTCGAATACCGCCTATTCGACGAAGTCGAATCAGGACATGCTGACCGCCGCGCTGAAGGGCGTGGTCGACAAGTTCCAGCTGCACGGCGAGCGGATCGGCGAAGTCGCCGCCGGCGCGGTGCTGAAGCACTCGCGCGACTTCAACCTGTGCCGCGAATCGGTGCTGTCGTCGGGCCTGGCGCCGGAAACCGCCGCATACGATCTGCAGATGGCCTGCGGCACCGGCCTGCAGGCGATCGTCAACGTCGCCAACAAGATCGCGCTCGGCCAGATCGAATCGGGGATCGGCGGCGGTGTCGACACCACCTCGGACGCGCCGATCGCGGTCGGCGAGAAGCTGCGCAAGATCCTGCTCGAAGTGAACCGCGCGAAGACTGCCGGCCAGCGGCTCAAGGCGCTCGCCAGGTTCCGTCCGGCGATGCTGGCGCCGCAGATTCCCACCAACGGCGAACCGCGCACGCGGATGAGCATGGGCCAGCACACCGAAGTGATGGTCAAGGAATGGAAGATCCCGCGCGAAGCGCAGGACTTGCTCGCATACGAATCGCACAAGAAAGCTGCTGCTGCCTGGGACGCCGGTTTCTACGACGATCTGGTCGTGCCGTTCGCCGGTCTCGAACGCGACAACAACCTGCGTCCCGACATCACGCTCGAAAAGCTCGCGTCGCTGGGCCCGGCATTCGACCGGAAATCCGGCCAGGGCACGCTGACCGCCGGCAATTCGACGCCGCTGACCGACGGCGCGTCGGCGGTGCTGCTCGCATCGGAAGACTGGGCCAAGGCGCACGGCCTGCGGCCTCTGGCCTACATCACGCACGCCGAAACCGCGGCCGTCGATTTCGCCGGCCACAAGCACGAAGGTCTGCTGATGGCGCCGGCCTATGCGGTCGCACGCCTGCTCGAGCGCGCCGGCCTCAAGCTGCAGGATTTCGATTTCTACGAGATCCACGAGGCGTTCGCCGGCCAGGTGCTGTGCACGCTGAAAGCCTGGGAAGACCCGAAGTTCTGCAAGGAGAAACTCGGACTCGATGCGCCGCTCGGCTCGATTGATCGCGCGAAGATGAACATCAAGGGCGGCAGCCTGGCGGCCGGCCACCCGTTCGCGGCGACCGGCGGCCGCATCGTCGCGTCGCTCGCGAAAATCATCGACGAGAACAAGGGCGGTCGCGGCCTGATCTCGATCTGCGCCGCCGGCGGCCAGGGCATCGTGGCGATCGTCGAAGGCGCCTGAGCACGATCCGCGCGGAACAAAAGCCCGGCAAATCGCCGGGCTTTTGCATTGCCGGGGGAAATTCCACAGGGCTTGCGTGCAGGCTTTGTGCATAATCAGAGGCCATCGCAATTGGGGAGTTGCACTGATGAGCCTGCTGCGCACCAAGCCGGTACAGCCGGACGCCGCCGACCGGGGACTGAAGCGGGTACTCGGCGCCTGGGATCTGACACTGCTTGGCGTCGGCGCGGTGATCGGCGCCGGCATCTTCGTGCTGACCGGCATCACCGCGGCGACCCAGGCCGGACCGGCGGTGGTGATCTCGTTCGTGGTTGCCGGATTCGCCTGTGCCTGCGCGGCCCTGTCCTATGCGGAGCTGTCGAGCACCGTCGGCGGTTGCGGTTCCGCTTACGGCTACGGCTACGCCAGCCTCGGCGAACTGCCTGCCTGGGTCATCGGCTGGATGCTGCTCTGCGAATACATGGTCGCGATTCCGGCGGTGGCGACCGGCTGGTCCGGCTACGTCGTCAACGGCCTGCAGGCGATCGGCATGAGTCTGCCGGACTTCCTGATTCATGGGCCGATCGACAAGCTGGCGCCCGGCCTCATCAACCTGCCGGCATTCGGCATCGTGCTGATCATCGGCGTCCTGCTCGCGTCCGGCGCCAAGATCAGCGCGCAGTTCAATGCGATCATGGTGGCGGTCAAGGTCGCGGCGATCCTGCTGTTCATCGGCGTCGCCCTGTTCCACATTCATCCCGGCAACTGGAAACCGTTCGTGCCGCCCATCGAAATCGGTGCCGGCGGCGCCAGCGGCTTCAGCTGGGAAATGCGACTGCTGGATGCGATCAAGCTGCTGCTCGGCTTCGGGGCCGGCGGCGAAACGCACTTCGGCGCGACCGGCATCATGGCGGGCGCCGCGACCATCTTCTTTGCCTATCTCGGCTTCGATGCGGTATCCACCGCGGCGGAAGAAACCCGCCATCCGCAGCGCGATCTGCCGATCGGCATCCTCGGCTCGCTGGCGATCTGCACGCTGCTCTACATCGTCGTCTCGCTGCTGCTGACCGGCATCGTCGACTATCGCGAACTCAACGTCGCTTCCCCGGTCTCGCACGCACTGTTGCTGATCGGCCAGGATTGGGCGGCCGGCATCATTTCGATCGGCGCGATCGCCGGTCTGACGACCGTGATCCTGGTCATGTACTTCGGCCTGACGCGCGTGCTGTTCGCGATTGCGCACGACGGCCTGCTGCCGAAGTTCTTCGCATACGTGAACCCGCGCACCGGCACGCCGATCGGCTCGATCGCGGCGGCCGGCGTCATCATGCTGGCGTTTTCCGGATTCGTGCCGCTCGGCCGGCTCGCCGAACTCGCCAACATCGGCACGCTCGGCGCCTTCGTCGTGGTCTGTGCCGGCGTCATCATCATGCGCCGCACGCATCCGGACCTGCCGCGACCGTTCCGCGCACCGGCGTCGCCGCTGATTCCGTTGCTCGGCATCCTGTCGTGCGGCTATCTGATGCTGAATCTCGCCGCGTTCACGTGGACCGCGTTCGGCGCGTGGATGCTGATCGGCCTGGTCGTCTATTTCGCCTATTCGCGTTCGCACAGCGTGCTCGCGGGCAACGATCGCTGACGCTTCCCGCCTCCGCCTCCCGTAGAATCCGGCGATGATCATGACCGCATCGCCCGAATCCGCTCATGCCACGTCGCAGCGTTGCGGCGTGCTGCTCGCCAATCTCGGCACCCCGGACGCACCGACGCCGGCCGCGATCCGCCGCTATCTCGGCGAGTTCCTCGCCGACCGGCGCGTCGTCGAGATTCCGCGCGCGCTGTGGTGGCCGATTCTCTACGGCTTCATCCTGCCGTTCCGGCCGCGGCGTCTCGCACACGCCTATCGTTCGATCTGGACCGCGGACGGCTCGCCGCTGCTGGCGATCGGCCGCGCGCAGCAGGCCGGCCTGCAGCAGCGGCTCGGCAGCGACGTGCCGGTTGCGCTCGGCATGCGCTACGGCAAGCCGTCGATCGCCGCGGCCATCGATGAACTGCGCGAACGCGGCGCACGCCGCATCGTCGTGCTGCCGCTGTATCCGCAATATTCGGCGACGACCACGGCGACCGTCTTCGAAGCCGTGATCGACCGCGTGCGCCCGCTGCGCTGGTGGCCCGAGCTGCATTTCGTCAACGGCTATCACGACGAATCAGGGTACATCGACGCACTCGCCGGATCGGTGCGCGCGCACTGGGCACGCCACGGCCGCGGCGACCATCTGCTGATGTCGTTTCATTCGATCCCGGTGCGCTGTCTCGACGCCGGCGATCCGTATTACTGCTTCAGCCAGAAAACCGCGCGCCTGCTGGCTGCCGCGCTGCAACTGGCGCCGGACGCCTGGACACTGTCGTTCCAGTCGCGGATCGGCCGCGCGAAATGGCTGTCGCCGTATACCGACGTCGTCATCGAAAGGCTCGCCCGCAGCGGCGTCCGGACCGTCGATGCGATCTGCCCCGGTTTCCCGGCCGACTGCCTGGAGACGCTCGAGGAAGTCGCGATCCGCTACGGCGAACAGTTCCGTGCGGCGGGCGGCGACGAATTGCGCTACATCGCGGCGCTCAATGCCGGCGATGCACATCTGGACTTCCTCGCCGATCTGGCACGCCGACCGTTCGGTGGCGCGTTGTCGGCACGCACCGCCGATCCGCAGGCCGCGGCGCCGGAGCGGGTTGCGATGCTGCGTCGCGGATTCTGATCCGTCGCGGTCGTCGCCCAACCCGCATTTTCCGACGATCGGACAAAGAAAAGCCCCCGCTGCGCAGGCAGCGGGGGCTTTCGGGTTACCGCGTCGGAACGCTTACTCGCCGCGCGTGCGGGTTTCGGCGCGACGGTTCTGCGCGCGTCCTTCGTCCGTGTCGTTGGTCGCGACCGGCTTGGATTCGCCATAGGCGTAGGTGCTCAGGCGACCCGCATCGACACCCTTGCGCAGCAGATACTGCTTGACCGCATTGGCACGACGTTCGGACAGACCCTGGTTGTAGCCTTCGCTGCCGACGGCATCCGTGTGACCGGAAACATCGACCTTCAGGCCCGGATACTGCTTGGACACCGTGTCGATGACGTGCACCGCGTCGTCAAGCATCTGCTTCGAGTAATCGGTCAGGTCCGATTTGTCGAATGCGAAGTGCACATCCTCGAAGCGAAGATCGGCACCGGAACCGGTGATCTTGAAGCGACCGGAGCCGAGCGTCGTCGGGCAGCCCTTGTCGTCGACCGCGACGCCGGGCGGCGTGCCCGGGCACTGGTCGACACCGTCCGGCACGCCATCGCCGTCGGAATCGAGCGGGCAGCCCTTGGCGTCGACTTTCACGCCCTTGGCGGTGCCGGGGCACAGGTCGGCATCATCCGGCACGCCGTCGCCATCGGAATCCTTGACCGCCGCGGCCGCGCTCGCCGGCTTCTCGCCGATCGCCGCAACCAGGCCGATCTTGACGACCGGTTCGCCGAAGCTGCCGACGCCCGGGATATCGTCGGCGTCGAGCCAGCGATAGCGGACATCGGCACGCATGCCGTAATTGCTGTCGCCGAAATACTTGAAGAAGCCGACACCGGCGTCGACGAACGGATCGGTCGACTTGTCGCCGGTATTGCGCAGTTCGCTGCGCATCGCGCCGACGCCGACGCCGACGTACGGCGAGAACACGCGGTCGCGCGAATAGAAGAACATGCCGTCGAGCTTGCCGCCGTACTGCCGCCACCTGGCCGGATTGGCGAGGCCGTCGTCATCGAACTGGTCCCAGGAACCGCTCAGCTCCACGCCCCAGTGCTTGCTGAGGGCCATGCCGAAGCCGGCGAATGCACCATTGCCGTTGTCCGAAACGCGATCCTTGTCTTCGAACGTGTACGTGTAGCCGCCGGTGACGTACGGCCGCATTTCCTGCTCGGCTTCCTGCGCGAGCGCCGGCATGGCGCAAGCAGCGAGGACGAATGCCAGACCGGCACGGTGCAATTTTCTCATTGCCGACTCTCCCAACCTTTTGAATTGTCCAGACAGCTCGAAAAGCGTTTTCAAAGCACGGCTAGTATACGCACTGTTTTGCACCGCAGCGAAAATCGAAAAATACTGCGCGCAACCGTACTTGCCTTCCTTGGCGTCGTCGCCGATTCTGCCGCGCAAATCCGCGGTTTTCCACCGCCGACCCCGAATAAAGCCAGAATGATGAGCGAATTCCTGATTCCGTATGCGCTGTTCCTCGCCAAGACCGTGACCTGGGTCGTCGCCCTGCTGGCGATCGTGATCGTCGTGTTCGGCCTGGCGCGCAGCGCCCGCGAACACGCCGGTCCCGAGCGGCTCGACGTCCGCAATCTCAATCGCCGTTACGAACATCTCGCCGATGCCGTGCGTGGCGAAATCCTCGACGAGGCGCAGCGCAAGGCGCTCGACAAGACCCGCAAGGAAGAGGCGAAATCGCGCGACAAGCTAGCCAAAAAAGGCCAGACACCGGACAAGCCGCGGCTCTATGTCCTGCGCTTCCAGGGCGACCTGCAGGCATCGGCGGTCGATTCGCTGCGCGAGGAAATCAGCGCCGTGTTGCAGATCGCGCGCGCCGACCGCGACGAGGTGCTGCTGCAACTCGACAGCGAAGGCGGCATGGTGCATGGCTATGGCCTCGCCGCCTCGCAGCTCGCGCGCCTGCGCGCCGCCGGCATCCGCCTGACGGTCGCGGTCGACAAGGTCGCCGCCAGCGGCGGCTACCTGATGGCCTGCGTCGCCGAGCGCGTGCTGGCGGCGCCGTTCGCGATCGTCGGCTCGATCGGCGTCGTCGCGCAATTGCCGAATTTCCACCGCCTGCTGCAGCGCCTCGATGTCGATTACGAACTGCATACCGCCGGCGATTACAAGCGCACGCTGACGATGTTCGGCGAGAACACCGACGCGGGCCGCGAGAAATTCCGCGTCGAACTCGAAGAAACGCACACGCTGTTCAAGCGCTTCGTCAGCGAATACCGTCCGCAGCTCGACATCGAACGCGTCGCGACCGGCGAGCACTGGTTCGGCAGCCAGGCGCTGGAACTCAAGCTCGTCGATCGCCTGCAGACCAGCGACGATTACCTGCTCGAACGACTCAAGGATGCCGATCTGTTCGGACTCAGTTTCCGCCGTCGCCAGCCGCTCGTTCAGCGTCTGTCCGAAAGTCTGGTCAAACTCGGCGTCGGCCTGCGCCGCAGCGTCGAGGAAGCCGCCCTGCCGCGCTGGCATTGACGCCATGCGCCCATCATTCAAGGAGAGATCATGAAACTGTCCAGTCGCAGCCTGACGTCCAGCGGTCGCATTGCCGGCCGCTGCGCATTCGCCGTGCAGGCGCCGTTCGGCCACATCCGCCTCAGCAGCAACCGCAATCCGCAACTGGCGTGGAGCGGCGCACCGGCCGCGACCCGCAGCTTCGCGCTGACGATGATCGACGCCGATGCGCCGACGCGCCCGGACGACGTCAATCGCGAAGGCCGGATCGTGCCGGCCGGGCTGCCGCGCGCCGAGTTCGTGCACTGGCTGCTCGCCGACATTCCGGCATCGGTCACGGAAATCGCCGAAGCGGCGTGCTCGACGCAGGTCACCGCGCACGGCAAGTCCGCCCCGGCCGGTCCCGACGGCAGCGTGCAGGGCGTCAACGACTACACCGGCTGGTTCAGCGGCGACGCGGCAATGGAAGGCACGTATCTCGGTTACGACGGGCCGTGCCCGCCGTGGAACGATGCGCGCGTCCATCGCTATACGTTTGAAGTGCTGGCGCTGGACATCGAAAGTACTGGCCTGAAAACCGGCTTCGCGATCGCCGATCTGCGCAAGGCCATCGATGGCCATGTCCTGGCCCGTGCGGCGCTGGTCGGCCGCTACAGCCTCAACCCCGCAGTCGGCCTGCGCTGACCCCGACCTGACACTGGCCTGAAACTATTTGCGCTCACCCGCGGTCTATCCGCCGCTGCCCGTCGCAGCGTGATCCGAGATTTCATTCGATGTCCAAAGAATTCGTCGTCAAGCTCGTCGCGCCCCTCGCGGTCTCCGCATCGATCGTCGCCGCCGCCTTCATGATGTCGTCGGCACCGCCACCCGCGCATGCGGACATTCCCGCCACGCCGAGCAATCAGCAGTTGCCGGTGCAGGGCGGCGTGCCGTCGCTGGCGCCGATGCTCAAGCCGGTGATGCCGGCGATCGTCAACATCTCCGTGACCGGTGAAGTCGAAGTCCGCAATCCGCTGATGGACGATCCGTTCTTCCGCCGCTTCTTCAACGTGCCCGACCAGCCGCAGGAACGCGAATTCCAGTCGGTCGGCTCCGGCGTGATCGTCGATGCCGGCAAGGGTTACGTGATCACCAACAACCACGTCGTCAAGGACGCCAAGGAGATCAAGGTCCGCCTCAACGACGATCGCGAGTTCGACGCCAAGCTGGTCGGCCGCGACGATGGCACCGACGTCGCCGTGCTGCAGATCAAGGCCGACAAGCTGACCGCGTTGCCGCTCGGCAATTCCGAGAATCTGCAGGTCGGCGATTTCGTCGTCGCGATCGGCTCGCCGTACAACCTGCGCCAGACCGTCACCAGCGGCATCGTCTCGGCGCTCGGTCGCACCGGCATCAGCGACGGCCTCGGCGATTTCATCCAGACCGACGCGTCGATCAATCCCGGCAATTCCGGCGGCGCGCTCGTCAACCTGAAAGGCGAACTGGTCGGCGTGCCGTCGATGATCTATTCGCAGTCCGGCGGCAACGTCGGCATCGGCTTCGCGATCCCGGTCAATCTCGTCAAAACGATCATGGCGCAGCTGATCGACCACGGTTCGGTCGAACGCGGCCATATCGGCATCGTCGGCGGTCAGGAAGTCACGCCGGAACTCGCAAAGGCCCTCAACCTGCCGAGCAACCGCGGCGCACTGGTCGGCCGCGTGATTCCGAAATCGCCGGCCGAGAAGGCGGGCATCAAGGCCGGCGACCTGATCGTCGAAGCCAACGGCAAGACGATCGTCGACTTCGGCCAGCTGCGTAGCCTCGTCGGTCTGCTGCGCGTCGGCGAGGAAGTCGACCTGAAGCTCTACCGCGACGGCAAGCCGAAGAACATCTCGGTGAAGATCGGCAAGGACGACAAGGTCGCCACGACCATCACCAAGGATGTCTCGCCGCGTCTCGCCGGCGCGACGTTCGCGCCGCTCGACGACGATACCGCGAACGCCGCGGACATCGACAGCGGCGTGGTCGTCAAGGACGTCAAGCCCGATTCGGCGGCCGCGCGCGCCGGTCTGCGGCCAGGCGACATCATCATCGCCGTCAACCGCCAGCCGGTCGAATCGCTCGACCAGTTCAACAAGCTGGTGACCGGCAAGGGGCAGCTGTTGCTGCAGTTGCGCCGCGGTCCGGGCGCGCTGTTCCTGATCCTGCAATAGCCCTGTCGGAAGACGCTGGATCAGCGTCGCGAACGACAGCAGGCGGCGGGCCCGGTAGACGTTCTATACTGGGCCTGCCGCCTTTTTTGTTGTCGACCGCAATGATCGAAGCCGAACTCCAACAGCTCGAGGATCGTGTGCAGCGCCTGATGGCCGCGTATCGCCAGTCGCGCCTCGAGGAGAAACGCGCGCTGCAGGAACGCGATCGCCTGCTGGCGCTCAATGCGGAGCTGCGGCGCCGCATCGAAGGTATCGTCGAGCGCGTGCGCTCGCTCGAATCGGAGCAGGAATCATGACCGCGAGCAAGGATACGGCCGAGCCGCTGACGCTCACCGTGCGCATCATGGGCAAGGAATACAACGTCGCCTGCCCGCCCGAGGAACACGAAGCGCTGGTGAAGTCGGCCGACTACCTCAACGAACGGATGAGCAGCATCCGCAAGCGCGGCAAGGCGCTCGGCGCCGAACGCATCGCGGTGATGGCGGCGCTCAACATCGCGCGCGAACTGCTCGAACTCAAGGGCGTCGAAGGCGTCGCCCAGCCGAACCCGGAAACCGTGCAGCGCCTGCGTCAACTGGCGCTCGACATCGACTCAACGATGTCGCTCGAGTGACGAGCGGTCGGAGCGCAGCGGGCGACGCGTGATATTCTTTGCTCGTGTCTCCTGCGGTGTTCGAGAGTCGGTTTGGTACCCTTGAGCCTATTTAAAAAACCCCGGGAACCATCACCCTGCCGGGCGTGCAGGCCCACCCTGTAGTGGGAAGCCCGAAGGCGAGGCGCGGTGCCCACTTGAGACTACGTCTCAAGGTCGAAAATCGATGACGGCACAGGCGGGAGACACCTATTCAACCAAGCAGGCGCTGCGTCGCGAACTCCGCACGCGGCGCCTTCGCTTATCCGCACCGCAACGCCGTCAGGCCGCGATTCGTGCCGCACGCCATGCGCTGCGCGCATTGAGTGCGATGCGGGCGCAGCGGATCGCCATCTATCTCGACTGCGGCAGCGAACTGGCGACCACACCGCTGATCGAGATGCTCGCCGCGCGCGGCGCGCGGCTCGCGATTCCGCGCGTCACCGCGCCCGGCACGATGCATTTCGAATGGTGGACGCCGGGCGCCGTCATGCGCCGCAACCGTCACGGCATCGCCGAACCGCGCGTGCGCGGTCGTCGCGTGCGGCGCGCGGAGCTCGATGCGATCGTGCTGCCGCTGGTCGGCTTCGACCGTCACGGCAGTCGGCTCGGCAGCGGTGGCGGTTATTACGATCGCTGGCTGGCGCGACCGCGCATCGCGCACAAACCGCATTACCTCGGCTACGCTTACGCGATCCAGCAAGTCGAACAGATTCCGCACGAGCCCTGGGACGTGAGGCTCGATGCGGTCATCACCGAAAAAGGGTTGTTATGGCCTATTGGCTGATGAAGTCCGAGCCCGACGCGTTTTCGATCGACGATCTCGCGGCGCGGCCGAAACAGACCGAACCGTGGAACGGCGTGCGCAACTACCAGGTCCGCAACATGTTCCGCGACCAGTTCAGGATCGGCGACGAATCGTTCTTCTATCATTCGAACTGCGACGCACCGGGCATCTACGGCCTGATGAAGATCGTCTCGAACGCCTATCCCGATCCGACGCAGTTCGATCCGCAATCCGACTATTACGATCCGAAGTCGACGCAGGAAGAACCGCGCTGGCTGCTCGTCGACGTGAAGTTCGAACGCAAGCTGAAGCATCCGGTCACGCTCGCCACGCTGCGCGAACACGAAAAGCAGTTGCAGGGGATGATCGTGCTCGCCAAGGGCACGCGCCTGTCGGTGACACCGGTCAAACCGGCGCACTGGGATTACATCCTGAAGCTGGCGCGCGCGTAACCGCACCGCTGCGGCGCGACCGGTTGGATAACCGTACCTGCGTCAGTCGCGCCGAAGCGGCGCTCCTACAAAGGCGCAGCGCTCAGTCCGTGCCGAGGAACAGGCGGTAGGCCGGGTTATCGGTTTCCTCGGCGTATTCGTAACCGAGTTCGTCGAACGCGCGCCGCGCTTCCGCCCATTCCTTCTTCGCGATCTGCATGCCGCACAGCACGCGGCCGTTGGCGGCGCCGTGGTTGCGGTAGTGGAACAGCGAAATGTTCCAGCGTGCGCCGATCGCCTGCAGGAAATCGGCGAGCGCACCGGGACGCTCCGGGAATTCGAAACGGAACAGGCGCTCGTTCGGCAGTCCCGGGCAACGGCCGCCGACCATGAACCGCACGTGGTCCTTGGCCATTTCATCACCGCGCAGATCGATCACCGCGTAACCGCGTTCGCGCAGGCCGCCGACCAGTGCGTCGTGTTCCTCGGCGCCGCCCGCCAGCTTGAGGCCGACGAAAACATGCGCCTGGCTGCCGGCGGCATAGCGGTAATTGAACTCGGTGACGGCGCGCCTGCCGAGATGGCGGACGAACGCGCGATACGCGCCCGGCTTTTCCGGCAGCGTCACGGCCAGCAGTGCTTCGGCGTCGTCGCCGAGTTCGGCGCGCTCGGCGATATGGCGCAGGCGATCGAAATTGACGTTGGCGCCGGAGATGATCGCCGCCAGCGTCTGCTCGCGTGCGCCGTTCTCGTGCACCCAGCGCTTGAGGCCGGCGACCGCGAGCGCACCGGCCGGCTCGGGCAGCGCGCGCTTGTCGTAGAAGATGTCGCGCGTCGCGGCGCAGATTTCGTCGACGCTGACCTGGATCGCGCCATCGACCAGATGCCGTGCGACGCGGAATGTTTCCTCGCCGATCTGGCGCACGGCGACACCGTCGGCGAACAAGCCGACCTGCGGCAGCACCACGCGGCGACCGGCCTTCAGTGCGGCGGCGAAACAGTTGGAGTCGTCGGGCTCGACCGCGATCACCTTGATCTTCGGATTCGCCGACTTGATCGCCGCGGCGACGCCCGCGAGCAGCCCGCCGCCGCCGACCGGCACGAACACCGCATCGAGATTCGCGCACTGCTGCATCAGCTCCAGACCGATCGTGCCCTGGCCGGCGATCACGTCGGGATCATCGTAGGGATGCACCATCGTCCAGCCTTTTTCGCGAACCAGCTGTTCGGCATGCTCGCGCGCATCGTCGTAGGCGTCGCCGTGCAGGATCGCCTTGCCGCCGAGCGCACGCACCGATTCGACTTTCAGCGCCGGCGTCGTGCGCGGCATGACGATATGCGCCGCCAGACCGAGATGCTGCGCCGCCAGCGCCACGCCCTGCGCGTGGTTGCCGGCCGACGCCGTCACCACACCGCGCGCGCGCTGCGCCGCCGTCAGCTGCGCGATCTTGTTGTACGCGCCGCGCAGCTTGAACGAGTAGACCGACTGCTGGTCCTCACGCTTGAACAGCACGCGATTGCCGAGCCGCTGCGACAGCTTGGCGGCATGATCGAGCGCCGAGATCGCGGCGACATCGTAGACCCGCGCATGCTCGATGCGCGCGCGATATTGCTGGAGCAGCTTGCGGACGGCCGCGCTGCCGGCCGGAGAGGAACGGGAATTCACCTGGGCGCCGTGTCGGGAGGCATCGTCTGGATGCGGGGTATCGCCTATGATACCGCGCACTTCGCTTCGATCTTTCCCCGGCGCTTCGTAAATGGCAGAAAAAATCGCGTTCATCGGTGGCGGCAACATGGCCGCAAGCCTGATCGGCGGCCTGTTGCAGGCCGGCCATCCGCGCGAGCGGATCGCCGTCGCCGAACCGCTGCCCGAGCGCGCCGCATGGCTGGCGAACACTTTCGGGATCGCGGTCAGCGCACGTGCCGGCGAGGTCTGTGGCGATGCCGGCGCGGTCGTGCTCGCCGTCAAGCCGCAGCAGATGCGCGACGCGCTCGCCGGTCTGCGGCTGCCGACTGGCTGCGTCGTGGTATCGATCGCCGCCGGCATCCGCCTCGAATCGCTGGCGCGCTGGCTCGGCAACGAGGTCCATCTGGTGCGCACGATGCCGAACACGCCGGCCCTGCTCGGCGCCGGCATTTCCGGTCTGTATGCGGATGCCGCGGTGCCGGCGACCGCGCGCGAACTCGCCAGCGACGTGCTCGGCGCCGCCGGCACCTGCGTCTGGCTGGCATCGGAAGCGCAGATCGACGCGGTCACCGCGGTGTCCGGCTCGGGCCCGGCATATTTCTTCCTCGTCACCGAGGCGATGCGCGAAGCCGGCGTCAAGCTCGGCCTGTCGCCCGAAATCGCCGGACAGCTCGCGCTGCAGACGCTGGTCGGTGCTGCGAAAATGGCCGAAGACGGTGCTGCCCGCGCTGTCGATCTGACGCAGCTGCGCGCCAACGTCACGTCCAAGGGCGGCACCACCGAAGCGGCGGTCCGCGTGCTTGAAAGCGCGGGGCTGCGCACCATGTTCGACACGGCGTTGCAGGCCGCTGCGGAACGCGGCCGTGAACTCGGCGCCTCACTGGCAAAGGAAGACTGATGGGCGCCAACGCCGCCAACGCCATGCTGTTCCTCGTCACGACGCTGTTCGATCTGGCGTTGTGGATCTACCTGCTGCGCGTGCTGCTGCAGTGGTCGCGCGCCGATTTCTACAATCCGATCTCGCAGGCGATCTGGAAAGCGACGCGCTTCCCCGGCGACTGGCTGCGTCCGCATCTGCCGAACTGGCGCAACGTCAATCTCGCGGCGGTGCTGGTGCTGGCGCTGCTCGCGCTGCTTTACATCTACGTCATCACCGGCCTGCTCGGATTTTCGATCGCCCTGCCGTCGGCGCTCTGGTACGCGGCGCTCAAGCTGATCGTGCTTGCCGTCAACCTGTTCACGTTCACGATCTTCGTGCAGGCGATCCTGTCGTGGCTCGGCCCCGGCGTGAACAATCCGGCGAGCAACATCCTGTGGAGCCTCAACGAGCCGATCCTGCGCCCGGTGCGTCGCTTCATTCCGCCGATGTCCGGACTCGATCTGTCGCCGCTGGTCGTCATCCTGCTGTTGCAGGTGCTGAACCGCCTGTTGCCGCTGCCAGGCGCGTTCCGCTGATCGGGCGATGAATCCAGAGGCGGAAGGCTCGGTCGGCATCGTCGCCGCGCAGCGCGTCGTCATCGACACGCCGTTGCGGCTCGACTGCGGCCGTACGCTGCCGCGCCACGAACTGATGGTCGAGACCTACGGCACGCTCAATGCCGCGCGCTCGAACGCCGTGCTGATCTGCCACGCGCTGTCCGGCGACCATCACGCTGCCGGCGTTTACGCCGCCGACGACCGCAAGCCGGGCTGGTGGGACAACTGCATCGGCCCCGGCAAACCGATCGACACCGACCGCTTCTTCGTCGTCGCACTCAACAATCTCGGCGGCTGTCGCGGCTCGACCGGCCCGAACAGCCTCGATCCGGCGACCGGCAAAGCCTATGGCCCCGATTTTCCGCTGCTGACCGTCCGCGACTGGGTACGTTCGCAGGCGATGCTCGCCGATACGCTCGGCATCGAATGCTGGGCGGCCGTGATCGGCGGATCGCTCGGCGGCATGCAGGTGATGCAGTGGGCGATCGACCTGCCCGGGCGCATCGCGCATGCGATCGTCATCGCCTCGGCGCCGCAACTGTCGGCGCAGAACATCGCGTTCAACGAGATCGCGCGACAGGCGATCCTGTCCGACCCGGAATTCCACGGCGGGCATTTCTACGATCACGGCGTGGTGCCGTCGCGCGGCCTGATGCTGGCGCGGATGATCGGCCACATCACGTATCTGTCGGATGCGGCGATGCTCGCCAAGTTCGGCAACGACCTGCGCGTCGCGGCCCCGAGCTTCAACTTCGACATCGAGTTCGAGGTCGAAAGCTATCTGCGGTATCAGGGCCAGGCGTTCGTCGACCGCTTCGACGCCAACACTTATCTGCTGATGACCAAGGCGCTCGATTATTTCGATCCGGCGCGCGAGTTCGGCGATCGCCTGGATCTCGCGTTCCAGCGCACCCGCGCGCGCTTTCTGGTCGTCGCGTTTTCCAGCGACTGGCGCTTCTCGCCGGCGCGCTCGCGCGAAATCGTCAAGGCGCTGGTCGATGCCGGGCGCGACGTCTCGTATGCGCTGATCGATTCGCAGCTCGGCCACGACGACTTCCTGATGCCGATTCCGCAGTATCACCGCGTATTGCGCCATTACCTCGCGCGGATCGGCGATCGCGCCAACGCGCCGGCGACGGGAGCCGCGGCATGACCCTGCGCGCCGACCTCGAACCGATCGTCGACTGGATCAAGCCCGGCTCGCGGATTCTCGATCTCGGCTGCGGCAACGGCATGCTGCTCGCGCACCTGCGCGACACGCGCGGCGTGCGCGGTTATGGCCTGGAAATCGATCCGGAAAACGTCGCTGCGTGCGTGGATGCCGGCGTCAACGTGATCCAGGCCGACATCGACGACGGCCTGCACGATTTCGAAACTGCGTCGTTCGACCATGTGGTGATGACGCAGGCCTTGCAGGCGCTGCAGCGCCCCGACGAGGCGATCGCGGAAATCCTGCGCGTCGGCAAGACCGGCATCGTCACCTTCCCGAATTTCGGGCACTGGCGGGTACGCTCGGCGCTGCTGCGCGGCCGCATGCCGGTGACACCGGCGCTGCCATCGCGCTGGTTCGACACGCCGAACATCCATCTGTGCACGGTCGACGATTTCGAAGCGCTGTGCGCGCAGCGACGCTGGAAGATCCTCGATCGTCGTCTGCTCAACCGCACGCACCGCAGCGGCCCCGCGAACCGCATCGCGCCGAACCTGTTCAGCGAGCTGGCGATGTATCTGCTCGAAGCGCCGCAGATCACCGGCTTCGCGACCTGACCGGCCACGCGGCACGGCGGACGGCACCTCGCCGCCGCGCTACTCGGTGCGAATGCCGCGTCCGGATTCGGCCAGCAGTTCGGCGATGCGCCGATCCTTGGCGCTCCACAGCGACGCGATCCATCCGTGGAAACGCGCACGGAAATCCGCATCGTTCTCGTAGCTGCCATGGAACAGCTCGTGCGGCACGTCGAGCTGGCGCACCTCGACGATCACGTGCCGCATCCGCCCACACAGGAAATCCCAGAAGCCGTTGGCACCGTCGGGATAGACGATCGTCACGTCGAGCAGCGAATGCAGGCGGTCGCCCAGCGCCGACAGCGTGAACGCGAAGCCGCCGGACTTCGGCCGCAGCAGATAACGGTAAGGCGAATTCTGGCGTTCGCGCTTGGCGTCGGTGAAGCGCGTGCCTTCGAGGAAATTGAGAATCAGCGCCGGCTGGTCGCGGAATGCCTCGCAGGCCTTGCGCGTCGCTTCGATGTCCTTGCCTTTCAGCGCCGGGTTCTTCGCGATCTGTTCCTTGGTATGACGCGCCATGAACGGGTAATCGAGCCCCCACCACGCCAGTCCGAGCAGCGGCACCCAGATCAGCTCGCGCTTCAGGAAGAACTTGAAGAACGGCGCGCGCCGGCCGAACGCGCGCATCAGCACGAGAATGTCGTTCCAGGTCTGGTGATTCGCGCAGACCAGATACTGGCCTTGCGGATCGACGCTGGCATTCATGCGGATGTCCCAACGGATCCGCATCAGCGAATCGGTCATCCAGATATCGATCAGCGCCCAGCGCTGCGCGCTCCATGCGATCGCGCGCGACAGCGCGCTGCGCGCGCGCCCCTTCGGCGTCAGCAGCTTGATGAGGATCAGCGTGTAGACGGGCACGCACCAGATCAGCGTGTTGATCAGCAGCGCGAGCGCGCTGATCACCCCGAGCAGCGGAGCCGGTAACCAGTGGAGCATGGCAGTTCAGGTCTTGTTTCGTGGCGACAGCTTAGCGGCGCCGCGACGCGGCGCAAGGATCACTGTGCGCGCGGATGCGCCGACCAGTGGATGTGCACGATCTGCCATTTGCCGCCGCGGCGCTGCAGGATCATGGTTTCGGTATTGTCGATATCGACGTTCTCGCCGGCGAACGTGCCGGTCGTGCGCGCCTGCGTGATCACCCACGCGGTGTCGCCACTGGCAAGGCTTTCGCGATGCACGACATCGTATTGGGTCGTGCGCGCAAACGTCAGGTCGTTGTCGAGATGACCGCTGGCGTAGGCGTCACGCGAACTCTCGGTATAGCCCTGCTCGAAGATCGCCACGTCGGGCGCCAGCAGATCGAGCACGCCTTGCCGCCAGTTGTCGCGCAGATCCGCATGAAAGGCGCTGACGATCGCCGCCGCCGCGCGTGCATCGGCCGCCGCCGTCGCGGCCGGCACCACTTGCACGGACGTTTCAGGTTCGGCGGGCGCCGTGGCCGGTGCCTGCGCGCGGACACCACCGCTGAACGCCAGCAGGCACGCGAGCCACAAGCGGCGTCCGGGCGACGTCAAGGCGCTGCCGTGCGCGCGCGGCGCTTGCCGGACTGATCGTAAATATCGACCCCTTGCCAGTCACCCGCCGGCAACCGGACCAGCACGCACGGACTGTTGATCACGGTGGTGTCCATCGTATGGGCATCGGGCTCGAAGAACGTGCCGCGCAGCTGCACGCGTTGATCTTCGACCTGCGCTTCGGGACCGATCAACAGGCCATAGCCGCCGCTGGGGCGCTGGCCCAATCCGACGAGCACATAGGTGCCCGGCAACATCGCCTGATCGCCGATCAGCTGGATCCCACTGGTCTGCTGCCACGCCAGAACCGCATCGGCGCCGGCGAACATCTGTACCGTCGAGTCGGCACTCGGTGCGGCGCAATCCAGCGCACGCCCGACTTCATCGACCTTCAGCACCTGATCGGGACCAAGCAGTCCATTCATCATGCTGCAGCCGCCCAACGCCAGCGTGGAAACGGCGAAGGCCGCAAGCGCGGCCACAGACTTTCTTGTCTTGCTCATGCCCTGATAGTAACGGTTTGCCGGGCTTGAAAC
>Ga0164242_10003580_pt1 | contig 17683 bp, 14 predicted proteins | sample OricomgcompostMG_FD_108783 | JGI IMG/M metagenome (GOLD analysis project Ga0164242, IMG submission 108783) | Miracle-Growth compost microbial communities from Emeryville, California, USA - Original compost - Miracle growth compost (MG) ...
CGGCTCCCTGAATCAAGTTCAGGGCAGGCTCCGGCCGGAATGACAGCGGCAGTGGGAATGGGCTGCAATGCCGCCAGTGGGCGGGGACGGCCCGCCTGTCTGGCCGACAGGACGGACAGGGCCTCGATATAGTCTGACCCCGGCTTCAGTCGGGGCGTGAGCTACCTTTCCCGGCGCGGGAATCATAGTGGGTGGCTAAGCCTTCCTGGGGCGGGAGTGGAAGCTAGATTGGCAGATGGAACCTACTCGTTGGCAGTCGTGTAGGTCAGCGCGTCATCCTTACTACCGACATGCACGATGTCACCCTTCTGGTACTTCTGGTCGAGCAGCTCCACCGCCATCTGGTCTTCGATAGTATCCTGGATGAGCCGGCGCAGCGGCCGTACCCCGTTCTTGGCGTCATAGCCGTGCTCCAGCAGGTATTCCTTCGCACCCTTGGTCAATGACACACTCAGTCCCTGACCAGCCAGCCGCGCCTTCAGTTCATCGATCTGCAGGTCGATGATCTTGAAGATATCCTTTTTCGTGAGCCCGCGGAAGACCACGATCTTATCGATACGGTTCAAAAGCTCCGGACGCATCTCTTTCTTCAGCCGGTCGAGCACGTTATCGCGGTTAGCATCGTGCATGGCATCGAGGTCGTCGAAGTCAGTAGGCCGCTCAGCGTGAAAGCCGAAGTTCGCCTCTTTCTGCAAGCGTTCAGCACCGATGTTAGAAGTCATGATGACGATGGTGTTGGTGAAGTCGATCTTGCGCCCCTTAGCATCTGTCAGGTGGCCGTCTTCCAGGATTTGCAGCAGCATGTTGAAGACGTCCGGGTGGGCTTTCTCGATCTCGTCGAACAGCACCAGGCTGTAGGGCTGGCGGCGGATCTTATCGGTCAGCTGGCCACCGTCGTCATAGCCAACATAACCGGCCGGAGCACCAACCAGGCGCGACACGTTGTGATGTTCACCGAATTCACTCATGTCGATCTTGACAAGCGCGTTCTCGCTGCCGAAGAATTCGCGGGCCAGCACGCGGGCCAGTTCGGTCTTCCCGACGCCCGTCGGGCCCAGGAAAATAAAGCTGCCGATCGGCCGGTTGGTCGCACCGATACCACTCCGGTTGCGCCGGATCGCCCGACTCACTACCTCGACTGCTTCTTGCTGTCCGATAACGTGCTTGCCGATGTTCTTTTCAAGGGCCAGGAGGTACTTGGCCTCGCTTTTGATGACTTTGCGCACCGGCACGCCGGTGATACGCGCCACCACTTCGGCTATATCATCGCTGGTCACGCTCAGGCGTTTGGCTTGCTTGTTATCCTTAAGCAGCTGCTCCAGCTCTTTGTTGATCTGCGAAGCACGGGTTTTGGCCCGGGCCGCGCGCTCGTAATCTTCGCTGTCGACCGCTTCGTCGATACGAGCGTTGACGAGCTTCAGCTCCTTTTGCAATTTGCGGACTTCAGGACTCGTTTTGCCCTTGAGCACCCGCAGGTGGGCAGCCGTCTCGTCGAGCAGGTCGATGGCTTTATCCGGCATGAACCGGTCGTTTATATAGCGTTTGGCCAGCTGCACGGTATCTTCCAGCACGTCGTCGCTGATGGTTACGCCATGGAATTCCTCGTAGTGTTTGCGCAGGCCCTTCAAAATCGCCAGGGTCTCGCCCAGCGTCGTTTCGGGCACCTGGATCGGCTGGAAGCGGCGCTCCAGCGCAGCGTCCTTTTCGATGTGCTTGGTATATTCGGCCGTAGTTGTCGCACCGATGACCTGGATTTTGCCGCGGGCCAGTGCCGGCTTCAATATATTACCGGCGTCCATGGCACCCTCGGCGGCACCAGCGCCGACTATCAGGTGCAGCTCATCTATGAATACGATGGTCTTCTTATCGTCCTCGAGCTCTTGCATGACCTTTTTCAGTCGCTCTTCGAACTCACCGCGGTATTTGGTGCCGGCGATCATCCCGGCCAGGTCGAGCATGACGATGCGCTTATCGAGCAGGCTGTCGGGTACGTCTTCAGCGATGATGCGCTGGGCCAGGCCCTCCACGATGGCGGTCTTGCCCACGCCCGGCTCACCGATGAGCACCGGGTTGTTCTTGGTGCGACGGTTCAGGATAGTGATCATGCGTTTGATCTGGTTTTCGCGGCCGACTACCGGATCGAGTTTGCCGCTGCGCGCTTGCTGGGTCAGGTCGGTGCCGAAATTGTCGAGCGTGGTCTTTTTGCCGCTCTTACGTTTGGTACGGGTCGGGCCGCCCTCGAAGCCGGCGTCGCTTTCCTCGTAGCCCTGCCGATTCAGGAAGTTTTCCAGCTCAGCCGTCAGCCGGTCGATGTCGACGCCCATGTCGCGCAGCAAGATGGTAGCGCGGGCGTTCTTTTGGCTCAGGATGCTGTACAGGATGTGCTCGGTGCCGCAGAAATCCTGATTATAATCTTGGGCCACATCGTAGGCCATTTTCAGCGTCAGCTTAGCTGTTTCGCTGTAGCCCTTGGCGCCCATGTTGATCACCAGCGTCTTCGGTGTCAGATTCAGCGCGACCCGCGCTTTATCCAGCGTCACGCCAGCGCCATCAAGCAGCTTGGCGCCCATGCTCGTATCTTGCGCCAGCAGGCCGAGCAGCAGGTGTTCGGTGCCTACATAGGCATTGCCGAGGCCACGCGCGATCGTCCCGGCGTGCGCCAAGGACGCCCGGGCGTTATCAGTCAGAAAGTTGGAAAATTCTTGGTAATCAGGTGAGTTTGGCATCATAAATGTTTTTGCCCTCCTAAGCGAAGTTTTAGAACCGCTTAACTACTATGATACGCTAGTTGGCACTCTCAGGTCAAGACTGCTAATTCGGATATCTTCAATCAATCCTTGTTGGCGAGCTCACCCAGGCACATCACATTCTTCTTCGTCGTACGTACGACTTCGCTTGCCCCAGCGCCTAGATCCGGCTCGTCGCGCACCAACAGTTCCGTCACGATCCGCCGCCCGACTTTTCGAGCCCGCCGCAAGCCGCGCTGCGTTCGGAATGTCCCCAGCTCGTCCAGCACACCCTGGCTCGTCACGCGTATGTAGGTGTACTGTGGGTTACGCTGCGCGATCCAGTAGGGCAAACACTCTTCTGGCACGTCATCGTCCCACACTTCTTCTGTCCCTAAAGGGCATGTTTCTTGCACCGCGGCACTATACTACAAGCATAAGCCTAAAAGCTGTACGAAACCCCACTGCACACCATATCTGCTGCCACTCATTTCTATCGCTCAATAGATAATAAAGTCGGATAAAATCCGACTTTATTTCAAATAAGAGAGTGTTTTGGAATTTGAGATAGTCAAGCGAAGTGCAACCGGAGCGAGCAGAGCTCGCGCCGCGTGTAACGCTATCTCAAATCCAAAACGCGAACGGCTATTCGCCGTGCTCTTCAATAGCTTCGAGCAGCGAGCTTTCCAGCTGCTCTTTCTTCTTCAATTTCGGCTGCTTGGGCAGTTCGGTCACTTCCACCTTGCCTTCCACCTCAGGAGCGGCGGCTTTTTCGGCCTCGATATCGAGTTCGTAGCCCACCAGCTTGCTAGCCAGGCGCACGTTCTGCCCGCCGCGGCCGATGGCGATACTCAGCTGGTCTTCCGGCACGATGACTTTGGCGCGCTTGTTAGCCTCATCGACCTGCACACGGGCCACATTCGTCGGGCTCAGTGCCTCGGCGATGTATTCGCTGATGTTTTCCTTCCAGACGATGATGTCGATTTTTTCCTGCTCGCCGATTTCGTTCACCACGGCGTTCACGCGCGTCCCGTGGCCGCCCACGAAGGTACCGACCGGGTCCACACCGGGCACGGTGCTGGCCACCGCCACCTTAGAACGCACGCCGGCTTCACGGGCGATACCCTTGATTTCCACCGCGCCACTTTCCATTTCCGGCACTTCAGCGCGGAATAGGAACTCCAGGAACTGTACATTGCCGCGGCTGAGCACCAGCTGGGGCCCACGCGGACCGCGCTCGACATCCTTCAGAAATGCCTTGATGCGTTGCCCTGGGTAGTAACGCTCACCTTGGATCTGCTCGCTCTTTGGCATGATTCCCTGGGCCTTGCCCAACTCCAGCCGCACGATCATACCCTCTACGCGGCTGACCATGGCGTTCACCACGGTACCGATCTTGTCTTCAAACTCCGCCAGCACGATTTCGCGCTCGGCTTCGCGCAGCCGCTGCAAGATCACTTGCTTGGCCGTCTGCGCCGCCACGCGGCCAAAGGCGTGTACTTCCTCGTGGATTTCCACGAAGTCACCGATTTTGGCATCTTTTTTCAGCTTCTTGGCATCTGCCACGGTGATTTCGTAAGCTTCGTCGCCCACTTTTTCCACCACTTCTTTGCTGACGTATGCGTCCACCTGGCCAGTGTTCAGGTTCATTTCTACGCGCACTTCCTGCTCACGCTCACCGTAGTCGCGGCGGTACGCTGCAGCCAGCGCCTGCTCCACCACTTCTTTCACGGTGTCTTCAGGCAGGTTCTTTTCCTCGGCAATCGCCTGAATAGCCACTGCCAGTTGTTTAAAATCCATATCCATATACGCTCCTTCTAGTCGCTTAATTTTCAATTATCAATTTACAATTTTCAATGAATTACCAATAACCAATTTACAATTCCCATCATCCTGAACTTGTTTCAGGATCCATGCCTGCTGGTTAGCGTTCGTTTCATTTGCCGCATGGATTCCGGATCAAGTCCGGAATGACAAAGTAGTATCGAATGGTCCTCTTTACGAAAAAAGCCGACCTGCCGGCCGACCTAACAGACATCATTGTATAGATGGTACCCCCAGATGTCAATGCCCGCTTTTTCGCTGTTTCCAGCTCGTCAGCATGAGATACACACTCATGGAAAGCGAATATGACAAGCAGATATGAGAGTAGGAAGAAAACAACATGGTAATAGTACCCATGACCACCGTAAGCCTCATAGCCACTTGCCACATTCGCTTCAGATGTCAGCGTTAGCTTGGGGGTACCCAGAGCTTGGACGTTTCGACCGGCTGGGCATGAGGAACGGGTTCGTTCGCCAAGTTGTCTTCGATGAGCTCGACGATTTGCATGTCGGCGTTCTCGTCATAGTACAGGTCCACGACCAACACGTCATCAGTCACCCCGACGGATTGGACGCCCATGACGCCGAAAAGTTCCTTCATGAGCCGCTTGGTCTGTCGGGGAACGTTCGCATCGGCATCGAGCCTTACGATATCCACGCATGTATACATGCGGGGATGAGCCCCAACCGCCAAGGTAGTGCCAGTGACATACTGACGTCTGTTGCTGTTGGTCGAGTCAACTATCACCTCAATGGTCATTTTAGCTACCTCTCTCCGCACCTGCTAGTAACCATTACTAGTCGTGTGTATTCCTACACAAGATGAGGGGTAAGGGCATATGCGGATGCACTTGCTTCTCACCTTGTGTTATCTGCTTGTCAAGGTACTTCGGAGCTATCAGGAAATAATCCTTCGGTTCGACGAAGTGGGTACATATTAGCATAATCACCTTGTTTTGTCAATATCGCTCCGTGTATTGTAAGGTGTTAGACTGGTAAGATATGAAAACAGTTGCGAGGCTTTTTACCCAACCTTAACAAACAGTAAATGATAGCAGAAACAAAAGAAAAAGACGTGGCCTGTGTAATCCAACACTGGCGACGTCTTTTTCTACATCATATTGTATCACTACTTACGCTTTATCGCAACAGTCTGAGCAGTTTTTGTGATAAGTATCACCTGCTTGAGAGACCTTGAAAGCAGCAGCTGCCGGCGTATCTCTTTTTCTATGTATTCATCCGTTAGAGCGGTGCGGCGGGCATCAAAAATAATATGTTTAGATTGTTTACCTGCGCGCTGCAATTGTTTCTCGACTGTCTTTTTGCCATTCCCAGTCGGACTCTTCATTTCCCACAGGAGGCCATCCATAATAATATCGGGCGTTTTAGCGCCCCTCGTACGGCTTGGCTTCAAAAACTCCACATCTTTTCCAAGGTCAGCAAATACGCTCGCTGTCTCCAGTTCGTGCCGCTCAAGATATACGTGTGGTGGCGTAATGATTTTTCCAGTCTGTTGCTCGGCCATCGTGCTGGCAAGTATAACAAAGGATTGTTAGACTAGATAAATATGAAATCAGTTGCGAGGCTTTTTACTCAGTTTCAACCAAAGTCATACGACGTCACATTCGATATCGACGAAGACGCTATGCGGTTTAGTGGTACCGTCAAAATCGAGGGCAAGAAAGTCGGGCGGCCAAGTCAGCGGATTACCCTGCATCAGCACGAGCTGAAAGTCACCAGCGCCAAGATTGTGAAACACGACAAAAGGGGCGACCAGGAGCTGGCGGTCAAACGCATCAATAACCACGACAGCCTCAACGAAGTACGCCTGCACACCGAAGGCATGGTGTACCCCGGCGAGTACACGCTGGAACTGAGCTTCGAAGCTAAGATTACCGATGGTATGACCGGCATCTACCCCTGTTATTTCAAAGATGGCAAAGTAGACAAACAGCTCATCATGACCCAATTCGAAAGCCACCACGCGCGCGAGGCGTTCCCGTGTGTAGACGAGCCGGAGGCCAAAGCGGTCTTTAAATTATCGTTAGTAACGCATACGGATGCGGTGGTGTTGTCTAATACACCTATCGAGACTGAGGAAGAAGTAAATAGTTTATCGTTTATAGTTGATAATAAACGAGCGGCAGAACTAAAAACTAAAAACTATAAACTGACCACTTTCGAGCCGACACCGCGTATGTCCACGTACCTGCTCGCGTTTGTGGTGGGTGATATGATCAGCAAATCCACCAAAACCAATCGCGGTACCGACGTAAATGTGTGGGCCACTGTGGCGCAGCCAGCCGAGAGCCTCGATTTCGCGCTGGACGCGGCCAAGCGCTCCATAGAATTTTTCGAAGATTATTTCGGTGTGGAGTACCCGCTGCCCAAAGCCGACCACGTGGCCTGCCCTGACTTTAGCGCCGGCGCCATGGAAAACTGGGGGCTTATAACCTACCGCGAGCGCGTGCTGCTGGCCTACCCCGGTGAAACCGCCCAGAGCACGCTCGAACAGATCGCGCTCGTCATCGCGCACGAAACCTCCCACCAGTGGTTCGGCAACTTAGTAACTATGAAGTGGTGGGACGACCTGTGGCTGAACGAAAGTTTCGCCAACATGATGGAATACCAGGCGGTTGATGCCATGTTTCCTGACTGGCACGTCTGGAACCAGTTTGTGGCCGCCGAGGGCCTGAGCGCGCTGCGCCGCGACGCCGTAGCCGGTGTGCAGGCCGTGCGCACGCCAGTGCACCACCCCGATGAAATCAGCTCGCTGTTCGACCCCAGCATCGTCTACGCCAAGGGCGGCCGGCTGCTCTACATGCTGAAAAATTACATCGGCGAAGAGGCGTTCCGCGCTGGACTGAAGCACTATTTCGAAATCCACGCCTACGGCAACACCGAGGGTACTGACCTGTGGGCCGCGCTCGGTGAAGCCAGCGGCAAAGATATCGCCGCGTTCATGAACCCGTGGCTTACCCGCAGCGGCTTCCCGCTCGTCAGTATCATCCAAGACGGCGAAACAATAAAAATCAAGCAGGAGCAGTTCCTGGATGACCCCAGCAAGGCCGACCCGGCGCGTCTCTGGCCGGTACCGTTATTTACGAATATCGCCGGGCAGCCTGATTCGTTCGCAGGCACAGAACTAGAGCTGAAACTGCCCGCTGGTAAGCCCATGCTCATCAACACCGGCGCTCGCGGGCACTATATCGTCCGCTATGTGAATGACGACCAGAAAAAGGCGGTGGTCGATATGGTAGCCAGCCAGGAACTCGGCGAAGCCGATCGGCTGATGTTGCTGAACGGCGGCAGCATGCTAGCCCGGGCCGGTTACGAGCCGTACGCCAACATCCTGACCATGCTGGGCGCGTACCGCGAAGAGGCCAGCGAGCCGGTATGGGACATCATGGCGATGGTTATCGGCGAAACCCGGCGGTTTATCGACCAAGATGACAAACTGGAAGATGCCATAAAGCCATTCGTGAGCAAGCTGGTGGCAGCGCAGGTCGAACGGCTGGGCTGGGAAGCCGCGGCAGATGAATCGGCAGCCGACACCAAGCTCCGTGCCCTGGTGCTTTCTTTAAGCGCTTACGCCGAAGACACCGCCACCGTCGCCAAAGCTACTGAACTGTTCGCGGCCTACAAAGACAAGGGCGAGAGCGTGCCTGCCGAACTCCGAGGTCTGGTGTTTGTCGTACCGGTGAAAAACGGTGACGATGCGGCGTTCGAATACCTCCTGAACCTGCACGACACCACACAAAACAGCGACCTGAAAAGTGATGCCATGGGCGCCCTGACTGCTACGCGCAAGCCCCAAAAAGCCGAGCTGCTACTCGCCCGGCTCAATGATGCCAAACTCGTCAAGCCGCAGGATGTTGACCACTGGCTCGTCTACCTGCTGCGCAACCGCTACACCCGGGCCACTGCCTGGGACTGGATGGTCGCCAACTGGCAATGGCTGGAAGACACATTTAAAAACGACAAGAGTTACGACTACCTGCCCCGCTACGCCGCCAGCTGTGTAAACACTCGGGAATATGAACAGAAGTTCCGTGACTTGTTCGAAAGCAAGCAAGACCAGGTGCTACTCAAGCGCAACATCCAGCTCGGTTTCGAGGAAATCGCCACCCGCCTCGCTTGGCTCGAGCGCGACCTGTCCAACGTCCAAACGTTCTTCAAACAAGTTCGGCAATAAAGCCGCTCACCACGTAGTCTTGGCCGCTCAGTTCCAGTGCAGCCAGCGTGTATTCGCCACTGTAGCGCTCCCGGGCGACGTACAGCTCGGCCGCGAACGCCATCTGGCGCAGCTTAGCAGGAGTGATGTAGTCTAGGCCGCCGCCTTGACGGTCCGTCTCCCGGTATTTGACCTCGATGAGCCGGAGCGGTTCGTGCTTCCGCCTGGCAACGATATCTATCTCGGCACGCGCGTCGCGCCAGTTCAGCGCGATTATTTTATAACCTTGACCCCGCAGCCACTCTGCCGCGACTTTTTCCGCCTCATGCCCATGCGCATAGTTCGTCATCGAGAATAGTGTACACCTCTCTCGTCATTCCGAACTAGTTTCGGAATCCCGACAATATACACACGGGATCCTGAACTAAATTCAGGATGACGCAGGAAGTAAGGCAGCGATAGGCTTGAAGCTGCGGCGGTGGATGTCGCTGACACCGAATTTCTGAAGAGCTGCGATGTGAGCAGCGGTGCCGTAGCCCACATGTTTATCGAACCCATAGCCAGCATATTTTTCACCGAGCTCCGCCATGTACTTGTCCCGCGCCACTTTCGCCACGATGCTAGCGGCACTCACCGCCGGCACCAAGTCGTCCGCCTTTACCACCGCCCGAATTTTATGAGAGGTTGAACCTCTCACATTTTCAAGGTAGTTTATATTGCCATCGATGATAACTTCGTCGTAAGGAATTTGGATGGCGGCCAGCGCCTGCCTCATGGCCCTCTTGACAGCCCGCGTAATACCACCACTGTCAATATCCACCGGCCAGACCCAGCCGAGGCCCACCGCCAGCGCACCTTCCTGCACCCACTGCGCCGCAATTTCGCGCTGCTTTTTCGATAGCTTTTTGCTATCCCGCAGCTTTAGAGGACAGTCCTCTAAAGAAAAATCTGACGGCAAAATCACGGCGGCAGCTACCAGCGGGCCGGCCCAGCAGCCCCGCCCCACTTCGTCTATCCCAACCGTAATCATGCACTTATTGTACTTGATTTGCAGTTTGCGTTGGCGGTTGTATAATCATCTTCATAGTTTTGGCAACCCGCCGAGACTCGTGACAGACGGGAGATGTAGCCCATGAGGAAACCGAGGCACCGCCTGCAGCGACTACTTCCAATCATAACTTGGGAGGGTGTACGCGACACGGTTGCTTGGCTAGGTGTAGTAGCGCTACTCCTGCTCGTTTTCGCCCTAATGGTGACATTCATGGTCGTCGGTTGGGGCTTAGCTCTGAGAAGTGGCTAAGAGTGCACTTAAGGTCTTGGCGAAGGTTACCCAATGGGTGTGTCGGATTCTGCTGTGAGGCACACCTCTTGGGTAGCCAAGAATGCCCGAGTAATCTTACTCACCCTCCCCTGCCCGCTACTGCCAATCTGCCTCTGTCACATTTTTCTGCAATTAAAAAGCTCCGGTGCTTCCGGAGCTTTTTGTTCTAGGCCCAAATGTGATTATTCGGCTTGGGTTTCTTCGTGGGCAGCTTCGACAGCGGCTTGCTTTTTAGCCAGCTCGGCTTCTTCGGCGGCTTTTTCGGCAGCCTTTGCTTCTGCTTCGGCAGCAGCTGCAGCTTTGGCTTCGGCCTCAGCCTTTTCGGCTTCCAGGTCGCGCACATCGTTCACCGCCTGGCGGTCGAAATCGAGGCCGGTCAGGCGAGCGCTCTTACCGGTACGGGCACGCATGTAGCTCAGGTAGTTGCGGCGGACTTTACTGCGCTTGGTGACTTCCACCTTCAGCACCAATGGGCTGTGCAGCAGGAAGCTCTTTTCTACACCGACACCGCTGGCGATGCGTCGCACAGTGATACGGCTGGTGTGACTGCCCTTGCGGTCGCAGCGGATAACGAGACCCTGAAAGATCTGCACGCGCTCTTTGTTGCCTTCTTTGATTTTCTGGTGCACTTTAACCGTGTCGCCACTGCGCACGTCGACGACCGCACCTTTTTTGAACGTCTGGTTGAGTTCCTTGATGTATTCCATAGTCAAGGGAGTATTGTACGCTATTCCACCCCTGATTGCAATACTTTTGGGCGGCTACTTCGCCTTCGGCTCAGTTACGGCACGCCGCATCGAATAGTTCTCTGGACAACCCCAAGGGGTTTTCCAGACCTTTCCGGTGGTCGACCGAACCTACACCAAGAGCGGGCTCCCGCCCTTACGACGATTAGCCGACGACGCGGTAGATCTCTTCGAGGGTGGTTTCGCCGGCGATGACTTTCAGAATGCCGTCTTGCAGCATGGTGCGCATACCGCTTTTTATGGCAGCTTCTTCGATGGTTTGAGCCGATAGCACGGCGGTGTGACTTTCGAGCAGCTGGCGGATATCGCCGGTCATGCGGAACTGCTCGCGGATGGCCAGCTGGCCGGTGAAGCCGTAGGGGTTATCGGGCGAGCTACCGGGATTATATAATTTCAAGCCGTCGATGTTCGGCCGCTCCACATTGGCCGGCAGGCTATCGACTACGGCTTTTATGCGGTTCCATTCGGCCTCCGACGGGTCGCGCGGCTGCTTGGTAGCGTCATCGAGCCGGCGGATGAGCCGCTGGGCCATCACCAGCCGGATGGCGGAAACGAACAGCGGGTTCTGACCGATGACGTCCATCAGCCGCGTCAGCGCCTCGGCCGCTGAACCGGCGTGGTACGTGCTGAGCACCAGGTGGCCGGTCAGGCTGGCCTGCAGGGCGGTTTTGGCGGTATCGTTATCGCGGATTTCGCCGACCATGACGATATCGGGGTCGAGCCGCAGGGTGGCACGAAGTTTGTCGGCGAAGCTGCTATCGTTGCCAGTTTCAGAGGAGCGCACCGATATCTGGCTGATACCGGTGAACTGGTACTCTACCGGGTCTTCGATGGTGATGATTTTGCGCTCGTCGCTATTCAGTGAATTCAGGATGGAATAGAGCGTGGTGGTTTTGCCGGAGCCGGTCGGCCCCACCACCAGCACCAGGCCGCTGGGTTTCGCCACGATGTCGTCGAGCACGGCGCGCTCGTCGGTGCTCAAGCCGAGCCGGTCGAGGTTGTATTTGCCCTCGTCCATGTTGAACAGACGCATTACCACATCCATGCCGTTTATCGTCGGCACCGTTTCCAGACGCACGTTGACATCCACCGGCGTGCCGTCGGCCATTACGACCTTTTGGCTGATGTGGCCCTGCTGGGCTTCGTCGGCGCTGGTCGAGATATTGCCGGCACTGGCGATGGCACCGATGAGTACGCGGTATTTGTCTTTGTCTACCCGCGCTACGGTATGCAAGATGCCATCGATACGCAGGCGGATGCGCACATCGTCGGCTTGCGATTCGATGTGGATGTCGCTGGCGTTCAGGCGGTGCGCCTGGGCCACCAGGTAGGCCAGCATATCATCAGCCCGGACTTGTTCCAGCATGCCGGAAACCTGGCTGACCAGCTGCTCGCTATCGCTGCCCGTGATGGAGATGTCGTGGTACACCACCTGCTTCGGCGGGTCGTACAGCTGCATGTATTCGCGGTAGCCGGTGTCGGAAATGAGCGTGAAGGTGACCCGCTGGTCGGTAAAGCGCTGTACCAGCTGGTTCATGGTCTGCTGGGAGGTGGTGGTCGTGATGCCGAACAAGATGTTGCTGCGGTCGGCGTTGATCGGAATGATGCGCAGCGCTTTCAGCTCATCGATACTCAGGATATCTTTGAACAGCGGCTTGCTGGCAAGGCTGGAGGTGTCGAGATACTCCACGCCGAGTATCTGAGCACGGCGCTCAGTAGACAGCTCTTCGTCACGACGGGCGTCTTGGGACATACGTACATTAAAGCACAAGCTTTAATGAGCTCATAGCCGATAGCTTGTAGCTAGTAGCTCATGGCTCTTTTGCTTTGGACTATCGGCCATCCGCTATAAGCTAGAAGGATGCGAAGCATAGTTGTTATAGCCCACGACATCCGCAGTACCCATAATGTAGGCTCACTGCTGCGCACCGCCGAGGGGCTGGGCGTAGACCATGTGTATTTCACCGGCTACACGCCGTATCCGAAAGTTGCCGGCGACGACCGTCTGCCGCACATCGCCGAAAAGCTCACCCGACAGATCCACAAGACCGCGCTGGGTGCCGAAGATCTCGTGCTCTGGAGCCATGAAACAGCTATAGTGAAGCTGCTGAACGATTTGCGGGCAGAGGGCTATCAGATCGTAGCGCTGGAACAGACCGCCGCAAGCATCAGCCTGCCAGATTTCAGGCCGCCGGATAACATCGCCCTGCTGCTTGGCCGGGAGGTAGAGGGCATCGAGCCGAATTTGTTAAAACAATGTGATGTCACCGTTGAAATCCCCATGCACGGTCAGAAAGAATCATTCAACGTCGTGCAGGCCGCTGCGATGGCGCTCTACCAGTGCACGTTCGCGTAATGTTTAGCCGAAACAGCGCAGCGTCGACAGGCCGAATGACAGATACGCACCGAGCACGAACAGCAGTGCCAATATGCAGAGCCGGAATACGGTAGTCTTCCAGCGCAAATCGAACCGGGCAGCCAGCAGGCCGAGGAAACCGGCGATATACAGCACGACGTACGCATCGACGCGGTCCGGGACCACTAGGATCCCGGCGATGTCCCAGTTGAGGGTACCGCGGCTGCACGTTCCCGAGTATGCTATCGCCCCATACAGCACAGCCGCTTCAGCCGCGAGCAGGCCGAGCACCCGAAGTGCTTTCAGCCAGCGGTAATTTTTGTTTCGTGTTCGCATAGCGCTTCCCGGTAATAGTACCACGCGCGCCGGCCCGCAGGGAACGAGGAAATAAAGTGGTTGCATCGCCGTTCTTATGATATAATTCAGGCAAATCCAACTAACAAACACCTAGTCCATGACACTCACCAAACAAAAACCGCGTCGGCCGACCGCCACCCATCGCAAGGTAAACGGCCGGCACCACAAGCACAGCCAGCATTACATCAAAGCCTATTGGCCGTACCTGCCGGTGTTCGCCGTACTGGGGCTGGGAATCGTGCTCAACAGCTGGCTGAGCCACGTCAGCCATACCGTGATGGGGTATGCCACCAATGTCAGCAGCAGCATGTTGCTGGCCGAAACCAACGACGCCCGCGCCACCATGAACGAAAAGCCGCTGACCATCAACGCCGAGCTGAATGACGCCGCCCAGGCCAAAGCCAATGATATGGTGAAGCGCAATTACTGGAGCCATGTGACACCAGACGGCGAGCAGCCCTGGGGCTTCATGGAAGCGGCCGGCTACCAGTACCAGGCAGCCGGCGAGAATCTGGCCTACGGCTTCGGCACGAGCGACCAAGTGATCAGCGCTTGGATGAACAGTGCCGAGCACCGCGCCAATATACTCAATACCAATTACACCGATGTCGGTTTCGCGACTGCCAATGCGCCGAATTACCAGGGGCATGGAGCGGAAACCATCGTCGTGGCCATGTACGGCCAGCCTGTCGGTACTCCTGCGGCGGCCAAGCTCACGAGCTCCACTACGCCGGCCTTCACTATCGACAGCAACTCGCAGCCGGTTTCCCGCCTGCAGATGGTCACGAACGCCACCTGGATCCAGCTCGGGTTGGCGGCTGTATGCGGCGCGGCCATCGTCCTATTCTTCATGCGCCACGCGCTTGCCTGGCACAAAGTGCTGGTACGCGGCGAGCAGTTCGCCCTGCACCACCCGCTGTTCGATGTCTTGCTGATGGGCGCCGCCGTGTTCGTATTCCTGCTGTCTCACGCCGCCGGGACGATACTCTAAACTTTGGGCGGCTCCTAAAACCGCCGCTGGCGGTTTTAGTTACGGCACGCCGCATCGAATAGTTATCTGACAAACCCTGAAGGGTTTTTCAGACTTTTCCGGCGGCAGCCACGACAGTCTAAAGAGAGCAGGCTAACGCCTGCGCGATAGCGATATCATTGCAAGACGACGTTAGTAGGGCCGACAAGCGCTTGCAGGCGCTCCAGAGCGGCTACGTCGCTACTCATGCGGGTCGGCAGTTTGACGGCCTGCTTGGCCGGGCCGAGTACCAGCACCACCTCTGTTTCGCCGCGTTGCTCATCGATGGTCATCTTGAGATTCTGCAGCATATCGTGGTCGTCGCTTTTGAGCAACCGGATATAGACGCGGGCCGGCTTGGGCGCCGATTCGACCCGCTCGGCCTTGGCTTCAGCGACGGCTGCCGCCAGCACATTGCCTTTGCGCTTGCCGCTCTTAAGCTCACGCTGTTTGCGTCCGGTGGGTTGATAAGCGGCGGCCTGATCGTGAGTAACCTCGCGGGCATCATCGGCTAGGATTTTCACCTCGGTCGTAACGTTCCCATCCCGGTCTTTGGCATTCACCTTACCGCGCACGATCACCACGCGGTCGCGCTCCCACAGCCCGACGGTCTGCTGGTAGACGCTGGGGAACAGGATGATTTCCACTTCTCCGAATTCATCCTCCAGCTTCACAAAAGCCATTTTCTGGCCGTTTTTGGTCAATATCTCGCGTGCATCGGCAATCGCACCGCCGATCACGACGCCCTTACCGTCATGCTCCGGCTTCAACGTGTTGAGCGGCACTGTCTGCTCGGCCAGCAATACGCTGAACGCTTCCAGCGGCTGCTGGCTCAGGTACAGCCCGAGCAGCTCGCGCTCCCAGCCGAGCAGCTCGCGTGGCGTGATCTTGGCGCTCGGCGTATCGAGCTTCAGCGTCGGTTTGTGGTTCATCGCATCGTCGATGATATTGCCGAACAGATCGGTCTGGCCGCTGGCGCGCTCTTTCGCTAGCCGCTGGCCGTAGGCGATGATCATATCCATATTGTGTAGCAGCGTGCTGCGGTCGCCGAACCGGTCGAACGCCCCGGCTTTCACCAGGCTCTCGATGGCTTTGCGGTTGACCACCCGCGTGTTCACCGTACCGATAAAATCTTCCAGCGTATCGAATTTGCCGTTTTCCTCACGTGCCCGGATGATCTCATCCACCGCTCCGCTGCCGACGTTCTTGATGGCGTTCATGCCGAACCGGATCTGATTCGTCTCGGGCACCACCGCGAACTCCCCGAACGATTCGTTGACATCCGGCGGCAGTACCTCGAGCCCCATGTGCTTGCACTCGGCGATCTCGATCGCCAGGCGGTCGGTGTCATCGAAGTCGCTGGTCATCAGCGCCGCCATGAAGGCCGCCGGGTAGTGCGCTTTCAGGTACGCCGTCTGGTAGGCGATCAGCCCGTAGCAAGCCGCGTGGCTCTTATTGAAACAGTAGGCCGCGAAATCTTCCAGCTGCTTCCAGAACTTTTCCATCAGCGCCGGCTGGATACCGCTGACTTCTTGGCCACCCTCGATCATGCGCTGCTTCATCTTGCGCATGATGTCGATCTTTTTCTTGCCGATGGCCTTACGGAGCGTATCGGCCTCGCCGCCGGTAAACCCGCAGACCTCCTTGCTAATCTGCATCACCTGCTCCTGGTAGACGAGCACACCGTAGGTGTTTTCGAGAGCGTTCTTCATGCTCGGGTGCGGATAGGTGATCGCGCTGCGGCCGGCTTTGCGCGAAATGAAATCGTCGATGAACTGCATCGGCCCCGGCCGGTACAGCGCCACCATGGCCACGATGTCCTCGAACCCGGTCGGCTTCAGCTCGCGCAGGTAGCGTTTCATGCCGCTGCTTTCCAGCTGGAACACGCCGGTCGTATCACCGCGCTGGAACAGCTCGTAGGTCTTCGCGTCATCCAGCGGCACGGTGTTGATGTCGATATCTTTATCGTACACACGCTTGATGATACGTAGTGCGTTCTTGATGATGGTCAGGTTAGAAAGCCCCAAAAAGTCCATCTTGAGCAGGCCAAGTTCCTCGATCGGCCCCATCGGGTACTGGGTGCTCACGACACCCTTCTGTGCCATTTCGAGCGGCGCGAACTTGACGATCTCGTCCGGCGCGATCACCACCCCGGCCGCGTGGATGCCGTGGCTGCGCACCGTACCCTCGAGCACTAGTGCCTGGTCAATCACCATCTTGCTGGTGTCGTTCGTTTCGTACTCGCGCTTCAAATCTGGGTCGTTCTGGATAGAATCGGCCAGCGGCACATGGTGGCCCTGCACCGGTGGCGGGATCATCTTGGCCAGCCGATCGGCCTCCGCGTATGGCACCTGCAGCACCCGCGACACGTCGCGCACGGCGTTGCGGGCAAACATCCGGCCGAACGTCACGATGTTCGCCACCCGCTCGGTGCCGTACTTCTGCACGCAATACTGGATGACTTCGTCGCGCCGCGTATCCTGGATGTCGATATCGACATCGGGCATCGATATGCGGTCGGGGTTCAAAAACCGCTCGAACAGCAGGTCGTACTTGAGTGGGTCCAGCTCAGTAATTTTCAGCGCATAGCTGATGATAGACCCAGCCGCGCTGCCGCGCCCCGGCCCGAACACGATCCCCTGGTTCTTCCCCCAGTTGATGAAATCCTGGATAATCAGGAAGTAGCCGTTGAACCCCATACTATCAATGACGCCCAGCTCGTATTCGCAGCGCTCCAGCACGTCTTTCGGGATGTGTTTTTTAGCCTCGGAGATGCTGATACCAGCTGCACTTTCCTCTGTCAGATCCCCGTAGCGCCAGCTCAGACCCCGGTACACCAGTTTGTGCAAGTACGATTTTTCGGTTTCACCCTTCGGTACCGGGAACTTGGGAATGAGGATCTTGCCCAGCTCGATGCTCACGTTGCAGCGGTCCGCGATGGCTTTCGTATTGGTGATGACTTCCGGATGCTCTTTGCCCCAGCGCTTGATGATCTCCTCCGGCGCCTCGACGTGCAGCGGGTAATCCTTCAGGCTCATGCGCTTTTCATCAGAGAGAAACGCGCCGGTACCGACACACAGCAGGATCTCGTGCGCCTCCTGGTCTTCGTGCTTCAGATAGTGCGCGTCGCACGTCACCACCACCGGTATGTCCAGCTCCTGGCCGAGCTTC
>Ga0164242_10003581_pt1 | contig 17683 bp, 20 predicted proteins | sample OricomgcompostMG_FD_108783 | JGI IMG/M metagenome (GOLD analysis project Ga0164242, IMG submission 108783) | Miracle-Growth compost microbial communities from Emeryville, California, USA - Original compost - Miracle growth compost (MG) ...
AACCATGAGCGCGACCGCGACACCGTTCGACTTCGATGCGCCGGAGGGCAGCCTCCGGCCGATCATCCGATATAAGCCAGGTTCGCCCGGCAGGAAGGAGATCGTCAACGCGCATTGGGGTTCCAATCCCCGGTTCACCGATGGCGTCGAATTCCGGTTCATCCGCTCGGAAGGCAAGACCTTCCCGAGCCATCGCTGCCTGATCCCGGCTTCCGAATTTCGGATGAGGGTCGGCGACCAAAGCCATCGGGTGACGCTCGACGACGGCAATTTTTTCTACCTCGCAGGCGTCTGGGAGTCCCCGATGGGCGACTGGCCGCTGGCGTTCCGCGTCATCACCGTCGCTGCCAATGCGGAGGTCTCGCAATACCAGGAGCGACACGGCGCCATTATCCTTCGCCGGCAGGTGATGGACTGGCTGGACGCGACCGTGCCCGAAGCCGATTTACTGGTGACCCCGCCGCCGCGCCTGTTCCTGATCGAGGAAGTCGGGGCGAAGCGGCCAGTGCAACGCACGCTCGCGCTCTGAGGAGCTCCACATGTCCGCCGCCATCATCGAACGCGCCGAACCCGCAGATGCAGAAGCTCGTGCGAAGCCTCAAGCGGCTCATACGCCCGACGCGCTGAACACGGTCGCGATCAGTGCCGCCCATTTGGAAGCGGTGATGAAAGTGTTCGCCGCGATGCCTGAATCTCGCCGTGATTCCCCGAACCGGAGCCGCGCCTTACGGCAGTTCGCGCGCGATGCCGGATTCGCCGATGAAGAGCGCGTCAGCGCCGCGCTCCATGCCAGGATTACCGCGTTGTCCAATTGGATCGAGCGGCATGATCCTCACGGGCAATCGGACACACAGACTGTTTACGAAGCGGCGGCCCGCTTCCCGCTGAGCGCGCTTCCCGGTGGCTTCGGCTTTGAGCCCGCCGGTTTCCAGGAGATGGTCCTGTTCATCGAAGACCTGCCATGGTGACGCAGCTGTCGCGGACCGTCTTCGCCATGGCCGCGACTATGCTGGCGACCTGCGCCTGGTCGACGCCGGCGCGGGCAGATCCGTGCGAAGGCGCGCTGCCAGCCAAGGGCACGCGCTTCAGCGGTGTCGTGCGTTACGTGGGCGATGGCGACGGGCTCTGCGTCGGTCCCAAAGGCCACCCCGACCGCTGGATCGAAATTCGGCTCGGCGATTTCTATGCGCCCGAGCTTCATGAACGGGGCGGCAGGGAAGCGAAGCGCCGGCTCGAGCAGCTCGTCATGGGACGGACGCTCGCCTGCCGTGTCGATCGCCGCAGCTACGACCGCGTCATCGGCTATTGCACGATCGAGGGCCGCGCCGTCGGCGATCTGCTGCGCGCGCGGGGCGGGGTCGAGGGTGGCCGAGGCTGGCGCAGGTGATCGCGGCGCTCGACCTGTTCGGCACGTCGGCCCTTCCGGGTCTTGCCGTACAAGATGGCATCATCAGCGCCGACGAAGAAGCGATGCTGATCGAGCACATCGACGGCGAAGGCCTGTCGCCGTTTCGTTTCCAGCGATGGCTCGGCAAGCGGCTGACGCGCTCCTTTGGCTGGTCCTATGATTTCGATACGGGCCGCTTCGCGCCCGCCGACCCGATTCCCGACTGGCTGGAGCCCTTCAAGCAGCGCGCCGCGGTATTTGCCGGTCTCGCGCCCGAGGACATCGTCCAGGCGCTCCTGATCCGGTACGATCCCGGCGCCGGCATCGGCTGGCACAAGGACAGGCCCGTGTTCGAGCACGTCATCGGCATCTCGCTGGGCAATCCTGCGACGATGCGGTTTCGGCGTCGGGTGGGCGCGAAATTCGAGCGTGCGACGGCGCCGTTGCTGCCACGAGCGATCTACCACCTCTCGGGTGAAGTCCGCGACCAGTGGGAGCATAGCATCGCCGAAATGGCCGCGCCGCGCAGGTCGATCACCTTCCGGACTCTCCGAAGGAAAGGTAGCACAGTCTCGCTGTTCTCCCGGACCTAGCGGATTGCAATTCGGCTCGGCGCGCCCACATTCAAGCTATCGTCAACAACCGAAAGGAGGTGGTCAGATGTCTCATTGTCACATGCCGCATGCGGCAGTCCTCATGAGCACGACCTCCGCCGCGGGGGTCCGGCTCGGCTGAGCTGCCCGTTCAAGGCAGGACAATGGAAGGGTCGTCCCGAGAGGGGCGGCCCTTCGTTCCTGAAGGGGTGGAGGGGCCGCGCTGATGCCGAGCGCGTTCCGCTGCCATGCCGCGGCGCGTGAACATAGCGCATCGGACTCGGACTCATCTCCAGGCCGCTGCGGCTGACCGTTCATGGGTCTGCGGCGGGCGGCGAGTCCTCCGTTAAGGCCGCTCCTGGTTCTACGACGGCGCACTGGCTTATCGGCGAGTTCGATCCATACCGGCGCATGGTCGCTGGTCTTCTCCCAGCCGCGCACCTCGCGGTGGACATCCGCGGCGACGAGGCGGCTCGCGAGAGCCGGACTGAGCAGGAGATGATCGATCCTGAGCCCGGCGTTGCGTGCGAAGGCATTCCGAAAATAATCCCAGAACGTGTAGATCACCTCGTTCGGGTGAAGCATGCGCAGCGCGTCGGTCCACCCCTGCGCCAGAAGACGCGCATAGGCACCTCGAACCTCCGGCGCGAACAAAGCGTCATCGATCCAGCGCTCGGGTTTGTAGACGTCGAGATCGGTCGGCATGACGTTGAAGTCGCCGGCGAGCATGACCGGCAGGTCCGACGCGAGCAGGTCGGCGGCATGCGCGATCAGACGCTCGAACCAGCTGAGCTTGTACTCAAACTTGGGACCGGGCCGCGGATTGCCGTTCGGCAGGTAAAGGCCACCAACCAGGATGCCGTTGACGGCCGCCTCGATATAACGGCTGTGGGTATCGTCTGAGCCGCCCGGAAGCCCGCGCCGCGTTTCATGGATTGCGCCGACGCGGCTCAGGATGGCGACGCCGTTCCAGCTCTTCTGACCATGCCAGATCGCCTCATAGCCAAGGTCGCGGATCGGCTTCTCCGGAAACTTTTCGTCGGGAGCCTTCAGTTCCTGCAGGCACACGATGTCGGGCTCCGCTTGTTCGAGCCACCGGAGCAACACCGGCAAGCGCCCGTTCACGCCGTTCACATTGTAGGTCGCGATCTTCACAGGTCTGGCAACGCCTGGCTTGCCTGGCCCCAGCCGGACAGCGCCTTCGAGCTTGCCCGCTCGGCCAACTCCGCGGCGTCGCCGACGTGGAAGCGGGAGGGGCTCGCGATCATCCCCATCTCCTTCCAGGTGATCGGCGCGGCGACGGGCGCGGTCGGCCGCGCCCGCGCGCTGTAGGGCGTCACCGCGGTCGCGCCGCGCTGGTTGCGAAGGTAGTCGACGAAGATCCGCCCCTTGCGCTGCGCCTTGGGCAGCGCGGCGGTGAAATGCTCCGGATCGCTCTGTGCAACCGCCTGCGCCAGCCGATGCGCGAAGTCCTTCACTTCCGGCCATTCCGCACGCGGCGTGAGAGGTGCGATCACATGGACGCCCTTGCCGCCGGTCACCATGGGAAAGGTGTCGAGCCCGATCGACTTCAGAATGTCGCGGAACTGGAAGGCGGCGGCTCGGACGTTCTCGAAGTCGAGGCCTTCGTCAGGATCCAGGTCGAAGACGAGCCGGTCGGCCTTTTCGACGTCCTCGATCCGTGCGCCCCAGCCATGAAACTCGATCGTGCCCATCTGGACGCAGGTGAGCAGCCCATCGGCATCGTCGATGTAGAGATAGGGCTCCTCATGCCCGTCCTTCTCGACGACGCCGACGTGATGAACGGCATCGCCGAAGCTTCCGGCGTCGTGCTTTTGAAAGAAGCATTTCTTCGCCCGCCCCTGGGGGCACCGCACGAGGCTGATCGGGCGGCTCCCGACCCACGGCAGCATGATCCCCGCCATCAGGGCATAATGGTCCGCGAGCTGCCCCTTGGTGATGTTGCTCTCGGGATAGATGACCCTGTCGCGATTGGTGATCGCCACGTTACTGGTCGCGGGTGCCGGCAGCTCGGCGGCGTGGTGCTCGGTCTCGAGCACGACCGCCTCGGGCTTCTTGTCCTCGCGCAGTCCAAGATAGCTCGGGTGACGCAGCGTCCCCTCGTTGGTCATCTCGGTATAGGCGATTTCCGCCACGAGCTTTGGTTTCAGCCAGTGCGCGCCACGAACCTGGGCGCGCGGGGCGTCGACGGTCGCGGCCCTTCTGCTCGAGCGGCTCCATTATCTCCATGAGCCGGAACAGCTCGTCGGTATTGAAGCCAGTGCCGACCTTGCCCGCGTAGCGGAGCTTCCCGTCTTCGTGGATGCCGAGAATGAGCGAGCGGAAGGCACGGCTCTTGTCCGAAGGGGTCCAGCCGACCACCACGAACTCCTGGCGCTTGATGCATTTCGTCTTCACCCAACTGCCCGCGCGCGATCCGACATATTTGGCGGTGGCGAGCTTCGAGACCACGCCTTCGATCCCTGCTTGGCAAAAGCTGTTGAGCAGCTTCTCGCCATTGCCCTGAATGTGATCCGAGTAGCGGATGTGCGGAGATTTTGCGGGCAGGATGGCCTTGAGCCTTTCCTTGCGGTCGACCAGCGGCAATCGCGTCAGATCCTCGCCATCGAGCTCCAGCAGGTCGAATGCGAAATAGTCGATCGTCTCCGGAGCGCCCTTGAGCGCGCCCTGAAGTGCCTGGAAGCTCGACTTGCCGTTAGCGTCGAGCACGACCGCCTCGCCGTCGATCAGCGCGGAACGGACCCTGAGCTTGGCTGCCTCGCTCAGGATACCCGGATAGCGATCCGACCAATCGAGCCCGGAACGTGTGTAGGCGCGCGCCTCGCCACCGCCGACCGCCACCAGTGTCCGATAGCCATCGTACTTCATCTCGTGGAGCCAGCGGTCGCCTGCGGGCACCGCATCGACGAGCGTGGCGAGTTGCACCGCGCGGAATGGGGGCGGCTGCGTTGGCTGAGCCTCTGCGTCGCCAGATCGAGCCTTCGCCGGGCGCTTCAGCTTTGCCGTTTCAGCCGCCCGCATCTCTGACGTCCCTGGATCATCTGCTTCGTACGAGACAGACTCCCGGCGCCGTGGACTCGTTCCCGCTCCAGCGGTTCTACTTGAGCTTGGCGGCGGCCGCGTTGAGCCTTTCCCGGTTGTTGCCGACCTTCTCGATCAGGTCTTCAGCCTGTTGCTTGCTGATGCCGTGCTTGCGGGCGAAGTAATTCACCTCGTATCCTTCATTGCCCGCAACCCGGCGACGATCGGGACCGCCTCGCTTCGATTTGTCGTCCGCCATTTCGATCTCCTTCCTTTTGCTGAATCCCGCGGGAGTCATGTGGTTCCCGAGGCCCTTCGGCCCGCGGGCGCTTTCGTTGGCCGCGCGACGACAAATAGGCTGCGTCGCGACGAAATTCGGATTCAAGCTCCATCTGATCGCGGAGCCACCACCATTTGGCCGTCGACCTGGAGCTTCGGCCTCGGAAAGCCGCGCGTAGATGGGCGGGCCCTCGCGACGATGCCTGCCCTTCCCGGGCGAGAGTGAAGCGCGGTCGAACGGCGGAGCTCCACGCCATTCGGAATGCAGCAGCTCCAAGAGCACCAGAACGGTCCTCGCTGTCCCCAGCGGGTCACTGCCGTTGATGCCCATCTTCTGAGAGCTTGTGCCCGAGCCCGCAGACATTGTCGTCGGCACGCGGGTGGAAGGCCCGCATGACCCCGACCAAGCTCCTCATCGGCCAGATCCTCGTGGTGCTCGCGATCGTGTCGCTGAGCATCTGGACCGCGACGCAATGGGCAGCGGCCCAGCTCGCCTACCAACCCGAACTCGGAGCACCCTGGTTCATCGCGTTCGGTCAGCGGATCTATCATCCCTGGTCGATCTTCCCCTGGTGGTTCTCATTCGACGCCTATGCGCCCGTCATTTTCGACGAAGCCGGCGCGATCGCCGCCACCGGTGGCTTCGTCGGCTGCGGCGCGGCCATTCTGGGATCGCTCTGGCGCGCGCGTCAGTCGCGCCACGTCACGACGTATGGATCGGCACGCTGGGCGACGCGGAAGGATATGGTGGCCGCGGGGCTTTTGGACGAACGCGGCATCGCGATCGGGCGAGTGGGCGCCGAGGACCTGCGCCACGACGGTCCCGAGCATGTCATGGCCTTCGCCCCGACGCGCTCGGGAAAGGGCGTCGGGCTGGTCGTTCCTACCCTGCTGAGCTGGACGGGCTCGACGGTCGTCCACGATATCAAGGGCGAGAACTGGCAGCTGACCGCAGGTTGGCGCGCACGCTTCTCGCACTGCCTGCTGTTCAATCCGACCGATGCCCGCTCGGCGCGCTACAACCCGCTGCTCGAAGTCCGCCGCGGCGCGAACGAAGTCCGCGACGTCCAGAACATCGCCGATATCCTGGTCGATCCCGAAGGGGCGCTCGAGCGGCGCAACCATTGGGAGAAGACGAGCCATTCGCTGCTCGTCGGCGCGATCCTCCATGTCCTCTATGCGGAGGAAGAGAAGACGCTCGCGCGGGTCGCGACCTTCCTTTCCGATCCGCAACGCTCCTTCGCCGCCACGCTTCGCCGGATGATGACCACCAATCATCTCGGCACTTCCGAGATGCCATTGGTGCATCCCGTCGTCGCCTCTGCCGCGCGCGAGCTGCTCAACAAGAGCGAGAACGAGCGTTCGGGCGTGCTCTCGACGGCGATGTCGTTCCTCGGCCTCTACCGCGACCCGACCGTCGCCGCCGTAACCGCGGCCTCCGATTGGCGGATCGCCGATCTAGTGGAAGCCGCGCATCCGGTGTCGCTCTACCTCGTCGTCCCACCGTCCGACATCAGCCGCACCAAGCCGCTCATCCGCCTGATCCTGAACCAGATCGGCCGCCGGTTGACCGAGGAGCTGCCCGATGCGGCTCACGACCGCTCACCCGTCAGCAAAAGCCGGGGCGCCAGGCACCGGCTGCTGATGATGCTCGACGAATTCCCGGCGCTGGGACGGCTCGACTTCTTCGAGACGAGCCTTGCCTTCCTCGCGGGCTACGGCGTGCGCGCTTTCCTGATCGCGCAGAGCCTCAACCAGATCGAGAAGGCCTATGGCGAGCACAACGCCATCCTCGACAACTGTCATGTCCGGATAGCCTTCGCCACAAACGACGAGCGCACTGCCAAGCGCATCTCGGATGCGCTCGGCACCGCGACCGAGCAGCGGGCGATGCGCAACTATGCCGGGCACCGGCTCGCGCCCTGGCTCGCGCATGTGATGGTCAGCCGGCAGGAAACCGCGCGCGCCCTGATGACGCCCGGCGAGGTGATGCAGCTCGCCCCGACCCACGAGCTGGTGCTGATCTCGGGGCATCCGCCGATCCGTGCGAAGAAGCTGCGCTACTATGAGGACCGCCGGTTCACCTCGCGCGTCCTCCCCGCGCCGTCACTGGATCAAACCGGCTGCCGTGACCTCCCGGCGGCACGAAAAGACGACTGGGCCGCACAGGTTCGCGGCGCCGACACGCGCCTCGCGGACGCCGAAGATGTTGAGGGAGATGCGGACGCAGGCGGTCTCGAACAGGCCCGCCACCCGGCACATGAGCTCGAGCCCGCGATTGCCGTCGAGCCGGAGATCGCCGATCCACTCGGGCTCGGAGAGGATGATGCAGACCAGGCCGCCGAGCGCCGCGCCATGGACCGGGTACAGGGACTCGGAACCGCGCGGACCGTTTACGGTGTCGATGCGGCGTCAGCGCGCCCCGACGACCTGCAGCTGGGCTTCTGACCGTGGAAAAGGTCCGCCACCAGCTGTTCCTGCCAAGGCCGGTTTCCGATCGGCTCGAGGCGCTCGCCGCCAAGCCCGGCGCCACCAAATCGGCGATACTCGCCGACGCGGTTACCGCTTGGTTCAATCGCCGGGGAGCCTCGGAGCTTGAGGACCGGTTCGCAATTCGCCTCGATCGCCTGACACAGGCGATCGGCAGGATCGATCGCGACACCTATGTGATTCTCGAGACCCTGGCGCTGTTCATCCGCTTCGAGCTGGCGATCCAGACGCCGCTTGCGGAGGGTGACCGGGCGGGCCGCGCGCTCGGCGCGAAGCGGTTCGAAGCCTTCGTGACACAAGTGGGCCGACAGGTAGCGACTGGGCGCCGCACGCTCGGCGCGACGCCGGAGCAGCCCGAATGAGCGCGAGCCTTTCCGCCGAGCGTCGCCGCCGGATGCTGGTCACCGCGCTCGGTGCCGAGATCGCTGCGGCCATGTGCGACGACCAAGTCGTCGAGATCATGGTCAATCCCGACGGAGCATTGCGGCTGGACCGGCTCGGCGAGGGCCGCATCGATACGGGCGTGCGGATCGCGCCGGAACAGGTCGAGCGAATCATCCGGCTGGTGGCAAGCCACGTCCGCGCGGAGGTCGATGCCGATCATCCGATCATCTCCGCGGAGTTGCCGCCCCATACTGAGGGGCGCGCGGGCGAGCGGTTCGAGGGGGTTCTTCCGCCCGTCAGTCGGGCCCCGTGCTTCTCGATCCGTAAGCCCGCGTCGCGCCTGTACACGCTCGATCATTATGTCACCGACGGGCTGATCACCACGGCCATGGCCGATGCGCTGCGCGGGGCGGTGACGCAGCGCTACAATATCCTCGTCGCTGGCGGCACCAGCTCGGGAAAGACGACACTCGCCAATGCGCTGCTCGCCGAGATGGTCTGGGTCGATGCCCGCGTCATCCTGATCGAGGACACGCGCGAGCTGCAGTGTCCGCTGCCGGACACGGTCGCGCTGCGCACCCGCCTGCCACGCGTCACGATGACCGAGCTGGTGCGCTCGACCATGCGCCTCCGTCCTGACCGGATCGTCGTCGGCGAGGTTCGGGGTCCCGAAGCCTTGGACATGCTCAAGGCCTGGAATACGGGGCACCCAGGCGGAATCGCCACGGTTCATGCCAACTCGGCTTCGGCAGCGCTCACCCGCCTCGAACAGCTGGTGCAGGAGGCGGTGATAACCGTGCCGCGCCAGCTGATCGCCGAGGCGATCGACATCGTCGTGTTCATTTCCGGCCGGGGCCTCGACCGCCGCGTGTCGACGATCGCCCGAGTCGTCGGCCTCGACCCCGACACCGGCGCCTACGCGCTGGCCGATCTTCCCGCTCTCAAAACAATGGAGGTCTGACATGGTTCGTCTCTCTCGCTTTCGCGCCAATCACCCGATGCTCTCAGGTGCGACGCTCGGTCTCGCGCTCACGTTCGCCACGCAGGTCCACGCGGCCGGTTCGGGCATGCCGTGGGAGGAACCCCTCCAACAGGTGCTGGAGTCGGTCCAGGGGCCGGTCGCCAAGATCGTCGCCGTGATGATCATCATCGTGACTGGGCTTACCCTCGCGTTCGGCGAAACCGCGGGCGGATTCCGGCGCCTGATCCAGATCGTCTTCGGCCTTTCGATCGCCTTCGCCGCATCGAGCTTCTTCCTCTCGTTCTTCAGCTTCGGCGGCGGAGCGCTGATCTCGTGATCGGCAGTGGCCAGCACATCGATGGGTTCGAGGTGCCCATCCACGGCTCGCTCGGCAGTCCGCTCCTGCTCGGCGGCGCACCGCGCGGGCTGGCGATAGTCAACGGGACGCTCGCGGCGGCGGTCGGCCTCGGCCTCCAGCAATGGCTCGCCGGGGTCCTGCTTTGGGCGATCGGCCACAGCCTCGCCGTCATGGCCGCGCGTCGTGATCCTGATTTCGCGCGGGTGCTCCTCCGCCACATCCGCCAGAGGGGATATTTCGGATGTTGAGCCTGCGCGAATATCGAGACAGCGCCGAGCGGCTCGCCGACCACCTGCCCTGGGCAGCTCTCGTCGCCCCCGGCGTCGTGCTCAACAAGGACGGCAGCTTCCTGCGCGTGCTCGCCTTTCGCGGCCCCGACCTCGAGTCCGCGACCGAGGCCGAACTCGTCTCCGTCTGCGCACGGGCAAACAATGCACTCAAACGCTTCGGAAGCGGATGGGCGCTGTTCTTCGACGCCGAGCGACGCGGGGCACTGGACTATCCCGTCAGCGACTTTCCCGACGCGGCGAGCTGGCTTGTCGATCGCGAGCGCCGCGCAGCATTCGAGGCCGAAGGTGCGCATTTCGAAAGCCGCTGTCACCTGACGCTCACCTGGCTGCCTCCGGCCGACGCCGCCGACCGCGCCGGACGCTCGCTGGTCGAGCGACCCGAGGACGACAAGGCGCGGGACTGGCACGGCGCGCTGGATGGCTTCATCGCCGAGACCAACCGCGTGCTGGACCTGCTCGCCGGCATCATGCCTGAAGTACGGCCGCTCGACGACGGCGAGACGCTGACCTTCCTCCACGCGACCATCTCCGATCGGCGCCACGCCGTTGAGCCGCCAGAGACGCCGATGTATCTCGACGGGATCCTCGTCGACACGCCGCTCGTCGGCGGCCTCGAACCAAGGCTCGGCGAGCTCCACGTCCGCACGCTTACTCTGCTCGGCTTCCCCAACCTCAGCCGGCCCGGCATCCTCGACGCGCTCAATCATCAGGACTTCGGCTACCGCTGGGTGACGCGCTTCATTGCGCTCGACAAGACGCTGGCGACGAAGACGCTGATCTCTCTGCGCCGCCAATGGTTCAACAAGCGCAAGTCGGTCACCGCGCTGCTGCGCGAGGTGCTGTACAACCAGCCGACGCAGTTGATCGACAGCGACGCCGACAACAAGGTCGTCGATGCTGATGAGGCGCTGCAGGCGCTGGGCGGTGACCATGTCGCCTTCGGGTATCTGACGACCACGATCACGGTCACCGACACGAGCCGCGAACGGGTAGAGGACAAGGTCCGTGCCGTCGAGCGGGTCGTCAACGGTCTCGGCTTCACCGCGAAGCGCGAAGGTGTGAACGCAGTCGAGGCATGGCTGTCATCGCTGCCGGGCCAGGTCTACGCCAATGTCCGCCAGCCGCTCGTCCATACGCTTAACCTCGCGCACCTGATGCCGCTGTCATCGGTCTGGGCGGGGCCGGCGCGCGATGCTCATCTCGGCGGACCGCCGCTGATGCTCGCGAAGACTGCGGGATCGACGCCGTTCCGACTTTCGACCCATGTCGGCGATGTCGGCCACATGATGGTGGTCGGACCGACCGGTGCCGGAAAATCGGTGCTGCTGAACCTCATCGCGCTCCAGTTCCGCCGCTATCCGAGCGCCCAGGTCTACATCTTCGACAAAGGCAACTCGGCGCGAGCGGCGGTGCTTGCGACGGGGGGCGCCCACCACTCCCTCGGATCGGCTGACGCCGGCGGGGCGCTGGCGTTCCAGCCGCTCGCGGGCATCGACGATGCCGCCGAACGCAGTTGGGCGGCCGAATGGATTGTCGCGCTGTTCGGCGCAGAGAACGTGGCCGTCACCCCGGAGATCAAGGACGCCGTCTGGACGGCGCTCGGCAACCTCGCCTCGGCGCCGCGCGAGGAACGGACGATGACTGGCCTCGCCCTGCTGCTCCAGTCGAACGCGTTGCGCGTCGCGCTCCAGCCCTACACGCTCGAAGGTCCGCACGGCCGCCTGCTCGACGCCGCCGAGCAGCAACTCGCGCTCGCCGACGTTCAATGCTTCGAGACCGAGGCGCTGATGGGGCAGGCCGGTGCGGTCGCGCCGGTGCTCACCTACCTCTTTCACCGGCTCGAGGAACGGTTCGACGGCAGGCCGACGCTGCTCATCCTCGACGAGGCCTGGATTTTCCTCGACCATCCGCTGTTCGCCGCGCGCATCCGCGAGTGGCTCAAGGTGCTCCGCAAGAAGAACGTTGCGGTGCTGTTCGCGACCCAGAGCCTTGCCGACATCGCCGGATCGGCAATCGCGCCCGCGATCATCGAGAGCTGTCCTCAGCGCATCCTGCTGCCCAACGACCGAGCGATCGAGCCGCAAGGTCACGGCATCTATACCCGCTTCGGCCTCAACGATCGCCAGATCGAGCTGATCGCCCGCGCCACGCCCAAGCGCCATTATTACCTCCAGTCCGCCCGCGGTAACCGACTCTTCGAACTGGGCCTCGGCCCCGTGGCGCTGTCGCTGTGCGGTTCTTCCGACCCCATTAGCCAGAGCCGGATCGACGCCGTGCTGACCGAATACGGTCACGAGCACTTTGCCGCAGCCTTCCTGCGCGACGCGGGTCTCGGCTGGGCGGCCGATCTCGCCAGTGATTTCGCCGAACCACCTTTCCCCGATGAAGGAGAAGAATGATGCGCATCGTCACTCGAAAGCAGCTCGTCGCAGCGGTCATTGTCCTTGGCGCTCCCGGCGCCCTAGCGATCGGCCTTGTGCCGATGACGCCTGCGAATGCCCAGTTCACTGTTTTCGATCCGAGCAATTATGCGCAGAACGTCCTCACCGCCGCGCGCACGCTCCAGCAGATCAACCAGCAGATCCAGCAGCTTCAAAACGAGGCACAGATGCTGGCCAACGGCGCCAAGAATCTGCGCACGATCGATTTCCCGCAGCTCGACGCGCTACGCCAAAAGCTCACCGAGATCGACCGCCTCATGGGTCGGGCCCAAGCCATCGACTTTCGCGTCGACCAGCTCGACCAGAAGTTCTCAAGCCTGTTTCCGCGGGACTTCTCGTCAGCGCTGCACACGGATGCCCGGGTGCGGGACGCGACGGCGCGCCTCGACGCCAGCATCGACGCGTTCCGCGAGACTATGGCTGTCCAGTCGCAGGTCGTCGAAAACGTCCATGACGATGCGACGACGCTATCGGAGATCGTCGGGCGCAGCCAGGGCGCCGAAGGGGCGCTCCAGGCACAGCAGGCGACCAACCAGCTCCTCGCCCTTACGGCCAAGCAGCAGTTTCAGCTCCAGCAGATGATGGCGGCCCAGTTCCGAGCGACGAGCGTGGAGCAGGCACGCCGCGCCACACAGGCGACCGAGGCGCGGGCCGCTACGAAGAAGTTCCTCGGATCCGGATCGGCCTACACGCCCGACTAGCCCTCCGCGGGCGAGACCGCCCGATCCGGTCAAGGCGGCGGCCGCCCCCTCCGCCGCCGTCGCGGGACGCGGCGAGCTCCCCAGCCGCGTCCCGCGACATCCATAAACCCCGTAGCAGGAAGGGCTCTCCCTTGGACGACCTCAATGTCATCGATCGCTTCCTGCAGGCGTTCATTACCTACATCGACAGCGGGTTCGGCCTGCTCGGGCCGGATGTGGGCTTCCTGACTGCGACGCTGATCGGCATCGACATCACGCTCGCCGGGCTGTTCTGGGCGCTTGCGCCCGAGGACAACGTCATCGGCCGGTTGCTGAGGAAGATCCTCTATGTCGGCGCGTTCGCCTTCATCCTGAACAGCTTCTCCACGCTCGCCGACATCATCTTCCGCTCGTTTGCGCAGGCTGGCCTGACTGCGGGCGGCGGGGCGCTTTCGGCGGACGATCTGCTCAAGCCCGGACGCCTCGCCGGGATCGGCTTCTCGGCGGCATGGCCGCTGCTCGACCAGGCGAGCGAAACGGTCGGCTTCACGACCTTCTTCGACAATTTCCTGACGATCGTGGTGCTGCTGTTCGCCTGGGCGCTCGTGATCGTCGCCTTTTTCATCCTCGCCGTGCAGATGTTCGTGACGATCCTCGAGTTCAAGCTGACGAGCCTCGCCGGCTTTATCCTCGTGCCCTTTGCGCTCTGGAACCGCACGAGCTTTCTCGCCGAGCGCGTGCTCGGCAACGTGGTGAGCTCCGGCATCAAGGTGATGGTGCTCGCCGTCATCGTCGGTATCGGCTCGAATTTCTTTTCCGAATTCACCGGCGCGCTCCAAGGGCAGGAGCCCGACATCGGGCAGGCGATGAGCCTCGTTCTCGCGAGCCTGTCCCTGTTCGGTCTGGGCATCTTCGGCCCGTCGATCGCGTCTGGATTAGTAGCCGGCGCCCCGCAGCTCGGCGCCGGGGCGGCGCTCGGTACGAGCGTCGGCGCTGCGGGCCTCGCCATGCTCGCCGGCGGTGCAGCCGTCGGAGGCGCCCGAGCGCTGGGTGGCGCGGCGCTCGGCGCTGTCCGTGCGGGCACCGCCATGGGATCGGCGGCGTCGACCGCCTACCAACTTGGCCGCGATTCCGCTGCTTCTCCATCGATGGGCGCCGGCCTCTCAGGCGTAGCTCGTGCCGCCGGCAGCGCCGCGGGATCGCGAGCAGGGCGCGCGCTCGGGCTGGGAGAAGCCGCCGCGGGAGGCCGCCAGGCGGCATGGAATGCGCTCAACCAACAGAACTCTCCGTCGCCGGCGACCGGTGGCGGAGAGACCGGCGGCGCGCCGGCATGGGCGCGCGCCATGCGCAATGAGCAATCGAGCCGTCATCACCGCCAGCTCGCGATCCACTCTCTCCAGCAGGGCGACCGCGGCGGTGCCTCCGCCACTCCCGACATCAAGGAAAGGAACGACTGAGTCATGTTCTTCAAGCGCAGCGCGCAGCGATATGGTCGCACGCCGATCCCTGAAACACCTTACCAGCGAGCAGGGCAGCTCTGGGATGAACGGATCGGCTCGGCCCGAGTCCAGGCGCGCAGCTGGCGGCTGATCGCCTTCGGCTGCCTTGTCCTCACCGCGGGTTCGTCAGCGGCTCTCGCCTGGCAGTCGATGCAGAGCCGGGTAATCCCCTACGTGGTCGAAGTGGACCGCCTCGGCGAAGCGCGAGCCGTGAGCCGCGCCGACGCCAACTTCCAGCCAACCGACCCGCAGATCGCCTGGCACCTCGCCCACTTCATCACCGACGTCCGCTCGGTCTCGCTCGACCCAGTGCTTATGCGGCGCGATTGGCTGGAAGCGTATGACTTCACGACCAAACGGGGTGCCCAGTTCCTCGGCGCCTACGCCCGCGCGGCTTCACCCTTCGCCGGAGTTGGCGAGCGGACGGTGTCGGTGCAGGTCACCAGCGTCGTGCGCGCATCGGACAAGTCGTTCCAGGTGAAGTGGACCGAAACCGCCTACGAACGCGGGTCCGAAAGCGGGATCAGCCATTGGACGGCGATCCTCACGACAGTCACGCGGCCGCCAGCCTCGGCAGATGTGCTGCGGAGGAACCCGCTCGGCATCTATGTCGATGCGGTCGATTGGAGCCGCGAGCTGGAGACCGCTGCCGCGCCGGGCGCCCCCACTCGCGCCGCGCCGGAATCCAAATCCCCGTCCGCGTCGCCGTTCAATCCAGGTCTCGGCGCCGCGCAAATCAATCTTGAGGAGACGAAACCATGAAACTGGCCTTGGTGCCGGCGATCGCCGGTGTCCTCGTCACGTGCCCCGCGCTCGCGCAGACGCGCGCTGTATCGCCCCCGCTCAAGGCGGTGAGGTCCGCCATCCGAAGCGCGACTGTCGAACCGGCTGCCTCGGGCTTCGTGAGCGGCACTCAGGTTTATCCTTGGAGCGATGGAGCGATCTTCACGGGCTATGCTGCGCCCGGACTGGTCACCGACATCGGGCTCCAGCCCCGCGAGAGCCTCATCGCGGTGGCGAGCGGCGATACCGCACGCTGGGTGATCGGCGACACCACGAGTGGATCGGGCGAGACGCAGCAGACGCATGTGCTGGTGAAGCCCTTCTCAGCGGGCCTGACGACCAATCTCGTCATCACGACCGACCGCCGGACCTATCACGTCCGGCTCGTCAGCACCGCGGGCACGGCGCTGTCGTCGATCCGATGGACATATCCGCAGGACGAGCTGCTGGCACTTCAGCGCAAAGCGGCGATCGCGGAGGCTGCGTTGCCAATCGCTCGCGGAGTCGCTGTCGACCGGCTTCACTTCAACTACGAGATCAGCGGGGACAAGCCCGCCTGGCGGCCGCTTCGCGCCTTCGACGACGGCCAGCGAACATACATCGAGTTTCCAGCGTCGATTGAGAGCAGCGAAGCGCCGCCGCTGTTCGTCGTGGGTGCTGGCGGCGACGCCGAGCTGGTCAACTATCGCCAGCGCGGCCGCTTCTATGTGGTCGACCGGGTCTTTGACACTACGGAGCTTCGACTTGGTCGGAAGAAACAGCAGGTCGTCCGCATCGATCGCGTGTCGCCGACCAGCAAGCGGAGGGGGGCGTGACCGAGACCATCGCGACGGATTCGCCAGCGCAGCCGGTACGACCTGGCCCGGCGAAGGTCGATCCCGAGACGCTGGCCATCCGCTCGCGGCCGACGCGTGCGATCCGCTTCCGGCGCGGTGTGATCATCGGTGCGGCGGTGGTGGGCTCTCTCAGCCTGACGGGCATCGCCTGGCTGGCCTTGAAGCCGCAGGTTCTCCGCCACGTCGCCCAGGACAGCGAGCTTTCGCGACCCATGGCACGGCAAGCTACCGATGCGCTGGCGGGACTTCCGACAAGCTATGCCGACGCGCCGAAGCTGGGGCCGCCATTGCCCGGCGACCTCGGCCGTCCGATCCTGCGAGCCCAGGAACGCGCGAAAGGCGAAGTTGCCCGGACGCATCTCGATACCGCGGAAGCGGAGCGCCAGAAGCGTCTTGCCGATATCGAGACCGCGCGAGAGTCTGGCCTGATGGTGGAGGTGGCGACGGGCAAGAACGCTACGCCGACGCCCGACGAGCCTGGCAAGACATCCGGCAGGCAGGCTGCAGCGCCCTCCGCGCGCCCTTCACGGAAGGAACGATTCGCCTCGGCGCTCGACACCGCCAGCGATCTGAATTCCGGCGGATTGGCGTCGCCTGTTTCGCCGAACAGCCTGCTTGCCGGAAGCGTTATCGCGGCGAGCCTCATCACCGGCCTTAATTCGGATGTTCCCGGCATGGTCATCGCACAGGTGACGCGGAACGTATTCGACACGGTGACGGGCACCATCCTCCTCATTCCGCAAGGGGCGCGGCTGATCGGCAAGTATGACAGCGTGGTCGCGTTCGGTCAGCGGCGCGCGCTGGTCGTCTGGCAGAGGCTGATCCTGCCCGACGGCAGCTCCCTCCGGCTGGATAACATGCCGGCGACCGACGCGTCGGGTTTCGCCGGCCTTACCGACGAGGTCGACTTCCATACCTGGACCCTGCTCAAGGGTGTCGCGATTGCCACGATGCTCGGGGTCGGATCGGAGCTGACAATCTCGGGCGAAGGCGATCTGGTCCAGGCGATTCGTGAGTCGGCCCAGTCGAACACGGCGCGCGCAGGCGACCGGATCACGCAGCGTAGTCTCGACATTCAACCGACGATCACGATCGCGCCCGGCACGCCCGTTCGGCTGCTGGTGACCCGCGACCTGATCCTTGCGCCCTGGCACGAACAAGGAGCCTGACTCATGCCCGATCTCAAACTCGGAAAGCTGCCAGACCGGACGCCGGTTAAGCTTACCATTGTGATTACGCCGGATCTGCAAGCGGCGCTCCAGGCCTATGCGGCACTCTATGCGTCGACCTACGCGGTGGACGAACCCGTGGTCGAACTCATACCTGCGATGCTCGCCACCTTCCTCGAGAGCGATCGTACGTTCGCGCGGTCGCGGGGAGCAGCACAGCGGGGGCGGACGTGATCGAGCGGCCATGGGAGCGGAAGCTGGAGCCGCTGACAGTCCGGGTCGCGACGGCTGTCCGGATCACTGGCCTGAGCCGCTCGCGCATCTATGAGCTCATTCAGTCGGGCGACCTTGATACCGTTAAGGTCGGCAGGGCCACGCTGATTCAATATGGGAGCCTGAAGGCCCTCACCACAAATTCGGATGGACCGACGACATAGGTGATCTGGCCGCTTGCGCGAACATAGCTGCCGTTCCGCGGCCCGCACCCGCCC
>Ga0164242_10003582_pt1 | contig 17683 bp, 19 predicted proteins | sample OricomgcompostMG_FD_108783 | JGI IMG/M metagenome (GOLD analysis project Ga0164242, IMG submission 108783) | Miracle-Growth compost microbial communities from Emeryville, California, USA - Original compost - Miracle growth compost (MG) ...
AAGCTCCTTCAATTTTAGTTGTACCCAATACTTTTAAATCATCACGTGCAGTAAGTTGACCTTTTATTATTGCTTCGCCTTCCACAATAACTTTATCTTTCATACGAGCTTGTTTTTCAAAAACTGTCGTATCACGTACTGTAAGCGAACTGTCCACACTCATAGAACCATTTACTTGTAATTTACTATCAGGAGAAATAGTACCAACCCCAACATTTCCAGTTGCATTTAATGCATTTTGCTGATTTGGTGGTACTTGAGAAAATACTGAAGCCGATAATAAACTACTGATTATCAATAGTTTTACCCCCCTTGTTTGAGCGCTTATGAGTTCTATTTTTTTTCATAGTTGAATGGTTTTTGAGTTTAATTAAGATAAATTAACACCATTATTTTTTAAAAAACAAACAAAATGTTTATTTATTTTAGGTTTTTCAGGAAAACAAAGGGAGTTAGCGTATGCTTATATTTTTTTCTAATCCAAGAAAATGAAAAATCTACCTTAACCAAAAAAGCCCTTTCATCATTTTTGACGAAAGGGCTTTTCTAATTATGAGTGTTTAGATTAATTTCCTTTAATCTCAAATTCTGTTCTTCGGTTTTCTTGACGACCATCTGATGTATTGTTAGTAGCAATTGGACGGTTAGAACCATATCCTACTGCTGTCATACGAGATGCTGCAATTGATTTCGAAGTTAGATAGCTAACCACTGCTTGCGCTCTATCTTGTGATAGTTTGTCATTGATAGATGCAGAACCTGTATTATCTGTATGTCCTGAAATTTCAATTTTTAACGAAGGAACGTCTTTCATTAACTGAACTAAACGATCTAGCTCTGTATTTGATTCTGCACGTAAAGTAGCTTTACCAACATCAAAGAAGATATTACGCAATGCAATTTTACTTCCTACAGCGATATTTTTCAACCGAATTTCTTTGTCAATCAAATTATCTGGACTTCCACTTGGGATGTCAAAATTCTCTGAATGAAAAAGATAGCCATCTGCTTTTACAGCAATACCATAGTTTTTACCTGAATTCAATGAAATAATGAATTTTCCTGTAGCGCTATTGGTTGTGAATTCTTGAATTTTCTTCCCAGTTGAATTATCTACGATTTCAATGGCTGCTTCTACTGGTTTACTCGTTAATGCATCTACCGTTCTACCTTTAAATACAGTCAAACTTTTGTGTTTTACCTCAACAGTTGCTTCAATGTCGTTATTTTTCATTGGCATAGCAATCGCAGAAAGTAAATAATCTTCTGTTACGATAGCTGGTTGTTTTTCTGGTCCCCAATACGTTACCTTGTAAATATCAAAACCACCTTCTCCACCTTCTCTATTCGATGCGATGTAAGCAAATTTTCCATTTGCTGTAGATGCATAAAAGAAATCATCATAAGGTGTATTAATTGGGTAACCCATGTTGACAGGTGCAGTCCATAAATTATTTACTTTTTTAGATACAAAAATATCATATCCGCCAAGCGATTCGTGTCCTTGAGAAGCCATATACATGGTTTCTCCATCTAAATGTAAGAATACAGGTCCATCATTGAAACGTGAATTTACTTGAGAAACCATTACTCCTAATCCAAAAGTTTTTTCTTTGAAATCTTTCACTCCAGAAGCTACGATTTCAAAACCGCTACTTCTTGTTTCGTTATCACGTGCGTAGTAAATTTTGTAGTTATCAAAATCATACGAAGCATATTGCTCATTTGCTTTTGAATTAATCGTAAAATGCATAGGAACTGGTTCTGACCACTCCAAACCTCTTAAATAAGACTCATAGATATCTGTTTGACCTCCATTATCTCTATGAAGAAGCATTTTTGTTCCATCATAATATAAATTATCAGCTACATCATCTCCTGGTGTATTAATTGAACCTTTTAAAGGAATTGCTTTTTGCCAATCTCCTTCTACAGATGTAGAATTGTAGATATCCATGTCATACACACCTAAATCATTTGGTTTGTGTGCATTTGGACGATTAGAAGAAAAAATGATTTCAGCTCCATCTGTTGTAATGGTTGGAGCAATTTCATCAAATTCTGTATTCAATACCTTCACATTATCAACCCAACAACGAATTGGATTACGCTCTAGCTTTTGTCCATCTTTACATTGTTGTTTACGTTGCGTAACGAATTTATTGAATTCATCTGCTTTTTTGTAGGTTTCTTCGAAAGCCTCATACGACTTAATTGCTCCAGCGTAATCTCTCTTTAATTGTTTTACAACACCCAAATAGTAGTTTAAAAAAGGATCACACAATGGATCTAAACTTGCTGCTTTTTCTATAAATGGAATAGATTTATAAGGAGAAGTAGAATTCAAATTACAAACGCCTATTTTAAGATTCAATAGTGCATTACTTGGATTGAATTGCTGCGCTATTTCATAATTCTTCAAGGCCTTTTGATACAAAACACCTGGATCTTTTGTTAAAAAAATAGCTTCATTTCCTAATGTATATGACTCGTCACCAAGTTTAATGGCATCTGTTGCTTTTTTTAACCCTTCTTTATCGTCTTTAAAATTAGCTGCTTTAAAATCTACGCTCTGTGCCCAATTTAGAGTGGTAAAAACAGTGCAAATTGCTATAAAAAATATCTTTTTCATCTTCGTTCTTTCTTTAATTAAAACCCACAATTGGTTGAATGATACACCTTACCTGCTTCGTCTCCTAACTCAGCTGCTTTTGACCAATCTTCACATGCTGCACTCATATCGCGAAGCATCTCATTTGCCATTCCTCTGTTTACATAAGCAGGTGAATAACTTGGGTCTTTTTCTATTGCTTTATCTGCCGCTTCTTTTGCCTTTTTGTAATCTTTCTTTTTAAAGTATAAACCCGATAAATTACTGTATGCTGCTGCATAATCTGCTTTAATGGAAATAGCTTTCTCAAAATCTTTTTGGGCATCATCCATTCTACCTTGTTCCAATTGTGTTGCTCCGCGATTATTAAGTGCTAAATAAAATTTATCATCAACACTCAATGCTCTGTTAAAAGCTGCCATTGCGCCAGCTAAATCTTTCATTTTTAGTTTTGTTGTTCCAATATTATTAAGAACGAATGCTAAATTTGGATTTTTACGAGCTGCTGTTTCATATTCGATTAATGCTTTAGGATAATCTCCTTTCATACGATAGACGCTTCCTCTGTCATTATACGCATAAGCAAAATCTGGTTTTAACTCAATTGCTTTTGTGAACATTGTCATTGCTCCATCATAATCTTGTTGAATGAATTTTAAGGTAGCAAAATTGTACCATCCTTTTTCATCATTTGGATTCAAATCAATTGAATGTTGATAATCAACTTCTGCTTTTGTGAAATCTTTATTTCCTTGATGTGCTCTTCCACGTTGAAAATAAGCTTTGTTATAACTTGGATCTATTTGTAATAACTTGTCCAAGGTAACAATCGCTTTATCAAATTGATTTAACTCATTTTCTGCAACTGCTTTATTATAATAAGCTCCAGTAAATGTTGGATCTGCTTTTATAGAAGCTTCAAATGCTGCAATAGCACTTTTGTAATCCTTTTTTGAAAACAAGCTAATCCCATTGTTATAGGCTTCTTGCGATTGCGCAATTTGTGCATTGGATTGATTCAATTTCATAATTGAATCGCGATATGCTTGCTCTCTTGGAGTTAACTCCAAACTCTCAATTCCTTGACCAAAGCTAATTTGGGACAAGCAGGATAGCGTTCCGATAAGTAATAATAAGTACTTTTTCACTTTTAGATGTATTAATAGATTTAACATTGAAAAGGTCTAAAATAATAGTTTACTCTATGTAAAGCGGAATAAGTTTTCAACAGTCTGTTAAAAAGCAAGGTATTTCGAGAAACTAATATTAAATCAACTAATTGACTATCAACTATTTTTCAGTTTAAAAATCAACTTCTAAGGCTAAATGTTTTGCGTGTATCTTTTTACCGAGGAATAAACTAGCGTTTCCACCAAAATTATCTGGATCTTCTGTCGTATAATAAGAACTTGTTCCTGTTTTTGAAAGTTCATCCTTCAGTTCAGAATGACGTTCTAAATAACTTTTTAGGCTTTCTGCAACTATACTTCCTTGCGATAACACTTTGATATGCTTTGGTACACTTTCTTCGATGATATCCTGAATCAATGGATAATGTGTACACGCCAAAACCAGTACATCTATTGCAGCATCTTTTTGTAAAATAGCATCTATATTTTTTTGAACGATAGCTCGTCCAACTGCATTATTAAAATCTCCACTCTCTATTAAAGGAACCCAAAGTGGACAAGCTTCTTGACTTACAATTATTTCAGGTGCGTATTTCGAAAGTTCAATTACATACGACTCTGAACGAACTGTTCCCACTGTTCCTAAAATTCCAATGTGTTTTGAAGCAGATAGTTGACCAACAATTTCAACGCTTGGACGAATAACTCCTAGTACTCGTTTTTTATCTGTTAGGTCTAAATCATTTTGTTGAATGGTTCTCAATGCTTTTGCAGAAGCTGTATTACATGCTAAAATAACCAAATCGCAATCCATAGAAAACAATTTCTTAACTGCTTGCAAAGTGTGTTGGTGAACTACTTCAAATGATTTATCGCCATAAGGCGCACGGGCATTATCTCCCAAATAAATATAATCGTACTCAGGTAAAATACGTTGAAATTCAGCTAAAATGGTTAATCCACCGTAGCCAGAATCAAAAACGCCTATTTTTTTATTTCCCTGTTGCACAATCAAATATACGGTATTATTTATTTCACTTGCATAAAGTCGATACACAAAGTTTGCTGAAGAAACTTGAATTTTCGCATATCTTGTGGTGTTACTAAAGCTATTGAAATTCCACGTTTTCCTGCTCTTGCTGTTCTTCCCGAACGGTGTGTATAAAACTCTGCTTGATCGGGCAAATTGTAATGTACAACATACGATAAATCTTCTACATCAATACCACGTGCCGCCATGTCTGTTGCAACTAAAATCTGTATTTTTTTACTTTTAAAAGAACGCATCACTTTATCGCGTTCCGACTGCATTAAATCTCCATGCAAAGCATCAACGAGAAAGTTTTTAGCTAATAATTGCTTTGAAACTGTTTGTGCATCGCCTTTGGTTCTACAAAAAACTAAACCTCTTGCATTTCCCATAGCTCCTAAAAATGCTAAAAGCATTGCCGTCTTTTCAGCTTTGTCGCATTTTACATACTGATGTTCAATTCCAGCATTAATAACATGACGTTTTTCTACGCGAATTGCAGGCGTAGATTTATCCATATATTCATTGATGATTTCTTGCAAAGAATGTGGAATTGTAGCAGAAAAGAGCCAAATTTTACGAAAATCGTTCGTTTTTTTGAGTATTTTATCAATTTCCTTCTTAAAACCCATTGCAAGCATTTCATCTGCTTCATCCAAAACACAAGTGTGAATTCCAGATAAATCAATTGCTTTTCTGTCCAATAAATCTTTTAATCTTCCAGGCGTAGCAACAACAATTTGAGTTGGTCTTGTTAATGCATAAACTTGCTGATCTAAGTCAACTCCACCGAAGATAGATTCTATAAAAACCTTGTCTGTATATTTCGTATATTTAAAAATAGCTTTCGCTGTTTGCTGACACAATTCACGTGTTGGACAAAGAATCAAAGCTTGAATTCGTTTATCTGTAGGATTTAAGCGTTGAATGATAGGAATAGAAAACGCCAATGTTTTTCCTGTTCCCGTTTGTGCTTGACCAATGAAATCTGTTTTATCTTTTAAAAGCATAGGAATCGCTTTTTCTTGAATTTCGGTTGGAGTCGAAATTCCCAATTCATTTATTCCCTTGATTATATTTGTATTAACTCCTAAGCTTGAAAAACTATCCATATTCTAGATTTAGCTGCAAATATACATCAAGTTCGTTGACTTTGTTTTATAAAACAAGAAGCAATATTCTTAAATTAATGTACTTTTGAAACTCAAATAATTTTCAATGCGCGTTTTTAAATTTGGTGGTGCCTCTGTAAAAGATGCTGATGCTGTAAGAAATGTAAAGGATATACTCGACTTGTACCCTCACGAAAAAATCGTTGTTATCATTTCTGCAATGGGAAAAACGACCAATGCACTTGAAAAAGTTGTTGAAGCGAAATGGAATAATGAGGAAACTGAATTCTTAAACCTCATCAAGGAAGTAGAAGCTTACCACATTTCTATTTTAGAGAACTTAATAGGAAACAAGAAAAATTCGATTTTTAATTCTATAAACAAAGTATTTACTGAGTTAAAAGCTTCTTTTAAATTGCCTAAAAACGAAAGCTACGATTGTGAATACGATCAAATCGTTTCACTTGGAGAAATACTTTCTACTAAAATCGTTACTTCATATTTGCAATTGTGTTGCAAAAAATGTGAATGGCAAGATGCACGAACATTAATTTGTACAGATTCAAGCTACAGAAATGCAGAAGTTGATTGGGTAAAAACTGAAAAGGCGATTAAAAATGAGTTAAGGTCTATTTTCCAAAAAACAGATATTATCATCACCCAAGGATTTATTGGTAGAACAGAAAATGGACTAACAACAACCTTGGGAAGAGAAGGTTCTGATTATTCTGCAGGAATAGTTGCTTTCTGTATAGATGCAGATAACGTGACGATTTGGAAAGATGTTCCAGGTATGTTAAATGCCGATCCAAAATATTTTGATGATACGATAAAACTCAATCAAATTTCATTTAAAGAAGCGATAGAATTAGCGTATTATGGCGCATCTGTTATTCATCCAAAAACGATAAAACCACTTCAAAACAAGAACATTCCACTTTATGTGAAGTCGTTTATTCATCCAAAAGAAAGCGGGACTATCATTCAAGCTTCTATGGATCAAGATCATCTTATTCCATCGTTTATCTTTAAAATGAATCAATTACTGATTTCGATAACACCAAAGGATTTTTCCTTTATAGTTGAGAAAAATTTGAGTTCTATCTTTCAAGTATTGAATGATTTGGGCGTTAAAATTAACATCATGCAGAATTCTGCCTTAAGTTTTTCATTTTTAGTAGATGCGGATAAAAATGATATTCAAAAAATATTGAACGCTTTTTCAGGGGAATTTGAGGTGAAATACAATGAAAATGTTGAACTTGTAACGATTCGTCATTATAATGAATCTACTATAAACAGAGTTTGCGGAGTAAAACAAGTATTGATGGAACAACGCACAAGAGAAACCTCTCGACTAGTTCTAAAACCCTAAAAAACTAATTTCCTACTTTCTCGACTAGCTTTCTATCCTTCCATAAGGGACGATAAAAAATAGAAAGAAAAGCCAAACTCACTAAATAAATTGGATAAATCAATGATAAAATCGGTAAGAAAATAATCAAATGAATTTTATCTTTTTTAATCAAAATAAGCAAAAACTGAATCATTTCTGCAATAATTTTCATCAAAACCAGCAAAAAAACATCAAAAAATGGTTTTTTGATTAAAAAGCAAATCAGTAAAAAAAGAAATAAAAATTGAATTGAAAATTGCCAACACGACAATAAAAAACCTTTCCATTCAAACAACTCTTTGTTTTTACTCATCCATCTCAAACGTTGCTGATAGAGTTCTTTAATCGTTTCTGGGACAAAGGTATTTACTCGAAATTCATCCTCAAAAAGCACACGCACATTTTTATTTATGTTTAAAAAAGCATTTAGCGCAAATTGGTCATCTCCCGAAGCAAAATGAACATGTTCATTCACTTTATTGATTTCCAAATAACTGGTTCTGTTAAAAATAAGATTTGCTCCGCTTGCCATCATCGGTTTTTGCTTTCCAAATGCGCGTTGAATTAGTTGAAAACTACCGTATTCTAGTTCCATTAAATTCCCCGCAAAACCTTTCCCTTTCATGTTTACAGGTAGGATAAGCATGTCAGCATCTTCTATTTTTTCTAAATTTTGAAAGAAATCTGCATCCATAAAAACATCTGCATCCATTGTATGAACAAACTTGGTAGTTGCATTTTTTACTCCCAATAAAATTGCCTGTTTCTTTCCTTTTAAAGTATCTGGCAAACTCAAAAAGAGAACTTCGCACGATAAATTTTCCAATGAAGACTTTATAAAATGAGCTGTTTCATCATCTGAATGATCATCTACAAAAATGATTGTATTTGGTAACTTATTTTGTCCTTTTAAAGCGTCTAGCAAAAGAGAGATTCGATTAATCTCATTTCTATATGGAATAACCAAGGTCAATTCTTCTAATCTTAGTTTTGAAGATGACAATTCACTTTTACGATCTTTAGATAAAGGTAAAAGAATAGCCAAAAAGATGAGCAAAGTAAAGCAACCAATAAGCGTAAAAAATACTATCTCTAGAAAACAATCCATTCTAATTCAATTGTAAGACCAAAGTAAACATTACTTTTACTTTTAGATTCGTATTTTTGAATAAAATTCATTTATAAATGCCTGAAGACAAAATTATTCTTGGAATTGACCCCGGTACAACAGTTATGGGATATGGAGTAATTCATGTCAAAGGCAAGGAATTAATCTTACTTACTTTTGGTGTAATTCAATTACAAAAATTAACAAATCAACCAGATAAACTCAAACGAATTTACGATCGTATATCTGAAATCATAGAAGAATACAAACCTGATGAAATAGCAATCGAAGCTCCATTTTTCGGTAAAAATGTACAATCTATGCTCAAATTAGGAAGGGCACAAGGCGTTGCAATTGGCGCTGCACTTCACAAGAATATTCCCTATGAAGAATACACACCGAAACGCATCAAACAAAGTATTACGGGAAATGGTAATTCATCCAAAGAACAAGTAGCTTCTATGCTACAAACACTTTTGAAATTTAAAGAACTTCCTAAATACTTAGATGCAACAGATGGATTAGCAACAGCTGTTTGTCACTATTTCTCAAAAGGCGTGGGTGAAAACAACAAAACTGAATCCAAAAATTGGAAATCTTTTGTTAGTCAAAACCCTACAAGAACAAAATAAAACGAGTCGATTTATTAGTTAATGGTATATGAATTTCCATTAATTGTTACTACAAATTTCGCATCACAAGTTCCGTCTCCGTAGTCGATTACACGTAAATCTTTTCCAGTTGGTGTAAAATTCAAAACTCCTTTTGTAACGTATGGACAACCCACTTTCACATGTAAAGGTGAAGTTACAGTTGCATCCCAACCATCTCCATTCACAGCAGTAGCACTTGCAGTTCCTGTTATATCATATTCATCATCCATGAACCAAAGTAAAGTTGTATAACCCGCTGTAAACGTGCGAACTCTAGTAGAAGTATAATTTACTATTTCTCCGGTAGACATGGTAACAACTCCATTGATATTAATATTGTAATATGGTTGAGTTTGAGAATTATTCCCCATATTTTCAACGGTCATTGTTCCTTCAACTTTATTATCATTTACATAATAATCTTGTGGAACATGTTTTATAATTGAACCTTGGCTATAATATGATCCAGTCCAAGTTGTGATAATTTTTCCTCTTCTTTGTTTACCATCATTGCATTCACAATTTGATGTTCCCCAATCTACGATTAGTGTGTCAGCTGTTCCAACTGTATCAATTGTAATAATCACGCTACAAGCAGCTTTTTCAAGTCCAGCTTTCATGGATTCTGCAGCAGAATTATAATTTACTGTTACTGTAGGAGATTTGTAATAAACCATTGCTCCTGAAATTGCTTGATTGGAAATATTAGGCATTTCACTGTATGCATTTTCTACAGTAGCACTTGTAGCAGGCGCATTGCTATTGTCATATTGCCATTTTGCTTTTTTCTTACACGCAGTAAAAAGAAGCATTCCTAAAACAGCAAAGGCAAAAAAGATTCCAATTATTTTTTTCATGATTTATGTAATTTTAAACTAATGTAAAACTTTTAACTTAATTGAAAAAATTTCTACTTAAAAAAATAACAAATTCATTCTATTTAATCAATTATTAAACAGATTGTTAGTCATAAAAATTTCTTGGCTATTTTTCCTCTCTTACGAATATCTTAGGAAAGCCATAATAAACTGCAAGATGCAAAGCATCTGCGTGACTTAACTCTTTAAAATACTGAAAATAAGTACGATAATTAGGTAATTTATGAAGTTTACTATACAATTGCTTCGCTGTAGATTGCATAACACGACCTTCTCTACCTACTGCAACATAAACTGATTTTTCTGATGTTGGCGCAACTGGATTTAAAGCTAAAAGCGATTGTTTATTCCACCATAAACTTGGACTCACAATGATGTAATTATCAAACATTTCTGGTTTTTTGAATAGAATTTCCGTTGCTAGAAGTCCACCTAATGATTGCCCAATTAAAGTTCTTGTTTGATTTACTTTATAATTTGCTTTGATAAACGGTTGAACTTCTTTTTCTAAAAACTCAATAAAAGCAGCTGAACCTCCTGTTGTAGGAAAAGATTTTTTGTCTTCTACAACAGTTGTTGGAAAAGTATAATCTCTTTTTCTATCGATATTAGAAATTCCAACAACAATGGATTCTGGAACGCGATTTATCCAAGAATACGAATCAAATTGAACTAAACCAGCAATATGAATCATATCTTCGTGGTAAGAACCATCCAACAGATAAATAACCGGATAATCTTTCAATGAATCTTTTGAATAACCGTTAGGAAGATAAATATTCAGAATCCTATCTTCATTTAACACATCGGAATGAATTTCGAGCACTTCACCTATAACAAGTGGATGTGTTTTTTCTGCTTCAGCGATTTGTTGAGCAGATAAATGACCACTTAATAAAAGTCCAAAAAAGAATAGTATATTTTTCATTTTAGCTATAAATAGAGGTTAAAATGACTAATATATTCATTTTTTTCTATTAATTGGCTTCATTTATTGAAAATGTATTTTCGTAGAATTTCAATTTATTAACATAGAAAACCCGTAATTTTTACGAACTTTGTACTCAAATAGCATAAGAGATATGGAAAAAGCAATTATCAAAACCAATAAAGGTGAGATGGAAGTGGAGTTTTTTGAAAAAGATGCTCCTAACACAGTTGCCAACTTTAAGAAATTGGCAAATGAAGGTTATTATAACAACTTAAAATGGCACCGTGTCATTCCTAATTTTGTCATCCAAGGTGGATGTCCAAAAGGAGACGGAACAGGTGGGCCAGGTTACAAAATTGATTGTGAATTGGATGGAGAAAACCAATACCACGACAGAGGTGTATTATCTATGGCTCACGCTGGAAGAAACACGGGAGGTTCACAATTCTTTGTTTGCCACAGTAGAGAAAACACAGCGCATTTAGACAGAAACCATACAGTTTTTGCAAAAGTTGTAAAAGGTCTTGATGTAATTGACGCTATTCAACAAGGAGATAGCATCAATTCTATTGAAATCATCTAAATATTTATCAAAGAGCAATTCTATTCGGATTGCTCTTTATATTTTAATGCATTTTCTTTCATTGCCTTGAATGATTCAGGGCATTTTTCCTTTACAGCGCGCTTAAAACCTACCGAGTTTTTCTCCACATTATTTAATCCAGTTGCAAAATCTATGCAATCGGCTTTTTGCAAAAATGATTTATTGGAAGCGCACATACAGAAATCATCTGCTGCTTTACCTTCTTCTTTCGAATAGCCGCATGATGAAAGTAGCATTAAACTCAATAAAAATAGTGATGATGATTTTTTCATAGCGATTGATTTGGTTATTAATTGATTTTTGGTTTTGATTTATTGCATACTTTTTACATAATCATCGTAGGATCTACCCAAACTAGGGCATTTTTTCTTAAAAGACACCTCAAAATCTGGATTATTAATGTCTTCAAAATTATTTTCTAATAAACATGTGCCGATAATTGCATTATCTCCTAAAGAAAATTCAGGATCTTGAATAGCTTTTTGTTTTATGATGCACGTACAAACTGTTTTGGCATCCTCGTCTGTCTTAGAACTACATGAAGTGAAGTAAAATAAAGCGATAAACGCAAATGATGTAAATTTAATATTCATGATTTTGATTGTTAGTTGCATAAATGTACAAACTATTATTTTAACAAAAAAATAAAGATTAATAGATTTATTAATAATCCGTTGGGTTAATTCACGTTAACAATGCTTTGTTCTAATAGTTTCAATTATTATGTTCTCCTCCTTTCTTTTGTATCCGCCAGTGGGCGGACACGTCGCCAAAAGAAAAAAAAGCACTGCTTTTGATTTTCCAAACGTTAGTGCAGGAACAAAGAAAGGGCTCTTGGGGTACCGCTGTTTGAAATTCGATGCTCTTATCTCACCTCAAAAGGCGAGGTTTATTCGTTACCAAGGACTTCGCTGTGAATAGAAAAACTACTCTTTTGTTTTTCCTTCATATTCTAAAACAAACGTTCCTTTTCTAAAAGTAGTATCATTGGGAACAACATGCGCTGTATCGTAATAAACGATGGTTTCTTCAAATGTACCTTTGAAGTTAATTTGATTATGTTCTGTATACTTTTCTCCATCGTAATTGTACAATCGTTTTAAGGTATGCTTGTTATTTAAAACGCCTTTTTCATCATCATAAATATAAGCCGACATGTTCTTATTGTCTTTATCTTTTTCCATGGCAATGTTCATCCAATAGGAACGTTTACCACCAACTAATTCTGCATCATCTTCTAAATGTATAGCAGAAATGGAAGCGCCTTTGTTATAAGTATCTAAATTCCATTCTCGTTGTACTGAACTACCGTCGTCATTATAGGTAAGTGTTTCCATATAGCGACTATTATCTTTGGGAACTTTACGACAAGCACAAAGTACAATAAGTGATAAAAACAAAATTCTCTTTTTCATGGGATATAAATTAATGAAAAGGTGCCTGTTAGACTATCGGTTCTAAAATAACCAGATACATTCGTGTTATTGAAAGAATAATCGTAAAGTTGCAATTGATGAGTTAGTATCTCGTTTGTGTGAAAATTTAAAACGCTAAAATCAGCATGACCAACAAATATAATTTGTATTTGAACAGAATCCAATATATTAAGCGTAATGAATTCATATTGTTGATTATTAAGATCTCTATTACAAAAGAAAGAGTCTTTAAAACTTTTCTCTGGTACGCTATCGTAGATAAATTCTCCTACATACCAACCATTTGGAAGATAGGGTTGCTTGTATTTCTTTTTACAAGAGAAAAGCAATAAAAAAATAACCACTAAACCTAAACTAAAAATAAACTTTCTCATGGCAATACAATTAGTTTTTTATCTGTGACAGCTCCCGATGGAAAAATAAGATGAACAATATACGTACCTGGTGATAGCGTTGAAATATCATATTTACCTCTAGTTTCTTCCACTTGAATGTTTTTTCCGTCAGCACTTAAAATATAGACTTTACATTCTACAGGTGTAGTATTCTCAATATTTTTGATTGAAAACTCTTTTTGAGTAGGGTTTGGGTAAAGAATTATCGAATCAGATTTTTTTTCTGTAATAGCTTGAAGTCTTGCTAAAATTTCCTGTGTAGTTGGTGCATTATCCATATAAGGATGAACATCGTACTGCATGGTTGAAAATTCTTCGTTAAATCCATAATCGTTGTTCATCAAAAAACGTTGCTCTTTTGCTTCTAGTCTACTGTCACTAACAACTGGTAATTCGTACCCTCCATTTACGATATTATTACACGAAAATGTTTTTATAAACAAATGTTTAGAGGCTTGCGAAGCAGTGATGTGTGTGCCATCTTGTAAATGAATAGAACTTCCTGCTTGAATATCTAATTGACCGCTACCCGTAATCGAGTTGTGGATGGACATGGTATTGAAAGCTCCCAGCATAGGCGTATTGTCAGAAGAAACATCGTAATCTACATAACGGTCGATTAAATTTTGGTAGAAAGGTAAAGTAGATGGAAAATTTCCAAAAATATTAGAAGTAATGTAATATAAATTCACTTCGGACATGTAATCAATTCCATTAAAAAAGCCTCCATCTACTTGCTTTATGAGATCGTCATGTTTCTTATCTCCTAACTCAAATCCATGTATAGTTCTGTATTCTCGTTGATCAAAACGAAACGAAGTGTTCCATCCATTTATACCCATTGGTGGTATCCAACTTCCATAATTTGCTTGAAAAGCAGGCGTAGATGTTAGTGGATTTGAATTTGCATCACTCACTACATAATTATATGGACCCCAACACGGAGCAGAACTTACTTGAGTTTGCATGTCTTGCCGAGTGGATACCCAATTATTAATTGCAGTAGTATGTTGTGGATGAAAATTATGCAAATAACAATAAAGAGGAGTCATGTAGGTATGCCAACCAAATGTCTTTTCGTCATTCACAATATTTCCTTTTGAAAAAGCAAAAATATGATTGAAAACACCGTCAACCGTATTCATTTTATAGGGAACAAAACCCGATACCAGTGAGGTATATAAATATAATTTAGCATTTGTTTGGTCTTGGGCTGTAAAAGCTTGACCAATAACATTTGCAGCCACAGCTATTGGATTATGTGATGATGCAAGAATATTTAAAACATGCGCCAATGGAACATTTAAGTTATTTTGAATAGTATAGTTTTGCGTCCAAATCATAGAAACCTCGGGGGCAAAATCTCCGCTAAAATTACCTATACCAGGTGCTTCATTAAGAGGGTCATGCATAAACCATAGTGGACCATAATTTATGTTTGCTCCATGCGCCAACGTATTTTGGTCGATACCAGATGTTCGGGCAATAATATTTGTTGAATGAATTTTTGCTTCTTCTACAAAATTAAAAGGTGTGTCCCCATAACCATCATCGTCTGTGTCCACCATAATATTCCCATAAGGAATACTTTTTATAACTGTAGAGAAACCAAGAAGCAAACGATATACCTGATCTTGACTCATGGCATACGTTCTGCTATACGGATGTAAAGCATCCATATCATCTTCATCTTGTTTTGATATGGGGATATAAGTTTTCTTATCATTTGGTACAATGAAAGGATATGAAGGATTACTAGGATTAACATTAATATCATAAATAGGATTAGAAAAACCACCACAAGAAACAGCTAAAAAAGGATAATAATGATAATTTATTCCAGATTTAGTACCGTTAAAATGTGTATATTCTGTAGTTTTAATCCAAGTACTAACATCATAAACATTGAATAAATTATTAATCCCCCCAAATTCATCAGTATAATTAGTTACAAAAAAATTAGCAGGCACATCATCCCTTATAAAAAATCCATTTTTAGAAGACGGCATGTATGAACCGTTTCCATTTGGTGGAGGACCTGCATCGTAATAAGTATCTCCCTGCTCGTCCAACCGGTTAAATGCCTGCATAGCATAATAGAGTTCACGTTCATTTTTCTTTAGATCAAAATAACGGTTACTGTAGCGTATTAAAGCATTCTCTAAGGCAAGCATGCAAATATAATTTCCCAACCATATTGTTCCGTCTCCCCAACGTAAACTATGAACTTGTTCACCCTCTCTATCTTCAGCAGGAATACTGTATCTGGGTTGGTCGCCTATGATTAGAAAATCATTTTGCAGTCGCCAACGATAATACCAATAGCGTACGAGCATGTTGTTGGCATCGTTTAAATTTTCCGAATTGTTATGTGGGGTAGTATATGTGAGTGGGATTTGGCTATACCCAACTGTAAAACATCCAACTAAGCTAAAAATGAGTACTATTTTTTTCATATTAATTTTGTTTAAGAGTGAGAAAAATATCTCCCTTTTTTTTTGCTAAAATTGGAGGTGAATTTTTAGATACATCAGCATCTCCTATATAAAACAAAGTAATAATAAAATCTCCGTTTATTTTTTTACCTCTGTAATAAAAGAGACGAGAAAAGTTATTCCAATAAAAATCTCCTACAAATTCTTTTGTTTTTTTATTGTAAATTAATTTAATTCTAATATCCGGACTTTTATCAAAAAAAATAGAATGAGTTTCTTTAACATACGTTACACGAAACTCTCCATCAACATTTGCAGATGGAGCGTCTCTAAAATGAATATACCCCTCATAAATATCTCCATTTTTGACAAGCTCTTTATGACAACTCAATAGAAATAGGCACGTAAATGCTATATAAAGTAGATTTTTCATAATCTTTGTTTTTATTCTTTTGTTTTTCCTTCATATTCTAAAACAAACGTTCCTTTTCTGAATGTGGTGTCATTGGGTACAACATGCGCTGTATCGTAATAAACGATGGTTTCTTCAAATGTGCCTTTGAAGTTAATTTGGTTGTGTTTTGAATATTTTTCTCCTACGTAGCTATACAAACGTCTAAGGGTATATCTTCCATTGAGTATACCTTTTTCATTATCATAAATATATGCTGCAATCGCATTATTTTTATTATCCGATTGAGAGGCAATGTTCATCCAATACGAACGTTTTCCTACTTTAGAATTGCTGTAGTTTTCTATGTGTATAGCGGTAATACCATCGCTTTTTTTGTAAGTATCCAAATACCATTCTCGTTGATAAGTACTTCCATCATCATTATAGGTAAGGGTTTCCATATAGCGACTATTATCTTTTGGGGCTTTTCGACAAGAACAAAGTGCAATAAGCGATAAAAACAAAATTCTCTTTTTCATGGCGTGTAGGTTAAAGTGAATGAGCTTGGATAATTACTAGAATAAGACTCATAACTTGGTTCTTTTCCTAAAATAACATTATTAGAAATTGATATGAGATACGTTACATAACCATAATATTCCGCACTTAAATTTTTCATTGTAATGTAAGCTCTTCCATCAGTTGCTCTAATTCTAAACTGTATAGAATCTAATATTGAAATATCTGTGAAATTAAAATTAACACCATTGTTAAGCACACTTTTTGTTCCAACTAATTCTTTAGAGAAATTTAGTTGTGGAAAGCTATCAAACACAAATACTCCAGTATATCTTCCATTTGGAAAATCATTAAAATCATTTCCCATAATTTTTTTGTGACAAGCCGTGAATAGGATTATCAAGTTACATATCAGAATAATTAAATAAAATTTTCTCATGGCAAGGCAATTAGTTTTTTGGCGTTAAATAAATACTGCCGATTTGTTTAAAAGGAGCATCACTATATGGAGGTGTTTCGTCATCAAAAAATAAACCTAGAATAAAATCATCTCCTATTTTTTTTCCATTTATAACGTAACGATAATTAATTATATCATAAAATTCTCCAGTAATTTTTTTTGCTTTTTTATCATAATAGATATAAAAGTGTATATCTATACTGTCATTGATTAACTCAAATTCAGTTCTATTTAAGGTTTTGGAATACAAAGATGTATGGTTTACTTTCGATCTATTAATCCCTTTAAATTCTCCTTCGAAAGTCATTACTAAATAGTTATTCAATACGACAGTTCCCTCATAAACGGTATTGTCCTCTATCAAATATTTTTTACAACTTATAGTAAATAGCAAGAAAAAAAAACATGTTATATAAAGTAGATTTTTCATGATCCTTTTATTTACTCAATTTATCAATTGCTTCTTGCAGCATTTCTAACTGTTTCGCTTGCTCTTTGAGTTGTTTCTCTTGCGCAATAAGGTGTAATGTCAATTCTTCTACTTTTTGCATGAGCATTGTATTGGTTGCGGCAACATTTAGACCCTCACTT
>Ga0164242_10003583_pt1 | contig 17681 bp, 15 predicted proteins | sample OricomgcompostMG_FD_108783 | JGI IMG/M metagenome (GOLD analysis project Ga0164242, IMG submission 108783) | Miracle-Growth compost microbial communities from Emeryville, California, USA - Original compost - Miracle growth compost (MG) ...
ACCGGCGGTCAGCTCGGCCTCCGGCAGCGTCCTCAGCAGCGACAGGTCGCACAGCACCCCGGCCGGCTCCCAGAACGCGCCGACCAGGTTCTTGCCGGCGCCGGTGTTGATGCCGGTCTTGCCACCGACCGCGGCATCGACCATCGCCAGCAGGGTGGTTGGCACGTGCACGACCTTCACGCCGCGCAGCCAGGAGGCCGCGACGAAGCCGCCGAGGTCGGTGGTGGCGCCGCCGCCGAAGGTGACCACGGCGTCGGAGCGGGTGAAGCCCTTCTCCCCCAGCGCCTCCCAGCAGTCGTTGGCGACCGCGGCGGTCTTGGCCTGCTCGCCGTCGGGCAGCCCGAGCGCGAGCACGTCGTAGCGCTCGACCAGCACGTCGATGATCGGCTCGGCGACGTTGCCGAGGTCACCGGCGTAGAGGAAGGCGACCCGCTGCACTCCCTCGCCGAGCATGCCGGGCAGCCGGTCGGCCAGGTCGTGGCCGATGAGGACGTCGTACGACGTACCGACGCTGATCGTGGTGGGGCCCTGGATCTTGCTCTGCGCGCTCACTGCTGTTCCTCCAGACGGGTGGCGATCTCCGCGGCGATCTCCGCCGACGGACGTCCGTCGGTGTCGACCACGAGGGTCGCGACGGACTCATAGACGGGGGTGCGCTCCTCCAGGAGCGTCTTGATCCGGCTGCGGACGTTGCCGAGCAGCAGTGGCCGGCCCTGGCCGAGCCCGACACGGCGGGAGGCATCCGCCAGCCCGACCTTCAAGAAGACCACCGAGTGACCGGCGAGGGCGGCCTGGGTGTCCGGGTCGAGCACGGCGCCACCGCCGAGGGAGAGTACGCCGTCGTGCTCGGCCAGCGCGACCGCGACCGCGATGCGCTCCAGTGCCCGGAAGGCGGCCTCGCCGTCGTCGACGAAGATGTCCTGCACGCTCTTGCCGGCGACCCGCTCGACATCGTCGTCGGTGTCGCGCACGCCGACGCCCCACCGCTCCGCGAGGATCCGCCCGACGGTGGTCTTGCCGGCCCCCATCGGGCCGACGAGCACGGCACGCGGACCCGGCCGCCGGTCCGGAGCCATCACCGGTAGCGCAGGTGGGCGAGGTAGGAGTCGACGTTGCGCTTGGTCTCCGCGACCGAGTCGCCGCCGAACTTCTCCAGCACCGCATCGGCCACCACCAGCGCGACCATCGCCTCGGCGACGATCCCCGCGGCCGGTACGGCGCAGACGTCGCTGCGCTGGTGGTGCGCGACCGCCTCCTCGCCGGTGGCGACGTCGATGGTGCGCAGCGCTCGCGGCACGGTCGCGATCGGCTTCATCGCGGCCCGCACCCGCACCGCCTCGCCAGTGGTCATGCCGCCCTCGGTGCCGCCGGAGCGACCCGACGCGCGCCGGATCCCGTCGGCGGTGGCCAGGATCTCGTCGTGGGCCTGGCTGCCGGGGGTGGCGGCGAGCTCGAAGCCGTCGCCGACCTCGACGCCCTTGATCGCCTGGATGCCCATCAGCGCACCCGCGAGGCGCGAGTCGAGGCGGCGGTCCCAGTGCACGTGGGAGCCCAAACCCGGCGGCAGGCCGTGGACGATGACCTCGACGACGCCGCCGAGGGTGTCGCCGTCCTTGTGGGCCTGGTCGATCCGCTCGACCATCCGCTTGGAGCTCTCGGCGTCCAGGCAGCGCACCGGGTCCTCGTCGAGGCGGGCCACGTCGTCGGGGACGGGCAGCTCGGCGCCGCTGGTGCGGACGCCGCCCAGCTCGATCACGTGGCTGACGATCCGGGCGCCGGTCGCCTGCTCGAGGAAGGCGCTGGCGACCGAGCCGAGCGCGACCCGGGCCGCGGTCTCGCGGGCGGAGGCGCGCTCGAGGATCGGGCGGGCGTCCTCGAAGTCGTACTTCTGCATGCCGGCCAGGTCGGCGTGACCCGGACGCGGGCGGGTCAGCGGCGCGTTGCGTGCCTGCTTCTCCAGGATGTCGGGGTCCACGGGATCGGCGGACATCACCGTCTCCCACTTGGGCCACTCGGTGTTGCCGACCTCGATCGCGACCGGGCCGCCCTGCGACTCGCCATGGCGGACGCCGCCGACCAGGGTCACCTCGTCGCGCTCGAACTTCATCCGCGCACCTCGGCCGTAGCCGAGGCGGCGCCGCGCGAGTGCGTCACCGATCTGCTCGGAGGTGATCCGGACATGGGCGGGGAGACCCTCCAGGATCGCGACCAGGGAAGGGCCGTGGGACTCGCCCGCGGTGAGCCAGCGCAACATGGGAGAAGTCTCCCATGCGGCTCGGATCGCCGGGTGCACCGATCCGCCGGCTAGGACGCGAGGATGCCGAGCACCGCGCCGGCGATCATGAACGGTCCGAACGGATAGGCCCGCTTCAGCAGGCTTCGGTCCCGCTTGACCACCATCAGCGTGATGCCGAAGACGGCGAAGAGCAGCAGGCCGGCATAGAGGCCGATCAGCCACGGCGTCCAGCCGAGCCGGCCCAGCACCAGACCGAGCAGGGCGGCGAGCCGGACGTCCCCGAAGCCCATCCCGGCCCGGCGGACGAACCACAGCACCCAGAAGACCGAGCGGGCGACCAGCATCGCGACCACGGCCCGCACCAGCGTGCCGGTGTCACGGTGCACGGCCCACTCGAGGAGCAGCAGCGCCAGCAGCACACCTGTCGCCGGCAGCACCACGACCCGGGGCAGCAGCCGAGTGCGCCAGTCCACGACCGCGAGCAGCACCAGCACCGGCACCAGCAGGGCGACCACCCACGTGACCGCCTGTCCGCCGAGCCGCAGCCCGATCGCGAGATCGATCAGGACGGCGCCCGCCGCCGACCACAGCGCGAGCCGCGGCATGGCTGCTACCTGGCCGAACGACTCCTTCGGGCCCTCCGCGCGTAGCATCCGCTCGAGCGCGGAGTCGTCCTCCGGTGAGTCCGGCAGCACCTCCGGCGGGGGCTCGGGGAGCGCGCGGATCCCCGCCGGTACGCCGAGGGCGAGCAGCCCGGCCAGCGCGAGGAGAGGGCTCATGCCCCCGCGTCGAGCACAGTATGGAGCGCAGCGTCGGGCGCACCGTCCTCGGGCGCAGCGTCCTCGGGCGCCTCGGGCCCCCTGAGCCCCAGCGCCCTCTCCCCTGCCGCCCGCATCGCGTCGAGGGGGGCCGGCTGGGAGGTGAACAGCTCGAACTGGAGCACCGCCTGGTGCACGAGCAGGTCCAGCCCGCTGACCACGGTGCCGGTCGCTGCCGCCATCAGCGGCGAGGGCCACGGGTCGTAGACGACGTCGAAGAGCAGCGGCACGTGGCGCCAGGCCGCCACCAGGGGCGCGATCTGGGCCACGACCGGGATGGTCGACACCAGCGCGTCGACGTCGGGGCGCGCCTCGAGCGGGGCCACCACCACCTCGGGCCGGCTGGGATGCGCGGCGATGACCGCCCGGGTCTCCTCGGCCCGCGCCGCGTCCCGGGCCAACAAGGTGACCGAGCGGGCGCCGAGCTCGACCAGCGCCAAGCCGGTCGACCCCGCGGTGGCGCCGGCACCCAGCACGGCGCCGTGGTGGATCGCGGCGGCGTACTTCTCCTGGACCGCGGCGACCGCGCCCGGGTAGTCGGTGTTGTCGCCGGCCCAGCCGTAGGTGGTGCGGACCAGAGTGTTGAGGCCACCGGCGAGCCGGGCTCGGTGGGAGCAGTGCTCGATCAGCGCGAGCGCCTCGCGCTTGAGCGGCATCGTCAGCGACAGGCCGCGCCAGGACTCGTCCAACCCGGCCAGGAAAGCCGGCAGCCCACCGGACGCGACCTGGCGCGGCTCATAGCTCCACCGCAGCCCCAGGGCGTCGTACCCGGCCCGATGCAGGACCGGTGAGAGGGAGTGCTCGATCGGGTCCCCCAGCACGGCACAGCGCGACGGCACCATCACAATCCTCTCAGCTCACTTGCATCCGGAGGCGGACTCGGTCGCGCAGTAGTGCTGGTGATCGGCGACGTACTGCTCGAACTCGGCATAGGTGTGCGCGAACTTGGTCTCGCCGGTCGCCAGATTGACGGTGACGTAGTAGTACCAGTCGCCGTCGGCGGGGTGCAGCGCCGCCTTGATCGCGTCCGCGCCGGGGTTGCCGACCGGGCCGGGCGGCAGCCCGGGGTGGAGGAAGGTGTTGTACGGCGAGTCGGTGCCGGTGCGCTCGGCCTGGGTGAGCCCGACCGTCAACGGGCGGTGCAGGGCATAGTCGACGGTCGCGTCGATCTGCAGCATGCCGGCCTGGCCCTCGGCGCCTGGGTGCTCGACCCGGTTGTAGATCACCCGGGCGATCTTCGCCATGTCGCTCGGCGTCTTGCCCTCGGCCTGCACCAGGCTGGCGACGGTCACGATCTGCTGCGCGGTGTAGGTGTGGCCGTCGATCGTGGTGTCGCCGAGCCCGAGCGCGGCGGTCTGCTTCTGCCAGCTCTGCACCATCTGGCCGAACATCTCGGCGACCGAGGTGTGCGGGCCGAAGGCGTAGGTCGCCGGGTAGAGGTAGCCCTCCGGGTTGCCGTCGGCGCTGGCCGGGAGCTTGATCGTGCCGAGGGTCCGCTGGACCTGTGCGACCGGCTTCTTGGCCGCCTCGGCGACCAGGTCGACGATGTCGGCGACGCGCAGTCCCTCGCGCACCAGGACGGTGCTCTGGACCAGGTTCTTGTGGTCGACCAGCACGGCCAGGGCGGCCGAGGCCTTCATCTGCTTCTTCAGCTGGTAGTAGCCGACCTGGATCTTGCCCGAGTCGGGATTGCTGCGAGCGGCGCCGATGAATGCGTCCACCGACTCCACGACGCCAGCGCTCTTGAGGGTGCGCCCGATGTCGGTCGCGGTGTCGCCCTGATGCACCTGCACCACGACGCTGCCGGTGCCCGGCCCGGAGTAGTCCGCTGCCGAGCCGCCGAGATGGTCCTTGACGAAGTGATAGCCCTTGGCGCCGCCGACGCCGATCAGCGCCAGCACGACCACCAGGGCGACCAGCGCCGCCACGCAGCCGGCGGCCCCGCGTCCTCGCCGAGCGCGCCGAGGGGCGGCACGCCGACCGCCGCGCATCGGCACGACCGAGTCGTCGAAGTCGTCGTGCTGCAGATCCGCCAGGAACGTCTCCGGCCGCTCCGCCGGCTCCACAGGCTGCTCTGCGGGCACCTCGTCGGACTGCTCCTGAGGCTGCTCGTGAGGCTGCTCGTCCGACGGCACCTCGCGAGAGTGCCGCGGGCGCGGGCCTGCCTCCGGTCCCCCGTCGCGCGGCACTGGGACGGCGCGGGTGCCGGTGTCGCCAGCGGCGTACTCGTGAACCGCTTCGTCGCCGGCGGGCGGCTCGGGCGCGAAGCCGTGCTGCTCGTCAGTCATCAGAGAGTGCCTCCTTCGAGCTTGACGACCTCTCCGGGTGCGTCTCCGGACGCCCGTTCGGTGTCAAGTGCGTGCTGCAGGATCAGGACGGCGGCGGCCTGGTCGACCACCGAACGACGGTCCTGTCCCTTGCGCCCGCGATCCCGCAGCATAGCCTCCGCGCTCACCGTGGTGAGTCGCTCGTCGACCAGCCGCACCGGTATCGGCCGCACCTTGCGGGCCAGCGCAGCCGCGAAGTCCCGCACCTTGGCGGTCGCCGGGTTCTCCCCACCGCCTCGATCGACACGCAGGGAGCGGGGCAGCCCGACGACCACCTCCAGGACGGTGCTCTCCTCGGCGATCTCGGCCAGGATCGCGGCGATCCGGGCCAGGTCTCCCCGGCCCCGCTTCACCGTCTCCACCGGGGTCGCGAGGAAGCCGGTCGGGTCGCTGCGGGCGACCCCGATCCTCGCGTCGCCCGGGTCGATCCCGAGCCGTACGCCGAAGCGTGCGCTCACGATGCCCTCAGCGCGCCCGGGCGGCCAGGCCCGGGACCAGGCCGAGCGCCTCGTCGATCCTGGCCACGTCGGTGCCACCGCCCTGGGCGAGGTCGTCCTTGCCGCCGCCACGGCCGCCGAGGACCGGCGCGAGCGCCTTGACGAACTCGCCGGCCTTGAGGCCGCGGGCGCGCCCGGCCTCGTTGACGGTGGCCACCACGGAGACCTTCCCATCAGCGTCACCGATGACCACGACGACCGCCGGACGGTCGGTATGCCCCGGGATCTGGCTCAGTCGCCCGCGCACGTCCATCGCGAGCGTACGGACGTCGTTTCCGCCGGCACCGGGAGCCCGGGCCGCGACGACAGCGACGCCGTCGACGTCGCTCGCGCCCTCGGCGATCTTGCCCGCGCCGGCGAGGAGCTGGGCGACGCGCGCCTTCTCGATCTCCTTCTCGGCGGTCTTGAGCCGATCGACCAGGTCGCCGACCCGGTCGACGAGGCTGTCGGGCTGGGTCTTGAGCAGGTCGGTCAGCTGGCCGACGACGTCACGCTCGCGGGCGAGGTAGCGGAAGCCCTCGAGACCGGTGAAGGCCTCGATCCGGCGGTTGCCGGAGCCGACCGACGACTCGCCGGTGACCACGATGGTGCCGATCTGGGAGGAGTGGTCGACGTGCGTGCCACCGCACAGCTCGCGCGACCAGGGTCCGCCGATCTCGACCACGCGCACCTTGGCGTCGTCGTACGTCTCGCCGAAGAGCGCGATCGCGCCCCAGTCCTTGGCCTCGGACAGGGTCATGTAGTCCCACCAGACCGGCAGGTCGGCGCGCAGCGCGTTGTTGGAGACCTCCTCGATCTCCTTGACCTGGCCCGGGGTGAGGCCCTGGGTCCAGCCGAAGTCGAGGCGGAGGTAGCCCGGCCGGTTGTAGGAGCCGGACTGCAGCGCGGTCGGGCCGAGCACCTCGCGCAGCGCCGCGTGCACCACGTGGGTGCCGGAGTGGGCCTGGCGGGCGCCGATGCGCCACTCGGGGTCGACCCGGGCGTGGAAGTGCTGCGCGGCCGGGCTCAGCTCGCCGTCGACGACGCGCACCTGGTGCACCACCAGGCCCTTGACCGGGCGCTGTACGTCGACGACCTCGAGCCGACCGCCGTCGAACTCGATGATGCCGGCGTCGGCGATCTGGCCGCCGGACTCGGCGTAGAACGGGGTGCGGTCGAGCACCAGCTCGCCGATCTCACCGCTGCCCAGCACCTCGGCCGGCTTGCCGCCGGAGAGCAGGGCGACCCGCGAGCCCTCGGTCTCCAGGGTGGTGTACGCCTGCCAGTCGGTCGGGCCGTGGGCGTCGAGGATCTCGCGGTAGACCGACAGGTCGGCGTGCTGGCCCTTCTTCGCGCGCGCGTCGGCCTTGGCCCGCTCGCGCTGCTCGGCCATCAGGCTGCGGAAGCCCTGCTCGTCCACGCTCAGGCCGGCCTCGGCGGCCATCTCCAGCGTCAGGTCGATCGGGAAGCCGTAGGTGTCGTGCAGTTGGAACGCCTGGGCGCCCTCGAGCACGGTGGCTCCGCTGGCCTTCACCTCCGAGGCGGCCAGGTCGAAGATCTGGGTGCCGGACTGCAGCGTCTTGCGGAAGGCCTCCTCCTCGGCGTTGGCGACGCGCAGGATGCGGTCCCACTCGGTGTGCAGCTCGGTGTAGGTCTCGCCCATCTTGTCGCGGCTGACCGGCATCAGCTCGGGCAGCGCGGGGTCTTCATAACCCAGCAGCCGAACATTCCTGATCGCGCGGCGCAGCAGCCGGCGCAGCACGTAGCCGCGGCCCTCGTTGCCGGGGGTCACGCCGTCGCCGATCAGCATCATCGAGGAGCGGACGTGGTCGGCGACCACGCGGAAGCGCACGTCATCGTCGTACGACTTGCCGTAGGTCTTGCCGGTCAGCTCCTGGGCCTTCTCGATCACCGGGAAGACCACGTCGGTCTCATACATGTTGTTCGCGCCCTGGAGCAGGTAGGCGACGCGCTCCAGACCGAGGCCGGTGTCGATGCTCTTCTGCGGCAGCTGGCCGGCGATGTCGACGTCGTACTTCGAGCGGGCGGCGGAGATGTCGTCCTGCATGAAGACCAGGTTCCAGAACTCCAGGTAGCGGTCGCCGGCGTCCCAGTCCCGGTCGGCGCCGAACGCGGGGCCGCGGTCGATCAGGATCTCCGAGCAGGGGCCGCCCGGTCCCGGGATGCCCATCGACCAGTAGTTCTCCTTGGGCGGCAGCCGGACGATCCGGTCGTCGGGCAGGCCGGTGACCGTGCGCCAGATCGAGACCGCCTCGTCGTCGCCGTCGAGCACGCTCGGGTAGAGCACCGACTCGTCGAGGCCGAAGCCGCCGTCGGCGATCGACTTGGTGACCAGCTCCCAGGCGAGCGTGATGGCGCCCTGTTTGAAGTAGTCGCCGAAGGAGAAGTTGCCGCACATCTCGAAGAACGTGCCGTGCCGGGTGGTCTTGCCGACCTCTTCGATGTCAGGGGTGCGGATGCACTTCTGCACGCTGGTCGCGCGCGGGAACGGCGGCGTCGCCTGACCCAGGAAGTAGGGCTTGAACGGCACCATGCCGGCGTTGACGAACAGCAGGTTGGGGTCGTCGAGCAGCAGCGACGCCGAGGGTACGGCGGTGTGCGGCAGGGCCGGGTTTTCGGCGAAGTGACTGGTGAAGCGGCGGCGGATCTCTGCCGTGCTCAGCCAGGTGTCGGGCCGGTCATCCGGGGTCCCGGCCGATGTCACTGTGCTCACTGCTTGCCTTCCTGAGATGCATTGTTCTTAGGTTCGGTGGTCGAGTAGCCCGTGCCGGGCACGAGCGCGGGCGTATCGAGGCCCGCTCCGAGCTCGGGCCTCAGCCGCTCACGCAGCCGGATCTCCGCCTCCGCCTTGCCGGAGGCGATCTCGGCGGTGAAGACCCGGGCCCCGTGGCCGAGGGCGTGCCAGCGATCGCGGAGCCCGTCGGCGGTGAGGGCCTCGGCGGCACGGCGGCCGCGGATCATGGCGTAGACGCCGGCACCGGCGCCGGCGACGAACCACAGGGTGCGGCTGCTCATGCAACCTCCTCCGTGCGGATCGGGTCGGTCTCGGCGACAGCGGGCGTGACGTCGGCGCGGTGCCGGGCCCGGTACTCCCGCAGCGCCTCCTTGAGCTCGACCTTGCGGGCCTTGCGGCTGCGCTTGAGCTCGCGCCTCATCTCGAACCGGATCCGGTTGCGGGTCTCCGCGGACAGGGCACGCCGGACGCCCTGGGCCAGCGACGCGGTCTGCACGAACGACTCCCGCAGCACCGCGTCGGCGAAGGCGGGCGCCTTGACGCTGACCCGTGCCGGCAGGCGGTCCGGGTCGGCAGTCTCGCCGATGTCGCCGAGCCTGGTGATCACGAACTCGCGCTCCTCCACCGAGCGCTGACCGCGACCGGTCCGCGGGGAGCGGGCCGCCGCGGCCTCCAGTACGGCGAGGCGCTCGTGCAGGTCGGCGAGGTCACGCTCCGCGGCGTCCTCGCGGCGTACTGCGGCAGCGAGCGCGCGTCGCCAGGCGAGCGTCGCGGCCAGCGCGAACGCAGCCGCCACCACGGCCACCAGGGCCAGGGTGATCGTGAGCGCGGTCATGGCCACCGACCCTATCGCGGGCGCCGGCCGATGAGCGCATGACTGCGGCCAGCGGAGTGCCCGGCCGCGACGATCAGGCCTCAGGCGGCGGACTCGGCGTCGGCCAGGCTCTCCTCCGCCAGCAGCCGCTCGTCGGCCGGAGGCTCCGGCTGATGCAGCCGGAGGGCCAGCACGCCGGTGACGACGCCGGTCACGATCCACATCCCGCAGGCGACCAGCCCGGCGGCGGTGTAGCCGCCGTCACCCGGGTAGGTGTGCCCGGCCATGGTGTGGCTCGCGAGGATCACGCCGGCCAGGGCACTGCCGACGGCGTACCCGATGTAGCGCAGCACCTGGTTGAAGCTCATCGCGCTCGACGTCTCCTCGGCGCTGACCGAGCGCAGCAGCATGCCGGGCACCACGGCGAAGATGCCGCCGACGCCCACGCCGGTGATCGCCATCAGCACGAAGATCTCCGTCATGCTGCCGCGTGCGAAGCTGAACATCACCATGCCGGCGAGCAGCACGGCGCTGGCGAGCGGGAGCACGCCGGCGTGCGTGGTGCGGCGCGCGATCGCCGGCGCGATCCGGGTGGCCACGAAGCTGCCCACCGAGAACGGCACCAGCGCCAGGCCGCCGACGACCACCGACGCGCCCATGCCGTAGCCGGTGCTGGTCGGGGTCTGGACGAACCGGACGGTGAGCGAGAGCAGCAGGTACATCCCCACGCCGGCGAGCAGGGCGGCCGCGTTCGCGGTGAGCACCGCCCGCTGGCGCAGCAGGCTGAGCTCGACCAACGGGTGAGCCACCCGCAGCTGATGCCGGATCCACAGGCCGAGCAGCACCACGCCGGCCACGAACGCCCCGTCGGTGCGAGCGGAGAGCCAGTGCCAGTCCTCGCCCTCGCTGATGGCGAGGAGCAGGCAGCACAGTCCCAGTGCCAGCAGCAGGGCCCCGACGACGTCGAGCGGGTCGACGCTGCGAGCGCGGGACGCGGGTACGACGACCACGGCGCCGAGCAGCGCCAGGAGCGCTACCGCGGCGCCGAACCAGTAGGCCCCGTGGACGCCACCGGCCTCGGCGACGAGGCCGGTGAGCGGATAGCCGAGGCCGATGCCGGTGACGGTGGTGATCGAGAGGATGGCGACAGCGGGTCGCGCCTTCTCCACCGGCAGGGCGTCGCGCACCGCGGCGATGGCGAGCGGGGTGAGGCTGAGCCCGAGGCCCTGCAGCGCGCGTCCGACCAGGAAGATGCCGAAGCCGACCGGCAACGCAGCGACGAGGCAGCCCGCCGCGACGATGGCGATCGCCGCCAGGATCACCTTTCGGCGGTGGCGACCGTCGCCCAGCCGGCCCAGGGTGGGCGTCGCGATGGCACCGGCCAGCATGGTGGCGGTGAGTACCCACTGGGAGCTGGCGGTGGAGACGTGGTCCATCGCCGCGATCGCCGGCACCAAGGGCGCCCCGAGACTGCTCACCACCGCCGAGACGAGGCAGGCGAAGACCAGCCCCGGCAGCAGCAGCGGATGCGCCTGCTCCGCCCTCGACGGCGAGGCGTGGTGCTGCGCTCCCAGGTTCGACACGGTGCGGCTCATCCCTTTCTGTTGAGACCCTCGGTGGGCCCGACAGACAGTCTCCCCTGCGTTGCGCCATACCTCCAATGAGACAATCGCTGCAACCCGATGCATGTGGCGCATGATGAGGGGATGCGCATCCGAGACCTGGCCTGGCTCGTCACGCTGCGGGACCACGAGCACATGACGGCGGCGGCGTCGGCACTGCGGATCCCGCAGCCGACGTTGTCCCGGACGCTCGCCCGGATGGAGGAGGAGTTGGGCGCCGTCCTGTTCGAGCGCCTGCCGACCGGCATGCGCGCTACGCCGATCGGCGAGCTGGCGATCGCGGCGGCCGAGGAGATCACGGCCCGCTACGACCGGCTCCTCACCGATGTCGGCAACATCGTCGACCCGGACACCGGCATCGTGCGGCTGGCCTTCATCGACTCGACCTCCGTCTCCATCGTGCCGAAGCTCCTGCGGCGCTTCCGCGAGCTCGCCCCCAGGGTGCAGGTGGCGCTGAGCCAGGAGCCGGGGCACGAGATCGTCGACGACCTGATGGGCTCGCGGGCCGACCTCGCCGTCACCTCGGTCCGTCCGGACGGCGACTACGGGTGGCTGCCCCTCTACGAGGAGCGCCTCGTGCTGATCGTCCCGCACGAGCATCCGCTGGCCCGGCGTAGGACGGTGCGCCCGGCCGAGCTGGCCCAGGAGCAGTTCGTCACGCCCCCGGCGGGGTTCGGCTACCGCTCCCTGACCGACGGGCTGCTCGCCGCCCACGGGGTCGTTCCCCGCATCTCCTTCGAGAGCCAGGACCTGGCCACCATCGAAGGGCTGGTCGGAGCGGGCCTGGGGGTGGCGATCGTCCCCGAGGCGTTCGCCGGGCTCAGCGGCACGACCGCGGTCGGGCTGGCGACCGCCGGTGCCCGGCGGGCGGTCGGCATGACCTGGCGGACCGACCGAGAGCTGAGTCAGCCCGCGGCGCGGTTCCGCGACATGGCGGTCGCCGAGTTCGACAGGTGACAGCCCTTGCCGGCGTGGCGAGCCTCAGCGGCCGCGGATGATCGCCCGGATCCGCTCCCACCGCTCCTTGAATGTCGCCTCGGCGCCATGGTTGGTGGGCTGGTAGTAGGTCGCGTCGGCGATCACGTCGGGGGCGTACTGCTGCTCGGCGATCCCGAACGGCTCGTCGTGGGCGTACTTGTAGCTGGTGCCGTGACCGAGCTTCTTGGCGCCGGCATAGTGCGCATCGCGCAGGTGCGGCGGCACCTGACCGATCTTGCCGGCCTTGACGTCGGCGATGGCGGCGAAGATCGCCTTGGTGACGGCGTTGGACTTCGGCGCCACGGCCAGTGCGATGGTGGCGTGCGCCAGGGTGAGCTGGGCCTCCGGCATGCCGATCAACTGCACCGTCTGTGCGGCCGCGACAGCGGTCTGCAGGGCAGTGGAGTCGGCCAGGCCGATGTCCTCGCTGGCCAGGATCATCAGCCGGCGGGCGATGAAGCGCGGGTCCTCCCCCGCCTCGAGCATCCGGGCGAGGTAGTGCAGTGCGGCGTCGGCGTCCGAGCCGCGCACCGACTTGATGAAGGCACTGACCACGTCGTAGTGCTGGTCGCCCTGCCGGTCGTAGCGCACCGCCGCCTGGTCGACCGCCGCCTCGGCGGCCGCCAGGGTGATCTCCAGCGGCGCCCCGGGCTCGGTGGTCGAGCTGCCAGCCGAGGCCCCGGACTCGGTGGTTGAGGTGCCAGCCGAGGCCCCGGACTCGGTGGTTGAGGTGCCAGCCGAGGCCCCGGACTCGGTGGTTGAGGTGCGAGCCGAGGCTCCGGACTCGGTGGTTGAGGTGCGAGCGGAGGCTCCGGACTCGGTGGTTGAGGTGCGAGCGGAGCGAGCCTCGAAACCCATCGACTCCGCCGCCCCCGCAGCAGCCTCCAGATAGGTCAGCGACCGCCGGGCGTCTCCCCCGGCGAGGCGGACGAGGTGCTCCAGCGCCTCGTCGGCGATGCTCAGCCGACCGCCGAGGCCCCGCTCGTCGGCCAGCGCCCGCAGCAGTACGCCGCGGATGTCGTCGTCGGTCAGCGACTCCAACCGCAGCAGCAGGCTGCGGGAGAGCAGCGGGCCGATCACCGAGAAGAACGGGTTCTCCGTGGTGGCCGCGACCAGCGTCACCCAGCGGTTCTCCACGCCCGGGAGCAGCGCATCCTGCTGAGCCTTGCTGAACCGGTGGACCTCGTCGACGAAGAGCACCGTCTCCCGGCCCGTCCGGACCAGGCCGGCGCGCGCCCCGTCGATCGCCGCCCTGACCTCCTTGACTCCGGCGCTGACCGCCGAGATCTCCACGAAGCGCCGGTTGGTCTGCCGGGACACGATCGAGGCGATGGTCGTCTTGCCGGTGCCCGGCGGCCCCCACAGCAGGAGCGAGAGCGACTGGTCGCCCTCGATCAGCTGCCGCAACGGCGAGCCCGGTGCCCGGAGCTGCTCTTGTCCGACCAGCTCGTCGAGGGTGCGCGGGCGCATCCGGACTGCCAGCGGAGCCGCCGCGTGGTCCGCATCGGAGAGCGAGCCGCCCTCCGGCGTACCCGCTCGTTGTCCGGACCCACGCGGCGGCTCGTCGCCGATGTCGAAGAGACCCTCCACGACTAGGGAGTATGGATGGTGCGGTTCCCCAGGTCGAACCAGGTGTTGGCGAAGCTCGGGCCGGTCGGCAGCTCGACCGGGCTGGCGCCGGCGTCCGGCGTGCCGTAGTCGTCCACGCCGAGCAGGCGCGAGGTCACCGGCGTCTCCGGGGCCTTGCCGATCTCGCCCGGGAAGTGGCACGCCACCTTGTGCGTCGGGCCGATCTGCAGCAGCGGCGGCTCGACCTTCGCGCAGATCTCCTTCGCGATCGGGCAGCGGGTGCGGAACCGGCAGCCCGAGGGCGGGTTGATCGGGCTCGGCACGTCGCCGGTGAGCCGGATGCGCTCGCGGCGCCCGCCCACGGTCGCCTGCTTCACGTCGGGCACCGCGGAGAGCAGGGCCTGGGTGTAGGGGTGGTGGGCGCGACCGTAGATGCTCTCCCGGTCGCCGATCTCCACGATCTTGCCGAGGTACATCACCGCGACCTCGGGGCAGAAGTGCCGGACGATCGCGAGGTCGTGGGCGATGAAGAGGAAGGCGATGCCGAACTCCTTCTGCAGGTCCTGCAGAAGGTTGATCACCTGCGCCTGGATGGACACGTCCAGTGCGGAGACGGGCTCGTCGGCGACCAGCAGCTTGGGCTGCAGCGTGAGCGCGCGGGCGATGCCGATGCGCTGGCGCTGGCCGCCGGAGAACTCGTGCGGGTAGCGGTTGTAGTGCTCGGGGTTGAGGCCCACGATCTCGAGCAGCTCCTGGACCCGACCCAGGATCTTGTTCCTCGGCAGCACCTTGTGGATCTCGAGCGGCGCGCCGATGATCGAGCCCACCGTGTGCCGGGGGTTCAGCGAGGTCGCCGGGTCCTGGAAGATCATCTGGATGTCGCGCCGCAGCGGCAGCAGCTGGCGCTGCGAGAGGTCCGCGATGTCGCGGCCCTCGAACTCGATCTTGCCGTCGGTCGGCTTGTAGAGCCGGGTGATCAGGCGACCGGTCGTGGACTTGCCGCAGCCGGACTCGCCGACCAGACCCAGCGAGCCCATCTCCCGCACCTGGAAGGAGACGCCGTCGACCGCCTTCACGTGCCCGACGGTACGGCGGATCACCCCCGAGCTCTTCACCGGGAAGTACATCTGCAGCCCGTCGACGCTCAGGACCGGCGGCGCGTTCAGGTCCGCCTGCAGGGCGGTGTGCCCTTCGTGGCTCATCGGGGTCGGCTCCTTGCCGTTCAGATCGATGCTCATCGCTGCTGCTCCTCGACGAGGTCGGGCGCGATCTCGGGAAGCACCTCGGCGACGTAGACCTCGTCCGGGTTGGCGATGTGACAGCGCTTGGTGTGCGTCCCGCCCGCGGCAGCCGGGGTGAGGTCGGGCAGCTGGGTGAAGCACAGGTTGCCCGGCACCTTGTCGCGGTGGGCGCAGCGCGGGTGGAAGGCGCACCCCGTGGGCGGGTTCAGCAGGCTCGGCGGGTTGCCCTTGATCGGGATCAGCTTCGCGTCGGTGTCACCGACGACGTCGGGGACGCTGGAGAGCAGGCCCCACGTGTACGGCATCTCCGGCCGCACCAGGATCTCCTTCGTCGGGCCGTACTCGACCGCGCGGCCGGCGTACATGACCAGGACGTCATCGGCCATCTCGGCCACGACACCGAGGTCGTGGGTGATGATGACGATCGCGGAGTTGAACTCCTTCTGCAGATCCTGCAGAAGGTCCAGGATCTGCGCCTGCACCGTCACGTCGAGCGCAGTGGTGGGCTCGTCGGCGATCAGCAGACCGGGGTCGTTGATCAGGCTCATCGCGATCATGGCGCGCTGGCGCATGCCACCGGAGAACTGGTGCGGGTAGTCGTCGACCCGGCGGTCCGGGTTGGGGATGCCGACCCGGTCGAGCATCTCGATGGTGCGTGCTCGCGCGGCCTTGCGGCTGACCCTGTTGTGCACCCGGTAGGCCTCGGCGATCTGGTTCCCCACCGTGTAGTAGGGGTGCATCGCGGAGAGCGGGTCCTGGAAGATCATCGCGACGTCCTTGCCGCGACGACGGCGCATCTGCTCGTCGCCGAGCGTGAGCAGGTCGACCCCGTCGAGCAGGATCTCGCCGCTGACCTGCGCGTTGGTGCCGCGGTGCAGTCCGAGGATGGCCGAGCTGGAGACGGACTTGCCGGAGCCGGACTCACCGACGATGCCGAGCGTCTTGCCTCGGTCGACGGTGTAGGACAGCCCGTCGGTGGCCTTGACGACGCCGTCCGAGGTCGGGAAGTGGACGACGAGATCGCGGACCGAGAGGTAGCTACCTGAGTGGTCGCTCGACATAGCGGTGGTCTTCTTCTCTGTGGTGCTCATGGATCGCTTCCTCAGTCCAGCCGGACGCGCGGGTCGATGAAGGCATAGAGGATGTCGACAATGATATTGGCGACGATCACGAAGGTGGACAGCAGCAGGACGATGCCGACCAGCGTGGGCAGGTCCTGTCGCGAGTTGGAGGTCACTGCCAGCAGGCCCAGGCCGTGGAAGCTGAAGACGTCCTCGGTGATGATCGCGCCGCCGAGCAGGATCGCCAGATCCAGACCGGCCATGGTCACCAGCGGGGTCAGGGCCGCACGCAGGGTGTGCTTCAGGATCAGCGGCACCCGCTTGACGCCCTTGGCCTTGGCGGTGCGGACGTAGTCCTCACCGGACGACTCGATGATGAAGGTGCGGCTCATCCGGGCGTAGCCGGCCATGTAGAACAGCGCCAGCGTGATCGAGGGAAGCACGAGGTTGGTGAACCACAGGCTCGGATTCTGGGTCAGTGGCACATAGACCGGGAGCTGGAAGATGCCCCAGCGGATCGCCACGAACCGCAACAGCAGCAGGCCGATCACGAACGTCGGAAAGGCGTAGAAGATCAGCGAGAACCCGACGATGCCACGATCCAGGAAGGATCCCTTGGTCATGGCGGCGATGATGCCGAAGAGCAGGCCACCGATGATCCAGAAGACGAACGCCACCAGCGCGATCGAGAACGAGATCGGGATCGCCGACTTCAACAGATGGTTGACGGTGTCGGTGTTGACCATCGAGTAGCCGAGGCACGGCGCGGCGCAGTGCGTGACCAACTCCGGGTTGGCCTCGCGCACCGACTTGTCCAACGGGTAGTCGCGGCCGGTGGCGATGCCTCCGAGGAAGCTTCCCCACTGGGTCAGGATCGGCTTGTCGTAGCCGAGCGCCTTGCTGGTCTGCTCGATCTGCGCCGGCGAGCAGACCTTTCCACAGGCGTTCCTGGCCGGGTCGAACGCGCCGGAGAAGAACAGCAGGAACGTCACGAGGCTCATCACGATGAGCAGGACGACGCCGATCACGACGCGACGGACGATGTAGGCAAACATGGGTTCAGATGCACCTTGCCGCTAAAAGCTGGTGGCCGCGGGCCGGCGCGCTGTTGCGCGCCGGCCCACGAAATAGCGTGGTCACAAGAGAGCGCGGTGGCGGCCGAGGTTCCCGGCCGCCACCTTTCACTCACTTGACGTCAATGCCGCCCAGATCCGGGTAGCCGTTGGAGGACGGCGTGGTCTGGTAGTTGGTCACGTCCTTGCCGTGGAGCAGGTTGAACACCTGGTTCTCCAGCGGCACGTAGGCGTAGTCCTTGCCCAGCTGAGCGTCGGCCTTCTGCAGGGCCACGGTCTGCGCAGGCAGGGTGGCGGCGTTCTGCGCCTGGTCGACGTACTTGTTGAACGTCGGGTCGTTGTACTGACCGTAGTCGTTCTGGCTCGACGTCTTGGTCAGGTTGATCCGGCCGTCGAACAGCGGCGGCGTGACGGTGATGGCGGACGGCCAGTCGGCACCCCAGCCGGCCCAGTAGAGGTCGCCGGTGTTGGACGGCTTCTGGATCGTCGCGTAGTAGTTGTCCGCGTCGATGCCGGTCAGGGTCACCTGGAAGCCGGCCTTCTCCCACTGCGACTTCAGCGCGGCCGCCTGCTTGTCAGCCGTGTCCGTCTTCTCGTACATGAAGTTGATCGGGTACGGCGTCTTCACACCGGCCTGCTGCAGCAGCTGCTTGGCCTTGGCCGGGTCACCGGTCAGCGGCACGTTGAACGCCGGGTTGGGCTTGTAGCCGT
>Ga0164242_10003584_pt1 | contig 17680 bp, 15 predicted proteins | sample OricomgcompostMG_FD_108783 | JGI IMG/M metagenome (GOLD analysis project Ga0164242, IMG submission 108783) | Miracle-Growth compost microbial communities from Emeryville, California, USA - Original compost - Miracle growth compost (MG) ...
CCAAGATACATCCCCGGAATACCGGTCAACCTGACGAGTTAAGCATACCTTCCCCTCGCTCGTACCACTGTTGCATCCCCCTGCCGAGCAATCGAGACGGTAACTCCCTTTCCGAGCTGCACGACTACACGCTCAGGCACCACTGCGTCGGAACAGCGACTGCGTAGAGGGTATATAGACGGCGATCCATCGAAGATCCTGCACTCTACGGTGCCAAAAGATCGCTCTCAACGCCCCCCGACGGAAAATGCGAAAAAGCCACGGCCGGGTCTGACGGAGCACGCTGATCACAAACCAGGTTGTTGAATTGACGAAGAGTTAAGACTCCGCGGAAACCGGCATATCAACCAAGACAGCGATTTGATTAGTCAAATAGCACCTAGCCTCTCGGAGATCGCAAGAGGGTTGGAGTAGAATAATAAGTAAGTTGTGGCCCCCCCCAATCCTCTTGTCTGAGGTAGGTGGGATGTACTGCATCCTCTACACCAGATCGGAGCGGGCGAAGCTTCGAACCCGGAGCATCGGTCTTCATACAGCTACTGTCGCTTCTTTGATTGTCGTTGGCGCATTGCGAGCCGCTTGTTTGCAACTGGAACTAGGCTGACGATGCAAGGCGAATACGGATTCCAACGGAGAAAGCAATCTCCAATTCCCCGCCCTCCAACGGAGGTCGCATGTCAGTGAGTCCTGCCGCCCTGCGGATTGTCGAATGCGGTCCGGCCTGCAGCAACACGCACCAGAGGGATCCGGGGTCGGGACTGGGAAGAGTGGTGCGCGTGTGTGTGTGCGTGGGAGGAGAGGGGTTGGCAGGGGGTAGGGGCGGCGAGCAACAACAAGGGCCGACGGCGATGGATGTTAGATTTTTTGGATTTACCATCCCTTGATCACATTCGTCGTCGGGGCCTGGCTCAAACTCGACGACCCGCTCGCCCTCCTTCAGACGCCATGCCACCACATGCATCTCACCTCGCCTCGACGAAAATGTCGCCGAGCCCAAGTCCCGGATCCCGTCGAAATGCATTTGCACACACAGCTGCGGCTGGCGCCGATATTACCTCCCTCCATTTCTGCACCTCATCTGCACTCTCGCAGTTGGCCGGCGATTGTTGGTTCTCGATGCTAACGAGGCGCTCGAATTGGTCAGGTTAAAAAAACGAAATAAGGACCCTGCTCATCGCTGTGCAAGGGTGTAAATTGATCGCTTGGCATGACAGGGGGTCAACTTAAGGTCAGTCAGCCAGTCACGTCCCATCCCTGGAGCGCCTTGCCGCAAGCCCCGGGGGACAAGCCACAGCACACGGGAACGGATGTGATGGGAGTTTAAGCTTGCGTTGAACCCGAGAGCCGTTTACCTTTGTCGTTTCGGTGCTATACGCGGGCAGTTGGGCTTAAAAAAGAAACGAAGAAGAAAGAAGCAGAAAAAACAGAGGCCCAGGAAAAAAAGAAACGGAAGATGGAAAAGGCAGGAACGAAGGAAGGAATCACGAGGGAGAGAACCAACCAACGCAGGAAGGAGCCAAACGCAGCAATAACCGCAGCTTGTCACTTCCAGTTCATGTCAGGGAAGCAAGCCCCAGTAGGGCTATTCCACGCCCGATCGTCCTTTCTTTTCCCCCCAAACATATCCATACATCCAATCCTCCCACGATGCATATTGCTTGCTTCTCCTCCCTTCCCCCTCTCGGGCACCCCTCCCCACTCTCCCCTTGAACTCCACAATGGATGGCACATAACGCGGTTACCTACAAACCGTGATATAGCTCTCTCTACGTGAACAGAGTCATAGCTCCCTTCCCCCAAGGTACCAACGTACCACACACGCTCCATCAGCTTCCGCCTCCACACCTGCATCCACACCCACACTCACATACACACACCCATCCACACCCGCCATGCGGTCTCGATCGCTGGTGCCTCTGAGTGGAGGGCCTAGTCCCGGGTCTGGAAGCGGTACCTCGAGGATCAAAAAACAGCATGATGCAGCCAAGCTAACGCCGACCCCACCAGAGGGGACAGGATAAGACACAGGCGCCGCAGTCACTCATCGACTTCCTCATCATCCACGACAGCTCCTCGGTCGTCCCCGGGGTAGAGGGCAGCCGTATGAATCAACACCTACCGAAGGTACTCTTTTTTTCTTGAAATTGTTCTTGCAATTGTTCTAATTATATACCCTCTTCTTCCGCTCGTTTCCCCTCCTCCCAGCCTGGTCCCCCCCTCTTCATTCCTCCCTAGTGCTCCTTTTTTCCTTCCTACGCATTCGACAAGGCGAGGCTCGGACAGACACTGTGCCGGGCGAGAATGATGGCCTTAATTTAACCGCAATCAAAACCCAAATAAATGCCCATCCCCAGGTCTGCCTGCTGAGAAGAGAGAGAACCATGTTGGAGGAGCTGCAGCCGTGCAGCAGGCCAAGGAAGTGAGACACCCGAACATCCATCTGTAAAGGTGAGTTACAGCCTCGAATGCGCGGGAAGTCCCTTCCCCCCTCCCCTCCCCTCCCCTCCCATCGCCTCCCATCGCCCAAAGTTTGCGCCCCCCAATACTACTGCTTGCTGTACGGTCTGCTGTTTTGCTTTATTCCCCCATGTCTTGTAGCTCCAATCTTGAACACACTCAAGCCCCCGGCCAATGGCACTCGGAAGAGTAGTCGCTCTCCCTCCCCCCTGTCTCTCTTCCAATTTTCCTCCTCCGCTGTCTGTCTTTTCTTTCACTCGGGAGTGGGAACGTTGGGCATCTGTCTCGCCATCGCATCATCCTGGCTCCAAGTTGGCCAATCACCCGCGATTCGATGTCTACTTTCCCTCGCTATTTTAGCTATGCTAGCGCCCGATCATGCTCCCCAAACGGAATCCTATCGGGCGGGAGCTAGTCCCTCCCCTTAGGCAGGCTTCGGCGAGGATCTGTACAACATAGTAGCCCATCCCGGCACCTGGGGGTGTTAGTGGAGCTGGTGGTGTGTGGTGGTGGTGGTGGTGGCCGGGGTTACGGGGGGGCCGCAATTCTTGTGCTGCCTCCTGCTTCCGAGCTCTGGCACATCCTGCAAGCCCAGCCCAGCTGCGGTAGCATGTACCACTCCCTGCTCCCTGGTACCTTGTTGTACCGTACGGCTCAATCGCTGCACAGTCCGCTAGGATACTGTATCCCGACGTATCGTGACCGAGCTACATACTTACACTTTCCCCCCTCACCGGCTTCCAATTCTGCCAACCACCATTCCCACCTCTTGTCTTTCTTTACTGCGCTGGAGGCAGCGTCCTCCCAGTTTGATTTTCTTTCCTTCTTTACCTCTCGAGGATTCTTGGACTAACAGTTTAGGGCCTGGCTACAACCCCGAGGCTTTCAGCGCCCATTTCCTCCTCCCCACCACCAGGACCGGGACTTAGATGCACCCACGACCCGGTAATGATCGCCGTTGACATATTTGCTGCGAGATCGCGAGCCGTCGCTCTTTTTCCCTCTCTCTTTCTTTTTCATTGCTTTATCGCAACCTTACAGAGCCTCATAAACGGTTGGCCTAGGTCTGACATGCCGTCTTACAGCAGAATTTCGAGCCGTCGCCGTCTGGGCTGGACTACCTCGACATACACGCCCAAGCTGACATGCGGTACGTTCCGGGAAATTTCTAATTGGTCTCCGTCATTTGCTGCATCACCGTCACTCATCGGAGCTTGGCCAATCTGCTTTCCGCAGAGCTTCTTATTGTTTTGGCCCTCGCTGGCCATGAGTCGACCTATTTCAAGTGTCAAATGCCCCCATAAGCATCCCAACCCTTTTTCTAGCCTCTGAGCCAGTCTCTCCCTGTCTGCCCTGCCCCTTGTCAGCTTTGTGAGGACGCTTACGACCCCGCGCTTTTGCTTCTGCCGCTACCTACTACCGTCCTTTCGTCCCCGGCCCCTCGTCGCAGATAGCTCTGGAAGGGACATGGGTGCTTGTCTCGGTGCTGGATGTGCGACGTCGAATCCCTAGCCTACTAGTGTCTTTGCGCCCGTTGCCGCTGGTGGGTGTGTCGACAGATCCCGATCCTGTATCCGCCGTGCAACACCGCTGCTGGCAGTACGACAGTCGCCGTGACACCCCTACACCAGCGGTTTCACCGAGGGAACGCAGCACAGTATCTTGATAGGCTCACTTTCAACGACGGTCTTGACAACATGGTTGGGCATTCGTACTAATTGCTAAAACGTGTAGCTATAATCCCGACTCTACTGCCTCTCCTTTGACGATAGAAGCGCCAGTTCAGCCTCAACCTTTCATAGACCTCATCCCGTCAGCTCAGCCGGTCACGGCGTATCCCTCCGAAGTCTATCCTCCTACCACCCACGTCTTCCCCAGCCTCGACGTTAGGCCGCGACTGGGCTCAACGTAAGTCTACGTTACACCCGCCGCCCCTCTTGACCGCCTGCCCCACTCCCCCCAGGCGCCGCCGTTTCTCGACACTCACAACTCAACGTAGCAGTAACACCTCCTCCTCGGGTATGGCACATGCCCATCGTTCTATAGCATTACCACAGCCAGGAACCGCCATCAGCACGCGAGACCTCTACTCACAGGCCACGCCGGCTTACAGGAGGGGACTAGAGAATCACGCATCCAGATCGCCTTCGTATCCAGGCACCATACGCCGCCATCCGCTGTCGCCAACACCAAGTCCCCACGCCCCGTTTGCGCCGCTCAGGATGGATTCCGGTTACGGTCAGAAGGCGCAGCAAACCGTCCCCCCTCTGAACGCTATGACACACCTCGGCATCCTCCAGTATTCCGACCCGCAAGCTACGCGGATCGAGTTTGAGATCAATGGCAGCATTGACAAGGGTTTCTTTCTTGCCGACAGCGAATGGACCTGCTACAGGCGCAACTATTTCTCCTGCATTTGCTCTTTCACCCTAAACCCTCACTACCAGAATCAGCCCATGCAGTTTAGCCCATCGTCAGGGCAGCAGGCATCGTACCCTGTGTATGGGTTTGCGATGAACATATCCGCCATCGTGGCAGACAGCGATACTCAAAACATTGACCTAGTTCAGCACACCCCAAAGAGGGACAAGGGGCCGATCGCCAGACCCGAGAAGGTGCGCCTACAACCCAAGCCGGCGCAACAGCAGCAGTTCACTCAAATGGGGCAAATGGCCATGTACGGACAGGCCGACGCTGGTCTGCCACCGACACGGGCTTACGATCAGTCCTTTGGACAGGGGCAAGGTTCGGTCCCAACGGAGCACACGTTCGAGCGGATCCAATTCAAGCAGGCAACGGCCAACAATGGCAAGCGCAGGGCTGCACAGCAGTATTACCACCTCATCGTGGAACTATACGCTGATATTGGTGGTTCGGGGAATGACCAGTATATGAAGATTGGCTATCGGAAGTCGGCGAAGATGATCGTACGGGGGCGGTCTCCCGGGCATTACCAGTCAGAGAGGCGAGGAAGTTCCGGTAGCGGACCGTCGGCCGGCTCTGGTCTCGGGGACGGGTACGGCAGCGGTATGATGGGTCCTAGCTTCGGCGGACCACCCCTGATGTCGAATGCCTACGGTGGAGGCTACGACCCGAGGCACACCCCATCGTATAATACTCGTCATCACCACGAACTTCACATGGAGCCAACGCTCTCTCATGACGAATCCAAGGACATCCATGATACCAAGGGCTATCAATATTATCCGACGACTATCTACGAGGGCGATCATGACTCGAGGAACCCTATCGAGGTTTTCCAACATAACAGGACCGGGCCAGAGGGCGGCGTGCATTCGACAACGAGCGGACTAGATCCAAGTTCCAAAGTCAAATCCGAGTACGAAGGCGGCCTCCCGAACGTTTTCTATCCCGCCTCTTCGTTCTATTCGCAGCGGTGCGGCCGATTCGAAGGCAAGCAGAGCTCCGCGGGATACTACCCAACCATGATCCCGCCCTCGTCAACCTTAAACATGACGTCTTGAACGCCAGAGATAAGCGGCAACCGCCGGCATATACGGCTGTCACGATGAAAACTTTCTTTCACAGCGGCTTCTACCCCCATTTGTCAGCCAGTAGCAGTATGGCACATGCAATTTTGGATCGGGTATTCAAAATATACGGAAAAGTGGGCTTGCGATCTGAGTTTCAATCTTCTTGAAGGAGCATTTACGGCACATCAGGTGCCCAACTAGTTACGCCTACATTTTCAGGGCGTTGCCTAATATCGGGCGCCCTTTTGTTACCTCACGGGTCAAGGGGCATGGCGTAACGGAACAAGCGGGACATGGCATGGACATTGATGAGCTTCGGACATGGAAATCGGTATTGGGGGATATATGGGATAACTTGGAGCACTAAGGACTTTCCCTTTTTGTTCTCTTTTGCTTTACTTGGCGGGACTGAAAATGGGAAAAAAAGGTCTCATCGGAACAGGACTACGGGCACGAGCAACGGCATTTGCAAGGATACCCTGGTGCATGCTTTCCTTTCACGTTTCTTGTTTCCTTACTTCTCTTCTGTTATTTCTCTTCCTCATCTCTCCTTCTTTCGTTGCCTTTTACCCCTTTTTCCTAATCTTGTTCTCCTCATGTCGAAAGTTCGGTGGACGGCGATTTGTTACACATGTGTCGATTCGCGCCATGTAACTTGCGGGGGGATCAGACTGTCCGCTGTTGGTCGCTTCGGGACACGAGCATGGCCGGGGGATGACCGGTAATAGATTGACTCTGGCTAACACCTGGTGGCAACGGGTGAAGGCCTGGGAAGGAAACCGTCACCCCGTGCCCCTCATTTGGATCTAAATCCTCCCTCCGGCCTCTTTTTATTCATTCACCCCCTCACTCTTCACTCTTCACCCCCTTAACCTTCTTTGTCAATCATTCGGCGAAGCTGTATGGTAACGCTGGTACGTCAATGGGAGGCACAGTCTAGATCAACCGTGAAAACCGATCCCTGCGAACCTGATGTTGTGTAGCACAGGGCGGCAGATGCAGTCTAGCGAACCAGATCAGATCTCACTTACGTACGTACAGCTCCCAGCCCCAGCCGCAGCGATAGTATGGTAGGCTATCCAGGTAAGGTAGGTAGGTAACACAGCAAGGCCCTGGGAGAGAGTGCGATGAAAAGCACTGGCCACTAGCCCCCAATCCATCGCTTGTAAACAATCGAGTTTAAACATCTTTCCCAGGAACCTGTTCTCCACCTCCGTCCTGAATTCTTCCCCCATGCGGTTCACGGCAATACGAGACGCCCCCAAACGCCCCTCGGAACGACCCGCCCTGTGTGGTCGGACAAGAAGATGCAGCTCCATCACACAGCAGCGAAGATGGCGGCGGTAACAGTCGGCTTGGCCGGCGTCAAGATACCGCCCCGTAGGCACGATAACCACTCACCGGCGGTGCCTTGAACCGTTGGATACCAGTTTCCATCAGTCTCCAAGGGAGTCGCCGGGACCAAATGGACGAAAATCGATGTAATGGAGCTGGTCTTTCTTGTCTCTCTAGGTATCTACGTAGACACTCTACACGGCCAGCCCATCTCAGTCCAACATAGCCCCCCTCAATCAAAAAGGCTTATGAAAAGAGCTGCCCGTTACGAAGTTGGGGGCGCGGGTAAGCCATCCGGCGACGCAGACACATATGGGGATACGAAGGGGGGTAAGCATTTTAAAGCTGGCTGACCGAAGTAAGGACAGGGTCAGCTCGTGGGGTCTGTTGTAGCAAGCGGTCGGTAATGCAGGCGCGGGTCTGTCACCCTACCCCTCCATCTACCGACTTATCAGGAGGCACAGTTCCGCGGAACCTGGAAGGAGGGGGTGGGGAGGCCGCTCAAATTGATTGCATGGGAAGTATGACTTGCATCACACTCCCCAAGGCTGAGTACTACCTCAAAAAGCGGCACGGGAAGTACATACATCACACCAATGATCCCCAACAGGTAGGTCGTCGCAATTGGGGAGGAGGATAAAAAAAAAGGGTCTTGGCTAGCCCCGCCTTGCGGTCACTCACACACACACACGCACACGCACACACACACGCACACACCACACACCACACACTCCTCCGCACTTTGGTGTGTGATTGACCAGGGCAGAGCCCGGTTTACGCTCGCGGAAATGGGGAGGAAATGGGAGGGGCTGATGTGCGGATTACAACGTATCATCGTCGTTGGTGGTGTGAGGGGATGGGTTCGCCGTCACACCGCTATGTCTCCGAAGGAGTAAGCAATAGGGAGGGGGGAACGAATGTATATACCTGAGGTAAGCATGTATTTCCTTCACGCGGCTGTCACCCAGGCGAGCAACCAATCGCACTGTGTAGGTACGGGACGGGACCGAATAACCGACCAACAAAAGGAAAACACGGCGTTGGTCTAGGCCCTCACACACGGGGGGAGGGCGCCCTCCCACACGGTTCCTGGTTAGCCGGTGAAGGGGGAAATAACGAAAGACGCAGGTCGGGTATGGCATTTGCTTTTTTTTCGGTCCGAGACATCGGGAGAGGGGACGAGGCGCCCGATTCCCAACTCGTCTGGGAGAGGCAAAGCAAAGTTGATGTGGAAAAGGGGGATGATTAACAACGGAGGGAAGGTATGTTGTTGAATTAAAGTTTTTTTAGGGCATGGGCGAACAAAAGAGACGAGCACGAGCGCGCCGTTGCGTGATTTGTAGGTACGTCAGTAAAGTTGCCACTTTGACCCCCTCGACACCAACTAGTTGGAAATCTTCCCATGGCGGGCAAAGTTTGGTTCCCCTGTTCCATTCTGGGATGGTGCGAGATTGTTGATCGACGTGGAGAAGATACGGAGCATCTTGCACCTGGCTGTCTATTGTCTAGTTAGTGGGCAGGTACAGTACATCTGTGCTCAGGCTGGTATATCTCGAGCATTTGTGTTATGCTCTCTGCTTCCTACGCATCCCTGCTCAGAGCTCCCCCAATCCTCAGAGGAAACAGCTACAATACTCAGCCTCTATTGTCCTATCCCGCTCTTAGGCGGAGAACCTCGCGCGTGCACGGGGTGGGCTTGGTGGGGGCGAAGTCGATGGTCTCGGACCGCGACGACACTACACGCCCCATCGCGGGGAGTTTGAGAGTTGGACATTCCATCATTCTGCTGCGCGCGCAGTCGTCCACTCGTCTATGTCCCCCATTCCACCCATGCTACCCGTTGCCAAGCTTCTGCTGGCCGTGGTCTCGTGTACCCCCCTAGTCGCCCACCCACATCGCTAGCTTACCGCACGATGCGGCAGCCGCCTGTGCGTACGCTAACGAGATGGATGGGACGATCAACTATTCGCCCTCGCCTGCTCCGACATTCCCGCCCGTGCTTTTCCCGAGACGGGCGGATCTTCACCAAACCAAAAAGTCTGTTCACTGGCGCCATTCTATTCCCAATCCTTTCTCCCTCCCTTATCGCCGGGATTCGCTTCTGCGGTCGAACCGGGGAATGGGTTTGAGCTAGCGGTTACACTACGTTGTCAGCCCTACGAGACCTGTCAATGCGCAAAATAAAACAAAAGGAAAACGTTACTATGAGAGCCTAGGCCAGAAACCGTGCTGAGTGCCTCCAACCTCTGAGATATACCCCTGTTAGGAGGCCAGCGCCCTTTTCATTAGGAGCTAGGAGCTCGCTATCCAGCCCGATTTCACTATCCCGTCACGTATACGGCATGTGTGCGTGCACGCCATGAAGTCCGTACTTTTAAACAGTGGGTAGTCGGAAACTTCCACGGTGCTCCCTTCTCTACGCACCACACGCAATAGCTTAGCAGGGACCTAAGAAGCGCATACCAAGGACTTGAGAAAGCCGAGTACGTGTGGGTAGGCGGGTGTGTAGGATGGCTAACCTTGCATTCAGCCCCTATAAGGCAATCGCAAGATCGATAGTGAATCGACGGGAAGTTCCCATGGACTAGCTGTTGATCAGGCGGGACATTTACTTAATCCGGGGGTTAAGGCTACGCCAAAGGTCCACCTAAACCTTACCCGGTGCGGGAAGATCTGGGGCGTTGAAATAACCTTACTTGTTTTGACCACCACTCTATACCTAGTTTATGTTCCCGTCGTCATGAGGCCCCAAACGCTCTCTGGAAGGTCAGTGCGATAGGCTTATAAAATACAAACCTGGAAGGCTGTAGGAATATAGCCGTGTCAGGTACCCAATCGTGCCGTCCTGATGTTTACAGAGTTCCCATTTTTGGTTTTCAGCCAGTGGCAAAGGTAAAGATTAAGCGTTGGCTTAATTGTTCGTTGCTAACCTTATTCCCCTCGAGGCCGATCTGCCGTGTTCGGTGATCAAAACAATACTCTTAGCACAGTAAATCGGCCCGAGACCTAAAACCTACCCATCTTAGCTAGGAAGATCAAAAAGCCTAGATACCGCCGCAAGCTCGCTGCTTTTTGACTGGTTTCCTCTTTTGACTGTTTCTGGCATCTTGTGCGACATAATAATAACATAACGGTGATGAAAACATGAACTGTAGTATCATGATCCGGGGAGCCTTCCGTGTCTTGTGATCACCAAACATAAACTATAGAGTTATGACCTAGGAAGATCTTCACGGCACCTAGGAGGATCTTCACGGCTCTCGGCAAGTCAATTTCAGTAAACAGCTTGAAATCGATCTCCGGGGGCACGTCATGCCCAAAATATCTTGAGATATATCTTGACATAGAGTGTCGACGGAACTGAGGACTTAATTACTCTAAGCCAGAGCAAACATTCAATGTGCCTTCGTGCTTTCACCAACTTACTGTAATACTCGCTATCGCACGTTTTTCCTAATAACAATTTCGGTCGCCAACCACGGAGACCGGTACAGAAACATAGCTCGCAACCTCACAACCAGATCAAAAAAAGAAACGAAAAAAACATGGCAGGAATATACGACTACAAGGACGGCGGTAGCTTCCATATTGGATTCCGTGACTCTTTCAAGGGGTTGCATGGAAAACCCTCAATGATGGCCGGCGGCCGCAGCTCTCCTGAGAGTGTCGGCTCGATGGACGACTCCGATCAATCCAGGAGGTCATCCGGCGACAGCATGATATCGACCACGACGGTTTCTCACCAGTCTAGAAGGTCCTACTCGATCCAGTTAGGTGACATTAAGGATGTGTACACGGATGTCAGACACAACTTACGCATGCTCGACAAACGCACCTACACGGACAACTATTTTGACCAACTGACATATGATTCTTATCGAAGCTACGTGGCCAATGAGCGGCTCATCCGTATGCCCCCGAGGGGCAGCTTCTGGGACCGGGCGCTGAGTGCGGCCTGGATCTTCGGCGAGAACCTATGGGACTTCGGTCTCGCCATCGAAAATTTCTGCCCGGACACGAAGGACGCTGCCGTTACTGCTCTTGCTAGCTGTAAGATACTGTTAGAGGTAAAGCTCTCGCTCTCTCTTTCCAATCTGATGAATAGACGGCGGTGACTGATAACAATCCCAGGCTGGCAGCAATAGCACAGCTCTCGCTCCAGCATTCTATGCCCTCTTTGAAATGGCACTCCTGGCATCTCAGGTAATCCAGATTGAAGACTCATACAAGCATGAGACCTTGAGCGAAACCAGACATAGCACCGTTGAGTTGTATTGCCATATGGTCCGCCTTGTTGGGGAGATTGCCACTTGCTACACGAGGAATATTTTTGGCCTATCAAGCGGAAATGCCGCGGTCAAATTCGAATCGATTTTCGGCGACCAAGTAGCCAGCACCAGGCGCCTCACCGAGAAGATCGTCGACGACATCTGGAAGGCAAAGCTCGGGTCTAAGTTCGAGGGCATCATTGCTCTCCATCGACGTCTCAACGGTGGCTATCCAGCGAGGCCGTTTATTTTCTCGCACATGACTGATACCACGGGCCGCTCCGAGGAGAGTTGCGACTGGTTCAAGACCAACCTCGTCGAGTTTTTCCATGGCACGGAGAAGCTCTTCACAATTACCGGCCCTGTGGGGAGCGGCAAGACGGCCCTAGCCCACTGGATCGCGGGCCGACTTCAGCGTCCCCTAGACCATAAGCGCTATTTAACTTTGCAATACACGTTTCGTAAGTTTATTCCTCGGGCTGGTTCTCCTCTCTGGCGTGGGTCTAACAATCGAATCTAGCCTTCGACTCCCCGAAGGACGCTACCACTTTGTCATTCTTGAAGAACATTCTGTCTCAACTTCTGAAGAAGAACGTGGGAGACGTCAGCCTATACGAGAGACTATCTGCAGCATTTGCAACATTCGAGGACACGAAGAGCAGAAAAGAGTTGGAGTCGGGCCTGTGGGCAGCTCTGGAAGCGGGCCTGTCTACTGCAAACGACCGTGGGCATCCTATGGTTCTTATCGTTGATGCGTTCGACGAAATAACCGACGTGAGCCCTTCTGCCTTCTTCAAGACTCTACGAGAACATATTTGGGGATACAGCAACATTCAAGCAATCACACTGTCGAGGACACTCTCAGAGAGTATCAGCGACAGTGATAGCAAGCATCTCAACCTCACACCGGACTTGGTGATTGACAATATCCGAGAATTTCTCTGGCTGCGACTGTCGGGCCTTAAGACATTCACGTCGTTGAGCGAGTATTTGAGGGACCGCGCGGTGGACGACCTCGCGCAGAAGGCCAAGGGCTCTTTCCTATGGGCCACTATTGCAGTAAACCTGCTTGCAAAGCAAACCTCGACCTCTCAGCTCTCAGAGACGATCCAGTCCCTAAATTCCCGTCTGGATGGTGTATTGCAGAAACTCGTCGCCAGCCTCTCGTTGAAGTCCGGGTCGACCCACAATCTTCTCACCTTCATGCTCATCGCCAATCGCCCACTGGCTATCAGCGAGCTGGCCGACCTCGCGCAACTCGATCTACGGAAGCGGACGCCCGGTAATTATATCGATATAGAAAAAGAGTTGGAGCAGAACTACGGCGACATCATCACCATCCGAGGCGGCCGGGTTCATTTTACGGCCCGGCCAATCAAGGATTTCCTCTTGGGCCAGATGGGCAAGTCCCTCCCATCCGTCAAGGAAGCCCAGCTCCAGATGACCTTGCGCTTGCTTCTCTACACCAAGCTGAGCCTGGCTGGCTACTACGAGCCATCATTCAGGAGACTGGATCAGGAGCTTGTTGATGGCCTCTTCCGATCTCACTCACTCCTGAAATATGTTGTGACGAACTGGCTTCAGCACTTCCGCTCATCGCCATTGTTCTCTTCCGGAGGCGAGATATCCCTGAACACGGAGTTTAAGGAGATATTCCCGGACTCCGCACTGTTTGCACTGCTTGAGCGCAGTTGCTGGGATGACCTTTCATCGGAGGAGCTCATCAGCCGCCATCAACTGGCCTTGAAGGTTAGAGAAGTCTCCTTCCAGGGCCAGGGCATCTCAACACTGCAAAGCCTCATAACCCTTGGGAGTGTTTATACACACACACATGACGCGACTATGGCAGCCAAGTTGTTCTTCCGGGCGACCAAGCTTGGCCAGAGCGTCCTCTCAGAATCCAGCAGGGTGTCATACATGTGTGCCAATCACTTCCTGCAATCCACAAAGACAATTTCTTTCACCGAGCGCACGGAGCTGGCTACCTGGAATATTAGCATGATGGAGTTCATGATCGAGAGTTCCAAAGCCGAGTATGGCCGCAATAGCAAAGCCGTACTTGAATGGTACGAGCAGCTTGCCAAGCTGTACCTCAATATAAACGAGGAATACAACGCCGTCATCACGTACAAGTCGATCTATCAGATTACTGTCGGTCTCGAGGGCAAAAAGTCCTCCCGAGCAAAGGAGGTGGCCGGAAAGCTCTTGCGAATGGTCGTCGTCCTCCTCAGAAAGGGCACCCAGAACATTAACGAGATTGAGGATATCCTTCTGGAAACAAGCGAGAGTGTGGATGCCGTGGATGCAACTAGCATTGATATTCGATGGCACCTGGCCTCTTACTATAGCTCACAGAAGAAGTGGGCACAGGCTGAGGACACTTTCATCGTTCTCTGGCGAAACATTGCCGAGGCTGGCCGTGTCAGGCCTAGCATTGAGGTTCACATGAACCATATCAAGATATCAATGGAGTATGCCAAATTCCTCCGACAGATGAAACGTGAAGAGGAGGCTGTAGGAATACTCAGCTGCCTTTGGATGGAATATGAAAACCGGACCTTCGAGAGCGCTGAGATGGTACTTCGCATAAAGGCACTCGGCGAACAATTCCGCTCATTCGGCCGCTCGGATACTGCCTTATCTGTCTTCTCGAAAGTGTGCAATTGGTACAAGGCCAATGGTATGGTGACGAACGAGGAGTTCTCTAAAACATCGACCGTCATCACGGAGATGGTACAAGAAATTGTCACCAAGACCACCAAGACTACCAAGACTAAGACGATCACAACGATTACCACATCGGAATCGACAACGCTGGTTTCGCAGATATACGAGACCCAATTCGCCCGCGTCAAGGCCGAACGTGTCGACGCGGCCTTCTTTTCGTTATTCTTTAATCTTGTCAAGCTCTGCTTGAACTTGGAGAACTGGACTCAAGCAGAGACTATTATCAAGCAGACCTTGGAATTCGCTTGGGGTTCCATCCTCAGCGTGGGGTCTACGACGACACTGAGCAAGCAATTCACCGACGAGTATCTGCAAGCCGCGAAGTACTTGGCTCTTTGTTACCGCCGGCAAGGGAGACTCCAGGATGCTGAAGAAATCTACCTCAACATCTTCCGTGCGTGCTTGTCATCTCTCAGTCCAGACGACAAGAAAGTCCAAGAGTCACTCGAGGAGGTCATCTCGTTCTACAAGGAGCAAAATATGCGCTTCAAGGTTGTTGGCGTCTACAAGGAGCTCCTCGAGCAATATCGCAAGAGTCTAGGTGCCACCCACGGATGGACCATTGATCTCTTGTACAAGCTGGCCGATGAGTGTCGAGGCTACAATCTCAAGGAGGAGTTCACCTACTATCAAGAGATCGTCACGACGCTAAACAAGTCTGAGAAATACTGCCACCCCAAGGCCAAGAAAGCTGCTATGCTGCTGCTTGATCACTACTACCAAGAGCAATCCTGGAAAAAGTTCCAGAATATCGCCTCCCTTGTCTGGGAAACCTTTGTGCAGCACAACACCGAGTTTAAATTTGAGCAGCATGAGATCGAACTCCTCTACACGCGGTACAGGCATGTCCTGGAAACATACACAGAATCCAGCTACTCTGCTATCTACAGTTTGACACAGGAGTATTACAAATCCTCGTCCGTTGTGTTTGGCGCCTCATCGTCCATTGTTCTCAAGGCCATGATTCTCTATGGTGGCGTCTGCGAGCGCGAAGAGAAGCATTATCTCGAGTCCGTGTCAATTTATGAGGAGGTGATTAAGAAGACCAGCACGACAGAGACGACGACCACCATCTCGGAGACTGAAATCACGTCCGTGAAGAAGCGACTCTCAAAGATGTACGTCAGGGTCGTTACCTCTGGCGTATCAACCTCGACGACCACAATTGAACGGGGCGTTACTATGTCTCTGGAAGCCTACACACAGCTGCACACCGAGCTGGGATATTGGCACGAGTCCACGTTGACCAAGCTTGGGGAGATTATCCAGTTTTACCAGAAGCTGGACGTTAAGAGGTACCGCTCGAAGATCACCGAACTCTTGCAGTCCTCCTTCATCGGTGTGATCACCTCTTCCGTCTCCTCATCGCAGCTGTTCACTGCGGCAGAAAAACTCGCCAGCATCTACGTGTCAACCGGGCTAGTCGACGAAGGCAAGACTCTGGCCAGCCAAATCCAGCACCTCATCATCTTCGGCGACTCCTTCGGCTGGGAGGGGACACTTAAGCTGAACACCACTGTCGGCAAGGGGGCATTCGCGCTCCTCACCGTCTTCCAGCAGCACCTCTCCGTGAAACAGACCTGGTCGTACTCGGAGGTCATGGCAAGCCTCGTCATCGAGATGTCCCGGTACGAGCGATATGCCCGCGCTGTAGAGTCCGACGCCAAGATCGAGATAATCCTCGAACACGGCGCCAGGCTACGGTCCCTGTGGCACCAGGTCGACATCCTAGGCAACCGCGGGACCCTCATCGGCGCGCTGGATCAGAGGCTGTTCCGCCTGTTCCGTGACAAGTACGGGAAGCTCATCGACGCCGAGGAGGCGGCGGCCCGCGAGTTCTATCTGGCCATCGTTGTCGCTCTCGGCCAGGCGCACCGGACGGTGGATTTCGCCACGCTGTCGTGCAAGGCCGGCATCGACAAGGTCGCCGAGCTCCTCGAGAAGGGAGAATTCAAGCTTGCGCATCAGGTCGCGCAATGCGTGTTCCACTTTGCGAATAAGCAGAAATTCTACAGCGACATCAGAAGGGTGCAGTACGGTTATAGACTCGCTGAGTACATGGCCGGTATTGGCATCAAAACACCCTCCTATTCTGGCCTTCGTGACGAGATGGTCAATACGTCAAAGGAGATCATGGTATCGGTGTTGGAGATCTTCCGGACAGAGGGAATTGAGTTCTCCAAGCTCGAATTCAACGAGCTCGTCGTCCTTCTACGGGTTCTCGGAAGCCAGCAGGATCACAAGAATCTCGAGGTATGTAACCATCCTTTCCCTCGGCCCCTACTACACTTCTGCCTTTTAGGTCCACTATTACATCCTGGGCCATCATCAAAACTCCCCAGAAGCAATACGCTTTTAGACTGACACTGTCGTAGTTCATCCTCCTATCGCTCTGGCACTCTCGCGAGGTCCAATCCTGGGCCCCCGCCTTTGTCCTCCGCATCGGCCTCCTGCTAGTCCGCGCCCACCACGCCAACGGAAACGACGCCGATGCCGTCCGCCTATGCGACCGCATCCGCTACAACCTGTACCGCAGCAAGGGTCCCCTGAACCCCGATACCCTGGCCGTCTCGGAGTATCTCGCCACCCTCTACGCGACCGGCAACGCCGACGCCTGCCGTCCGGACAGAGCCGTCACGATCTACGAGAACATCCTGCGCGAGATCGACGCCGCGGCGTGCGGCGTGCAGAGTCTCTTCGGGGACGGTGGGAAGAGGGAGGACCTGGACGCCCTGGCGACCCGTTTCCTCATGCTCCTCGGGCGGGGGGTGCAGGGACGCGGCGGCAGCGGGGACGACGACTCGTGGGCGAAGCGCCACCAGCGCAGCATTGTGGACTTCCGTGATAAGTTGAGTAGCCATCTCGGAGTGCGGATTGATATTCAGAGCCGGGAAGGCGGTTCTGGGGAACAGGCGGCCACAGATATGTACGTTCCGCTTAAGGAGTGGCGGCTGGATGAAGGACTTGAGGGGCAACAGGTGCTTGTGCATTGAAGAAGCGAGGTCAGCTGGTTAATGGTTTACTCTGGAAATGGGGATACGCGGCCTTGTTGGGATTTTCCTTTTCATCTCCCGATTTTATCACTGTCCTCTTTTGGATGTGCAGGCAACACAACTGTCGCTATCCCTTCACCTCGGTATTTTGGATATTGTAGCCAAACCAATACTCTCATTAGTCCACTTGGCCGCCTGTCTCGACAAAGGGTTCCTCTATGACGTCTAAACGATATCGTCCGTCACGGCCACCTCGTGATCGACCGCCACCCCAGGTTCGCATAGTGATTTTCCATGTAGCCAGCCACCGAATCATGTCGGCTTCTGGGCAGTTCCCTGAGGCCTAAGCTCGCTTTACTTTACCTCTTTGGCGGTAAGCTTTGTACGGTGTCAACGGAGTTCGGAA
>Ga0164242_10003585_pt1 | contig 17675 bp, 14 predicted proteins | sample OricomgcompostMG_FD_108783 | JGI IMG/M metagenome (GOLD analysis project Ga0164242, IMG submission 108783) | Miracle-Growth compost microbial communities from Emeryville, California, USA - Original compost - Miracle growth compost (MG) ...
ACGAAGGCAACCCGACGCAGTGCACGACGCTGATCGAGGACGGCATCCTGAAGGGCTACATCCAGGACTCGCTGAACGCGCGGCTGATGAAGATGCCGGTGACCGGCAACGCGCGCCGCGAATCGTACGCGGCGCTGCCGATGCCGCGCATGACCAACACCTACATGCTGAACGGCGACAAGGATCCGCAGGAAATCCTCGCATCGGTGAAGCACGGCCTCTACGCGGTGAACTTCGGCGGCGGCCAGGTCGACATCACGAACGGCAAGTTCGTGTTCTCGGCGTCCGAGGCCTACATGATCGAGGACGGCAAGATCACGTATCCGGTGAAGGGCGCGACGCTGATCGGCAGCGGGCCCGAATCGCTGAAGTACGTAAGCATGATCGGCAACGACATGCGGCTCGACAGCGGCGTCGGCGTGTGCGGCAAGGAAGGCCAGAGCGTGCCGGTCGGCGTCGGCCAGCCGACGCTGCGGATCGACCGGATGACGGTCGGCGGCACGGTTTGAGCTGCGGGGCCGCGCGGGTTTTCCGCACGGCCATGCAGGAAATCCGCGTCAAACCGGTACTTTTCGCAACAACGCCGCAATTTTCCCGTTCCCCGCTTGCCAGCGCATCGCGCGGCGGGTTATAAAGGCAATCACCTTTTTCGACGCACGAGCCGTTACTCCTTTCCGCCATGTCCGCCACGAAGTTTTATTTTTACTTTTTCTGGCATCTCAGACCGTTGGCGGATCGAGAGGGTTGACAGCACGCGCGAACAACCGGATACACGAAAACCGCCAGCGAGTCTGGCGGTTTTTTTTCGTCCATCCCCCACCGAGCAGCCATTTTATTTAGCCCCACGCTACGAAGGATCAGGAGAAATACCATGCCCCCGCACAATACCGACGACGTCCGCATCCGCGAACTCAAGGAACTCACGCCGCCCGCCCACCTGATCCGCGAATTCCCGTGCACCGAGCCGGTGTCGAGCCTGATCTACGAAACCCGCCAGTCGCTGCACCGGATCCTGCACGGCATGGACGATCGGCTGATCGTCGTGATCGGCCCGTGCTCGATTCACGACACGAAGGCCGCGATCGAGTATGCGAACCGCCTCGTCGGCGAGCGCCGGCGCTTCGCGAACGAACTCGAAATCGTGATGCGCGTGTACTTCGAGAAGCCGCGCACGACCGTCGGCTGGAAGGGGCTCATCAACGATCCGCACCTCGACAACAGCTTCAAGATCAACGACGGGCTGCGCACCGCGCGCGAACTGCTCGTCAGGATCAACGAACTCGGTCTGCCGGCCGGCTCCGAATATCTCGACATGATCAGCCCGCAATACATCGCAGACCTGATTTCGTGGGGCGCGATCGGCGCGCGCACGACCGAGTCGCAGGTGCATCGCGAACTCGCGTCCGGGCTGTCATGCCCGGTCGGCTTCAAGAACGGCACCGACGGCAACGTGAAGATCGCGGTCGACGCGATCAAGGCCGCGTCGCAGCCGCATCATTTCTTGTCGGTGACGAAGGGCGGCCATTCGGCGATCGTGTCGACGGCCGGCAATGAGGATTGCCACGTGATCCTGCGCGGCGGCAAGGCGCCGAACTACGACGCCGACAGCGTGAACGCTGCGTGCGCGGACATCGGCAAGGCCGGCCTCGCGGCGCGCGTGATGATCGACGCGAGCCACGCGAACAGCCAGAAGAAGCACGAGAACCAGATACCGGTCTGCGCGGATATCGGCCGCCAGATCGCGGCCGGCGACGAGCGGATCGTCGGCGTGATGGTCGAGTCGCACCTCGTCGCCGGGCGTCAGGATCTGCAGGAAGGTTGCACGCTCACCTATGGGCAGAGCATCACCGATCCGTGCATCGGCTGGGACGAGAGCATCGCGCTGCTCGAAGGGCTCGCGGAGTCGGTCCGGCAGCGGCGCGTCGCGCGCGGCAGCGGGAACTGAGCGGCGGGCGTCGCGGCCACGCGCGCGCCGGCCGCCCGATACACGCGCGGCGCCGGCCGCGACAACCGCCGCGCCGTCCGTAGCGGCGCGGGCGCTCGTTTCACAGCCGCGCGGCGCGCTCCGGCTTCACCGAGCCGATGCACAGGTCGGCGATCCCGATCACGTTGCCGATCAGCCGTCCGCGGCGGTCGAGGTGCGCTTCGGGCCGCACCGACTTCACGCAGTTCATGCCGAGCGCGCGCACCACGTTCGACAACGCCTCCGTGCGCGACAGCACGCCCTTGCGGTGCAGGTAGATCGCGTTGACGACCTGCGAATAGCCGAACCGGCGGCCCGACACGCGGCCGCCCTGCATGCCGAGATGCACGCCGAGCAGCCAGCGGCAGCGCACGAGCCGGCCGCGCCGCGCGAGCCGGCGCGAAAAGTCCTTGTCCTCCAGCCAGCCGTACAGCACGAGCCGTTCGTCGAAGCGCAGACCGGCGATCGACTGCACGCGGCACGCCATGTTGCAGCCGTACAGCGACGTGCACGGTTCGAGCGGCGCGCGTTCGCGCACGGCCGCCTCCACACCATCGACGAGCGCAATCGCCTCGTCCCACGTCACCGGTCGCCCGGTCGCGCCGTCGCGCAGCGTGCGGCCCGACAGTCCGGCGAGCGACGGATCCGCCGCGAACACCAGCGCGCACTGCTCGATCCAGCGGCGCTCGGGCGCGAAGTCGTCGTCGAGGAAGATCACGACGTCGATGTCCGGCGCGAGCGCATCGAGCGCGCGGTTGCGCTGCACGCTCGATCCGGCGGAGCCGATCAGCACGTCCACGCGCAAACCGTCGGCGTCGTACGGTCCGAGGTCCGCTTCGGCACTGGCGGACAGGATCACCTGGTCGGGCCGGACCGTCTGCCGCGCGAGCAGGCGCACGACCCAGGCGGTCGCGGTCGGCCGCCCTTTCGTCGCGATCGCCGCCGCGACGCGCAGGCGCGGCGGTGCGATGTCGGTGCCGGGCGTACGGTCCGGACGCGGTTCGTCGGTCGCGAGGGTCGTCATCGGGGGCTCCGCATTTCGGTGGTCGCGTACTTCGGTTCGCCACGAGGTTAACACGCGACGCACGCGCCGCCCGCAGCCGCAGCCCCAGGTTGTCCGAAACGATCTAGCTGTCGGCCGATTCCGGCGGCAACCCGGCGGCAGCACGGCCAGCAACGCGCACGCCCGCTCCGCGGCGGCCGCCGAAATCCAGAACGCCTGCGCCCATTCATCATTTTTTTGTTTCGCAGATCTCGCGATTCATCTACAACCGGGAGGCGGATCGCCGCTCGCGACCGCGTTCATTCACCGGAGCCCACCTCGTGCCCAACAGGATCACGTCCGCCGCCGGCCGGGCCGCTCGCGCGCACGAACGCGCGCGCCCGACCGTCTTCTACGTGCAGCCGCTGATCGCGCGCTACCGGGTGGAGGTCGTCGAATCGCTGAACCGGCTGTTCAACGTGAAGGTGTTCGCGCGCTCCGAGGGCGTCGAGGCGAGCGGCTTCTCGCGCGAGACGCCGCACTGCGAGGAATTCGTCGAGACGCGCATCGAGCGTCTGCTGTCGCGCCGCATCCGGATCCAGAGCCACGTGCTCGCGCGCATCGTGCGCGAGCGTCCGGACGCGGTGCTGATCTTCGCGGACGTCCGCTACGTTTCGCTGTGGCTCGCGCTGGTGGCCGGGCGCGCGATCGGCGTGCCGGTGCTGATCCACGGTCAGGGCCTGTACCGGCATCGTCCCGCCGGGCTGCTGCGCACCGTCTGCTATCGGCTCGCGGTCGCGCTCGCGACGCGCTATGTGTGCTACACCGACGCGTCGCGTGCGTCGCTCGAACGCATCGGATGTCCGCACGGCAAGCTCGTCGTCGCGAACAATTCGCTCACGGTGTCGCAGACGGTCGATCCGTCCGCGAAGTCCGGCGCCGAGGACGGCGTGTTGTTCATCGGCCGGCTGCGCGAAGGCGCGCAACTCGAACGGCTGATCGACGCGGTCGGCGCGCTGCGTGCCGAGGGGCGCCGGATCACGCTGCACGTGGTCGGCGGCGGCGAGCACGGCGAGCGTCTGCGGCGCGAATACGGCGCGCGCGACGACGTGGTCTGGTACGGCGCGGTGTTCGACGACGCGCAGATCGCGGCGATCAGCCGGCGCTGCCGCGTCGGCTGCTACCCGGGCGCGGCGGGCCTCAGCATCGTCCATATGTTCGCGCTGAGCCTGCCGCCCGTCGTGCACGACCGTCTGCCGCTGCACATGGGCCCCGAGCCCGGCTATGTCGAGCATGGCCGCAGCGGTTTCGTGTTCGCGAGCGACGGCGGCACCGACGGGCTCGCGGCCGTGCTGCGGCAGGTCTGGGCCTTACCGCCCGACGCGATGCGCGCGGCCGCAGCGGCCGCGCATGCAACGTACCGCGAACTGAATTCGCCGACGCTCGGCAACCGGCTTGCCACGATCGTCGACGCGGCGGTGCGCGCGTAGCGTCGGCCCGGCGGCCAACGCCGCGCTCAGCGCCGCCTGAACGCGCGGTACAGCATCCACGTGGCGCCCGACGCGAGCCCGACCGTCATCGCCCACGCGATGCCGGTCACGCCCCAGCGGTGCGTCGCGACCGGCACCACGGCGATCAGCACCGCCGCCTGGATCAGCGACGCATGCGTGGCCGCGCGCGCGTCGCCGATCGCGCGCAGATACGACACCAGCACCGCGATCAGCGCGCCGATCGCCATGTTGATCACGAAGATCCGGAACAGCGGCACCGCCGGCAGCCACGCGTCGCCGAGCACGAGGCTAAACAGCGGCTCGGCGGCGACGCGCAGCACGATCACGACGACCAGCAGCCCGAGCGCGCTCGCGCCGACGTACAGCCGAAAGAGCCGCGCGGCCGCGCGCGGGCCGCCGCGGTGATGCGCGGCAAAGGTCGGAAACAGGTACTGCGCCATCGCGAGCGCCGCGTCGGCGAGCAGCATCTGCGCGAGCCGCGACGACATCTGGTACGCGCCGAGCTGGGTCGGTCCGAGCAGTTTGCCAACCATCACCTTGTCGAACTGGTTGATCACCAGGTTCACGACGCTGCTTGCCCAGATCCAGCGCGAAAAGCCGAGGTAGTGGCCGATGCCGGCCCACGACAGCCGGATCGGCGGACGCGGACGCAGCGTGGTCCACGTGAGCATGCCCTTGAAGGTCTCGCCGGACATCATGCCGAGCAGCAGCGCGTACGGGCCGGCGCCCGCGAGCGCGAGCGAAATGCCGACCGTGCAGTCGACGCACGCGCACGCGATCTCGATGCACGCGATCTGCTGAAAGCGCCGGTCGCGCTGCGCGATGAAATACGCGGGCGACGACACGCCGCGCAACAGCGGCAGCAGCGCGGCGATCTGCACGAGGCCGAGCGCGCCGCCGAGGTGGAACTGCGCGTCCATCAGCGGCGCGCACGCGACGAGCAGCAGCGCGATCAACAGTCCGCGCGTCGCGAGCGTCGTCCACACCGCGCCGAACTGGTCGCGCGTCGGCGGCGCGCGGCCCTGGATCACCGCCTGCGCGAGCCCGGTGTCCGACAACGCCTCCGCGATCGCGACCGCGAGCAGCGCGACGCTCGCGAGACCGATCGCGGACGGCCCGAGTAGCCGTCCGATCGCGAGAAACTTCACCGCCACGAGGCCGCGCACGACCAGTTGCTGCAACAGCACCCACGTCGCCGCGCCCGGTCCGAAGCCCGCCTTCGCCGGCCATACCGGCATTCGCATCGCGCGCATGAGCCTCCGCTGTGAGTTCGGACCATCGGGACTGCCAGGTTAAACCGTCCGCCGACTCACGGGACGCCATCAGCCAGGCGTATTCGGCCGCGCCGACGGTTCGCGATTTCGGGCGTCCTGTCCGTTTCCGCCACGACGCGCCGAATCTGGCGCGTCGTGCATCGCGCGCGATGCTAAGGTGAAAGCACTTCCGCCCCGCGGCCGTTGCGCCGACCGACATGGAACTCGTGACCACGCGCGTCGCCCGCACCGCCGTCGCCGACGCGCGGCCTTCGCCCTGCGCGGCCGCCGCGCCGCGCGGCTGGATCGCGATCATCGAGCCGAACTTCAGCGGCCATCGCTGGCGCTACGCCGAGTGGATCGCGAACGCGTGTATCGATGCCGGCGAGCGCTGCGTGATCGTCACCGATCGCGCACATGCGGCGCATCCGCTCGCGCAGCGCATCGCATCGAACGCCGACGCGGCGCTGCGCATCGCGCCGCTCGACCTGCGCGCGTCCACGCGCGGCCCGCTGCACAGCCCGAGCGCGTACGCGCGCTTTCACCGGATGTTCCGCCACGCGCTCGCCGAGGTCAGCACCACGATGCCGGTGCGGCTCGTCGTCGTGCCGTACGCAGACTACTTCTTCTATACGCTCGGCCTCCTCGGCTCGCCGTTTGGCGCGACCGACTGGATCGGCCTCGTGATGGGCGCGACGTTTCATCATGCCGAGGTCGGCGTGCGTACGCCGCGGCGGCCGATCGTCGATCGCACCAAGCGCATGCTGTTTGCGCGCAGCATGCGCACCGCCGGGCTGCGCGCGCTGCTGACGATCGACCCGACGCTGCCCGACTGGTTCGCGCGCACGCGCGCCGCGCACGACGCGGCGCCGCTCGAATACGTCGCCGACCCGTTTCCCGACACGCGCGCCGACGATCCGGCGCACGCGCGCGCGCGTCTCGGGCTCGATCCGCACGTGCGATATCTGCTCGTCTACGGCGCGATCAGCGAACGCAAGGGCGTGCGCGAACTCGTGCAGGCGCTCGCGCACGACGTCGATGCGCCGACGCTGCTGATCGCCGGCGAGCAGGACCCCGAAATACATGCGTTCTTCGCTGGCCATCTTCAGCGGCTCGCGCACGCGCCGGTCGTGCTGGATCGTTTCATCACCGACGACGTCGAGCGCGCGCTCTTTTCCGCGTGCGACGCGGTATGGCTCGGCTACCGGCATCACTACGGAATGAGCGGCGTGCTGGTGCAGGCGTACCGCTTCGGCAAGCCGGTGATCGCGACCGCGGACGGGCTGATCGGCTGGTTCTGCCGCGACGGACAACTGGGGCCGCGGATCGATGACCTGTCGCGCGCATCGATCGCGCACGCGCTCGACGCGCTCGCGCGCCGATGGAACGACGGGAACGCGTCGGCGCGGCCGCCGGACAGCCTGCTCGCGCGCAACACGCTCGATCAGTTCACGCACGCATTCCAGCGCGCAGTGACAGCGACGCGCGCGTGAAGCGCACTCACGACCTCACGACAACTGCCCTTCGACCGCCGTCACGCCGCCGCCGGCGACCGGTGCGGCCGCGCGCCGGTCCGGAAACCACGCGTCGCGCAGGCGCAGGAACGGATATTCGACCGCGCGCGTCGTCAGATAGCCGAGCCCGATCGCAATCGCGAACTGCGCGACGATCGCAATGCCCCACACGACGACCGGCGGCAGGCCAAGCGCGGTCGAGCGGTGAATCAGGAAGTCGCCCGGCGCGAGCGCGAGCGAATGCCACAGATAGATGCCGTACGAATAGAGCCCGGTCCACGCGACCGCGCGATAGATCCGCGAGCCGCTCAGCCGGTGCGAATGTTCGAGCACGAGCACGATCAGCGCGCAAAAGCCGATCGCCTGCAACGTGTAGCCGAGGCTTTCGTCGAGCGCGAAATGCGGCGTCGCGAACACGAGCCACGCGACGAGCAGCAGCACGACCGCGACCAGCAGGCCGACGCGCGCGGCAAGACGACGGTATGCGTCGGGCTTCATCCAGTAGAGCGCGGCGAGCAGCACGCCGAACAGCAGGCTGTCGATCCGGTACTGCGTGAACGCGAACGCGTCGGCCAGTTCGCCGTGCGCGACCGCGACGCTGCGTGCGGCGAGCACCGCGACGCACAGCGCGACCAGCACACCGATAAGTGCGTTCGCGCGGATGTGCCAGCGCGCGAACAGCAGCAGCAGCGCCGGCAGCAGCAGGTAGAAATGCTCCTCGACCGCGAGGCTCCACGTCTGCGCGATCGACGTGCCGTAGTAGTTTTGCAGATGCGCGAGGTTCTGCCACAGGAACGTGTCGAGCGGATGCCGGCGCACGAGCACGTGAAACAGGATCAGCACGTAGTACGCCGGCCAGATCCTGAACATTCGCCGCACGATGAAGCGGCGCGCGTCGATGCGGCCGGTTTGCGCGTACTGCCGCAGCAGCAGCCCGCCGACGAGAAAACCGCTCAGCGTGAAGAACAGGTTCACGCCTTCGCGACCGAAGCTCTTCAGCGGATACTCGATCGCCGCGATCGCGGGAATGCCGGTGCGCACCGTGTGGAAGTGAAAGCCCATCACCATGATGATCGCGATGCCCCGCACGAAGTCCAGTTCGACGAGCCGTCCCCGCGCCGTCGAGCGCGTACCGCGCAATCGCTTCATGGCGCGTTCCTTACGCAAGGGGTCAGTCAAAGGACGGCGACGGAGCGCCGTTTCCGCTGCTCCATCTTCCGCATCGCGGCCCGGCTGCGTTCGCCAACTTCAAGCCGTTCGCGGCCACGCGGAATGCGGCTTGCGAAACGATGACGCGCCGCCACAACCCAGGCCGATCGCGCCAGCCGCGCGCGCAACGCGGTCTGGTCGTTCTATAGTGGGCCGAACCTTCGCACGCGGCGCGCCGCCGGGTGCGTGCGCCCCGCTTTCGTACGGCCTTCGGGAGAGAACGGCGATGCGAAACCGACATGCCGTCATGTGGATCTGGCTCTGCCTGCTGCCCCTCGCGTTCGACTTCAAGGCGCCCGACGCGCAGACGAGCCACGCGGCCCAGTGGCTCGTCGTATTTCCGACGCTCGGCGGCGCGCTCGCGCTGATGATGGTCGGCCCGCGCGCCGCGCACCGCACGCCGCTGCGCAGCTTCGTCGCCGCGGCGCTGCTGCTGAGCGTCGGTGGCAGCGTCGTCACGCAGATGGTGCAGGGCAACGACGTCGGCAACTATCTGCGCGTGCTGCTGCCGTTCCTGCTGTTCGCATGCGGCTTCGCGGCCGCGTGCCGTCCGTGGCAGCCGCCGCGCGTCGCGCAGTTCGAAAACGCGATGTGGCACGCGAACCTGCTGTGCCTGCTGTTCACGTTCGGCTTCGGACTCGCGGTCGGCGGACCGCTGCACGACGTGCGCTACCGGATCGTGTCGCCGACGATGCTCGGCCTGCAGGCGGTGCTGCTGCACCAGTTCATCGTCGCGCGGCGTTTTTCGGTGACGACAGTGCTGGTGTTCGTCGCGACGCTCGTGATCGAACTGCTGAGCGTCACGCGCAGTCTGCTGCTCGGCACCGCGCTGCTCGCGCTGTTCGCGACGTGGATCGCCGCGCCGACGCCGCGCCATCTGCAGCGCGCCGGCGTGCGCCTCGCCGGCGCGCTGCTCGGCATCGCGGCGATCGCCGGCGCCGGCGCGTGGGTCGCGCCGGACGTCGCGCATCACTGGAGCCAGCGCGTGTTCGCCGCGAAGGACACCGCGGCCGATCGCGATCCGACCACCATCACGCGTCTCGCGGAGATGCGCAATCAGTACGACCAGGTGACGTCGTCCGCGTCGACGCTGCTGCTCGGCGAGGGCTACGGCCACGAGTACCGCTACTCGCCGGTCTATCTGCCGGACCTCGAAGGACAGATCAGCGAGCAGGACTTCTACGCGATTCACGACTGGACGGCCGGTCACAACTTCTGGGTCTACCAGTTGTTCGCGGGCGGAATCGTGTTCGGCGTCGGCCTGCCGGTCGCGATGCTCGCCGCGCTGCTGCGGATCGGCGCCGCCTGCCGGCGCTGGCGCCGCGTCGCGCCGCGCGAGCCGATGCTCGCGCCGCTCGGCCGCGCGGCGATGCTGCTCGCCGCGCTGCCGGCGACGTCGATCGGCGGCAATCCGCTCGGCGCGCGCTTTTCCGGGCTCGTGTACGGCATCGCGCTCGGGCTCGCGGTCGGCCTCTACGCGCAACTGCGCTACCGGCTCGACCGGCAGCGGCGCGCGCGCATGGAACCGCCGGTCCCGCCGCAGCGGCCGATCGCGGCGGCCCCGCTCAACCCGTTCGCGACCACGGAACCTCGATGAAAATCCTGCACCTCGTGTCCACCGTCGACCCGCGCGCGGGCGGGCCGGTCGAAGGCGTGCGCCAGAGCGGTCTCGCGATGGCCGCGCTCGGCCATTCCGTCGAAGTGGCGTCGCTCGATCCGATCGACGCGCCGTACGTGCGCGATTTTCCGCTGCTCGTCCACGCGCTCGGACCGGGACGCGGACACTACGGCTACAGCGCCGACTACACGCCGTGGCTGCGCGCGCGGGCGGCGGACTTCGACGCGGCGATCGTGCACGGACTGTGGCAATACCACGGGTTCGGCGCGCGCCGCGCGCTGCTCGACGCGCGCGTGCCGTACTACGTGTACGCGCACGGCATGCTCGACCCGTGGTTTCGCCGCGCGTATCCGGTCAAGCACCTGAAAAAGTGGGCGTACTGGCCGTGGGCCGAGTATCGCGTACTGCGCGACGCGGCCGCGGTGATCTATACGACCGACGAGGAACGCCGCCTCGCGCGCGAATCGTTCTGGCTGTACCGCGCGAACGAGCGGGTCGTGCCGTTCGGCGCGAGCGCGCCGCCCGCGAATGCCGACGCGCTGCGCGACGCGTTCCTGCGCACCTCGCCTCATCTGCGCGACAAACGGATCGTGCTGTTTCTAGGACGGCTGCATCCGAAGAAAGGCTGCGATCTGCTGATCCATGCGTTCGCGGCGCACGCGCGCGAGCGGCCCGACGCGCACCTCGTGATGGCCGGCCCCGATCCGTCGCATTGGCAGCCGGCGCTGCATGCGATCGCGCAGTCGCACGGCATCGCGCACCGCATCAGCTGGCCGGGCATGCTGCAAGGCGACCTCAAGTGGGGCGCGTTCCATGCGAGCGACGTGTTCGTGCTGCCGTCGCATCAGGAAAACTTCGGCGTCGCGGTGGCCGAGGCGCTCGGGTGCGGGCTGCCGGTACTCGTGTCCGACAAGGTCAATGTGTGGCCGGACATCGAAGCGGATCGCGCGGGCTTCGTCGCGGCCGATACGGTCGCGGGCACGCGGGCATTGTTCGCGTCGTGGCGAGCGCTCGACGACGCGGCGCGCGACGCGATGCGCACGCAGGCGCGGCGCACGTTCGACGCGCGCTTCGCGAGCGAGCGGATGGTGAACGCGCTGCTCGCGCTGCTGCACGAGCATCCGTCGAGGGCGGCCGCGCACGCACGCGGGGAACCGTCGATGCGGGCGGTGTCGGCGCGCCACTGAACCCGGCCGTAGTCCTCAGGTAGGTGCGCCCACGCCGCAACCCGGGCATCAGCGCACGGGCCGGTTCATGCGTGTCATCGGTTGTTTCGGAGTCCGCCATACCCGCACGGGATCCGGCGCAAGCCGCAACGACGTACGGTGCCGTGCGACGCAGGTCAACCGTCTCGCCGCCGCGCGTCGCCGTTGTCGTCGAACCGCCAGCGGATGAAGCGACACGGGTTGCCGCCGTAAACGCCGCCGGCGTCGAGCGAGCGGTGCACGACCGACAGCGGCGTGACGACCGCCGAACGCCCGATCGTCACGCCCATCTGCACCACGCATTTCGACGAGATCCATGCGCCGTCCTCGATCGTGATCGGTTCGACGCGCAAATCCATGTTGGTGCGCATGTCGTGCGAGCCGGCGCTGAGAAACGTGCCTTGCGACACGCACACGTTCGAGCCGATCCGGATCGGCGCCTGGTTGTAGATCCACACGTCGACGCCGATCCAGCAGTGGTCGCCGAGTTCGAGGTTCCACGGCGCCTTCACGCGCAGCGGATGGACGAGCCGGCAGCCGCGCCCGACCTTCGCGCCGAACAGGCGCAGCAGCGTCGCGCGCAGCGACGAGAACGGCAGCAGCCGGTTGTCGAGCACGCAGGTCTCGACGACGTACCAGACGGCCTGCACGAGCCTGCCGCGGCGCGCGACACAGTTGCCGTTGCCCGCGTGGCTCAGGTCGATCACGCGAGGCGCGGCCGCCGTCATGGCGACCGTCGTTGCGCTGCGCGTGCTGCCGATGCTGTCGACCGCTTCCGTCATGAACGCTCCCGCAGTCCCGCCATCCCCGGCCATTATCGGGCGCGCACCGCGCCGCGCCGACCGCGTGGCCGATCGCGAAAGGGTTTTGGCGGCGGCGCGCGACGCGGCGCGCGCAACATGCACGAATGACACGCAGGAGGCGGCCATGTCCACGTTCGTTCGTGCGTTCGCGCCGGTCGCGGCCGCATTGGCCGTCGCGTACACCGCGTGCTTCGCGTGGCCCGCGCGCGCACACGCGCAGCAACGGGCCGCCGACGCGTCGTCCGCGTCGGCGCCCCGTCCCGGCGCCGACGACCAATACACGCGCGACGACGCCGATCTGCCGGCCGCCACGCGCCGCGCGCGCGCCGACGAACGGCGCCTGCTCGGCGGCCCGCGCCCGACCTTCGATCCGTACGTGAACGACGACCCGTCGCCGGGCGCACAGGAAGACGCGCTGATGAGCGAGCAGCGGATGACGATCGTCAGTCCGTCGGCGTTCTACTCGTCGCGCAGCGCCGCGCTGGACGGCTCGGCCGGCGGCACGACCGGGCGCCGTCGACCGACGGCCGCCGCGACTCCGCCGGACGGCAGCGCGGCGTCGCCGCAACGCTATGGCTACCGCACCGGCGGCACGTCGGCGGACATCTATCGCAATCCTTATCGAATGCCGGACCCGTCGGTCGGACAGCCGTATCGCTCGCCGTGGTGACCGGCGCCGGCGACGTTATCGCGCGTCGGGCGGCTCGATGCCGGACAACGCGGCCATCGTGTCGACGACCGCGCGCGGCGAAGCGTCGGCGCCGGCCTCGGCCGCGTCGCCGTGCTCGCCCGCCACGAGCGCCGCGAGCCGCGCGTCGAGCGCGCCGACGATCGACTGCGGCGACAAGGTCCGCACCGCATAGTCGCGCGCCGCGCGCCCCAACGCGGCGCGGCGTTCCGGATCGGCGGCGAGCGCGACGAGCGTCGCCGCGAGCGCGTCGCCGTCCTCCGGCGGCACCGCGACGCCATGATGCGCGACCACGTCGAACAGACTCGTGCCGGGGCGCGCCATCGCGACGATCGCGCGGCCGCTCGCGAGCATGCCGGTGAGCTTCGACGGCATCACCAGATCGGCGGCGTCGTTGCGCTGCGGCAGCAGATGAATGTCCGCGACGTTCAGCAGTTCGTTCAGCATGCCGGCCGGCTGCAACGGCAGCAAACGGCAATTCGGCAGCGACGCGCAGCGCGCGGCGAGTTCGCGCTTCGCGGCGCCGTCGCCGCAGAACACGAAGTGGATGTCGGCGCGCGATGCGAGCGCGACCGCGACGTCCGCGAGCATCTCGATCCCCTGCTTCGCGCCCATGTTGCCCGAATACAGCACCACCGTCCGATCGGCCGGAATGCCGAGCCGCTGCCGATACACGCTCGGCGACGACAGCGGAAAGATCGCGTCGGTGTCGACCCAGTTCGGCAGGCACAGCGCGCGCGCCGCGTCGACGCCCTTGTCGACGACGCGCTCGACCATCCGCGCGGAGATCGACGACACGCGATCGAAGCGCCGCAGCAGCCGCCGTTCGACCGCGCGCGCGACGCGCGCCGCGCGGCCGCCCGAGAGCAGGCCGAGGCCGAATGCGGCATCGACCTCGAAGTCCTGCACGTGCAGCCAGGTTTTCGCGCGGACCGCACGCGCGAGCACGAGCGCGCCGGGCGCGCACGACAGGGTCGGCGCGATCAGCATCACGATCTGCGGCCGCCACGCGATCTGCCGCGCGAGCAGCGGCAGCGACGCGAGCGCGAAGCTCGCCAGATGCACGAGCCGCGCGAGCCCGCCGGGCCGTGTCGGCACCCACAGCGGCGCGCGCCATACGTCGATGCCGCGCCACCTGTTGTGACGGTAGCGCCACGCGCGATAGCCGTCCTGCACGCGCCAATGCGGATAGTAAGGCGGCGCACAGACCACCCGCACGTCGTGGCCGCGCGCCGCGAGCAGTTCGGTCATCTCCGCGGTGTACTTGCCGACGCCGGACAGCTCGGGCGCGAAATTCAGGCCGTAGACGAGGATCCTCACCGCCAGCCCCCGAGCATCGACGCGCAGCCTCGCGCGATGTTCGCCGCCGCCGACGGCGGATCGAAGCGGCAGATCACGTCCATGCAGCGCGCCGCGGTGCGCCGTGCGTCGGCGAACGCGTCGATCGCGTCGAGCATCGTGCGTTCGAGCGCGGCGGCATCGCCGGCCGGGAACGTATAGCCGCTCACGCCGTCGACGATCAGTTCCGGCACGCAGCCGCAGCGGTCGCTGGCGATCGTCGGGCAGCCATGCGACAGCGCCTCGTTCACGACGAGTCCCCACGGCTCGCTGCGGCTCGGCAGCACGAGACAGGTCGCGCCGTAATACTCGCGCGACAGCGGCTCGTCCTGCAGACTGCCGACGAACGCCACCGCGTCGCCGATGCCGAGCGCGTCGACGCGCGCATCGAGTTCCGCGCGCTGCGGGCCGGTGCCCGCGAGCCGCAGCCGCGCGTCCGCAACCCGCTCGCGCAGGCGCGCGAATGCGTCGAGCAGCGTCGGAATGCCTTTTTCGGCGGACAGCCGTCCGACGAACAGAAACACCGGCGGCCCGCCCGCGCGGTGGCGTTCGCGCTCGGCGAGCGCGCGCTGCGGCGAGAACGAGCCGGGCAGCGCAGCCGCCTGGCACGGCACGAAAATCCTCTCGCGCTTCGCGCCGAGCGACAGCAGGTACTCGCGGCTGCGCTCGCCGAAACCGAAATAGCCGTCGCACAGCGAAAAAAACACCCGCTTCGCGAGGAAACGGTGCAGCCGGTACGGCCGGTCGCGCGCGGTCGAGTCGCAGAACACCGCGCGCCGCTTGCGGGTGACCACGCACGCGGCGAGCATTGCCCAGTACTCCGGACGATGGTAGCCGGGCAGCACGATCAGGTCTGCCTTCGCGCTCAGCACTTCCCACGTGAGGCGGCCGATCATCCGCAGCGCGGGCACGTCCTCGTAGCAGCCGTCGAACAGCTTGCGCATCGGATACCGATGAAACGACCAGTCGACGTCCGAGAAGCCGATGCGATCGTGCTCGGTGTCCGCGATCTGCACCATCGAATAGCGGATCGCGCCCGCCGACGAAATGTCGTGCAGCGCAGTGAACACGGCTCCCTTGTGGCGCGACCAGACCACGTTGTGGAAGATTTTCACGGATGCAGCCATCGGACGGCTCCTCGATGGAAGGAGATCGGCCCTGAAAAAAGGCGGGCGCCGCGCATGCCGGTCCGTTCGACGCCCGCCGCCGCTACGGCCTGCCCACGCCGGCAACCGGCCGCCAAGACCCGGCGTTTGCCGGGCTTACGCCGCTCACGCGCGCGCGCCCGCCGCGAACCACGCCGGCGCAACCGGCACCGGCGGCGGCACGGGACGCGCCGGCTGCGTCGCGCTCAGGAAGTCGCGATAGGTGAGCGCGAGGCCGTCCGCGAGACTGACGCGCGCATGCCAGCCGAGACCGCCGAGCCGCGACACGTCGAGCAGCTTGCGCGGCGTGCCGTCCGGCCTGGTCGCGTCGAACACCAGTTCGCCGTCGAAGCCGACCACGTCGCAGATGCGCTCGGCCAGTTCGCGGATCGTGATGTCCTCGCCGACGCCGACGTTGTAGAGCCCTTCGCCGATGTCGTGTTCGAGCACGAAAAGGGTCGCGTCCGCGAGGTCGTCGACATACATGAACTCGCGGCGCGGCGCGCCCGAGCCCCACACGGTCAACGTGCGCGCGCCGCTCGCGCGCGCCTCGTGCGCCTTGCGCATCAGCGCGGGCAGCACGTGGCTGCTGTTCAGGTCGTAATTGTCGTTCGGGCCGTACATGTTGGTCGGCATCAGCGATACGAAGTGCGTGCCGTACTGGCGGTTGTACGCGTCGCACAGCTTGAGCCCCGCGATCTTGGCGATCGCGTACGCCTCGTTCGTCGTTTCGAGCGGCGAGGTCAGCAGATACGATTCGCGGATCGGCTGCGGGCACTCGCGCGGATAGATGCACGACGAGCCGAAGAACACCAGCCGCTCGACGCCCGCCCGGTACGCGGCGCCGATCACGTTGGTCTCGATCGCGAGGTTCTCGTACGCGAACTGCGCGGGCTGCGTCGCGTTCACGAGTATGCCGCCGACGCGCGCGGCGGCGAGCAGCACCGCGTCGACGCGCTCGCCTTCGAAGAACGCGTCGACCGCGGCCTGGTCGGTGAGATCCAGTTCCGCATGGGTGCGCGTGACGAGGTTCCAGTAGCCGTGTGCCTGCAATGCGCGCATCAGCGCCGAGCCGACCATGCCGCGATGACCGGCGATATAGATTCGTGCGTCCGTGTTCATGACCGTCACCTTTATTCGTGATGTTCAGGCGCCTTGAAGCCGGCCAGCGTGACGAGCGCGTCGCGCCGGGCAATCTGGAAGTCCGCGCGGACCATTTCCTTCACCAGCGACGCGAACGTCGTGACCGGCTTCCAGCCGAGTTTTTCGCGCGCCTTCGTCGGGTCGCCGAGCAGCGTCTCGACCTCGGTCGGGCGGAAGTAGCGCGGGTCCACGCGCACGATCACGTCGCCCGGCTCGACGCGCCGGCTCTCGCGCGCCTCGGGGCCGGTCACCGCGTCGACGATGCCGACCTCGTCGACACCGCTGCCGTCGAAACGCACCGCGATGCCGAGTTCGGCCGCCGCCGCGCGCACGAAGTCGCGCACGCTGTACTGCACGCCGGTCGCGATCACGTAGTCCTCGGGCTGATCCTGTTGCAGCATGCGCCACTGCATGTCCACGTAGTCGCGCGCGTGGCCCCAGTCGCGCAGCGCGGACAGGTTGCCGAGATACAGCGTCTTTTGCAGCCCGACCGCGATCCGCGCGATCGCGCGCGTGATCTTGCGCGTGACGAAGGTCTCGCCGCGCTGCGGCGACTCGTGATTGAACAGGATGCCGTTGCACGCGTAGATGCCGTATGCCTCGCGATAGTTCACCGTCGTCCAGTACGCGAACAGCTTCGCGACCGCGTACGGGCTGCGCGGATAGAACGGCGTCGTCTCGCGCTGCGGCACCTCCTGTACGAGCCCGTACAGTTCGGACGTGGACGCCTGGTAGAAGCGGGTCTTGCGCGCGAGCCCGAGAATGCGGACCGCCTCCAGGATGCGCAGCGTGCCGAGGCCGTCCGCGTTCGCGGTGTACTCGGGCTCCTCGAACGACACCGCGACGTGGCTCTGCGCGGCGAGGTTATAGATTTCGTCGGGCGCGACACGCTGGATCACGCGCAAGAGGCCCGTCGAATCGGTCAGTTCGCCGTGGTGCAGTTCGATGCCCGGTTCCGGGTCGTGCGCATCGCGGTACAGGTGATCGATTCGCTCGGTGTTGAAGAGCGACGCCCGACGCTTGATGCCGTGCACCTCGTAGCCCTTTTGCAGCAGCAGTTCGGCCAGATACGAACCGTCCTGACCGGTGATGCCGGTAATCAACGCAACCTTGCGAGCCATCGTTCTGTCCTCCGAGTCCGAAACGGATTAGGTGCCGCTGTCTGGTGGTATCCGCGGGCTAGGCGCGCGGCCGGCCGCGCGCCTAGCCCGCGACGCTCTTGTAGCCGTAGTACCCGCCGCGATAGCCGCCGCCGGTGAACGCGCCGGTCTTCGGCACGTCGGTGAGCAGCACGCCGCGCAGG
>Ga0164242_10003586_pt1 | contig 17667 bp, 17 predicted proteins | sample OricomgcompostMG_FD_108783 | JGI IMG/M metagenome (GOLD analysis project Ga0164242, IMG submission 108783) | Miracle-Growth compost microbial communities from Emeryville, California, USA - Original compost - Miracle growth compost (MG) ...
AAGCAGGCCAACGGGACCGAGGCTGCCGTCGCTGACGACTTCGACCCGACGCTCTACGGCATGACATCGTCCTACGACGAGCAGGGCAACTACATCTACCCCGAGGGCTTCGACCCGGAGACGGGCGAGTGGCTCGAGGGCTTCGAGGACCAGCGCGCAGCGTGGGAGGAGCAGTACGCCAAGGCTCACGCTCGCTGGGAGGCCCACGTCAAGCAGCAGCAGGAGGCCAAGCAGGCCGAGGCCGAGGCCGGCGAGGCCACCTCGTACTCGTCCTCCGCGGCTCCGGTCGAGGACGCTGGCGGCTCGCTCGCTTCGGACGAGGCGCTGCAGGCGCTGCGCGAGAAGCTGACCGGCAACAACTGATCGGCAGCAACTGATCGGCTGTCTGAACGACACCGAAGGCCCGGTCCCCGCGTGGGGCCGGGCCTTCGGCGTCCGTTGCAGGTCAGTCGAACCGCGAGGGGCGCTTCCGGGTCGCGAACTCGTCGTGCGTCGCCCAGTGGTGGAGCGCGATCAGGGCGAGGACGAGGAATATGACGAACAGCGCGGAAATGATCATGGCAGTAATTCTTCGACCGTCGTGATGCTGCCACGAGTGGCACGAATGTCGTCCTACGTCGATTCTCTGCCATTCGTGTGCGACAGTTGCACGGTGACCTTGCGGGATGTCGTGGCGCTGGTGTGGGACGGCGTTGCGCCCTTCGAGTTCGGCGTCCTGTGTGAGGCCTTCGGTGTCGATCGCACCGACAACGGTGTGCCGCTGCTGGACTTCGCCGTCTGCGCCCCTCAGCCCGGGCCCGTGCGGACGACGCTGGGGTTCAGCATCGATGTGCCACATGGTCTTGAGCGGCTCGAGCAGGCCGACCTGATCGGCGTACCGGCGATGAGGCCGGCCGACGATCTCCCGGACGGTGTCGGCGACGCGTTGCGCCGTGCGCATGCCCGGGGCGCACGGCTGGTGTCGGTCTGCTCGGGATCGTTCGCGCTCGCCGCCGCCGGCCTGCTCGACGGGCTGGAGGCCACCACGCACTGGATGTACACCGATGACCTGGCTGCCCGCTTCCCAGAGGTCAAGGTCGTGCCGGAAGTGCTCTACGTCGATAGCGGGCAGATCGTCACCAGTGCCGGGACCGCGGCTGGAATCGACGCATGCCTTCACATCTGGCGTCAGGAGTACGGCGCGGCGGTGGCGAGCGCCGTGGCGCGTCGGATGGTGGTGCCACCGCAGCGGGATGGGGGACAGGCCCAGTTCATCGCGCGGGCGGTGCCGGACTGCGACGCGGAGACGCTGGGACCAGTGCTTGGCTGGATCGCGGCCAACCTCGCCGAGGAGCTCGACGTCGAGTCATTGGCGGCACGGTCGCTGATGTCGCCGCGCACGTTCGCCCGCCGCTTCCGCGCGGAGACCGGGACGACCCCGCATGCCTGGGTCACGCGCCAGCGTGTCCTCCGCGCCGAGGAGCTGCTCGAGCAATCGGATCGGCCCGTCGAGTGGATCGCCCGCGAGGTCGGGTTCGGCAATGCCGCCGCACTGCGGCACCACTTCCTCAAGGCCCGCGGCCTCAGTCCTCAGGCGTACCGGCAGAGGTTCGCGTGCTGAGTCGCAACGTCATACGACCGGGCTGCCAGGGCCGCCGCAGCGTATGACGTCAGGCGGCGGCCTGGAGGCCGACCCGCACCAGATCGGCGTAGCGGCCGCCGGCGAGGAGGAGCTCCTCGTGGGTGCCTCGCTCGATGATTCGCCCGTGGTCGAGGACGGCGATGATGTCGGCGTTGCGCACCGTGCTGAGGCGGTGGGCGATGGTGATGGTCGTGCGTCCTGCCGCGAGGCCGTCCAAGGCCCCCTGGACCTCGCGTTCGGTGGCGTTGTCCAGGGCACTGGTCGCCTCATCGAGAACGAGCACGCGCGGGTCGCGCAGCAACGTGCGCGCGATCGCCAAGCGCTGCTTCTCGCCGCCGGAGAACCGGTGACCCCGTGAGCCGACCATCGTGTCGTAGCCGTCGGGAAGCGTTGCGATCAGGTCATGGATCCGGGCTGCCCTGGCGGCGTCTTCGATCTCGGCATCGGTGGCGTCTGGACGAGCGTGACGGAGGTTCTCCCGGACGGTGGCGTGCAGCAGGTACGTCTCCTGGGTGACCACGCCGACGGCGGAGGCGACGTCCGCCAGGGCGAGGTCACGCAGGTCTACCCCGTCGAGCAGCACCCGCCCAGAGGATGGGTCGTGCAGCCGGGCCACAAGGCCGGCGAGGGTGGACTTCCCGCTGCCGGTGCTGCCGACCAGGGCCAGACTGCCGCCGGCCGGCACGGTCAGCGCGATGTCCTTCAGGACCGGCGACTCGTCGTACGCAAAAGTGACGTGCTCGAAGGTGACCTCGCCGCGTATCTTCGGCAGGACCGTGGGATCGGCCGGATCGTCGATCTCGACCGGCAGGTCGAGGTAGGTGAAGATTCGGCTGAAGAGCGCCAGGCTGGAGGTCACGTCGACCCCGACGTTGAGCAGCCCCATCAATGGCCGGAACAGCGACCCCTGGAGCGATACGAAGGCCACCAGGGTGCCGATCGTCATGCCGCCGCTCGTGGCGTGGAAGCCGGCGGCGAGGTACAGGGTGGCCGGTACGGCGGCGAAGACGACCTGCATCCAGGCCATCCGCCAGCGGCCGGCGAGGGTGGAGCGGACCTCCAGGTCGATCAGGTCGTGGCTGGTGTCCGCGAAGCGCTGTGCCAGCGCCGGCGCGGCTCCCAGGGTCTTGGTCAGCTGGATGCCGCTGACCGACAGCCCCTCCTCGATCTGGACGTGCAGGTCGGCCATCTTGGCCTGGCGCTCGGTGGTGACCGCGTACCGCAGGCGAGCGACCTTGCGGGTGGTGATCACCGCCGGCGGCAGCACGACCATGCTGATCAGGGCGAGTCGCCAGTCCATCGCCAGCATCGCGACGATGGTGCCGATCACGACGGTGATGTTGGCTGCGATGGAGGTCGCCGTACTGGTGACGACAGCCTGCATCGACCCGATGTCGTTGATGATGCGTGACTGGATCTCACCGCCGCGGGTGCGGGTGAAGAAGCCGACCGACTGACGTTGGAGATGAGCGAAGAGCCCGCTGCGTAGGTGGTGCATCACGTGCTGGCCGACGCGGGTTGAGATCAGCGTCTGACCTACGCCGAGCGCGGCGCTCAGAATCGCGACGCCGATCATCGTGGCTACGCAAAGGAGCAGCAACCGGTGGTCGTGTCGGGGGAGGGCCTGGTCGATGATGCGCTTGACCAGGAACGGCTGGGCGAGCCCGATCACCGAGCTCGCCACGATCAGCAGGACGACCACACCGAGCGCCGCCCGGTACGGCGCGAAGAGGTGTGCGACGCGTCGCAGCTCGACGGGATGCTCTTGGAGCTGCTGCCGGTCGGACGCCTTGTTCTTGGGGCTGCGGCCGACGCGGCTGCCCGTTTCCTCGGTCTGGGCCGGCCGCCCGCGGCCGCCGGATCTGACTGTTGTCATGAAGTCGCTCACGCAACCACCCCTTTCGCTGAGGTTACCTCAATATGAGGTTAGCGCATGGTCGGTAGGATTCATTCCCGTGGACACCACCGGCGACCTGCTCATGACCGTGGCACGTGCGTTGCGGCGCCGGTTCGGTGCGGCCATGGCGGAATGGGAGATCAGTCCCGGCCAGGCCCGGGCTCTGCGTGCGCTCTGTCAGGCGGGCTCGTTACGGCTCTCGGCGCTTGCCGAGGAGCTCCGGATCGCTCCGCGGTCGGCAACGGAGGTGGTCGATGCGCTGCAGAGCCGTGGTCTGGTCACCCGGCAGCCGGACCCCGCTGATCGGCGCGCCACCTCGGTGGTGCCGACGGCTGAGGGCAGCCGCCTGTCGGGACTCCTCGAGGAGGCGCGGAAGGCGCAGGCCGAGCAGCTCTTCGCCCATCTCAGTGTGCGTGATCGCGCCGAGCTGGACCGAATTCTGCGGTTGCTCGTGGAGTGATGTGGCCACGGCGTCATACGAACAGGAGGTCCTGGCGGCCGCCACGTATGACGTCCCCCTAGGCTGACGTCATGCGTGTGGGACTCACTGGCGGCATCGGCATGGGCAAGAGCACCGTCTCGGCCGTCCTGGCGGAGCTCGGGGCGGTCGTGATCGACGCCGACCAGCTCGCGCGCGACGTGGTCGCGCCCGGTACGCCGGGGCTGGCACGGGTTGTGGAGGCCTTCGGGCCGGAGGTGCTCACGGCCGAGGGCCAGATGGACCGGCCCAAGGTGGGCACGATCGTCTTCGCCGATCCCGAGCGGCTGCGCACGCTCGAGAGCATTGTCCATCCGTTGATCGGTGCCAAGAGCGCCGAGCTCGAGCAGAGCGCCCCGGAGGGGGCACTGATCGTGCATGACATCCCGCTGCTCGCCGAGACCGGCCAGGCCAGTCGGTTCGACGCGGTCATCGTTGTCGACGCGCCCGAGGAGCTCCAGGTCGAGCGGCTGGTGCGCGATCGCGGGATGAGGAGCGAGGACGCGCGTGCCCGGATCGCGGCCCAGGCGACGCGGGAGCAGCGCCGCGCTGTCGCGACGTACGTCATCGAGAACACCGGGACGCGCGAAGACCTCCGTCGGCGTACGACGGAGGTCTTCGAACGACTCGTTCGGGGCGACGAGGCGTCAGGCCGCTAGGTCAGGGTCAGCAAACCTGCGGAGCTTCTGCAGAGCCTCCCGCTCGAGCTGCCGGACGCGCTCGGCGGAGATGCCGTGCTTGACGCCGATGTCGGCGAGCTTGTGCTGGCGGCCGTCGACCAAGCCGTAGCGCGCCCGGATGATGTCGGCGGCGCGGTCGTCGAGCTGGCCCACCAGGCTGTTGAGACGCTCCCGCGACTCGACGTCGATGAAGCTGAGGTCGGGACCCGGCGAGGTCTCCTGCGCCATCAGATCGCCCAGCGAGGTGTCGCCGTCCTCGTCGACGGGCGAGTCCAGGCTGATGTGCTCTCGGCCCCAGGACATGAGGTCGAGCACGCGCTCGACATCCATGCCGAGCTCGGCTGCGATCTCGGCCGGCTCGGGGTCGCGACCGAGCTGGCGCTCCAGGGTCCGCCGAGCGCCGCCGACCTGGTTGAGCTCCTCCACGACGTGGACGGGCAGACGGACCACACGAGCCTGCTGGGCGATGCCACGGGTGATCGCCTGCCGCACCCACCAGGTGGCGTACGTCGAGAACTTGTAGCCCTTGGTGTAGTCGAACTTCTCGACCGCACGGATCAGGCCGGTGTTGCCCTCCTGGATGAGATCCAGCATCGGCATCTGTGCCCGGCCGTACTTGCGGGCGATCGAGACGACAAGTCGCAGGTTCGCGGTGATGAACTGGTCGACCGCCTTCTGGCCCTGCTCGGCCAGCCACTCGAGCTCCTCGCGGGTGGCACCACCCGGCGCCTTCCGGCCGACCTTGCCCTGGGCCAGCAGGTTCTCTGCCATCAACCCGGCCTCGATCGCCTGCGAAAGCTCGACCTCCTTGGCCGCGTCCAAGAGGTCGTTGCGGGCGATCTCGTCCAGGTAGAGACCGACGCTGTCGCGTCCTTCGATCTCTCGTGTCGCGGTCTTCGTCGCCATAGGGCCCTCCTCACGCAGCGGGCACCTGCCCGATGTTGATGACAACGCAGCAAGTGCCCCGAGGATTCCCGCGGTATGCCCGCCAGGGGGTTATTGCTGCGCCGTGCTCTTGACTGTTCCGACGTGTGGGCCGGACCAGAAGTTGCGGCCGCAGGCAGATCTCAGGGACTTCTCAGGGCATGCCTCGGGTGGCTCACCATGAGAGTGCAGCGGCCGGGAGGTTTCAGCCGTCCGATGCGGGGGAAAGCAAGGTTCAGCGTCACCAAGAGGCTCACGTACGAACTGGGGAGTGCCCGTGAAGATCCGCAACCATCTGGCTCGACTCATGGCGGGCGCCCTGCTCGCCACGAGCGCTGCGACAGCCGTCGCCCTGGCGCCGAGCGCCGCGCATGCCGCCACCACCTATACCGACACTGCCACGCTCGGAGCGCCGTCGGGAATCGTCGAGTACGGCGGGTCCGTCTACCTCGACGGCAGAGTCGAGAGCAGCGATGGCTTCTCGCCGGAGGGCACGGTCTACCTTCAGGAGCTGGCTTACGGCAGCCGCACCTGGCGAACGGTCGCGAGCAGCGACAACACCGGATATCCGTACTTCACCATCCAAGCCGCGATCAGCGGATCGCTCCGGATCTACTACCCGGGCCACACCGCGACCAGCGACGGGGATGACAACTACAAGGCCGCGGTCAGTGCTCCGGTCAGCCTCAAGGTCGCGCGCAAGCTGACGGTCAAGACCAAGGGTCTGCACGTCAAGGGCAAGGTGTCACCCGCCCACGGCAAGATGAAGATCGTCTTCAAGGTCAAGAAGGGCAAGCACTACAAGAAGTGGTTCAAGGTCAAGACCAAGAAGAACGGCAAGTTCAAGAAGACCGTCCCGCACGAGAAGATCGGCACCAAGGTCCTGGTGATGATCCCCGGGGGCCAGGGCTACGCCGCGAACGCCTGGTACGGCCAGTACTACTGAGCCAGAGCTCGACTCAGACCTAGACGAATGGGCCGGGTCACACCGCTGCGGCGGTGTGACCCGGCCCATTCCATGTCCGGCAGCCGTTCCACGTCCGGCCCGACTGCTCAGGAGCCGGCGAGCCCCAGCCGGTCGAGGATCCAGCTGAGGCTGAACGCACGGTCGTGCCAGGCCTTGTAGCGGCCAGAGACGCCGCCGTGCCCGGCATTCATCTCGGTCTTGAGCAGGACGTCGGCTCCCGCGACAGCGCGCAGCTTCGCCACCCACTTGGCGGGCTCGACGTAGAGCACCCGGGTGTCGTTCAGTGAGGTCTCGGCGAGGATCGGCGGGTAGGGGAGTGCGGCGACGTTGTCGTAGGGCGCGTACGAGGCGATGTAGTCATACACCTCCGGATCGGCCTCCGGGTTGCCCCACTCGTCGTACTCGATGACTGTCAGCGGCAGCGACGCGTCGAGCATGGTGGTGAGGTTGTCCACGAACGGCACCGCTGCCACGATGCCGCCCCACTGCTCGGGCGCGAGGTTGGCGATCGCACCCATCAGCAGGCCACCTGCGCTGCCGCCCTCGGCCACCGTCAGCTCCGGCGAGGTCCAGCCGGTCTCGACCAGGTGGCGGGCGCACGCGATGAAGTCGGTGAACGTGTTGCGCTTGCGCAGCAGCTTGCCGTCGTCGTACCAGTTCCGGCCCATCTCTCCGCCGCCGCGGATGTGCGCGATAGCGAAGATGGCCCCCCGGTCGAGCAGGGAGAGCCGGAACAGCGAGAAGCTCGGGTCCATCGAGGCCTCATACGAGCCGTAGCCGTAGAGGTGCAGGGGAAGCGGCTTGCCGGCGGCGACCGCCGCAGCTCGCACGTCCCGGCGTACGACGAGGGAGATCGGCACCTGGGCGCCGTCCTCGGCCGTGGCCCACAGCCGGTGCTCCTCATAGTCGTCGCGGTCGTACTCGCGGCCGTCGACGGGCAGGACGGGCTGCTGCTTGCGCAGCTGCAGGCTCCGGTCTCGGACGTCGTAGTCGTAGACCGAGCTCGGCGTGCGCAGGCTGGTGTAGCCGAGCCGCACCGTGGGCTGCTTGAAGTCGGGGCCGCCACCGGCACCGATGGTGTAGATCTCGTCCTCGAACGACACCAGGTAGTCATCGCCGACGCCGTTCGTGCCTGATCCTTGGGCTGCGAGCTCTAGGATCCGCAGCTGGGTCAGCCCCTGGCTGCGTTGGTGTACGACGAGGTGCCCGGCGAACGCATCCACGTCCTCGAGCCGTACGGCGGGGTCGTGGGCGACCAGCGGCTGCCACTCCGAACGCGGCGTCGGCGCGATCGGGGCGGTGGCCAACTCGAAGTTGGCACCGGTGGCGTTGTGCAGGACCAGGAAGACGTCTTGGCTGCCGAGCACGGCATGCTCCAGGCTGTACTCGATGCCCTCCTCGCGGGCGGCGAAGACCTGCCAGCCGCCTTCGGGGGCGTCCAGGTCGAGGAAGCGGTACTCGGTCGTGGTCTTCGCACCCGACTCGATCACCAGGAAGCGGTCGCTGCGCGTGCGTCCGAGTCCGGTCCAGAACCGCTCGTCGCTCTCGTGGTAGACCAGCTCGTCCTGCTCCTGGGTGGTGCCGAGGACGTGCCGCCAGACCTTGTCGGGGCGCCAGGACTCGTCGACCGTGGAGTAGTAGAAGCTCTCGCTGGCGCGGTCCCAGGTGGCACCGCCCATCACGCCCTCGAGCACGTCGGGGAGCAGGTCTCCGGTGGTGAGATCCTTGACCCGGACGGTGTAGCGCTCGTCGCCCTTGGTGTCGGTCGAGTAGGCGAGCAGCGTGCTGCTCGGACTGACCGCGGCGCCACCCATGGAGAAGAAATCGTGGCCCGCGGCGAGCTCGTTGTGGTCGAGCAGGACCTCCTCGCCGGGCAGGGCGGGCTGGTCGGCGGCGACCTGGGCCGGGGTCGGCGGGGTCCAGTCGCTCTCGTCGTTGACCGCGACGCGGCACGAGGCGCCGTACTCCTTGCCCTCGAAGGAGCGCCCGTAGTACCAGTAGCCGCGATTGCGGCTGGGCACTGAGAGGTCCGTCTCGAGGGTGCGGGCCTTGACCTCGTCGAAGAGCTGCTGGCGCAGACCGGCGAGGTGCTCGGTGCGCTCAGCGGTCCAGGCGTTCTCGGCCTCGAGATAGGCGATGACCTCGGGGTCCTCCTTGTCGCGCAGCCATTCGTAGTCGTCGGTGCGGGTGCGGCCGTGGTGGGTGGTGGTGATCGGCTGCTTCTTCGCGACGGGAGGCTGCATGGCGGTGACCCTATCCTCGTGTGCCATGGGAGTGGACCTGAGAGTTGACCTCAACGCCGACCTCGGCGAGGAGATCACCGATGACGCCGGACTGTTGGCAGTGGTGACCTCGGCCAATGTCGCCTGCGGCTTCCACGCCGGTAACGCCGCCATCATGCGCGAGGTGTGCGCGGAGGCGGCCCGGCTCGGCGTGGCGGTTGGGGCGCAGGTCTCCTACGCCGACCGCGAGAACTTCGGCCGGATGGCGCTCGATGTCGCCTACGAGACGCTGCGGGCGCAGATCGAGGAGCAGGTCGGCACGCTGACCTCTATCGCAGCAGCAGAGGGCACCTCGGTGACCTATGTGAAGCCCCACGGGGCCCTCTACCACCGGACCATGGACGATCGTGACCAGGCACGGGCGGTGCTCGACGGCTCCGGCACGCTACCGGTCCTCGGGATGCCGGGAGCGCTGTGGCAGCAGGCCGCAGACGCTGGTAGAGCGGTGTGGCGCGAGGGCTTCCCGGATCGCGGCTACGACAAGGGCGGCCGGCTGGTAACGCGCGGCGAGCCCGGTGCGCTGGTGACCGAGGAGAGCGCCATCGTCGCCAATGCGCTGGCGCTCGCATCGCGCGTCGAGTCGCTCTGCCTCCACGGGGACTCGCCGGGGGCGGTCGCCCACGCTCGCTCCGTCCGAGCTGCGCTCGAGGCGGCCGGCTGGGAGCTGCGGGCGCTCGCATGACCGCGCCGGCGGTGCGTCCCTACGGCGAGCATGCCGCGCTGGTCGACGTGGACTCTGCGGTCGAGGCGGCGGCGCTGGCGGCCTGGGCCCGCGACGCCGGGATCCATGCCGAGGAGATCGTGCCGGCCGCGCGGACGGTGCTCTTCGACGGGACCGACGTCGCTCGGCTCGCCGCTCTGCTGGCGGACTGGCAGCCGCGGTCTGCGGCGGTGGTTGGTGTGCTCGTGGAGGTACCGGTGACCTTCGACGGACCCGACCTGGTCGACGTGGCGGCCCGCTGGGGTGTTGGCGAGGACGAGGTGGTGACACGACTGACGTCGTACGAGCTGGTGTCGGCGTTCTGCGGATTCGCACCGGGATTCGCCTACCTCGCCGGCTTGCCGAGCGAGCTGTCGGTGCCGCGTCTGGAGACGCCTCGGCAGCGGGTCGAACCCGGTTCGGTGGCGTTGGCGGGTGAGTGGTGCGGCATCTATCCGACGGCCTCGCCGGGTGGCTGGCGGATCGTGGGGCGCACCGACATCGCTCTCTGGGACGTCGAGCGTGAGCCGCCGGCGCTGCTCGCGCCGGGCACACGAGTGGTGTTGCGGGCGTGCTGAGCCGAGCGCTGACAGTTCTCGCAGTCGGTCCGCAGGTGCTGATCCAGGACCGTGGACGGCTCGGCTACGCACACCTGGGCGTCCCCCGGGCCGGTGCGCTGGACGCCCCTGCGGCTGCGTTGGCCAACCGGCTGGTCGGCAACGACGCCGATGCTGCGGTGCTCGAGGTGCTGCTCGGCGGGTTGCAGGTCCGTGCGGAGGCGGCCTGCTGGCTGGCGGTGACCGGCGCCAGCGCGCCGGTCATGGTCCGCGGAACGGCACATGACGTGGCTACACCGCCATCCAGGTCGCGCGTGCGTGCGGCTCCGCACACGCAGGCTGTCCGACTGCGGTCAGGTGAGACGCTTGCGCTCGGACCGCCGACCACCGGCATGCGTTCCTATGTCGCCGTCGATGGCGGCATCGGTGTTCAGCCGGTTCTCCGGTCGCGATCGACCGACACCTTGGCCGCGCTCGGCCCCGCGCCGGTGCAGGTCGGTGACGTGCTTCCGGTTGGAAAGGCCCTCGGCGTACCGGCCGGTCTGGATACGCCCCGGCCGCCGGCCGCTGGCGCTCTCCGGGTGCTGCCCGGACCGCACGAGGAGTGGTTCGAGACGGACGTGCTCGCGCGACTGGTGACGACGTCGTGGACAGTGGGCGAGGCCTCGGACCGGGTCGGGCTGCGACTGCAGGGGCCGCCGCTGACGAGGGCTGTCGGTGAGCTGCCGAGCGAGGGGATGGTGCTCGGCGCGATCCAGGTGCCGCCCGATGGCCGACCGGTGATCCTGCTCGCCGATCACGGTCCCACCGGCGGCTATCCGGTCGCCGGTGTCGTGCATCCGGACGACCTCTGGCAGCTCGCTCAACTGCGGCCGGGGGAGGCCGTCACTCTGCGACCTGCTCGGTGGTCGGCATCTCCCAGGCGCTGAGGGCGGGATCGTCGACGGCGAAGGACCGCACGGGTCCGGTGGGCTGCTCGGCGGTCTCGAACCGCACTGTGACCACGCCCCTGCCGGCGCCCCAGACCCAGCCGCGGCCGAGGTCGGCATGGACGACGTCCATGCCGGGGTTCCAGGTGCGGCGGTTGCGGGCGGGCTGCTCGGGCACGGGTACGTCGGCTGGCCTCTCCGGCTCCGGCTCCTCGCCGAAGAGGTCCTCCTGGATCCAGTCCGCCAGCCCGGAGACGCCGACCCCGAGCAGGCGTACGCCGTAGGAGGTGTCGAGGTCGGTCAGGAGCGCTCGGGCCAGCTGGGCGATGGTGGCGGCCCTGTCCGTGGCCCCGGCGAGCGTGGTGGAGCGGTTGAGCGTGGTGAAGTCACCCAGCCGCACCTTGATGGTGACGGTGCGACCCGAGAGTCCGCTCTTGCGCAGGCGTGCCGCGACCTCGCCGGCCTGCCGGGTGAGGAGGTGCTCCATCAGAGTGCGGTCGGTGATGTCGGTGTCGTAGGTGCCCTCGACACTCACCGACTTCGTCTCTCGCTCCGGCTCGATGGCACGGTCGTCCTGGGCCCGCGCCAGCGCGTGCAGTCCGGTGCCGTGCGCTTTGCCGACCAGCCGGATCAGCTCCTCCAGGCCGACCTGCTCGAGCTCGGCGACGGTGTGGATGCCGGCGCGCCGCAGCCGCTCGGCGGTGGCTGGGCCCACGCCCGGGATGACCTGGACACTCATCGGACGCAGCAGGGCCAGCTCGGTGCCGGGGGAGACGACCACGAGGCCGTCCGGCTTGTCGAGGTCGCTGGCGATCTTGGCGATGAACTTGCTGGTGCCGAGCCCGACGCTGGCGGTCAGGCCGCCGGTGATCTCCCGGACGCGTTCGCGCAGGTCCTCGGCGAAGGTGGTGATGGTGTCGACCTCGAGATCGGGCAGGTCGGTCCGCTCGGCAGCCTCCAGGTCGACGAAGGCCTCGTCCAAAGAGAGCGGCTCGACGAGAGGGGAGATGTCCCGCAGCAGCCCCATCACCTGTTCGCTGACCGCGCGGTAGGCAGGGAATCGGGGGTAGAGGAAGGCGGCGTGTGCACAGCGCGACCGCGCCTCGCGGGTGGACATCGCCGAATGTACGCCGTAGCGACGCGCCTCGTAGCTGGCCGTCGCCACGACGCCGCGACCGCCGATACCGCCGACGACGACCGGCTTGCCCCGCAGCGACGGTTTGTCCCGCTGCTCGACCGAGGCGTAGAACGCGTCGAGGTCGAGGTGGAGAACCGACGCGTGGGACCGCATGGAGGGCAACCTACGCGTTCAGACGCGCGGCTGCGATCCGGCCGATTCCTTCCACAGGCATCGCTCGGGAACGGCGGATCCACACTCCGCTTCCGGAGGTCGCGGAGCGCCTGCCGGGTCGCGAACGTTGAGTCATGACGATCACCTTCCGTGCCAAGAGTCCTGAGGATCTCCTCGCCGTCGTTCCCGTCACCCTCGGCTTCGAGCCCGAGGAGTCGATCGTCATGCTGACCTTCGGGGGCAGCGCCCCGCCCCATGCGCGGATCGACCTTACACCCCGCGGAGCCCCCGAGGCGGCTGATGTGGTGGCTGCCTCGCTGCTCGAGCCGTGCCGGCGCCATCGGGTCGAGCGGGTCGTTTTCGTGCTCTACGGCTCACACGCGGGTCATTGCCGTCAGCTCGCGCGCGTGCTGCGGCGAAGGTTCGAGCGCCATGGCATCGTGGTCCTGGAGTGTCTTCGGGCCGACGCAGGCCGGTGGTTCTCCGCGGACGGGCGGCGTCGCGGCGTGCCGGAGCAGGGCGTGCCCTATGACATCGACGCCCATCCGTTCCGCGCGGAGGCGGTGATGGCGGGGCACGTGACGCTCGCTTCGAGAGCCGACCTCGCCGCCAGCATCGCTGCCGACGACGAGGGCTGTGCGGCCGTCGAGGCGCTGCTCGACGGTGCGGTCCTATTGACGGCCGAGGAGCTGGGCGAGCTCTGCCGTCGCCACGCCGCGGCCGGCACCGCGCCGCCTGATCTGGAGGCGGCCCGGATGCTGCTGACGGTGCAGGTCGGGCAGCTACGCGATGTCGCCTGGGTGCCACTGACCAGGCAGACCGCGGCCGCTCACGTCCGACTGTGGCGCGACCTGGTCCGCCGTGCCCCAGGGCCACTGCTGCCTGCGGCAGCTGCGGTGCTCGCCTTCGCCTCATGGCTGGAGGGCGCTGGAGCGCTCGCCTGGTGCGCCCTCGACCGCTGCTTCCAGGTTGAGCCGGAGCAGAGTCTGGGGCGTCTGGTCGCACACATGCTCGAGGGCGCGCTGCCACCGACCGCCTGGGAGTCGATGCGGGAGTCGCTCGACGACCTGCTGGGCTGGGTGGGCTGAGGCATGCGGCGCACTGGCCGGTCACGCCTGGGGACGTGGACGCGCCCACTCGCGGCGCGCGCCGCTGGCGGGCTCGTGCCACCCGCGGCGATTGACGACGGCGAATCGCACGAGCTCCCCAGCCTCCGCGTAGGCCTGACGCGCCGCCGCATGCCACTCGACGTCGATGTCCTGGAGGTCCAGATCCCCGCTGCGGGTCAGCCACACGAGCGTGGGGCGGGTGGCCGTGGTCGCGTCGCGGCCGTGATGTCGGCGCATCGCGGCGACGATGTCGGTGCGCAGCGCGTGGTCCAGCGGCTCGCCCGGCACGATCGCGAAGACCTCGTGCGCCTCCCCGGGGATGCCGAGATGAACGATCGGCACATGGTGCAGTCGCCGCTCCACGGTGGCGTGCTCGTGCACTGCCCGTCGCAGGAGTACGGCGAGGACCTGCTCGGGGCTCTGCTTGCGGGGCATGAGCCCAGCCTGCCCTCTTCCACGCTGCGGCGTCGGCCGTCATCCACAGGCTCCACGGCGAACGTGCTCAGGTGGGTGCTGAGGTGGTCGACTCCGCGCGGTACGGTTCCCGCGGGGCCCGGACCTCGAGGAGCCGGGGTAGACCCGCGAGACACGGGAGGCAGCGATGGCAGCGGTGGTGGTCGGTTTCGTCCCGAAGCCGGAGGGCGAGGCGGCGCTGACCGCCGCGATCGCCGAGGTGCAGCGCAGCGGTGGCCGCCTGGTCGTCGCCAACACGCACCGCCGCGACGAGGGTGATCCGGAGTGGATCGCCAAGACCGAGGCTGAGCTGGCCGCCGCGCGGGAGCGACTCGACGCCGCCGGCATCGAGTACACCGTGCACCAGGACCTCACCGACGCCGAGGTCGACGCCGCCGACGAGCTGATCCAGGTCGCCCGTGACGAGGAGGCCGACCTCATCGTGATCGGCATCCGCCGCCGTAGCGCCACCGGCAAGCTGATCCTGGGCAGCCAGGCACAGCGCATCCTGCTCGACGCTCCCTGCCCGGTGCTGGCGGTCAAGCCGTCCTGAGCGCGAGGCGGCCTAACCACGTGTCTCGCCGCCCGGATTCTGCGGCAGGATGGGTCCATGGCCTTCCAGATCGCCCAGGACCCCGCCGCCGACAAGGTGCTCGACGAGTCACCCTTCGCACTCCTGGCCGGCATGATGCTGGACCAGCAGTTTCCCATGGAGCGTGCCTTCGCTGGCCCAGCGAAGATTCTCGATCGGTTCGGCACGCTCGATCCGGCTGCGATCGCTTCCGCTGATCCCGAGTCATTCTCAGAACTGTGTCGCCAGCCGCCGGCGATCCACAGGTACGGCGGATCGATGGCCGCTCGGATGCAGGAACTGGCCCAGGCTGTTGTCGAAGATTACGGTGGCGACGCGTCGAGGATCTGGGCCGAGGCCGCCACCGGGGATGACCTGCTCAAGCGCGTCCAGGCGTTGCCGGGTTTCGGCAAGCAGAAGGCGCAGATCTTCACCGCACTGCTCGCCAAGCAGCTCGGCGTACGCCCCGTGGGTTGGGAGAAGGCGGTCGGCCCCTACGCGGAGGATGGCTATCGCTCCGTGGCCGACGTGGTGGACGCGGAGTCGCTGCAGAAGGTGCGGGACTTCAAAAAGTCAGCAAAGGCGGCCGCCAAGGCCGCTGCCGACGCGTAGTTCGGGGTACGGGAAGAGCGCCACGCCTGCCCCTGGTCTTGGGCATGTGGCGGGACGTGGCAGAATGAGCAAGCGGCCTTGACGTATCCGGGCCTTGCCGCGCCCCGAAGCCAGTTCCACGAGAGGTGTCAGTGTCCTCGATCGCACGCAAGATCCCTGCTGAGGTGCTCGCCCATCCCGCCGTCGTGGCGCTGATCGAGCGGGGCACTCCCACTGGGAGCGTGACCCCCGAGGAGGTGCGCCGCGCCAGTGAGGAAGCCGCGGTCGAGCCGCGCCACCTCAAAGCCCTGCTCGCGCACCTGAGCACGCTCGGCATCTCCGTCGACCTGGGTGCCGCCGCCGGTCGGACTGCCGCCGCGGCAGCGACCCGCAAGGCGACGACCACCGCGCCGGCCAAGAAGACCGCCGCGAAGAAGGCTGCTCCTGCGGAGAAGGCCGCCGCCAAGGACGCGGTCTCCGAGGAGGCGGTCGCCGAGGCCGCCGCCGATGTGCAGGCCGCCACCGATGGGGCCGAGGTGAAGGTCGGCCCCGACGGGAAGAAGCTCCTGCCGGACATCCCCGACGAGCAGTTCGAGAAGGACGTCGCGTCCGATCCGACGATCGTCGAGGACGAGAAGGAGGCCTCCTTCGTCGTCTCCGCGGCCGACGACACCGATGAGCCGGAGCAGCAGGTCATGGTCGCGGGCGCGACCGCCGACCCGGTCAAGGACTACCTCAAGCAGATCGGCAAGGTGCCGCTGCTCAACGCCGAGCTCGAGGTCGAGCTCGCCACCCGTATCGAGGCGGGTCTGTTCGCCGAGGAGAAGCTCGCCAAGGGCGGCAAGATCAAGCCCCAGCTCCAGGAGGAGCTGGAGTGGATCGCCGAGGACGGCCGGCGCGCGAAGAACCACCTGCTCGAGGCCAACCTCCGCCTGGTGGTCAGCCTCGCCAAGCGCTACACCGGCCGAGGCATGCTCTTCCTGGATCTCATCCAGGAGGGCAACCTCGGTCTGATCCGTGCAGTCGAGAAGTTCGACTACACCAAGGGCTACAAGTTCTCCACCTACGCTACGTGGTGGATCCGTCAGGCGATCACCCGCGCCATGGCCGACCAGGCCCGCACCATCCGGATCCCGGTGCACATGGTCGAGGTCATCAACAAGCTGGCCCGCGTCCAGCGGCAGATGCTCCAGGACCTGGGCCGCGAGCCCACCCCGGAGGAGCTGGCCAAGGAGCTCGACATGACTCCGGAGAAGGTCATCGAGGTCCAGAAGTACGGCCGCGAGCCCATCTCGCTGCACACCCCGCTCGGCGAGGACGGCGACAGCGAGTTCGGCGATCTGATCGAGGACTCCGAGGCGATCGTCCCGGCCGACGCGGTCAGCTTCACCCTGCTCCAGGAGCAGCTGCACGCGGTCCTCGACACCCTCTCCGAGCGTGAGGCGGGTGTGGTCAGCATGCGCTTCGGCCTCACCGACGGCCAGCCGAAGACCCTCGACGAGATCGGCAAGGTGTACGGCGTCACCCGCGAGCGCATTCGCCAGATCGAGTCCAAGACGATGTCGAAGCTGCGCCACCCGAGCCGCTCTCAGGTCCTTCGCGACTATCTCGACTGAGACATCACGCAACGTCATTCGCCCTGGCTGCCCCGGCCGCCAGGGCGAAATGGGGTGGAGACCGAGCACCGGACTCGCGCGGTGCAGGACCTCGGCTGCGGAGTCCGCGCAGGGCTACCGGACGGCCGACGCCACTGCCGTCGGAGTCAGCCTCCGGCGACGAGCGCGACGGCGACCGCGCACAGCCCGAGGCCGAGGGCCTGTGCGCGGTGGACTCGCTCTCGTAGCACGGTGATCGCCAGGATGACTGTCGCGGCCGGGTAGAGCGAGGCGATGATGCCCGTCACCGCGAGCATCCCTCGGTTGCTGGCGGCGACGAAGGCGGACATCGCGGCCGCGGCCAGCACGCCCGTGCTGCTGGCGAGGTATGCCGTCGGTGTCCGGGGCAGCCACGCCTCGCGTGCGATCGTCGCGCCCACCAGGGTGACGATCGCCCCGGTCAGGAGTTCGATCGCTACCGGCCACTGACCTGCGTCGGAGGGAGCCTGCGCGATGGCGGCGAAGCTGACGCCGAACCCGAGGCCGGCGAGCAACCCGTCGAGCATCGCGGATCGGGAGCTGCGGGCCGAGCCCGTACCGGTATCGCCGGCCGCGGCGTCGTCGTCTCCGCCGCTGGCCACCAGCCAGGTCGCCGGCAGCGCGAGCACGATCCCGAGCCAGCTGACTACCGACGGGCGGTCGCCGCCGGCAACCCCCACCACAGCAGGGAGCATCGCAGCGATCACACCGGACAGCGGCGCTACGACGCCCATTCGGCCGCTTGCCAGGCCGCGATAGAGGCAGACGATGCCGAGACCTCCGCCGACGCCGGCGAGTGCTCCCCAGCCGGTTGTCGCCCAGGCCAGCGGGCTGCCGATGAGGAGCGCGATGACGATGAGGATCAGTGCACCCGACGCCTGGCCGGTGAAGGCGGCTGTCCACGAACGGACGCGACTGGACAGAACGCCGCCGATGAAGTCGGAGGTGCCGTAGCAGAGTGCGGAGAGCAGGGCGAGCAGGAC
>Ga0164242_10003587_pt1 | contig 17659 bp, 15 predicted proteins | sample OricomgcompostMG_FD_108783 | JGI IMG/M metagenome (GOLD analysis project Ga0164242, IMG submission 108783) | Miracle-Growth compost microbial communities from Emeryville, California, USA - Original compost - Miracle growth compost (MG) ...
GAGTTACATCTTGCCTGGATCTGCCGGCATTTACCCACGTCATCGGTCCCGTGACTCGTGTGATCGATTCCACGACTGGCACCCACTGCGCTGGCCGGCCGGGGTTTGTCACCAGAGGTCGGTCAAGAAGGCGATTCGCCGGGCGATACACGGTGGTACCGTCATCCAGGACGGAAAGCGCTTGCTCTGCGCTGCCACGCTACGCGCTGGGACGGAGGAGGGCACGCATGGTGATATCTATGTCACTGGTGCTGCACAGGGTGCGGAGCCACTCTGTCGACTCCTTGGTCACACTCGACCGGTCGCCCCCGGCCTGATCGCCGGGCACCGTCTGTGGCCGGCCCCGTCGAGACTGCCGCGGCCAACTGCTGAGCGCCGTAGGCAGTAACCCGTGGCGGGTCCGCGGTCATCTGCGAGATCGGTCCGACCTGCTATCGGCCTACCGTGCGGCCGCATCTGTACGCAATGGCGGCGCGCATGTGACTCGCACTGGCGAGGGGTGCTGTGGGCCTGTGCGCTGTACATCTTGACGCGGATGCGAGTTCACCCAAGTACTACGTGCAGGTGTCGCATCAGATCCGACTTCAGCCCTTCCAGCGAGGTGACTAGATGGCTCAATTGACCAGGACGGCCACTGCCCGACGGAGGCGTTCGCGGCCGCCGGTTAGGTTCGTGAACCGTCCGCCACGGTCCGGCGGCGGACGGTTGGCCAGGCTGCGGCGCTATCGGGTTCCGCTGCTGATGCTCGTGCCAGGTCTTCTCTTCTACTGCTTGTACTACTACCTACCGATATTCGGAAACGTCATTGCTTTCCAGGATTATCTACCGTTTGTCGGTATTCGACACAGCGCGTTCAATGGGCTGGACAACTTTCGCATCTTGTTCGAGAGCAGCGAGTTCTGGTATTCGCTGGTCAATACACTGGAGATCACCGCGCTACAGTTGATCTTCTTCTTCCCGGCCCCGATCATCCTGGCGCTGTTGCTGAACAGCCTGCTCAGCAACCGACTTCGGCGCATTATCCAGTCGATCATCTACATCCCGCACTTCATGTCGTGGGTCGTGGTCGTCATCTTGTTCCAGCAGATATTCGGAGGTGCCGGGCTCATACCTCAGGCCCTGCGGACCCACGGTGTGAGCAATCCGATTGACGTGATGACCAACCCCGCGTTCTTCAAGCCTCTCGTGACAGCGCAGGTGATCTGGAAAGACACGGGATGGGGCACGATCATCTTCTTTGCGGCGATTACCTCTATCGATGTCGCGTTGTATGAGTCTGCCGCGATGGACGGGGCGAACGGGTTCCAGCGGATGTGGCATGTAACGCTGCCCGGGATAATTCCGATCACCATCTTGTTGCTGATCCTGCGGATCGGAACGATCTTGTCGGTGGGCTTCGAGCAGATCCTCCTGCAAGAGCCTGCGGTGGGAGCCAAGGCAGGGCAGGTACTGGATACGTACGTGTACTTCCACGGCATAGTAGATGGGAACTGGAGTGTGGGCGCAGCGGCAGGGCTCGTCAAGGGAGCAGTGGGGCTGGCCTTGGTGATGTTGTCGAACTGGATCGCGCACCGCCTCGGAGAGGCAGGGCTGTACTCATGAGTGCCACGCCATGCGGAGGTCTGTGTCAACGCGAGGAGGTGATCGGTGGTGGCTACCAACGTTGAGGTGCGTCCACCAGACTCGCGCAACTATGCGCCGCTGTGGATGCGCAACCGGAGCAAGCTGGTAAGCGTGATCAAGGCGACTGTCCTGACGATCACCCTGGTCGTGATCCTGTTTCCGGTCATCAATGTCATATTGATCAGCTTGATGACGCGAACGGATCTGCTCAAATACTCAGGCAGCTTGGATCTGTTGCCCAAGCATCTGACCCTAGCGGCTTATCACACGATCTTCTCAGGCGGAATCGTCATCCGGGCCATGATCGTGAGTGTGTCGATCACCCTTATCGGCACATTCCTCAGCTTGGCGGTCAGTTCGCTACTGGCGTACGGACTCAGCGTGGACGGTCTTCCTGGGCGACGGTCGCTGCTGCTGTTCATCCTCATCACCTTTCTGTTCACCCCGGGTATCATCCCACTGTTTCTTACGGTTAAAGGCACCGGGCTTATGGACACGTACGCTTCACTGATAATTCCGACCATGCTCAGCACATTCAACGTAATCGTGTTGCGCAGCTTCTTCATGAATATACCAAGAGAGGTCTTGGACAGTGCCAACTGTGACGGTGCCGGCTATGGCAAAATTTTCCTGTACATTGTCCTACCACTGTCGAAGCCCGTATTAGCGGTGATGGGCCTGTTTTATGCGGTTGGGTATTGGGATGCGTTCTTCAACGCATTATTGTACCTGAATGATTCGTCGAAGTGGCCGATTCAATTGGTCCTTCAACAGTACGTGATCAGCAATTCCACTCTGCCGCAGTCGATCGCGAGCCTGTCTCAGTCGGTCAGCGTCCAAGCCCCGGAACAGTCGGTACAGATGGCTGTGGTCGTGATTGCAACAGTGCCAATACTGATCGTTTATCCGTTCCTGCAGAGGTACTTCGTGCACGGCGTTCTGACCGGAGCGGTGAAGGGCTAGCCCGGGAAGAATGTCCATGCGTTTCAGCAGTTCAGCTTGAGTCTTGAGATGACTCAGGCCGAGACCAAGCTTCAGAGCAAGGGAGTAGGTATTCATGGCAACTGAACGAGAATCAGGTCGTAGCAGCAGTCACGCTCTCAGCCGGCGTGATCTTTTGGGCGGCGGGATCGGTGTGGCCACCGCATCGATGCTCGCAGCGTGCTCGAGTGGTGGTTCGGGGTCGAACAAGACGGCCTCGACGACGCCGGCGACGTCGAGCACGACGGCGTCGCCGAAAGCGACGAAGCAGACCTCATCTGGTGGCACCAAGGGCAGTAATGGGGGTGGATCGACCGGTGGCAGTGTGCTGCCCGACTACGTCCCGAAAGCAGGGATCCCCAAGCCCGACCTGCCCGGCTCGGACATCATCAGCGCGGCATATCTGAAGTTTCCGGAACCGTTCAACAGCTACGACGGAAAGCCGCTCAACGGCGAGACCGTGACCAACATGACGATCATCTACATTCCGCCGATCCCGCCAGTGTCGAAGAACAAGTGGTGGCAGGAGTTGAACAAGAAGGCCGGCGGCACCATCGAGTCGGACATGGTGCCCAACGGCAGCTGGCTGACGAAACAGGCCGCTGTTATCGCAGGTGGTTCCATACCGGACATGATGATCATGACGGGCGCGTTGAAGAGCTTTCCGCAGCTCCTGGAGGCGAAGTTCACCGACCTGACGCCCTACCTGTCAGGTAGCAATATCCGCAAGTACCAAAATCTTGCCAGCATTCCGACGATTTGCTGGAAGAATTCGATGCTCAACGGAAAGATCTGGGGTATCCCGATCCAGCGGCCGATCTGCAACAATGCGTTCGAGTATCGTGCAGACTATCTGAAGGCGGCGGGTTTGGCGGTGCCGAAAAACGCCGATGAGTTCACCGAGATCGCCAAAGCGTTGACGAACCCGAAGAAGAACAGGTGGGCAGTGACGTCTGGTACCACCGGTGGCCCATACATGAACAGCTTCTTCTTCCAGATGTTCAAATGTTCGAACGGCTGGAAAGCCGACAAGAACGGCAAGTTCACCTACTATATCGAGGACCCAGGCGCCATCGAGGCGATGAACTTGATGCGAAAGTTTCAGCAAAATGGCTACTTCTTCCCCAACCCGCCGTCATCAGGCAACAACGTCGAGAAGGCGAACATCCAGTCGGGAAAGATTTTCATCTATGGCGACGGGATAACCGGATTGAACCAGAATTACCTGTCCGGTCGTCTGATCGACAAGAACATCGACATCCAGTGTATGGTTGCGCCGGCGCACGACGGCAGCAAGTCGATCTACTGGAACGGTTCAGCGCTGTTCGGGTTGTTCAACGCGTTTTCGAACAACTCGAAGGTCTCGGTGGAGTCGCGGCTGCGGCTGTGTGACTGGCACGCGTCTCAGTACGGTAGCAAGCAGAACGTGTTCATCGGTGATGGCATCAAAGGGGTGGACTACACGCTCAAAGGCGGCGTGCCGACCCCGACCCAGCAAGGGTCGACCGACAGCGCCGGCACGACGATCAGCTATCTGTCCGGCCCACCGTTCGTCTTCATCAACAGCATCCCGGAGGCGACCAAGGCACAGTACGCGTTCTCGGTTGCTACGAGCAAGGTCGGGATCAACGACGACTCGCTCGGGCTGTACTCGGCGACCAACAGTGGGAATGGGGCGAGCCTCGGGACGATGTTGACCGATGCAATGACCGGGATCGTGCTGGGGCGTGAACCGGTGAGTTCGTGGAAGGACACCGTCAGTAAGTGGCGGCAACAGGGCGGGGACAAGATTCGGTCCGAGTTCGAGGCCGCGTACGCGCAGGCCAACGGCTAGTCGCCGGATATCGAAGTGGTCGATGTGATGAGCGAGTCGATGCAGCCCCAGGGGCGTGACGGAGGAAAGGCGTATGCCCAGATCCGGCGGTTTATTCCGGCCGGCGGGCTGTCGGCGATCCTGCCCGAACCGGGCACATGGCAGCCGGTGCCCGCATACGCGGATCGTGCGGCGTGGACCGGGGTGCGTGAAGCGGCGAGGGAGTGGGCGTTGGCGCGCGCGGCTGCACTGCGCGGCACCGCGTGGCCGCAACTGCTGGCGCACCACTACGGCCGATTCCGCGTGGACGGGAACCGGCGCGCTTACGAGGGGCTGTACTTCGGTCGCCGGAGTCGGATCGTCACGCACGTGCTGGCCGCCCTGGTCGGCGGTGCGGACGCTGACCTGCAGGAAGTGATCGACGGTCTGTGGCTCGTGTGCGAGGAGTCCTCATGGTGCATTCCCGCACATGAGCGGAACGCGCTCGCCGAAGATGTCGGCCTACCGGATCCGCGTCGCCCGTTCATCGACCTGTTCGCTGCCGACACCGCCGGGATGATCGCCTGGACCCAGGTAGTGCTCGGGGACGACTTGGCAGCAGCGTCTCCGCCGCTGGCCCGACGGCTGCCCGACGAGGTACGGCGGCGCATCCTCGACCCGTTCCGGACCCGCCACTGGCACTGGCAGGGTGGCGACGGACTGCCGGCGCCGAACAACTGGAACCCGTGGATCCACTCGAACATCTTGTCGGCGGCGCTCGTCTTCGAGCGCGACCACGCCGACCCGTACGAGACGGTCAATCGCACCGTCAGCGGCCTCGACCACTTCCTCGACGGCTACCCGGCCGACGGCGGCTGCGACGAAGGGGTCGGCTACTGGTGGAAAGCCGGCGCGTCCCTGTTCGACTGTTTGGAGATCCTGCGAGACGCCACCGGGGGCCGGTTCGACGCATTCGACATCCCCGTCCTGCGCGGCATCGCGCGCTACCCGCTCGTCGCGCACATCGCCGGCACCTGGAAGGTCAACTTCGGTGACGGTTCGGCGCTGGGCACGCAAGGCGAGAACGTCCACGCCTTGTATCGCTTCGGTCAGCGACTCGGCGACGAGGACATCGTTCGGCACGCCCGGTCCGAACGGATCCCGCTCGACGACGCCTCCGCGCCCAACATGTCGCCGATGCGGCTGTTCCCGGCCCTGCTCGACGGTGGCTGGGCCAGCACCGAGGAACCCGCCGAGCCATACCTGTCGGCGGCCGAGTACCTGCCCGATACCGGCGTCCTGACCGCCCGCGAGCACCCCGGAAGCACCGACGGCCTCTATCTGGCCGCCAAGGGCGGGCACAACGGCGAAAGCCACAACCACAACGATGTCGGTACGTTCACGGTGGCCTTCGACGGGCGGCCGCTGCTCATCGACATCGGAGTCGGCGAGTACACGCGCAAGACGTTCAGTCCGCAGAGGTACGAGATCTGGACGATGCGCAGCACCTACCACAACCTGCCGGAGATCAACGGCGTCGAGCAGGCGCCGGGCCGCGAGTATCGAGCCGGCGCGGCGACCGCCGCGATCGATGACAGCCGGGCCGGCTATGGGCTCGACCTGGCCGCCGCCTACCCGCAGGAGGCCGGTGTCGAGCACTGGCGGCGCACGAGCACCCTGCATCGCGGCCACGGCAGCGAATCGCACGGGCGGATCGTCATCACCGATGAGTGGTCACTGCGGCCGTCGGCCAACACGCTTTCCTGGTCGCTGATGACCGCCGACCCGGTCGATATCTCCGTTCCCGGTCGCCTGGCCTGGCCCGAGCGGGGATTCGTCGTCGACTACGACCCCGGCGGAACCGAGGTCGACGTCGAGGAGATCCCGGTCGATGACATACGCCTGACCCCGGTATGGGGCAAACGGGTCTGGCGCATCCGTTTGACCTCCGAGCACGCGCCGTCCCGCGGCACGTTCACGCTCACCATGCACGCCGCCGACTCGGCCGGATAACCCAGCTGGTTTACTTCGCATCGGGCAAAGTTGCACACTGAGAAAGATTGTGGGTAGCTTGGCTGGGTGACCAACCCGAGCGATGCTGCCGCGCCTGTCGGGCTGCGCGAGCGCAAGAAGCACGCAACCCGGCATGCGCTGGCCGAGACCGCGCTCGAGTTCGCCCTCGAACGCGGCTGGCACGGGTTCACCGTCGCCGACGTGACCGAAGCCGTCGGCGTGTCCCGCCGCACGTTCTCGAACTATTTCGCCGGCAAGGCCGACTGCGTCGTCGCCGTCTCCGACGCCTGGCTGGACGAGGTCCTGGACACCGTCCGGGACGCACCCGCCGGTGAACCGCTGGACGAGGTGCTACAGACCGCCTTGGTGCAGGTTTCCGTGGACGCTCCGGACCGATGGGAGCGCTACATCCGGGTCGTGAAGTCCGAGCCCGAACTCGAGACTGTCGCCAACGGCATGGACAGCACGCTCGTCGCCCGGGTCGCCGAGGTCATCGCCGGCCGTCTGAGCTCGTGCAGCAAGGCGAGTGCCGCCGACGTGGACGACGAGACCGATCCACGAGTCGAGCTGCTCGCCATGTTCTGCGTCAACGCTGGCCGCCTGTGCCTGCAGCGCTGGCTGGCGCAACCGCCGCCGCGCACATCGGAAACGTTGGCGGCCGCGCTGCGCAGCGCGTTCTCGCTCATCGACCTGCACGCGTTCGGCCGCTAGATCCGATCCGGCTGCCGCGCTGTGGCCGCGGCCCGCACCGAACTTGGAGAGAACACCATGGCCCGACTACTCGACCGGCTCGGACGGTTCGCCGCCCGTCGTCGCTGGACGGTGTTGCTTGTCTGGCTCGGCGTGCTGCTTGTCGCCGGCGGCATGGCGCTGGGCTTCCGCGGCGACTTCTCGTCCAGCATCTCGATCCCGGGAACCCCCAGCCAGCACGCGATGAACCAACTGGGCAGCAAGCTGCCGACCGCCGGCGGCGCGAGCGGGCGCATCGTGTTCGCCGTGCCCGCCGGGGACCAAGTGCTCGCACCTGCCCACCGTGACCAGATCGCAGCCGTGGTCGGCAAGGCCGCAGACCTGACGGGCGTCCTTGCCGTCGTCGGTCCCGTCGACGGCAAGACGGTCTCCCCGGATCAGCGGGTCGCCTACGCCCAGATCCAGTTCGCCGGTGACGAGAGCGCGGTCCCGCCCGCCACCCAGCACGCGCTGGCCGCCCTGGCCGCCGCGCACGACGGTGACGGCCTGCGCATCGAACTCGGCGGAGCAGCGGTCTCCCAGATGCCGGCCATCGGCTCCACCGAAGGGATCGGGGTGGCCGTGGCGCTCGTCGTACTGCTCCTCACGTTCGGCGCGGTCGTCGCCGCCGGACTGCCGCTGCTCACCGCGCTGGCCGGTGTCGGCGTCGGCATGTCCGGCATCGTGCTCGTCGCCCGGTTCGTGGACATGTCGTCCACCGCGCCGATCCTGGCACTGATGCTGGGCCTGGCCGTTGGCATCGACTACGCCCTGTTCATCGTCTCCAAGCACCGGGCCCAACTGCGCGCCGGCATGCCGCTGCACGATTCGATCGGCCGGGCCGTCGGCACCGCGGGCTCGGCCGTCGTGTTCGCCGGCGCCACCGTCCTGATCGCCCTGGCCGGCCTGGCCGTCGTCGGCATCCCGTTCCTCACCGTCATGGGCCTGGCCGCAGCCGCCACCGTCGCCACCGCCGTCCTCATCGCGATCACCCTGCTGCCCGCCCTGTTGTCGTTCGCCGGAACCCGCGTACTGCGGCGGCGCCAGCGCGGCGCGGCTGCCGCCCCGGGTGCGCACGCGCGGCGCCGTGACAGCCGGTGGCTACGGTCCATCCGGCGCCGGCCGGTCGTCACGCTGGTGGCCGGTGTGGTCGGGCTCGGCGCGCTCGCGCTGCCGGTGACCGGGCTCGAACTCGGGCTTCCCGACGACTCGACCGCGCCGCCGGCCAGCACCAACCGGGCGGCCTACGACCTGCTGGCTCGCGGCTTCGGCCCCGGCTTCAACGGGCCACTACTCGTCACGGTGGCGCCCCCGGCCGGCTCGACCGCTGCTGAGGCGAAAGCCGCCGCCGGCGCGGTCGCCGCTGCGATCTCCGACGTGCCCGACGTGATGGCGGCCGTCCCGATCGCGGTCAGCCCGGCCAGCGTCGGCGACCCGCTGGCGCTGATCCAGGTGGTTCCCCGCTCCGGACCGTCCACCGACGCCACCGAGACCCTCGTGCACGCGTTGCGCGACCGGGCCGACGAGCTGGCCGGCGCCACCGGCGCCGAGTTGGCGGTCACCGGCCAGACCGCGATGGCCATCGACATCGTCGACAAGCTCGCGGCCGCGTTGCCCGTCTACCTTGCCGTCGTGGTGGGGTTGGCGCTGGTGTTGCTCCTGCTCGTGTTCTCCTCGATCGTCGTGCCGGTCAAGGCGGCATTGGGCTTCCTGCTCTCCTTCGGCGCCGCCCTCGGCGCGGTCGTCGCCGTGTTCCAGTGGGGCTGGTTGGGTGCGTTGTTCGGTGTCGAGACGCCCGGCCCGATCATCGCCTTCCTGCCGATCCTGCTGGTCGGCGTGCTGTTCGGGTTGGCGATGGACTACGAGGTGTTCATGGTGTCGGGCATGCGCGAGGCCTATGTGCACGGCGGCGATGCTGCCCGCGCCGTCCCGGCCGGCTTCGCCGCGGCGTCGACGGTGGTGACGGCGGCCGCGATCATCATGGCCTCGGTGTTCGCTGGGTTCGTGCTCACCCCCGACGCGACCATCGCCGCCATCGGGTTCGCGCTCGCCTTCGGTGTCCTCGTCGACGCGTTCGTCGTGCGCATGGTGCTGGTGCCGGCGGCCATGACCCTGCTCGGCCGGGCCGCGTGGTACCTGCCGCGCTGGTTGCGGTCGGTCCTGCCCGACGTGGACATCGGGGGCGCGCGACTCGGCCCGGCGCCCGGCCAGCACGCCGGCTCGCCCGGCCGGGACGGGCGGCGCGGCGGCGCCCTGCCGGTTGGTCACCGGGCGTCTGCTTCCATATCGGGGTGAGCCCGTCCGCGCTGCCTGACGGTGACCCGGCGCCGCCGGACGGACGGCTGCCCGGCACCGTCGTCGCCGGCGCGTCCGCCCGGACGCTGGGGTTCTACCTGCACGTCCCGTTCTGCCGGGTTCGCTGCGGCTACTGCGACTTCAACACCTACACCGCCGACGAGCTGGCCGGTTCTGCCAGCCAGGCCAGCTACGCCGCCGCGGCGCACGCCGAGATCGCACTCGCCGCACAGGTGGTGGCCGATGCCGGGTTGCCGCGGCGCCCGGTGTCGACGGTGTTCGTCGGCGGCGGCACTCCGACGCTGCTGCCGGCCTCACTGCTGGTCGAGTTGCTGGCCGACATACGCGAACGTTTCGGCCTGGCCGACGGGCCCGAGATCACGACCGAGGCCAACCCTGACTCCGTCAGCGCGCAGTCGCTTGCCCAGCTGGCCGCCGGTGGCTTCACCCGGGTGTCGTTCGGCATGCAGTCGTCGGTGCCGTCGGTGCTGGCGGTGCTCGACCGCACGCACGACCCGCGGCGGATGCCGGACGTGCTGGCCTGGGCGCGTGCGGCCGGGTTGGGCACCAGCCTCGACCTGATCTACGGGACGCCGGGGGAGTCGCTGGCCGACTGGGAAGACAGTCTGCGTACCGTCATCGGTCTTCGCCCCGACCACGTCTCGGCCTATGCGCTGACGGTCGAACCCGGCACCCGCCTACACGCGCAGGTGCGGCGCGGCGCGGTGCCCGACATCGACCCCGACGAGCAGGCCGACAAGTATGAGTTCGCCGACCGGTTGCTGTCCGACGCCGGCTACCACTGGTACGAGATCAGCAACTTCGCCCGCACCGCCGCCGATCGTGCGCGACACAACCTGGCGTACTGGACCGGCGGCGACTGGTGGGGCATCGGCCCGGGCGCCCACAGCCACGTCGGCGGCGTTCGCTGGTGGAACGTCAAGCACCCGCGTGCCTACGCGCAGCGGCTGGCCGACGGTGTCAGCCCGGCCGCGGCGCGCGAATGTCCCGACGCGCAGGCCCGACACGTCGAGGACGTGATGCTGGCGATCCGGCTGGCAGACGGGTTCGACCCGCAAGGACTACGGGACGTCAACCCGCTGATATCAGAGGGTCTGGTCGAGCAAGTGGGTCAGCGGCTGCGGCTGACCTTGCGTGGGCGGTTGCTGGCCGACGCGGTGGTCCGGCGGCTGCTCGGCTGGTGAGACGGTCCCGGCTCCGTTCGGTGTTCGCGATCGCGCCGTCGGAGTGGCGCCAGCCGGTAGCGTGCGGGCCATGGAGAAGCTCTTCGACGTGCTGCACGTCGTCACCGCGGTGTTCCTCGTCGGCCCGATGGCGATCTTGCCGATGACCGGCCTGCGGGCCGTGCGCGCCGGTGATGCCGACCAGACCCGCCGGATGGCGAAGTCCACCTGGGTCATCAGCTGGCTGTCACTACTGGTCGTGGTGTTCGGGTTCGGCCTGCTGGGTATGAGCGATCCGAAGTACGACCTGTCGGTCACCACGCCGTGGATCCTCATCTCGCTGATCGTCTACCTGGCCGCGCTCGTGCTGAGTCTGTTCCTGGTCGTACCGCGGCTGCGCAAGGCCGCCGACGGCATGACCGGCGGTCCCGGTGGCGGCGGCGGGGCGGCCGCGGCGCCGTCCTACTCGCAGCTGGCAGCGCTGTCGGGCTCGGTGACGTCGCTGTTGGTGGTCGTCGTCGTTCTCATGGTGGCCAAGCCCTGACGGCGCGGCCGTTCACGCGAGCGGTAGCTGCCAGTCCGGCGGCGGCATCCCCACCCGGCCGGTGCCGCTGCTGCCGGCCGCCTGCAGCCGGGCAACCCGCTGAGCGTCCACCTGCGCCTGCGGGTGGATGGTGCCGGCCTGGGTGACGGCCAGCCCCTCGCCGCCGAGCAACCCGCAGACGAGGTCGAGGCTGTCGGCCCAGGCCCGCATCTGCTCGTGCGTACGGGTCAGTTCGTCGGTGATCGGGTCATCCGGGTCGGCCAGCGCGGTGTCGTTGACCATCAGACCGGTGTAGACCACCGGCGGCACGTCGCGGCGGGGCCGGCCGCGCTCGTCCACCGCACGGACCGCGACCACCAGGTTGTCCGGGCCGTGCGCGGCACCGACGTGGACGACGTCGACGACCAAACCGCCGAGGTCGGTGGTGGCAGCCGTATGCACTCGTCGTACCGGCCAGCCGTGGACGGTTTCGGCCGGCGTAGACGGCTCATCCGGCTCGACGGGCACGCTCGCGTGGACGAACAGCGTGCCGCCGGCGTCCGGGCGTTGGCCAGCGAGCGCGGCAAGGGCGGCGGCGTCGGTGCAGACGACGTGTACCGGCACCTCGGATGTGCGCGCCGATCCGAGCGCCGGTCCCGGGTCGACCAGCAGGACGGCCCGCGTCCCGGTGACCCGCCCGTCCGCGTCACAGCCGTCGGGCAGTCGGGCCGGTGCCGCTGCCGGCTGCTCGGTGGCGCGGTCGGGCTGGTCGGTCGGGTCGTCAGGCTGCTGGGTCACGCGTCCTAGTTCACCAGGCGCAGCGCGAACGGGTACCGGTAGCCCTGGCCCTTGTTCGCCGCGATTCCCGCGATGATCGCGAACACGATGCCCACGATGCCGGCGGCGATCAGCACCAGGATGCCGATGATCACGACCAGCAGGATGTAGCCGATGATCACGCCGATGAACACGGTGAGCTGGAAGTTCAGGGCCGCGGCGGCGTGCGCGCGGATCACCGGCGACTCGTCCTTCTTGATCAGGTAGACGATCAGCGGGCCCACCGGGCCGAGGCCGCCCAGGATGAGCAGGGCGGCGACCGCGGACAGATGGGCGAACATGCACCAGGTGCGCTCGTCTTGGGTTGTAGGGGCCGGCAGACTCGGCGGATTGGCCGCAGACGGGGGTGTCGGGTTGCTCATGGCCGAACCGTAGCGATCGCCCGGCGGCGTGTCTGCCGATCGATCTGGCTCTCATGGCCGGAACCGGGCGCCGCCGCCGGCAGGGTTCGCGCACCTTTCCCCGGCTCAGCCCCCGTTGCAAGATGAGCTAGGCCGGGAAAGACGACGTTGACGTCGGGTTTCTCAGCCGTCCCCGGGCGCGGCGGTGACGAAGTCGATCAGCTGTTCCACCGGAGCCAGCAGCGTCGGCTCGAGGTCCTTGTAGTCGCCCACCAGCCGCAGGATGCGCTGCCACGCCCGGGCGATGTCGGCCTGATCGGCATGCGGCCACCCCAGCTCGGCGCACACGCCGTGCTTCCACGACGTGCCGCGCGGCACGTCCGGCCAGGCCTGCCGCCCGAGCCGCTCCGGCCGCACCGCGGCCCAGATGTCGATGAACGGGTGCCCCACCACCAGCACGTCGGCGGCGAACGGCCCCCGGGCCACCTCGTCGGCCAGCCGGTGCTCCTTCGACCCGACCACCAAATGGTCCACCAGCACCCCGACCCGCCGTCCGCGCGCCGGCCGGTACTCGGCGACCAGGGCCGGCAGGTCGTCGATGCCGCCGAGGTACTCGACCACCACGCCCTCGACCCGCAGGTCGTCGCCCCAGACCTTCTCCACCAGCTCCGCGTCGTGCCGCCCCTCCACCAGGATGCGGCTCGCCCGCGCCACCCGCGCCCGCCGACGCGGCACCGCGATCGACCCCGACGTGGTCCGGGCCGGCCGACCGTCCGGCCGCGGCCGGGGCCGCACCAGCTCCACCGGCTTGCCGTCGATCCAGAAGCCGGGACCGAGCGCGAACCCGCGGCGCACCAGCCGCCGGTCCTCCAGCGTCACCGTGTCGTGCTCGTAGTCGACGATCTCGCCGACGAATCCGGTGCTGACGTCCTCGACCACCAGCCCCAATTCCACCGGCACGGGTACGGTGCGACCGTTCGGCGGGACCTTCCAGCTGCCGGGCGGGCCGGCCAGCGGGTCCGTGTCGTATCTGCCCACCGCGCAGACGCTAGCGTCGGCTACTGCGCAGGCCGCCGCCGACCGCGTAAACTGGCACTCGGCACGCCCGAGTGCTACCGCATCGCTACCGGTCGCCGGTCGTGGCCCGCGCCGGCACGGCCAGTCCGCACGCACGTCAGACAGGAGGGGGTGCGCCACATGGACGATCGCAAGCTCGCGGTGCTGCGCGCCATCGTCTCCGACTACGTCGCCACCCAGGAACCGGTCGGCTCGAAGATGCTGGTCGAGCGGCACCAGCTCGGCGTCTCCAGCGCCACCGTGCGCAACGACATGGCCGCCCTGGAAGACGAGGGCTACATCGCCCAGCCACACACCTCGGCCGGGCGCATCCCCACCGACAAGGGCTACCGCCTGTTCGTCGACCGGCTCGAACAGATCAAGCCGCTGTCACTGCCCGAGCGGCGCGCCATCGCCGAGTTCCTCGGCTCTGCCGTCGACTTGGACGACGTGGTGTCGCGTACCGTGCGGCTGCTCGCCCAGCTGACCCACCAGGTGGCGATGGTGCAGTACCCGAGCCTGTCGCGCGCCACCGTCCGGCATATCGAGATCCTCGCCCTGACCCCGCGCCGCCTGCTCGCGGTGGTCATCGTCAGCAACGGGCGGGTCGAGCAGCGCGTGATCGAGGTGGGCGCGGACGTCAGCGACGACCTGCTCGGCGACATCCGGGCCCGGGTGAACCAGCTGGCGCTGGGGCAGCGGGTAGACGACGCGGCCCGCGCCGTCGGTGCGCTGGCCGGCTCGTTCGGCGTCGACGACCGGCAGACCGTGCAGGACGTGGTGACGTGCGTGCTGGAGGCCCTGGCCGAGCGGGCAGAAGACCGGGTGGCGGTCGCCGGCGCGGCCAACGTCACCCGGTTCGGGCACGACTTCGACTCCCAGATCCGGCCGATGTTGCAGGCATTGGAAGAGCAGGTGGTGTTGTTGCACCTGCTCGGTGAGGCCGAAACCACCTCGGCACTGACGGTGCGCATCGGCGCCGAGAACGCGCGCGCCGAACTGTCCAGCGCCTCGGTGGTGGCCACCCCGTATGGCGACGGCACCGACACCGTGGCCACACTGGGTGTGCTCGGGCCGACCCGAATGGACTACCCGAACACGATCGCAGCGGTGGGCGCCGTCGCCCGCTACGTGACCCGCATACTGTCTGGAGATTGAGTGTCCGCAACAGGCATGAGCCAGGACTACTACGAGACGCTGGGTGTCGGCCGGGACGCCAGCCCGGAGGACATCAAGAAGGCCTATCGGCGGCTGGCCCGGCAGCTGCATCCCGACGTGAACCCCGACCCGTCGGTGCAGGAGCAGTTCAAGCAGGTCACCAACGCCTACGAGGTGCTGTCCGACCCGCGCAAGCGGGAGATGTACGACATGGGCGCCGACCCGCTCTCGCGCAACGGCGGCATGGGCGGTATGGGTGGTCAGGCCTTCACGTTCACCGACATCATGGACGCCTTCTTCGGCGGCCAGGGCGGCACCGGCCGCGGGCCCACACCCCGCACCCGGCGGGGCCAGGACGCGCTGATCGGCGTACGGGTCGACCTCGCCGACGCCGTGTTCGGCGCCGAACGCGAGATCACCGTCGACACCGCCGTGACCTGCCAGACCTGCGGAGGCAAGGGTGCCGCGCCGGGCACCGACGTGACGACCTGCTCGATGTGCCACGGCCGCGGCGAGGTGCAGACGGTGCAGCGGTCCTTCCTGGGCCAGGTGATGACGACCCGCCCGTGCGCGCAGTGCCACGGCCACGGCACCGTCATCCCGCACCCGTGCACCGAGTGTGCCGGCGAAGGCCGGGTACGGGCGCGGCGCACGCTGACGCTGCGCATTCCGGCCGGCGTCAACGACGGCGCTCGGCTGCAGCTGGCCGGCCAGGGCGAGGTCGGCCCGGGCGGCGGTGCCGCCGCGGATCTGTACGTGCAGATCGACGTCGCGCCGCACCCCGTGTTCGCCCGGGACGGGCAGAACCTGCTCGCGCGGGCAACGGTGCCGATGACCCAGGCGGCGCTGGGCGCGACGCTCCCGCTGACCGCGCTGGACGGCAGCGAGCTGACGGTGGAGGTGCCCGCTGGCATCCAGTCCGGCGAGCACGTGGTGCTATCGGGGCAGGGGGTGCCGCGGCTGCGGTCGGACGCCCGTCCGGGCGACCCCTACATCGGCCGGGGCGACCTGATCGTCGAGGTCGACGTGGCCACCCCGGACCGGTTGGACGCCGAGCAGACCGAGCTGTTGGAGCGGCTGGCGGAGCTGCGCGGTGAGCAGGGCAGCGGCAAGGTCGGCACCGCCAAGGACCGGCATGGTCACGGCGGCATGTTCGGCTGGCTGAAGGATGCGTTCAATGGTTGATGCGCCCGGTGCGAAGGGCGTGCGTTCCCGACATGGAGGTGCGCCCGGCCTCGGCCGGCTAGCATGAAGCCACCGATGACGACTTCATCCGCCCAGGCCAACGGACGCGTGGCCGCTCCGGCCACCGCCGGCGAGCCGGCCGGCACCGACGCGACGCCGATCGTTCGTGCCTTCACCATTCCGACCAGCGTGCCGCCGGTCACCGTCCTCGGGCCGGCGGACGAGTTCCTCCGGCTGATCGAGGACGAGGTCGACGCGGCAGTCCACGTCCGCGGCAACGAGGTGAGCATCACCGGCACCAACCTGGCCGAGGTGACCCTCGCGGTGCGCGCGTTCGAAGAGCTGGTGCTGATGGCCCGGTCGGGCCAGGGGTTGACCGCGGACGCGGTCGAGCGGTCGTTGGCGATGCTGCGGCAACGCACCGACGAGCACCCGGCGCAGGTGCTGTCGGCGAACGTGCTGTCCAGCCGCGGCCGCACCATCCGACCCAAGACGCTCGGGCAGAAGCGTTACGTGGATGCGATCGACCGCCACACCGTGGTGTTCGGGATCGGCCCGGCCGGCACCGGCAAGACCTATCTGGCGATGGCCAAGGCGGTGCGGGCACTGCAGTCCAAGGATGTCAATCGCATCATCCTGACCCGTCCGGCGGTCGAGGCCGGGGAGAGCCTGGGCTTCCTGCCGGGCACGCTGAGCGAGAAGATCGACCCGTATCTGCGGCCGCTTTACGACGCGCTACACGACATGATCGACCCGGAGTCGATTCCCCGGCTCCTCGCCGCCGGCACCATCGAGGTCGCTCCGCTGGCTTACATGCGGGGACGCTCGCTCAACGACGCGTTCGTCATTCTCGACGAGGCGCAGAACACCTCGCCCGAGCAGATGAAGATGTTCCTCACCCGGCTCGGCTTCGGCTCCAAGATCGTCGTCACCGGCGACGTCACCCAGATCGACCTGCCGTCGGGCACCAAGTCCGGGCTGCGGCTGGTGCGCGACATCCTCGTCGACATCGACGACATCCACTTCTGCGAGCTGACCCATCACGACGTGGTGCGGCACAAGCTCGTGGGCCGCATCGTGCAGGCCTACGACACGTACGAGGCCGCCGCCCAGGCCGAGCCGCCCCGCCGGCGCGCCGGCCGCCGCTCGTGAGGCCGCCGCGATGAGGACGGCGCGATGAGGACGGACTTCGGCCCGATGAGGGCAGGCATTGGCGCATGAGCATCGACGTCGCCAACGAATCGCCTGACGACGTCGACGTCGAGCGGCTCCGCGACCTGTGCGTGTTCGTGCTCGACGCGATGCGGATCAACCCGCGGGCCGAGCTCTCGGTGGTGGCTGTGGACGAGGACACCATGACCGCGCACCACGTCCGGTTCATGGACGAGCCCGGCCCGACCGACGTGCTGTCGTTCCCGATGGACGAGCTTCGGCCGGCCAAGGACGGCGAGGACCCGCCGGCCGGCCTGCTCGGCGACATCGTGCTGTGCCCGTCGGTGGCTCGCCGCCAAGGCGACGCGGCCGGACACGGATACGTCGCCGAACTCGACCTGCTGACCGTGCACGGTCTGCTGCACCTGCTCGGCTACGACCACGCCGAATCGGCCGACAAGGCGGAGATGTTCAGCCTGCAAAAGCACCTGCTCACCGACTGGCGCCGGTCTCGGGACGAGCCGGTCGGCAACACGATGGCCGGCGCGCCGCCGGAGCGAGCATGAACCGCAGGTCGCGGGAGCGGTCGTGAACAGCAGCGACATCGCCGCGCTGGTCGTCGCGGTGGTGCTGGAGCTGATCGCCGGACTGCTGGTGTCCACCGAGGCGGCGCTCTCGTCGTTCTCCAAGGCTCGGGCCGAGGAGCTGGCTGAGGAGAACAAGGCCGGCGCGACGAAGCTGCGCCGGCTGCTGGACGACCCCGCGCGTTATCTGAACACCGCGCTGTTCC
>Ga0164242_10003588_pt1 | contig 17655 bp, 16 predicted proteins | sample OricomgcompostMG_FD_108783 | JGI IMG/M metagenome (GOLD analysis project Ga0164242, IMG submission 108783) | Miracle-Growth compost microbial communities from Emeryville, California, USA - Original compost - Miracle growth compost (MG) ...
CGCGCATTCGTGTAGATTTTGTTAGTGTTAGGTATTAAATAGGGATTTTTTTCCACGATAATAGGTTACTCATGCGACGTAGCCAAAACAAGCGAAATGATTGATGATGTCCACACACCACGTTCCGATTCTGCTCGATCCGATCGCCAACTTTTTGGTTGATGGTTTAAAAAATTTGGGTGATTCCGCGCCGAAAGGTGTCATTTTGGATTGCACTCTCGGCGGCGGCGGACACTCCGCCCGCATTTTAGAAAAAATGCGTGATGATCCTTCTCTATTGAAGCACTGCGTGGTCGGCGTGGACCGTGATCCCGAGGCCATCGCTCGCGCGCAAGTTCGGTTCGAAGAGCCGCTTCGCTCGGGACAAATCGAACTCGTGCACGCGCCTTTCAGCCAAGCTGCGGCTGCATTGAAAGATCGGCCGCTCTACGGGCTTCTCGCCGACTTAGGAATTTCAAGCGACCAGATCGATTCCGAAACTCGTGGCTTCAGCTTTCGATACCCGGCTCCGCTCGACATGCGAATGAACCCCGAAAGCGGAGTCTCGCTTCAAGAATACCTCGAAGACGTGAGCGAGACCGAACTCGCCGACACGCTTTGGAACTACGGCGACGAACGGTTTTCGCGTAAAATCGCGCGAAAATTAACCGATTTACGCTCGCAAGGAAAGCTGCCTCGCACTTCATCGGAACTCGCCGATGCCATTGCCTCGGTCTTCCCTCCGCGCCTTCGCCATCAAGGGTTTCATCCGGCGACTCGTAGTTTTCAAGCACTTCGGATCGCGGTGAACCGCGAACTGGAAGAGTTGGACACCTTGATTCGCGAGCTTTTCCCGCGAGTCGCGCCCGGCGGACGAATTGCGATCCTTTCGTTTCATTCGCTCGAAGACCGTCGGGTGAAAGAAGTGTTTCGCGATCGTGAGCGCTTCGAGTTGCCTTTCAAAAAACCGCTGCAAGCAGATGAAGCCGAACTTGCGGCGAACCCTCGCTCGCGAAGTGCAAAGTTGAGGCTCGCGATTCAAAAGCCGTCGTCAAATTTTTGACTGACGAAATGAGTTTCATTTTTACGCAGAAGCGCGTTACACTCGAAAATGAATGAAGAAGTTTTTTCCGCTGTGGACCATCCCGGTGTTGATTGCGTTCGCGTTTGCGACAGTCTGGCTCAGACTGACGGTCGTTCAAACCACGTACGAACTCAACCAGGCGAATAAGACCCTTCATAATTTGAAACTCGAAAACGAAAAACTGGAGCTGAAAGTGGCGCAAATGCGTTCGCCAAGAAGGCTGGAAGCACTTGCTAGGCAGAAATTTAAGCTGAATCCACCGACTCCGGACCGAATGATCCAAATCAAGGATTAATCGGTCTTTTACCGAAGGAAAGAACGGGAACAAGAGGTCACCGTGAATTCAAAATCTTCGACTGCGTTTTATCATCCGTCTTCTATCCGCATCCGTCTTTCACTCGTCATCGGGGTGTTTGCCCTGGTTTCGGTCGGCATGCTGGCCCGCTCGACTTACCTTCAGATCTGGCGCGGCGGAAAACTCGAAAATCTGGCTCAACGTCAGTTCCAATCGAAGGTCTTGATGAAACCGCGACGGGGCCTGATCGTCGATCGGACGAACGAACCGCTGGCAATCAACCTCGAAACGTCGAGTTTGGCCGGAAATCCTTCTAAAATTCTGAAATCCCGTTCGACTCTCCAACTTCTCGCCCGCGCATTGAACGTCTCGCCTCGGACCTTGAAAAAAAGACTGGATTCGAAAAAAGCCTTCACCTGGTTCGAGCGCCACGTGAGCGACGAACGCATGGCGCGCTTTCGTAAAGCCGGAATCGTCCAGCCGAACGGTGATATGCCTGAAGGGCTTTGGATCGTGAAAGAAATGAAGCGCGTGTATCCGCACGGCGAACTGGCCCGACCGATCATCGGCTCGGTCAATATCGACACGAACGGACTCGAAGGCGTTGAGCTATGGAAAGACTCGATTCTTCGCGGAAAAACTGCTTCTTTCAAAGCCTACAAGGACGCGCTCGGACGCCCCGCCCTTTACAACTCAAACGCACAGACGCAAATGCAGGACGGTCGGGATGTCACCCTCAGCATCGATGCCTCGCTTCAATACTCGGTCGAAGAGTCGCTTCAGGAATCCATGGCCAAAACCCGCGCAGATTCGGGAATGGTCCTTGTCATGGATTCGAACACGGGCGAAATCCTGGCTTTGGCACAAGCGCGACCTTGGCAGCGAAGCTCGGTTAAAAAAGTCATGGCGATCACCGACGGGTACGAACCCGGTTCGACGTTGAAACCGCTTTTGCTCGCCACCGCAATCGATCAGGGTGTGGCCAAGCTGAATGACGTTTTCTTCGGCTATTACGGAAAATTCCACATCCAGGGCCGCACCATCAATGAAGCCGAGTCGCATGAAAAATTCGGCTACATCAGCTTAAAGCACATGATCGAAGTTTCAAGTAACGTCGTGGCCGCGCAATTGGCGTTGAAACTGGGCGCGGATCGAACCGTCCACGGACTGAAGAGCCTGGGCTTCGGCGCTCGCACCGGCGTCGGTTTTCCGGGTGAAATTTCAGGATGGATGCCGGCTCAAACCAAAAAAATTCGCCCGCTCACTTTGGCGACGATGGGGTTCGGACAAAGCATCATGGTGACCCCGATTCAGATGCTTCGTGCTTACGCCGCACTTTCAAACGGCGGATACCTGGTGCAGCCCACGCTTCTTAAAAGACAAGACGACGAGAAGATCGAACGCATTCCGGTTTTTAAACGCGACACCGTCCGCGCGGTCACGCAAGCGCTCTTGAGCGTAACCGAAGGTGACAAAGGCACCGGACAAACGGCCCGAGTCGAAGGCTATCGCGTCGCCGGAAAAACCGGAACCGCTCAAACCGTCGATCCGTCCACGCATCGGTATTCGCGTTCGCGCTATATCGCCTCGTTTGCGGGCTTTCCGGTGGGCGTTCGCCAGCCGGTCACGATTCTCGTCATTCTCGATCATCCGCGCGGAAGCTATTATGCCGCCGCGACCGCAGCACCGCTTTTCGCGAAAGTGCTCAAGCAGGTCGTCAGTCGCTTTTCCATTCCGACGACTGAAAAAATGGACATTCCGCTGGTCGAACAGTCCCGCACTCCGGCCAATCACGAGGATCTCGACTCAGAGGTGCTGAAAATTGCCCGATCGAGCGCCGAAATCACCGAGCATTCGGTTGAAAGCGTCAAAGAGGTCAATATCGATCATCCCGTCATGCCTTCCCTGATCGGGTTGACGCCGCAAGAGGCGATCCGCGCCTTAAAACCGTTCGCACCGAAGGTGCGGATTCACGGCTTCGGTTTGATCAAAAAGCAGATGCCGGACAGCGGGACTATTCTTTCGACCAACGTTCGTGTTAGCCTTTATCTCGACGAATGATCCATGTAACCGCGAATTCCAAAGAGGTCCGGCCCGGGTCGATTTTCTTCGCCCTGCAGGGCGCGAAATTCGACGGGCATAGTTTTATAGACGACGCGATCCGCGCCGGCGCTTCGAAAATTTACTGCGAACGCGATTTGGGCCGATCGGATGTGATTCCGCTCGGCGATCGAGCGCGAAAAAAGCTGGGCGAGCTCGCCTCTGAGATGTACGGCAACCCCACTCAAAAGCTCGTGATGATCGGAGTCACCGGAACCAGCGGCAAGACCACGACGAGCTACCTGATCGAGCACTTACTGAACGAATGCGGGTCTGGCGGCAATTTTCGATGCGCGAGGATCGGAACGAACGGCGCGCACTTCGACGGAAAGCTCGCCGATACGATCAACACCACGCCCGACGCTCTTTCGCTTCAAAAATGGTTCAAGGACGTCCTGGATCAAGGAGCGACTCACGTCGTGATGGAAGTGTCATCGCATGCGCTTCAGCAAGATCGCGTCTGGGGGATCGCCTGGGATGCCGCCGTTTTTTTAAACTTAAGCCCCGAGCACTTGGACTACCATCCGACCCTCGATCAATACTTCGAAGCCAAATCGCGGCTTTTTACGGAGCATTTTGAATTTTCAAAAAAGCAAGGAAAGCACCCGAAGCTCTTCGCCAACATCGACGACGAATACGGACGGCGCCTGGTTCAAGAGCAGCCCCAAGTCAAAGGATATTCACCCCAAGCCGGTGTTTCGTATCCGATTCAATGCCCCCTCTTCGGCGCTTTTCAGATGGAAAATATTCTGGCCGCACTTCAAATCGTGACCGCGCTCGTCGCCCCATTCGGTATCGCCTCCGACCGGGTGGCGAAGGCGCTTGCGACTTTTCCTGGTGTTCCGGGACGGATGGAAGCGATTCCGAACACACGAGGCATTCAGGTATTCGTCGATTACGCACATAAGCCTGAAGCACTCGAAAAAGTCCTTTCGGCGATTCAGGGTAACCACATCATCACGGTATTCGGTTGCGGCGGCGATCGTGATAAGACCAAACGCCCGGTCATGGGTTCGATCGCAGCCAGGCTATCAGATGAATTGATTCTGACGAGCGATAACCCTCGCACCGAAGATCCGCTTGTGATCTTAAGCGAGATCGAAGCCGGTGTGATACACGCGATCGAAAATCATCGGGCAAAAACGAATGCTTACCGCGTGATTCCGGATCGCGCACAGGCCATTCAAGAAGCGATTCGGATCGCGAAGCCCGGAGAAATCGTCCTCATCGCCGGTAAAGGCCATGAAACTTACCAGATTTTCGGAACCGAGAAACGCCATTTTGACGACCGAGAAGAGGCTCGAAAAGCGCTCGTTTAAGCGAAGCCCGCCCCATCTGTGCTACTTAAAAATCATCACCTTTTGACAGAACTTTTCAAGCTCTGCAATGACGGTCTTCGTATGTTCGGGCCCGCGAGTCTCTAGCATTAACTCGACGTCGGTCTCGTCTAACTTCAAACTCATCTCAGTCCGGTCGTGGGTGGCTTGTAAAATATTCGCCTTCAGCGACGCGATCAGTGCCGTTAATCGTGACAACGAACCCGGACGATCCGAGATCAAAACCTTGAGATGCACGCGTCTTCCCGAGCGCATCAAACCTCGGTCGATGATCCTCGAAACGAGATTGACGTCGATGTTGCCACCGCTCACCAAAAAGACCACCTTTTTACCGGCGAGCTGTTTTTGATAGCGATCGAGTGCGCCCAATACGATCGCACCGCTTCCTTCGACGACCACCTTGGCCGCCTCCATGAAGCGAAGTACGTTCATCGCGATTTCTTCTTCGTCCGAATCGAATGCTTCGTCCACGATCGAATCGAGGATCGCGTACAGGTCGGGATTCGCCTTCGAAACACCGATCCCGTCGGCGAACGTTCCCTTGAATTCGGATTGCGATAGCTGATGCTGCTTAAGCGACTTGACCATCGAAGCCGCGTTCGTGGCTTGACAGCCGATCAGTTTGATCGCAGGCTTCAGTGCCTTCAACGCCGTCCCCATCCCCGAGAGCAGCCCGCCCCCGCCGATCGACGCCACGACGTAATCGACGTCGGGACACTGAGAAAGAATTTCAAGCGCCACCGTGCCTTGTCCTGAGATCACGTCGGGATCATGAAAGGCATGGACGTAGATCCGCCCCGTCTCTTGCACGATTCGTTGAGCGGCCTGAAAACTTTCGTCGTAATTATTGCCTTCAAGGTGGATCTTCGCGCCCAGCATTTGCGTGTTGTGAATTTTCATGAGCGGAGCCGTCTCAGGCATCACGATCAACGAATCAATGCCGAAGTGCCGTGCTCCCCAGGCCACGCCTTGGGCATGATTGCCGGCGCTTGCGGCGATCACTCCTTTTTTTCGCTCGGCATCGGACAGCTTCGAAATTTTATAAGTCGCCCCGCGAATTTTGAAAGAACCGATCGGTTGAAGGGTCTCCAGCTTAAAATACACCTCGCAGCCGTATTGATTCGACAGCCACTCGTTTTTCACCATTGGCGTCGGAGTCAAGATCGGGCTTAATACCGTTTGCGCTTCTTGAACATGTTTGAGTGTGATTTTTTCCATTCGGTTCCTCTATTTCTTCACAGGCAAGGCTTCAAGCCCCGAATCTTTCCAGATATAAACCTCGGACGTACGATTGGAAGCGCCCTCTGCGCCTTCTTCCGACGGAGCGACGGGTTTAATCCAGGCAAAACATTTCTTTCCGTAACTTTCGCGGCATTCAGGGTCTTTGAACGCAGGCGACCAGGTTCCAGTATTCAGTACCTCGGTCTGATCGACGAAGGTGTGCATCTCGCGATGCGTGTGCCCGAATACGACCCGCTTCGTATGAGTGATTTGCGCGATCAACGGCGATTGCTTGAGCGCCACTTCTTGTGACGGGATCACCTCGCTTTTGATGTTTCGGGCGTAAAAAATCAGAATCGGGATCAGCAGCACGAAAAACAGCAAAAACCAAATCCATGAAATCGGAATGATCAGATCAATCAGCGCATACAGCTCGAAGCTCATGAACCCGATGAAGGCGAGCAAGAAAAACCGATCGAGCCACAGCTCACGCGCAATCTTGATCGGATTGTAAATCGCGGGGTGCACATGCAAGGCCATCAGCGTTCGGACCGTCGTCGAAGTCGAGTTCGATTTTTGGGCAATCCCCTCGACCCGTTGCTCGATGTAAAGCGGATCGCGCATGGGCGGCAGCAGCCCGTCGGTCAGCGACACCCAAAACGAAACGGCAGCACTCCAAAGCCAGGTAAAAAGCAAAAACGGCTGCACGCGAAGCGCGTACTTGTAAAAGAACTTAATGTACTCCGGCAACGTCATCAGAAACGAACTCTCGACGTGCGGATTAAAAAGCCCCATCCCGTTCGTCATGTAGCGGCCGGTGATGTTCCCGAACGGGATTCGGACCTGAATCCGCTTCCCCTTTTTAATGAACGGATGGATCGGGCTCGTGACCACGCAGTAATCGTCATATTGATTTCCGTGCTCGATCGCAGTATCGCCACCTGAAAGATAAAACCATTCGCAAACTCGGATTTGCTTTTCTTGTTCTTCGCTTGCGGCAATCGTCTTCAGCAACTCTTTCTGCACGAGCGGCCAATGCAGTTCGATGTCGTGATTTCCGATAATAAAGACGATCGAATGCCCGTTTTGCACCCACTCGCGAAGCGCCATCACCCAGATCGGGTGATCGCCCAGGATCACTTCCATCTTAAAGCGGGATTTATCTTCTTCGGGGTTCAAACCTCGCTTGCGCTCCAGCCACGAGATATGAAATCGCGTGTGCAACGGAAGCCGCATGACCGAATCGAAATCGAAAATGTCGCCGTTCAACACCAACTCGATTTTTTCATCCGACTGAATTTGGCTTTGAAGAAAATGAAGGAGCCTTCGAAAACTTTGATCGATGAAAAACTTCGGCCGTTTGTAGCGCTTCCACAACGAACGCCCCGGGCGTCCCAGTTCGGCGTCGCTCAGATGCAAATCACTTAAAATCACCGTGTGGAGTTTCGGCTCGCTCATTAAGGTCCTCATCCTTCTTATCGGAAGCAAATGAAATCACTAAACTTTTACCTCCACTTCGCCGCTTCCCGTCGTCATGAATTTGACTGCTTTCAAACCAAGGCCGTCAAAGGTATGGTGAGGTCATGAGCAAAAATAACGAAAAGATTCTCGACTGTTTAAGCAAAATTTTTCAATCCGAAATGGCCGGCATCATGCGCTACCTGCATTACTCGTTCATGATCATGGGACATAACCGCATTCCTATCCAAAAGTGGTTCCGTGACCAGGCGCAAGAAGCGACCGACCACGCCATCCTGGCGGGCGAAAAAATCACGTCGATGGGCGGACACCCTCCGATGATTTCAGCCAAGGTCGAAGAATCCAACCAACACACGATCGATCAAATTCTCAAAGAAAGCCTTTCGTTCGAAGAAGAAGCGCTGGGATTCTATAAAGACCTCGCGAAACTGGCCGTCGAAGCCGACGACATCGCGCTTGAGGAATTTGCACGGACGATGGTCAAAGACGAGACCGACCACATCCATGAAGTGCAAAAAATGCTCCGCAAGGACTAATCGTGCTCGACCCTCGCGCGAAGACGATTCTGGATTATTGGTTCGGATCGCTCGACCATACCCTCGAATACTTCAAAGAGCGGAACCGTCTTTGGTTCGGCAACGGTGGTCCGGAGAGTTTAAAAACCGACGAATACATCCGCTCGCATTTTGAGGCGACCCTGATCGAAGCCGTCGACGGAAAGCTGAGACACTGGGAGCAAACTCCGAAGGGGTGCTTAGCCTTGATCGTCTTGCTCGATCAATTCTCGTTGAACCTCTACCGCGAGCAGCCTCGTTCATACGAGCAATCGGCGATGGCGATCCGAATCGCCGATCAGACGATCGAGCGAGGCTTTCATCAGACCTTGACCTTTGCCGAGCGGGTTTTTCTTTATCTACCGTTCGAGCACGGCGAATCGATCGAAAACCAGTTCAAATCGGTTGCCCTGTTCGAACAAATGGCCAATCAAGCCCCTGAGTACCTGAAGGTCGTCATGAAGAACTACCTCGACTTCGCCGCCCGCCATGCCGTGGTGGTGAAGAAGTACGGACGCTTCCCCGATCGAAACGCCGTCTTCGGGCGCCCGAATACCCCCGAAGAAGAGGCTTTCCTCGCGTCGGATGCGGCTCCGTTTTAATTAAAAATTTTCGCCAACGAATCACCGAGCTTGGTGATGGAACCCGCCCCAAGGGTCAAAAACAGATCGCCGTTTTTGCGATGCTCGCGTGCCCAGGTCTCGGCGTTGCTCAAGCTTTCGATCTCGATGACTTCGATGCGATTGCCTTCTTTCGCAAATCGCTCGCGAAGCTCTTGGCACAAAGCCTGAGTCGATACCCCCGCAATGGGATCTTCACTCGCGGCATAGATCGGCAACATCAGCAGCACGTCGGTATCCTGAAAGCAGGCCAGAAAATCATTCCAGCATAATTGCGTGCGAGTATAACGGTGCGGCTGAAAGATCGTGACCAGGCGCTGATGGCCGGTCTGGCGCGCGGTCGAGAGCACGGCCTTGATCTCGGTCGGATGATGGCCGTAATCGTCGATCACACGAATATTGTTTTCGGCCGAATGGTAACGCTCGTCGAAACGGCGGCGAACGTGTTTAAAAGTGATCAATGCTTCTTTCGCAGCCATAAAGGGCGCACCCAGGCTGAGCGAAATGCCGATCGCGGCCAGCGAGTTCAAGACATTGTGCTTGCCCAAAACCGAAAGCTCGATTTCGCCGAAAAGTTCGTGCGGTTGTTCTTTGGTCGGGCGCTTCCAGACTTCGTATTTTTGGATCCCGTTTGCAGCCACCACCAGATTCTTCGCCATCAGATCGTTTTGAGCATCAAAGCCGTAAGTAAAATAAGGCTTCGTCAGAAGCGGAAGAATTTCTTTTACCCCGCCATCATCGCCGCACAGCCAGGTACAACCGTAAAACGGAATCTGTTTGGTGAATTGAACGAACGCCTCATTCAGATTTTCACGGGTTTGATAAAACTCCATGTGATCCGAATCGATGTTCGTCACGACCGCGTAAGTCGCTGGCAACAAGTGGTAAGAACCGTCGCTTTCGTCGGCTTCGACCACAACGGTCGTTCCACCGCCCACTTTGGCGTTGCTTCCGATCGCCTCGACCTTGCCGCCGACGACCACGGTCGGATCCAAGCCCGCTCGAATTAAGATCTGCGCCGTCATCGAAGTCGTCGTCGTTTTGCCATGAGTTCCGGCAATTGCGACCCCCTGCTTTCCGCGCATGATCTCGGCCAGCATCTCGGCCCTGGGAATGACCGGAATTCCACGCTTGCGCGCTTCCGTCACCTCGGGATTATCCGAGCGAACGGCCGAACTGATCACGACGACGTCGACATCCTTCACGTTCTCGGACGCGTGCCCCGAGACGATGATCGCACCCAGGCGAACTAAACGCTCAGTTACTTCGTTCGAATGAAGATCCGAGCCGCTGACTTGATGGCCTTGCGAAAGAAAGATCTCGGCGATTCCGCTCATGCCGATCCCGCCGATGCCTACGAAATGAAGTTTGAACTTCTTGCCTGAGATCATTTTGATCCTCTTAAATCGGACACGATCTGAGCCGCAGCATCGCTTCGGTAGAAATGACTGACTTGTTTTTCAATCGCATGAATCGCCTCGGGCGAATGCTTGAGCGCCAGAATGCGTTCGGCGAACTGGCCCCCCGTCATTGATCCCTGAGGAACGACGAGTGCGGCTTGGTCTTGCTCGAAAATCCGGGCGTTTTTTTCTTGGTGATTGTCGGCCGCCGTCGGGAGTGGAATAAAAATCGCGGCCCGTGCAACCGACGCCAGTTCTGACATCGAAGAGGCCCCGGCCCGGCAAACTACCAGGCTTGCGCGCGCGTAACACGCGCCCATGTCGTCGATGAATTTTTCGATCCGCGCGGTCGTGATCCCTTCGCGTGCGTACCCTGCGGCCACGCGCTCGTAATCCGAGACGCCGGTTTGATGAATGAACTCGATGGCTTCACCCTTTAAAAACGGAAGCGCGTCGAGGACGAGCGAGTTGATGCCCATGGCGCCCTGGCTACCGCCGAAAATAAATAATGTGAACGGATCGGTCGTAGCCGGAGAAAGCTTCGTGAGCGACGAGCGGATCGGATTCCCGGTGACGAGCACCTTCTTCGAATCAAACAATACCGTCGCCGCCTGAAACGCGCAGAACACGCGATGAACCCATTTTCCGAGCATGCGGTTTGTAAACCCCGCCACCGAGTTCTGCTCGATGATCGCCGTCCTTGCACCCCAAAAAATACCGACGAATCGAGCCAACAAAACCACCGGGCCCGACGAATACCCGCCGACACCGATCACGGCATCCGGGCGATAGGCCAACAAAATACCGAGCGTCTTCAAAAAACTCAGCGGCAGCTGAAACAGGGTGAGCAATCGACGTTTCAGCCCGACACGATTGAGGGCACCGATTCTCAACACCTGAAGTGGATAACCGTATTTCGGGACAAGCCTCGCTTCGAGTCCTTTTTCGGCGCCGACAAACAAAACACGCGCGTCCTCGCCCACTTGCTTTTTCCATTCGTCCGCAATGGCGATTCCGGCCAGGATGTGCCCACCCGTGCCGCCGCCTGCGACCAATAATTTGCGTGCCTTAGCTGAGCTCACGGAACGCTCCTTCATTTGCTTTTGAAATGCTGTAAAGGATTCCGATCGCAAACAGATTCAAGGTCAATGCCGATCCGCCGTAGCTGATAAACGGCAGGGTGAGCCCTTTGGTCGGAAGCAAGCCCATCACGACCCCCATATTCACGAATGCTTGTAAGCCAAGGATGAGCGAGATCCCCGAGCCCAGGTAGAACCCGAAGCGATCCTGCCGTTGGTGCAAGGCCACCCACGAAATTTTCAAACCGCGATAGATAAAGAAAATATAGGCCAAGATCACAGCTGCAACCCCGATGAAGCCCAGCTCTTCGCCGATCACGGCGAAGATAAAATCGTTGTGCGCTTCGGGAAGGAAAAACAACTTCTCTTTTCCGTTGCCGAGCCCTTGCCCGAACAGGCTTCCGTTATGCAGACCCAGCATCGATTGAATGACTTGAAAACCCTTGCCCGAAGGGTCACGCCACGGATCAAGAAAGGTCATCACCCGGGCCATCCGATAAGATGAAGTGACCACGAGTAAGGTCGCGGCGCTCAGTCCGCCGAATAACCCACCGAAAAGATAAAGCGGCCGGACGCCGGCCAGAAACATCAAGATGAAGGTCGTTCCGGCCAATAGCACCGTCGAACCAAAATCGGGTTGCGCCAATAACAGCGCCATGACCGGGATAAGCAGCGCGACCGGCGCGATCACTCCCTTTCGAAAATCCGAAAGATCGCGCTGGTGACGCACGAGCTGGCGCGCGACAAACATCACACCCACCATCTTTGCCAGTTCGGCGGGCTGAAACCGAAAAAGACCTAAGTTAATCCAGCGCTGGGCCCCACCCACTCGCGAGCCCACACCGGGGATCAGCACCAGGACCAAAAAGGTGATGACCGTAAACAGTGCAATCGGCGCCCAGCGGTACCACTTCTGATGCGGCACCCGCGATGCGGCCCAAAGCGCACCCATCCCCAATAAGGCATAAAAAAACTGTTTGCGAATGTAAGCGAAGCCGTCACCGGTTCGCTCTTCGGCGAAAATATAGGACGAGCTGTAAACCATGAGCAGCCCGAAAAGAACCATGGCCACGACCAAGACGAGCAAAAAAACATCGCCCCGTGCTTTCTGAAACGGATGGTCGCCCGAAAAAAGCTTGAAGCGCTTCAAAAACTTAGAGTTGGTTGACCAATTTTTTGAAATAATCGCCTCGCTCTTCGAAATCGCGGAACATATCCTGACTCGAACATCCCGGCGAAAGCAGTACGATATCGCCGTTACGGGATTTCTGGAATGCCATCAATACCGCCTCTTCGAAGGTTCCGACCAGATAGGTCTCGGCGTAATCCCCGAGGGCGCGGTTGATTTTTTCTTTCGCTTCACCGACCAGAATCAAGAGCTTGACCTTCTGCTCGACGATCGGCCCGAGCGGCGCGAACTCCATGTTCTTGTCTTTTCCGCCCGCGATCAAAATGATGGGCGAGCGCTTGAACGCTACCAACGAGGCCTGAACGCTTTGAATGTTGGTCGCCTTCGAATCGTTGAAGAAATAAACGCCGTCTTTTTTGCGGACGAATTCAAGACGATGTGGAAGCCCTTGAAAGGTGTTGATGCAATTTTGAATGCCTTGTTGGCTGACGCCCATCACGCGCGCGGCACAGATCGCAGCCATGAGGTTCTGCTTGTTGTGTTCGCCGAAGAGCTTGAACTGATCGAGCGTATAGATTTCTTCCTTGCCCGTGACCTTCGCGACGATGTGATTCTGGTCGGCTTCGTAATAGGCACCGAAGAATTTTTCGGCGAACTCGCCGCCGACTTGCATCGGGTTTTTCATCGTATACCAAATGAGCTTTCCGTGATTTTCGTTCGCGAATTCGCGCAAGACCGGATCGTCGTAATTGAGCACTACCCACGAGTTGCGATCGCAGACCTTGAGCAGGCGTTTTTTAGCGGCGATGTAGTTCTCCATCGTGCCGTAGCGATCGAGGTGATCTTGGTCGATGTTGGTGAAAATCGCGACGGCCGGAACCATCTTTTCGGTGAGTTCGAGCTGATAGCTCGACAGTTCACAGACGGCCACTTGGCCCGGCTGACCTTGATTGATGTAATCGATCAACGGAGTGCCGAGGTTTCCGCCCATGAAGGCGGGCTTCTGATCCGACTTGAACATCTCGCCCACCATCGTGGTGAGGGTTGATTTTCCGTTCGTACCGGTGACGGCGATCAACGGCTGTTCGAGCTCGCCGACCGCAAGTTCGACCTCGCTCGTGACGGGCGTGCCTTTGGCCTTTGCCTGCTGCAACAGCGGGTGATTTTGAACGTTCACGCCAGGGCTGACGATGATCAGCTCGGCCCCGAGAAAAGACCGCTCGGTATGCCCGCCGAATTCGAATTCGACCTTCAGGTCGCCCAGCTCTTTGAGCGGCTCGGATAATTCGGTTCGTTGTTTGGTATCGCTGATGAGGACACGCGCCCCTTGTTTCACCAGATACTTGGCCGACGCCACACCCGAGGTGCCACAACCGACGATTAAGACTTTTTTGCCTTTAAACTTACTCATGACTGACTCCTTAACGCAACTTGAGCGTCGACAGAGTCGCCAACGCGAGAATGATCGAAATAATCCAAAAACGGACGATGACTTTAGGCTCCGCCCATCCCTTCAATTCGAAGTGATGGTGAATCGGCGCCATTTTAAAAATCCGCTTGCCCGTCAACTTGAACGATGCCACCTGAAGCATCACACTGACCGCTTCGACGACGAAGATCCCGCCGCACAAGACGAGCAAGAATTCGTTTTTGGTGACGACGGCAGAAATGCCCAGGGCTCCGCCGAGGGCCAGTGCCCCTACGTCGCCCATAAAAATTTCAGCAGGATACGAATTGAACCACAGAAACCCGAGACAAGCGGCGCCCGTGCTCGCAAGAAAAATCGCAAGCTCACCCGAACCCGAAACGAACGGGATTTGAAGGTATTCCGCGATCACGAAGTTCCCCGCGCAATACGCCAGAGTCGCGAAGGTCAACGAGGTTGTAATCGTCGGACCGACCGCCAACCCGTCGAGCCCATCGGTCAGATTCACGGCATTGGATGCCCCGACGATGACGAAACTGGCGAACGGAACAAAAAAGATACCGAGATCGATTGCCCAGTCTTTGAAGAACGGAAATTTCAAGACCGGCGGAGTATCACGCATCACGTAGAGAAAGATCGAAGCAACGATGGCAACGACGAATTGCCACAGCAATTTTTGTTTTGCACTCAAGCCTTTCGAATTTTTCTGCACGACTTTCTGATAGTCGTCTACCCAACCGATCAGCCCCATGCCGAGCATCGTAAAAAGAGCGACCCAGATGTAATGATTTTTCAGTTCAGCCCAAAGCAAAGTCGAAAGCGTGATGGAAGTCAGGATCAAGCCCCCTCCCATCGTCGGCGTTCCCTTCTTCGAAAGATGCGACTGAGGGCCGAGTTCACGGATGCTCTGGCCGATTTGTTTCTTCTTCATCCAACGGATGTATCGGCTGCCGAAGAAAAGACAAAAGACGATGGCCGTCAGCGTGGCTCCGAAGGTTCGAAAGGTGATGTATTTGAAAACATTGAAAAGACTAATCGAATCATGCAGCGGGTAGAGCCAGTAATAGAGCATTTTTAAAATCTAGCGATTTTCGCAAAGTGAAGTCAAGATTTTTGGGTTAAGTTGTTATTTTTTAAGAGATTTTCAAGGTTGAACTTTTAAGGTTCCAGTTTGGAACCTTAAAAGTTCAACCCTTCATTCACCCGGCGGCCGGATTCGCTTCGGCGTGATCGGACTTCCGACTTTCATCAGTTCGCGGATGGCGTTAAATACCGCGCTAAATTGATGGTCGTAACGTTTTTCTAATTCCTGAAGCTTTAACGCCAAATCGCGATGACTTTCCATGAGCTCTCGTAAACGCACAAAAGTTCGCATAATCGCGATATTCGCCTGAACCGCTCGCTCGGAACGCAAAATACCGGAGAGCATGGCTACGCCTTCTTGAGTAAAAACATAGGGTTGGGTACGGCGACCTCCTCGGGTATGATTTGATATTCCAATTTGGAATGTCAAACTTTGAGCCTCCATTTCAGTCAACTGAAACATAAAATCATCTGGAAACCGGACTCTGTTTCGCTTCATTGCTTTAATCAAATTGAAGGTTTCAACCCCATAAATCTCGGCCAAATCGCTATCTAACATCACTCTTCGGCCTCGGATTACGTGAATTTTCTCTTTGAGCTGCTTTTCGGTTAGGTCATTCATGCCCGCTTGTGGTGCAATCCCCATGCCCTTCAATCCCTAAGCTCCTGAACTTAAGGCTCTTTCATTTAAACTAATTTAATTAAAAAAAGCCTTGCCTCATTTCGCATTGCGTTATATCACCTACCTGCTTTTAACCCTTGATGGAGAAGAGAGAGAAAACTATGAACACTACCTTGAAATTAAGCCTGATCGCAGGCGTTGCCCTGATTCTTTCGGCCTGCGGTGGCGATTCCACGAACACCAGTAACGCCATGACTTGTCCGATAGGCCAAGTCCGTACCACTTCCTATGGATGCCAACAACAAGGCTCGATGGTTTGTCAGGCCGGACAAGTTTCGACCATGAACTACGGTTGCGTGACCGGTTCGGTAACCGGCTCGAACAGCTGTACCGCCGGTTATGTTTCAACATCCACCTACGGTTGCCAACTTCAAGGAACTACTGCTTGCCAAGCAGGCTACGTTTCGACCAGAAACTACGGCTGCGTTCCCGCAGGCGTGACCAACACCGGAACGGCCTGCCAAATGGGTTATGTCTCGACCACCACTTATGGATGCCAGCCGCAAGGAACCATGGCTTGCCAAGCCGGTTACGTCTCGACGACGAACTACGGTTGCGTTCCGGGTAACCTCAACTACAACACCCAGTATCCTAACAACGGATACAATACCGGTTACCCGTACAACAACGGATATAACAACGGCATGATGGGATGCGGTGCGGGCATGATCATGACTCAAATGGGTTGCCTGTCTCAAGGTCCTTGCCCGATGAGCTACGTCCTGTACAACAACCAATGCTATCGCCTGATTCAGAACAACTACGGCACGGGCGGCGGCGGACTGAGTTGGTACTTCCAGTTCTAAGCGATCGTTCAATAAAAATAAAAAAACCCCTGAGAGGTCGCCCTCCCAGGGGTTTTTAATTTTCAGTCTTACGACTCTAATCTACGATCGATTAGAAATTGTAAGAGAACGCGACGTTCGCGAGCGGGCTTCCGATACCGAAGCCAGTCGAGGTAGACGCAACAGCAGCGCTGAGGGTTCCGTCAACTTGGACATCGCCGAAAGTCAGACCAGCGCCTGCGTTCAGGCTGGTGCTTCCGTTGGTACGAACCAAAAGTCCGCCAGCAGAAACAGCTTCGTTTTGTCCAACGAGAGATTGAACAACCGAACCGCGAAGAGCCAACCAGCTGAGGGCTTGAGCTTCTGCACCGACTGCAACCGGCACGTTCCACGATTTCGCATCAGATGTATTGCTGCGGGTGTCTTTAGCATAGTCAGCTTCGAGGCGGCTGAACAGAGTCACCGATTTCGATGCTTCGTATTTGTGACCAAGTCCCAGAGCGTAGTCTTGGTGACGGATTTCAGTCGTGGTACCAGCACCGAGGACGTTGACCGCGTCATCACCATAAGTGGTGAATTTAGCGAAAGCAACGGTGTTGTCCATGGTGTAAGTTGCACCGACGTCAACCGAAACTTTACCTTTCATTTCAAGGTTGTTCGCGTCTTGGATCGCGGTGTTGCTAGTGATGCCAACGGTGGTGAACACTGCGAAGTTGTTCATGTCGACACCGGCGCGAACGCCGAACAGGTGAGAGGTACGAGTTGCACCGCTCAGATTATAGCTAGTGCCGTTAACGGTATAAGCCGAGGTATTGTTACGATCGCCATTACCCGAATAGAACAGGCTTAAGCCCCAGTTCATGTCGGTTGCTTCGCCAGCCAAGAATGCTTCGATCGTACGATCTGGTCCCAGAAATTGGTTATTGCTAGCAGCCAATGCAGTGTTAGCGAAGCCAACCAGGGTGTTTGCACGAACCGAGTTGTTGTTCAGCGAAATACCATAGGTGTAATCACCGAAAGTGTTGGTGAAAAGGCCTTGAGCAGTTGCGCTGTCAGTCGGAGAGAATTCCAACACGAAGTGTTTTTTGAAGTGAACGATTTGAGCTGGGTTCAAGAAGATGTTGCGAACATCTTGAACATAGTAAGAGCCAGTTGCTCCGTTTTCACCCAATGCGTTCAAACGTGCAGACGATGCGAAAGCCGGAGATGCGATGATCATCAGGCCCAAAACTAAAGTAAGGTTCTTCATCATATGTAGATCCCTTTTTTCCTTTTTGTGGTTAAGAGAGTCCCATCATTGAGATCCTCTTGGTTATTTCCCTTTCCTAAAACATTAGAGCACCTTTTTACTTTGTCAATTTTCGGGACGCAGCAATTCCCCGTCTCAAAACGAGGCGCGTTC
>Ga0164242_10003589_pt1 | contig 17651 bp, 13 predicted proteins | sample OricomgcompostMG_FD_108783 | JGI IMG/M metagenome (GOLD analysis project Ga0164242, IMG submission 108783) | Miracle-Growth compost microbial communities from Emeryville, California, USA - Original compost - Miracle growth compost (MG) ...
CCTGCGCCGCCTGCGCCGCCTGCGCCGCCTGCGCGGCCGGCTCGGTCTGCGAGTCCGACTCTGCCTGTGCCGGCTCGGCCGCAAGCGGCAACAAGGCCACGGGGGTGCCGAGCTGCGCCGCGGCGCCGAGCAGCTCCGCGCTGGAGGCTGCCGGTGCGCCCTCGGGCGTCGTGTCGATGAGGACGAGCACGCTGTTCTGGTCAAAGGTGGTCATGGGGTGCTCCTGCTCAGGCCAGGTGGTTGCGGACGAGGTACTCGGCGAGCTGCTCGGCGGCGTCCCCGTCGTCGACGATCTTGGTCCCTGCCTCCCGCGGCGGACGCTGGGAGACGGCGGTCATGATGGCGCGCGGCACCGTGAAGTCCTCTGCATCGATCCCGAGATCGCTCAGGGAGAGCACGTCGAAGGGCTTCTTCTTCGCTGCCATGATGCCCTTGAAATTGGGGAAGCGGGCCTCGGCGAAAGCCTCCGTCACGGACACCACGGCGGGCAGCGGGGCGGAGAGCTCCAGCGCCTCGTCCTCGGTGACCCGGCGTCCGGTCACGGTCCCGTCGGCCACCTCGAGCGTGGCCAGCTGCGTCAGGTGCGGCATGCCGAGCAGCTCGGCGAGCATCGCCGGGACGACCCCGCCGCCACCGTCGGTGGACACGTTGCCCGCGATCACCAGCTCCGCCTCCTCGCGCTGGGCCACGGCGGCGAGGACCTGCGCCGTGAGCGTGAGGTCGGCACCGACCAAAGCCGGGTCGTTCACGTGCACGGCCCGGTCTGCACCCATCGCCAGGGCCTTGCGCATCGCGGCCGCGAGTGAGTCCGGGCCCATCGCCACGACGACGACCTCGGCCTCCGGCAGGTTTAGCGCCGCCTCGACGGCGCGTTCGGTGATCTCGTCCAGCACCTGCTCGCCCTCGTCCCGGACGGTCAGCCCGGTGGAGAGGTTCAGAGCGCGGTCCCCGTAGGTGTCGGGGACCTCCTTGAGCAGCACGACGACGCGCATCGGGTTTCCTTCCGTGTGGAACCGGTGCCTTGCACCGGGGTGTGGGGCGGGCTGCGGTCAGTAGCGCGGTGGGCGCTTCTCGAAGAATGCTGCCACGCCTTCGACGTGATCGTCGCCACGCATCAGCGCGGCCTGGGCGTGGGACTCGTCCCTCAGCCACTCGTCCAGCTCCGGCAGGGCCGCGCGGTTGACCCATTCCTTGGTGTGGGCCAGGGCCACGCGGGAGGAGCCGGAGAACTCGGCGGCCCACTCGAGGGCGGTGTCCAGGGCGGTCCCGTCCGCGACCGTCGTGGCGACGAGGCCGGCGCTGCGGGCCTCCTCGGCCGGGAGGCGTTGCTGGCGCAGGGCGAGGTCGAGCGTGCGGGCGCGGCCCAACGCCGCCACGGCGGTGCGCATCACCGCTCCGTCCGGCATGAGGCCGATCCGCCCGAACGGCAGCAGGAAGTAGGCGCCCTCACCCGCGACGAGCAGGTCGCTCGCGATCGCCAACGAGGCCCCGACGCCGGCGGCGGCCCCCTCCACCGCTGCGATCACGGGGACGCTGCATGTGGTGATGGCCGTGATCGCCGCGGCCACGTCATCCAGGATCGGAGGGAGGGTGTCCTCGTCCTCCGCAGAGGCCAGGCCACCCGGGGTCAGCGCGGCCCCGGCCGAGAAGGTGCCGCCGCTGCCGGTGAGCACCACGGCGCGCGTGCTCCCGCGCGCCGAGGCGGCCTGGACCGCCTCGGCGATGGCACGGATGGCGTGCCTGCTCAGGGCGTTCTTGGCCTTCGGGTTCCGGATGGACACGACGCTCACCGCGCCGCGGTCCTCGACCTCGATCGTGTCGACGCTCATAGCTGCATCCTCTCGCATCCCGGCGGGGTTCGCTGCACCCCGGGCGGCACGGGCCTCACCCGCGCCGCCCGCTCCGCCCCGGGTGGTGACGTGACGGCGGCCGCCGGTTCCCACCGACGGCCGCCGTCTTCTCAGCTGCGTGCGAGCGGCGCCTGGAGGCTGCCTCGCCTCAGATGCCTCGTCTCAGGTGCCCCGCCTCAGCGGTCCCGCGGCAGCGTCTCCCCACGGAAGAACCCGGGACGCCGCAGCGCCTGGTAGCCCATGAGCAGCAGCCCGATCACGATGATCGCCATCCCGAGGATGAACACCATGCCCACCCCGCCGACGTTGGACCCGGAGCCGTAGTCGGGGTTCAACGAGTCCAGCGCGGTCTTGACGAACATGACCAGCAGCGTGATCCCGCCGATCAGCGGGAAGAGGAACTGCAGGATCACGGCGCGCACGCTGCGGAAGAACTCGAGCCGGAACCACCACACGCACGCCAGCGCCGTGATGCCGTAGTAGAAGCAGACCATCATCCCCAGCGCCGTCACGGTGTCCCAGAGTGCGTTCTCCGAGAGCAGCCGGGTCACCACGTAGAAGGCCCCCGCCGCCACACCGGAGACGAACGTGGCCACCGTGGGGGACTTGAAGCGCGGGTGGATCCTCCCGAACGCTGCGGGCAGCGCCTTGAAGAAGCCCATCGACAGCAGCGTGCGCGCCGGGCCCACCATCGTGGACTGCAACGAGGACGCGGAGGAGGTCAGGATCGCGATGGACATGAGGATCGCGAACGGCCCCATGACCGGCGTGGCCAGCACCGCGAAGATGGACTCCTGGTTCTCCGGGTTCCCCAGCCCCAGCCCGGAGGTCCCGACACCGGCGAACGCGATGACCGAGAGCGCCACGAGCATGTACAGGGCGATGATGACGAACACGGTCAGGGTGGAGCCGCGGCCGGGCGTGCGGGCCGGGTCCTTCGTCTCCTCGTTCATCGTCAGCGTCACGTCCCAGCCCCAGAAGATAAAGATGGACAGCGAGACACCGGCCGTGAACGTGCTGACGTCGCCGACGCCGAGGGGGTTGAACCACTCCCACACGGGCGGCGTGGGGTCGAAGGCCGTGCCCTGGTGCAGGTGGACGAAGCCGGCGATCGCGAACCACACGAGCACGATCACCTGGAACGCGACGAGCACGTACTGCACCACCATGGTGGTCTGCACGCCGCGGTATGAGATCCACACGGCCAGCGCCAGGAACGCGAGCGTGGTGGGGATGTTGACCCACAGATCGTCCTTCAGCCCGGCCAGCGCGTCAGAGGAGAAGATCTGCCCGAGCATGATGTAGAAGAAGTCCGTGGCGACGGCCGCGAGGTTGGAGAGCACGATGACGGTGGCGGCGATGAGGCCCCACCCGCCCATCCAGCCCACCCATGGGCCGAACGCGCGCGTGGCCCACGTGAACGTGGTCCCGGCGTCCGGCATGCGGTTGTTCAGCTCCCGGTAGCCCAGCGCCACGAGCAGCATGGGCACGAAGCCGGCCAGGAAGATGGCCGGCAGGTGCGTGCCGACCTCGGCCGCGGTGGGGCCGAGCGCCGCCGTGAGCGTGTAGGCGGGCGCGATGGTGGAGATGCCGATGACCAGCAGGCCGAAGGCGCCCACCTGCCCCTTGGCCAGTCCCTTGTCCGCCTGGTCGGAGATGCGCGTGTCCGTGCTCATGCCTCGCCTCCTTCGCTTGCGTGTGGAACGGTGCGCGGCACGACGACGACCGGTACAGGTGCGCTGCGCACCACCTTGTACGCGGTGGAGCCGAGGAAGAGCCGGTGCCCGCCCAGCCGCGAGGAGCCCAGCAGCGCGAGGTCGTCGCGCTGCCACGGCACCGTGGCGATGGCGTCGTCGATGTCCTGACCCGGCAACACGAGCACCTCGCAGGCAAGGGCGGCGCGCCCGGCGATGTCCTCGATGACCTCACGCACCAGGGCGACGCGGTCCTCGGGACCCGGCCCGCCGGCGTCGTGTACCGAGGCCGAACCCTGCTCGGCGAGGGACACGAGCGAGACGATCCGCAGCGGTACGTGCCTGCGCTGGGCCAGGCGCGCGGCCGTGGCCGCGACGGCCTCCGCGCCCTCGCGGGTGCCGAGGAACGCCGTGACCCGAGCGGCACCGGCCCACTGGTGCTCCCCGTCCGGGTCGCCGTGCCGGCGCGTGGCCAGCAGGACGGGCACGGGGGAGGAGTGCAGCAGGGCCGAGGCGACCGAGCCGAGCGAGCGGCCGAGCAGGTGCGTCCGCGGCGCCACGACGATCAGCTCCGCCCCGGTCTCCGCGGCCGCGGCGAGGATGCCCTCCGCCTCGGACTCGGCGGCGCGGATGAGCACGTGCGCCGTGATCGATTCCGGGACCATCGCCAGCGCGTCCTTGGCCCACTCGCGCAGCTGCGCGTCCAGGATGTGCTCGTAGCCGGCCGGGTCGGAGCCCGGATGGGACGCGGCGAACGGCGATTGCTGCGGCACCACCATCACGAGGTCCAGCTCGGGGGTGTCCTCCCCGTCCTGCGCCAGCGCGACGGCCGTCTCGAGTGCAGCCCGCCCGCCGGCGTCGGCGGTGTACCCGACCGTGTACCTCATGCGCCGAACGCGGCTTCCGCGCCGGAGTAGGACGCGTCGTAGTCGGTGCCGTCCAGCTCCGCCACGATCTTGCGGGCGGTGCGGCGGCCCATGCGCACGGCGCCGTCCACGTGCTGGTAGCCGGCCCCGGCGATGTCGGAGGAGGCGAAGTGGATGGGGCCCACCGGATCGTTCTGCGTGGGGCCGAAGCGGTGCAGGCCGCCCAGGTCGTAGCTCGTGGCGTAGGCGCCGCGGGTCCACTCCTCGGAGCCCCAGTCGGAGAGGTAGAAGACCTCGGGGTGGCGGGCCTCGTCGCCCAGGAAGTCGGCCAGGCAGTCCAGGATCCGCTCGCGGCGGGTGTCCTCGTCCAGCTCCCACATGGCATCGGCCTTGGTGTCGGAGATGAAGCCGACGAGCGTGCCGTGATCGCCCTCGAAGGTGTTGTCGTAGACCTCCTGCACCAGGGCGGTGGGGGAGAAGCCCGTGCCGGACAGGCCGGCCTCGCGCCAGAAGGCCGTGGGGTAGACGGCGTGGACCTTGATCACCAGGCCCATGGACTGGTGCTGGTGCGTGATCTGCTGGCGGCGCGGCAGCGCCGGCACGTACGTGGGGCGGGAGTAGAGGTTCGGCGGGATCGCCATGATGACCCGGCGGGCGCGCACGCTCACGGTGGCGCCGTGGGCCGTGACGCCGTCCTCGTCCCACTCCAGCTTCAGCACCGGGTTCTGCAGGAACAGGTCCTCGTCCCTCAGCCGTGCAGCGACGGCGAGGGAGACGCCCTGCATGGAGGAGGAGATGCGGCGGTCGAGGATGAAGTCCTCGTCCACCAGGTTGCTGAAGGAGCCGGCCGAGGCGGACATGAGCAGGGCCTGCAGCGCGGAGAACGTGGTGGCCGGCTTGGTGAGCATGCCGCCGGCGATGAACAGGCCGACGCAGTCCACGGCCACGGGGTCATCCGTGAGGCTGCCGAGCCAGTGGTGGAAGGAGATGGTGTCCAGTTCCTGCGCCTGCGGGTGCTCCCAGGGACGGTCCGGGTCCACCTGGGCCGTCAGCTCGTCCATGTGGGCGATCAGGCGGTTGATCTCGGCCACCGTGGACTCGCCCACGGGGAAGTCGTCGCCGCTGTAGACGTGGCGCTGCCCGTCATGGTCGATGAAGACGCTGTCGCCGTCCTTGTAGCGCGGGAAGGTCTCGATCCCGAGCTCCTCCACCAGGGAGGCCAGGGCCGTCTGGTCCGGGCTGATCCACTGCCCGCCGATCTCGATGGTGGCCCCGCCCATCTGCTCGGTCCAGGTGCGCCCGCCCACGCGGTCACGGGCCTCGAGGACGGCGACGGACTTCCCGGCCTTGCCGAGTTCCAGGGCCGCGGTGAGGCCGGTGGGGCCGGCCCCGACGATGACGACGTCGCGTTCGATGTGCTGCATGACTGCCTCCAGTAAATGAATCAGGTTCAGTTGGAGCGTACTCCTGTCGGCGTGACGTGCACCACCTCTGTCGGGGGATTGCCTGCTGATGGCTGGATACTGCCGGACGTGAGGGGCTTGTGACGCGGGCCATAAAAAGAATATGGTTCAGGTAGGGCGCCGTTCGAAGCACCGGGCGGCGTACCGGTCAGGAACCCGGTGTGAACCGGGCAGCACAGCAAGCGACACATCACGGGGCGCGGGGAACCGCGCAGGGAGACGGGGTAGACGATGGCCACCACGCCGCACCGGCGCGCCGGTCGCCCGCAGCACGCCGTCCTCACCGAGGAGGGCATCGCCGAGGCAGCGCTGCAGATCATCGACGCGGTCGGCTTCGACGCCATGACGATGAAGGCGCTCGCCGAGCGGCTGGGCGTGGCGCCGTCCGCCCTCTACAACCACGTGGCCTCCAAGGCGGCCCTGTGGACCCCCATCCAGGAACTCCTCATGGCCCAGGTGGATGCCACTGCCTTCGCGCGGCTGCCGCTGCCGCGGGCCATGGCCGCCTGGGCGCGCAGCTACCGCGACGTCTTCGCGGCCCACCCGCACGTGATCACCGGGATCGCCCGGCTGCCCATCACCGACTCGCCGCGGGCCATGGCGCACTACGAGTCCGTGGCGGCGGCCCTCTCCGCGGCCGGCCTGCCCAGCACGCAGGTGGTCTCCGTGATCGTGGCCTTCGAGTCCTTCATCTACGGCTCGGCGCTGGACGTCTCGGCACCGGCCGACATCTTCGAGACCGGGGACGGACACGCGGACACGCCGGTCTTCGCCGAGGCGGTCAGGGCCCGCGCCGCCCTCCCGGCCGACCCGGCGGACGACGCCTTCGACCTCGGGCTGCACGCGCTGCTGCGCATCCTCCCGTCCACCCCCTGAGTGCTGTGGCGGAGCCCGCGGGCGCCGCCCCGGTCACCGTCCCCGGCGCACCTTCGGCACCGACATCCCCACCACTGCCCCCACCACCGACATCCCACCCAGACGTACAGCAGGAGCCCCTCATGACCACCTGGCACATGCCCTCGGAGACCGCACCCCACACCCGTACGTGGATGTCCTTCCCCCGTCCCGGCATCACGCTCGGCGCGAGCGCGGCCGAGCAGCGCGCCGGCTATGCCGCCTGGGCCGCCGTGGCCGCTGCGGTCGCGGACTTCGAACCCGTCCGCATGCTCGTGGACCCCGAAGCTGCGGGGGCGGCGCGGGAGCACCTGCGCGGTGACATCGAGACCATCGAGGCGCCCGTGGGGGAGTTCTGGCTGCGGGATGCCGGCCCCACCTTCGTCCTGGACGAGGACGGCCGGCTCGGCGCCGTGGACTGGGTGTTCAACGGCTGGGGCGACCACGACTGGGCCGATTGGCGTCGCGACCGTGCCACCGCCCGCTTCGTGGCGGAGCGCGCGGGGGCCGAGGTCGTCTCCTCCGCCCTGGTGAACGAGGGCGGCGGCATCCACGTGGACGGCGAGGGGACCGTGCTGCTGACCCGCACGGTCCAGCTGGACCCGCGCCGCAACCCGGACGCCACGGCCGAGCAGGTCGAGGCGGAGATGGCCCGTACGCTCGGCGCCACCCACCCCGTCTGGCTCTCGCGCGGCCTGTACCGGGACACGCAGGAGTTCGGGACCAACGGCCACGTGGACATCGTCGCCACGCTGCCGAGCCCCGGCCGGGTGCTCCTGCACACCCAGGAGGACGCCGAGCATCCCGACCACGCCATCACGGCGGCGCTGCGCCGCGAGCTGGAGGCTGCCACGGATGCACAGGGCCGTCCCTTCGAGATCCTCGAGTTGCCCGCACCGGCCACGGCGCGGGACGCGGAGGACTGGGTGGACTACAGCTACGTGAACCACCTGGTGGTCAACGGGGGCGTCGTCGCCTGCGGCTTCGGCGAGGAGCGCGCGGATGCCAGGGCCAGGGAGATCCTCTCGGACGCGTACCCGGGCCGCGAGGTGGTCACGGTGGACGCGCGCGAGCTCTTCGCCCGTGGCGGCGGCATCCACTGCATCACTCAGCACGAGCCGGTGGCCGGCCAGGCCGCCGTCCGTCAGGGAGGTGCGGCATGAGCGTCGTCGAGGCCTCGCTCGCGCAGCTGCGCGCCGAGCTGGACGCGGGCCGCACGTCCTCCGTGCGGCTCGTGGCCGAGTACCTGGAGCGCATCGCGGCGTACAGCCACCACGGGCAGCAGCTGAACGCGGTCCCCGTGCTGGACCCGGGCGCCTTCGCGGCGGCCCGCGCCGCGGACGAGCGCAGGGCGCGCGGTGAGGTGCTCTCCGTCCTGGACGGCATCCCGTACACGGTCAAGGACAGCTACCGGGTGGCCGGCCTGCCCGTCTCGGCCGGGTCGCCGGCCTTCGAGGACGTGATCGCGGGCGAGGACGCCTTCTCCGTGGCGCGGCTGCGCGCGGCGGGGGCCGTGTGCCTCGGCATGACCACCATGCCGCCCATGGCCAACGGCGGCATGCAGCGTGGCCTGCACGGGCGGGCCGAGTCCCCGTACAACCCGGCGTACCTCACCTCGGCGTGGGCCTCCGGCTCCTCGAACGGCTCGGGGACCGCCACGGGCGCCTCGCTCGCGGCCTTCGGGCTGGGGGAGGAGACCTGGTCCTCCGGCCGCGCGCCGGCCAACAACAACTCGCTGTGCGCCTACACGCCCTCGTGGGGCGTCATCTCCATGCGCGGGAACTGGCCGCTCGTGCCCACCATGGACGTGGTGGTCCCGCACACTCGCTCCATGGCGGACCTGCTGGCGGTGCTGGACGTGCTCGTGGCGGATGACCCGCAGCCCCGCGGCGACTTCTGGCGTGTGCAACAAGCCGTGCAGCTGCCCCCCTCTTCCGAGCACCGCCCGGATTCCTACGCCGCGCTGGCGCAGCGTCCGACTCAGCTGGGCGCCGTGCGGATCGGCGTGCCGCGCCGCTTCCTCGGCAAGCCGGAGTCGGACGGGACGGAGCCGGTCGAGACCAGGGCCTCCGTGATCGCCCTCTTCGAGGACCTGGCCGACCGCCTTCGGGCGGCCGGCGCCCAGGTCATCGAGTGCGATCTGCCCGCGCTGAGCGCCTACGAGGGCGAGCATGCGTTCCTGGGGGAGGGCGGCGGCTTCCAGGGCGGCCTGGAGGACCTCGGTTACCTGCCCGCCGGCTACCTGCGCACGGAGCTCACGGACCTCGCGGCGGCGGTGCTGGACGACTTCCTGCGTTCCAACGCCGCGGCGGGCGGGACGGGGCCGGCGCGGCTGGCGGATGCGGATCCGGACCTCGTCTTCCCCACGCCCCACGGACAGATCGAGGACGAGTACGGCGAGGATTTCGGCATGGGGGACTACGTCGATCTGGCGCGCCGCCGCACGTTTGACCTCCCCGGTGAGGTGGAGGGCATCGGCGAGGGACTGCGCGGCCTCGACCGGGCCCGCCGCGAGCTCTTCGACGGCTGGTTGGCGCGGGAGGGGCTGGACGCGCTGGCGTTCCCCACGAGCGCGGACATCGCCCCGGCGGAGGCCGACCAGGAACCGGCCGCGCACGCGATCGCGTGGCGCAACGGCACGTGGGTGGCCAACGGCAACCTGCTCTGGCGCCACCTCGGCATCCCCACAGTGACGGTGCCGATGGGCCTCGCAGGCGACATCGGCATGCCCTTCGGCGTGACGCTGGCGGGCCCGGGCGGCGGCGACGTGGAGCTGCTGCGCCTTGCTTGCGCGGTGGAGTCAGCGGCCCAGGGTCGGGTCGCGCCGCGGAGTGTCCCCGCGCTGCCCGACGGCGTGTGCGCCCTGAGCGCGCCCGTCGCCTCGGCGACGCAGTCGGGTGCGACCGCGCCGCGGGCGGGGCTCGGGCTGAGCATGAGCGCGGAGCCCGGGGCCGACGGCACCGTCACCGTGACGGTCTCCGGCGCGCTCCCCGAGGGCAGCACCGTCGAAGCACTGGTCGCCAGCGTGGACGGCGTCCCCGCCGAGGTCGATGCCGACGGGGACGGGCGCTTCGTGGCCCGGGCCGTGGTGCCGGCCGAGCAGCGCTTCCACTCGCAATGGCGCCCGCGCTACGGCCACCTGGCCGTGGTGCTCGTGGCGACCGGCACGGGCGACGTGGGCGACTGGGCCCTGCACGGCGGCTGCTGAGCCGGCCGCAGGTCCCGGCGCCGCGGCGTCGTGCCCCGGGCCCGGCACCCCTGTCCGCGGAATCCCTCTGGCCCCCAAGCTCCAGCCGGCCCACCCTTCCCCGCGAGATTCCCCATGTGCCGCGCCAATGGCTTGGCATATGGGGAATCTCGCGCGGTGGGGCCTCCTGCGCACCGCACCGTCCCGTTCCGTACTGTGATTGGACGCGTGCCACGCCATTGGCGTGGCACGCGTCCAATCACGGTGCAGGCGATGCCCGACGGCGTGCGGTCGCCCTGGGTGGGCGGCACGCGTCCGAGAGAAATCCTCCGGGGCTCAGTCCTGCGGTTCCAGCAGGGCCAGCAGACCCTCCTGGCCGAACGCCTTGGCCGTCGCGACCGCGTTCTGGGCACCGGCGTGCGGATCGGCGCCTACCGCCATGAGGTCCTTGACCATGTCGGCGTCGCCGCGGAACACCGCACAGGTCAGGGCGGACTGGCCGCGCTGGTTCTGCGTGTTCACATCGGCCCCGGCCGCGATCAGGCCGCGGACCAGCTCGCCCTGTCCCGCGTACGCGGCGAGGATCAGGAACGAATCGCCCTTGTGGTCCGCCAGGTCCGCCGGCACGCCCTGGGAGATGACGTCGAGCAGGCGGGTGTCGCCGTTGCGCGCCAGGTCGAAGAGGGAGTTGAGGAAGGCGACCTGCTCGTCGCTCAGGCCCGCGTCGGTCCCGCCCACCTGGGAGGGCGCGCTGGTGGCTGCTGCGTAGCTGTCCGAATCGTGCGTCATGGGCCACCAGCCTACGCAGGCCCGGCCACTAGACTGGTGCGCGGCCGTGCCCGGCGCGGCCCAGCAACACACGCAAACCCCACGCAAACCCCACCCAAGGAGCGTCCATGGCCCACGGCACCAACGAAGGAGCCCTCTGGGGCGGACGGTTCGCGACGGGACCGGCGGACGCGCTGGCCGCGCTGAGCAAGTCCACGCACTTCGACTGGCGTCTGGCCCGTTACGACGTGGCGGGGTCCAAGGCCCACGCCGCCGTGCTGCACACGGCCCGCCTGCTCTCCGACGACGAGTACGACGCGATGCTCACGGCGCTGGAGCGCCTCGACGCCGACGTGGTCTCCGGCGCGTACACGCCGGCCGAGTCGGACGAGGACGTGCACGGCTCCCTCGAGCGCGGCCTGATCGAGCGCGCGGGCGCAGAGGTGGGCGGCAAGCTGCGCGCCGGCCGCTCCCGCAACGACCAGATCGCCACGCTGGGCCGCATGTACCTGCGTGACCACGCGCGCATCATCGCGCGGTTGGTCCTCTCCGTCGTCGACGCGCTCATCGCGCAGGCGGAGGCCCACCCGAACGCCCCCATGCCGGGGCGCACGCACCTGCAGCATGCCCAGCCGATCCTGCTCAGCCACCACCTGCTGGCCCACGCGTGGCCGCTGCTGCGGGACGTGGCCCGGCTGCAGGACTGGGACGTCCGCGCCGCCGAGTCCCCGTACGGCTCCGGTGCCCTGGCCGGGAACACCCTCGGCCTCGACCCCAACGCGGTCGCCGCCGACCTGGGTTTCGCCTCCGCCACCTGGAACTCGCTGGACGGCACGGCCTCGCGTGACGTGTTCGCCGAGTTCGCCTGGGTCACCGCCATGATCGGCGTGGACCTCTCGCGGATCTCGGAGGAGTTCATCTTCTGGAACACCAAGGAGGTGGGCTTCGTGAAGCTGGACGACGCCTTCTCCACGGGGTCCTCGATCATGCCGCAGAAGAAGAACCCGGACGTGGCCGAGCTGGCGCGCGGCAAGTCCGGCCGCCTCATCGGTGACCTGACCGGCCTGCTCGCGACCCTCAAGGGCCTTCCGCTGGCGTACAACCGCGACCTGCAGGAGGACAAGGAGCCGGTCTTCGACGCGGCGGACACGCTGGAGCTGCTGCTGCCCGCCGTGGCCGGCATGATCGCCACCGCCGGTTTCGACACCGAGCGCATGGCCCACCTGGCACCGCTCGGCTTCGCCCTGGCCACCGACATCGCCGAGTGGCTCGTGAAGCAGGGCGTGCCCTTCCGCGTGGCGCACGAGCTCTCCGGCGAGGCCGTGGCCCTGGCCGAGTCCCGCGGCGTGGAGCTGTGGGACCTGAGCGACGAGGACTACGCCGGCATCTCCGAGCACCTCACCCCCGAGGTGCGCTCCGTCCTGTCCACCGCAGGCTCCCTCGCGGCCCGCGCCGGCCAGGGCGGCACCGCGCCGAGCGCCGTGGCGTCCCAGCTCGCCGAGCTCAAGCGCCGCCGCGCCGCCGCGGACGCCTACGCCGAGGCGCAGCTGCACGCCGACGCCTTCGGGCCGAGGGCCTGAGCCGGGGACCGTCCGCCATGCCCCACGACCACATCTCCCACGACGACACGTCCCACTACGATGGACCGGTGAATTCCACGAGCGCACACCCCCTGACCGCAGCGGCACCGGCCGGCACCCCCGCCTTCGATGAGACCGGAGAGAGCATCGAGGCCCTGCTGGACCGGCTGTGCGCAGTGGTCCCGGACTACCCGGAGCCGGGCGTGTCCTTCAAGGACCTGACCCCCGTCTTCGCCGACGCCGAGGGCCTGCACCGCGTGGTGGACGCGCTCGCCGCGCCGTTCGCCGGCCGCTTCGACGCGGTGGCCGGGCTGGAAGCCCGCGGTTTCCTGCTTGCCTCCGCCGTGGCCTACGCGACGGGCACGGGACTGCTGACCGTGCGCAAGGGCGGCAAGCTCCCGCGCGAGGTGTACAGCCGCGAGTACGAGCTCGAGTACGGCACGGCCACCCTGGAGATCCACCGCGACGCGCTGCGCCCCGGCGCCCGCGTCCTGCTCGTGGACGACGTGCTCGCCACGGGCGGCACCATGAACGCCGCCGTGGAACTCGTGGAGCAGGCCGGCGGCAGCGTAGCGGGCCTCGCGGTGGTCCTGGAGCTGGCCGGCCTCGGCGGGCGCGAGCGCCTCGCCGGCCGCGACATCCACGCGCTGCAGCTCGTCTGAGCGGGCCTCACCCGTGCCGGTGTCCAGGGCTTCGAGGCCGGCACGGCGCGGTCCGTCACGTGCGGGAGCACAGCGCTGCCCGACGCCGCGTGCGCGCCGCGAGCACGCGGCGTCGGGCACCGCTTCCCGCCCGTCATCACGCCCGTGCACCGATGCGGGCGGGCCCGGATGCTCCATCCGGAGGAGTAGACTCATCGGTCCTGTGTCGACGGCGAGGGGAACGCGATGACCGAGGTGCGTGCGGACGGATCCGCCGAGGACGCTGTGCGTCACGAGCGGGAGTACGTGCATCGGCTGTACGCACGGCTGGACGAGCTGCGTGAGGAGAAGCGGGAGCAATTGGCGCGGGTGCGCGCCACCGGTGCCATCGGTTCACGGCAGAACCAGTCGGAGCGTGACTCCTTCGCCACGCTGTACGAGGACCGGCTCGCGCAGCTGGACGCCGTGGAGGCGCGGCTCGCGTTCGGGCGGCTGGACCTCGAGGACGCGGACACCGCGTCGCGCTACATCGGCAGGATCGGCCTGACGGACGAGGAACAGACCAGGCTGCTGGTGGACTGGCGCGCCCCCGAGGCCGCCGCCTTCTACCAGGCCACCGCGTTCGACCGCCGCGGCGTGGAACGCCGCCGTCACCTCACGCTCAAGGGCCGCGACGTGGTCTCCGTGGAGGACGACGTCCTCGACCCGGAGCTGGCCCGCCACGAGGGTGGCGCGGGCGACGGCGCCCTGCTGGCCGCCCTGACCGCGCGGCGCACCGGCCGGATGGCGGACATCGTCGCGACCATCCAGGCGGAGCAGGACCGCATCATCCGCGCGCCCCTGCCCGGCGTCCTGGTGGTCCAGGGTGGCCCCGGCACGGGCAAGACGGCCGTGGCGCTGCACCGTGCAGCGTTCCTGCTGTACGAACAGCGCGAGCGGCTGCGGCGCTCCGGCGTGCTCGTGGTGGGCCCGTCCGACGCGTTCCTGCGCTACATCGACCGCGTGCTGCCCTCCCTGGGCGAGACGGGCGTGGTCATGTCCAGCCTCGGACGGTTGTGGCCCGGCCTGGACGCCGGCCCGGAGACCGACCGCGCGGCGGCCCGCATCAAGGGCGACCTGCGCATGGTGGAGGTCATCCGCCGCGCCGTGGCGCAGCGCCAGCGCCTCCCGCGTGGCCCGCGCAAGCTGGACGTGGAGGGCACCACGATCACGCTCACGCCGGCGCAGGTGCGCCGGGCACGGGACCGGGCCAGGCAGGGTCACAAGCCGCACAACGAGGCGCGCGAGACCTTCGTGAAGATCCTGGTGCGCGAGCTGGCGGACCAGCTGCAGCACATCCTCGAGGCCAACGGCGGGGCGGGCAACGACGCGGACCGCGCCTACCTGGTGCAGGACGTGCGAGGCTCCCGCGACGTGCGCGTTGCGCTGAACCTGTGCTGGATGCCGCTCACGCCGGAGCAACTGCTGGAGGGGATCTACACCTCGCCGGAGATCCTGGAGGCCGTGACGCCCGGCTTCTCCGCGGCCGAGCGCGCGGCGCTGCGCCGCGAACCGGGCGCGCCGTTCACGGAGGCGGACCTGCCCCTGCTGGACGAGGCGGCGGAACTGCTGGGGGAGTTCGATCCGGCGGCCGGCACCGCCCGGGCGGAGCGCGAGGCCCAGCGCAAGCGGGACCTCGAGAATGCCGAGGCCGCCGTGCGCAATGCCCACGCCCAGCTCTCCGAGGAGGGGATCGAGGGCTTCATCGACGCCGAGTCCCTGGCCGCGTACAACGAGGTGGGCGGCGGCCGCATGACGGCGGCGCAGGCCGCCGCGTCTGACCGCACGTGGGCCTACGGGCACGTGGTGGTGGACGAGGCCCAGGAGCTCTCCCCGATGCAGTGGCGCCTGCTGATGCGGCGCTGCCCGCTGCGCTCCTTCACGATCGTGGGGGACATGGCCCAGGCCGATGCGCCGGCCGCGTCCCCGTCCTGGGACGCCGCGCTCGAGCCGTTCGTCCAGGACCGTTTCACGCTGGCGGAGCTCACGGTGAACTACCGCACCCCGCGGCAGGTGGTGCAGCTCGCAGAGCGCGTGGCCAGGGAGGCCGGACTGGCCTTCTCCGCCGCGCGCGCCGTGCGGGACGCCGCCCAGGAGCCGGAGCTATGCGCAGTGCCGAGCGCAGGAGGGCTGGGCGACGCCGTGATGTCCCTGGTGCGCCAGGCGGGCGACGTCGTCCCGGGCGGCCTGATCGCCGTCGTCACCTCGGGCGAACGCGCAGGGGAGCTGCGCACGTTGATCGCGGGGGAGTTCGGCTCGCGGCTCGGCACGGGCGCCGGCGACGTGGCCGGAGGACAGGACCTGCTGGTCCTCACGGCCACCGAGGCGAAGGGCCTGGAGTTCGATGCGGTGATCGTGGCCGACCCCGGTGGGATCGTCGCGGAGTCCGAGGGCGTGGTGGGCAATCTCTACGTGGCCCTCACCAGGACCACGCAGTGGCTGGCTGTGGTGTCCGTGGGCTCGGGCGAGGACGGGACCCCTGCCGCGCTGCTGCCCGCCACGGAGTCCGTGGCAGGTGCCCGGCGTTGATAATCTGGGCTGCGTGACCCAGACGAAGACCTCCGCCGTGTTGGCGGCGCAGAGCAACGATCCCACGTTCGAGAACATCTTCGACGAGCTGTCCTGGCGCGGCTACCTGCACGTGACCACGGACGCCGACGCGCTGCGCAAGGCGCTCAGCGAGGAGACGGTCACCTATTACTGCGGCTTCGATCCCACGGCGGCGAGCCTGCACCTCGGCCACCTGGTGCAGCTGCTGCTCATGCGACGGCTGCAGTTGGCCGGGCACAAGCCGCTCGGCCTGGTCGGTGGCGCCACCGGACTGATCGGTGACCCGCGGCAGACCTCCGAGCGCGTGCTCAACCCCGTCGAGGTGGTTCAGGCCTGGGGGGATCAGCTGCGCGAGCAGATCCGCAAGTACCTCTCCTTCGAGGGCGAGAACGCCGCGCGGATGGTCAACAACTACGAGTGGACCTCGCAGCTGAGCGCCCTGGAGTTCCTGCGGGACATCGGCAAGAACTTCCGCGTGGGCACCATGGTCAAGAAGGAGATCGTGGCCCGCCGGCTCAACTCGGAGGAGGGCATCTCCTACACCGAGTTCAGTTACCAGGTGCTGCAGGGCATGGACTACCTGGAGCTGTTCCGCCGCTACGGCTGCTCGCTGCAGTCCGGCGGCTCCGACCAGTGGGGCAACCTGACCTCCGGCACCGAGCTGATCCGCAAGGTGGAGGGCGAGCACGTACACGCGCTCGGCACCCCGCTGATCACCAACGCCGACGGCACCAAGTTCGGCAAGTCGGAGGGCAACGCGATCTGGCTGGACGAGGAGCTGTGCTCGCCGTACACCTTCTACCAGTTCTGGCTCAACACGGCCGACGCCGATGTGGTGGAGCGCCTGAAGATCTTCACGTTCCTCACCCGCGAGCAGATCGAGGAGTTCGCGCAGGCCGTGCAGGAGCGGCCCTTCGCCCGCGAGGCACAGAAGCGGCTGGCGTACGAGGTGACCTCCCTGGTGCACGGGATCGACGCGACCGAGCAGGTCATCGCCGCGTCGCAGGCCCTCTTCGGCGGCGGCGACCTCTCCGCGGTGGACGCTGCGACCGTGCAGGCCGTGGCGTCCGAGCTCAACCCCGTTCAGGTGGCGGCCGGCGTGGGGATCGTGGATCTGCTCGTGGCCACCGAGCTCTCCGGTACCAAGTCGGAGGCTCGGCGCACCATCGGTGAGGGCGGCGCCTACGTGAACAACGTGAAGATCACCGATCCGGACGCGGTGTTCGGCGCCTCCGAGGCACTGCACGGCACCACTCTGCTGGTGCGGCGCGGGAAGAAGAAGCTGGCAGCTGCCACGCTGGTCGGCTGAGGCCGTACACTGCCGACGGGTTCGTCGGGGGTTCAGAAGGGGGACGACACCATCGGGTGTCGTCCCCTTCGTCGTTCCTGGGGTACCGCCGATGGCTGGCTGCTGCTCCCACTGCTGCGCTCGGGTCCGGGCACCGGCCGGTCTCCCCAGCGCGCCGACCGCACTCGGATGCAGGATCCGATGCAGGAGCCGGCCGGGCAGCGGATCGATCGTGTGTCGCCCACCATGCGGAGCAGTGGCACAGACCTCATAGCCGGTTCACGTGGCCGGCGGCCACTGAAGCCTCCTGCTGCGGGGTGCGGCGAGGGCTCGATGGCGCGGCGCGGCGGGGGAGCGAACCACGGTACATCCGCGCGATCACGCGGATTCCGTGGGGTCGACGAGATGGTGGGCCGCGGCGCGCCGGCCTGCTCGATCCGGAGGGGCAGCACCCGATTTGCGTTGGCCTCTGATCCTGGTCTAGAGTTACATCTCGTTGCTGCGAGCGACGCCCGGGAAACCGGACGGAAGCAGCGACCACCACACCACCGAAGATCTCATCTTCGGTCCTGTGCGCCCCGGATCGGGCCGCAGGGGTCAGTGTAAAGAGGCTGAGAGGCCAACTTGCACAGCGACACGCGGTGAGGTAAGCTGATCCAGCTCCTTCGAGCGAAACAAGGCCCTTCAGGGCCTTGCGGAATCGATAGAGTCCGTTGTTTGAGAACTCAATAGTGTGCCAAGTTTGTTGAAACCAAATTTTTTGTTTGGTGACCTGCATGTCCCGCCCCTGTGGGGTGTGTGGGTTTGCTATGGATTAGATGGATGGCTGGC
>Ga0164242_10003590_pt1 | contig 17650 bp, 20 predicted proteins | sample OricomgcompostMG_FD_108783 | JGI IMG/M metagenome (GOLD analysis project Ga0164242, IMG submission 108783) | Miracle-Growth compost microbial communities from Emeryville, California, USA - Original compost - Miracle growth compost (MG) ...
CGGAGAAATCTTATACGCGAGGAAATGCCGACCGGTATTTCGTATAAGATTTCTCCTCACCCGTACACACAACCCCGATCGGTTCGTCGAAATGACATTGTTTTTTATAATTTTAGCTATAAAATTGGATTTAAAAACATCAAAAGATGTGTCCACACAGTAGCCCTCGGAGCGGGATTATTCATGTTTTAATCGTTTTCAAAGGTATTCATGAGGGCTTCGCCGTTTAGGGTGAGGCTTCGGGGATTGCCACGTCGCTCCTCAATGACATCATTCTTTTACTTTGGCCTTAAACTATTGCTTGATTGGTACATCAGGGTATAATCGGCCGCGTCATCAGTTGATTGCCTGCCTGTTTTAGGGTCGGCTTTAAGTGGTTTCTGGGCCAATTGGTTACCGGTTAATTTAAATGCAACGGCAATGCTATCGGTCATCCCCTCCTGTTTGAAGGTCCACATCGCGTCTATTTTATCGCCATTCTTTCTGCCCGACAACAGCCCCCTGCGGCCATCTTTTAAACTGGGGAGCCAATTCATTTCGCCGGTAACCGTGCCGCCTTTCATAACCAGCTGGATAGTGGTGGTATCCTGGTTCCGTGTGCCTTCGGTACGTAAAAAGCAAAGCGCTGTAATTGCTGAAGGGCTATTAACTGGCGCTACCTGGCCTGGCTCCGTTTGGGTACCATCGGTAGCCGCCGTGTCGGTTTCTACCGTTTTAGTGGTTGGCGATGAGCAGGATACGATGGTTAGGGCTATAATAAAAAGCGCGAGGTGTTTCATAATGAGGAAACGCAGAAAAGTGGTAAAGGTTTGGATTATAGCATGGGCGCTCACATTCGTCAATTGCGAGCCGACGGAGGAGGCGTGGCAATGCCGTGGTATTTATACCGTTATGATGATGAGTACTATGATCACACCCCTATTAAACTCTCGCCATTGATCTTTTTCTGTAATTCCAATATAGCGCCGATAAGGGCTTCGGGGCGCGGGGGGCAGCCTTGTACATAAACATCAACCGGTATTACCCTGTCCACACCTTTTACCACATGGTAGCCATGCTGCCAGTAAGGGCCGCCGCAATTGGAGCAGGACCCCATGGAGATGACATATTTAGGGTCGGGCATTTGCTCGTACAAACGTTTAATGCGCTCGGCCATCTTGAAAGTAACCGTACCGGCTATGATAATTACATCGGCCTGCCGCGCGGATGGGCGCGGGAAAACGCCGAAGCGGTCCAGGTCATACGTGGAAGCCATGGAGCCCATCATTTCGATAGCGCAGCAGGCGATGCCAAAACTTAAAGGCCATAATGACGACATGCGCGACCAGTTCATCAGATCGTTCAGTTTGGTGACCATTACGCCGCCGTTCTCGTTCATGCTCTCAGGATTCATTGCCGGGCTTTTTAAAGGTTGGTTTAAACATGGGCTTCCGTACCAGGGGCAGCGTTGCAGGGGCAACAGTAGTAGCAGTATTGGCCGTAGCAGATGCAGCAACAGCCATCTCTTTTTGCGTTAAGGCTGAAAATTCTTTTACCTGATGTGTACCCTGCTCTGTATTCAATTTAGTGTATAATACTGATGGAATGGCCACATTAGTGCGCGGTATTTCGGCATTGGGGCGGATCCAGTTCAGGTCGCCTTTGCGCCATACGTATACCAGCCCCAGTATCAGGATCCCTAAAAACAGGAACATTTCTATAAAAGTAAGCTTCCCCCAGCGCGCGTCGGCTGCAATTAATTCATGGCTGCCAAATACCGTGGCCCAGGGAATAATAAACACCATTTCTACATCAAACAGCAAAAATATCAGCGCGATAACGTAAAAACGGGCATTAAAAGGGACCCAGGCGCTGCCCGTCGGCTCCTCGCCGCATTCGTACGATGTCAGCTTTTCGGGGTTAGGGTTTTTAGGCGCTAACAGCTTGCCAGCAAATAAAGTTAACGCTACCAAAACAAATCCGGTAATAATAAAGATCAATATCTTTCCAAATTCTGATATTTGCGCAACTTCGCCCATGCCGACAAATTTAATAAATACATCCCACTTTGATGCCATAATAATTGGCGCAGGCGCCTGCGGGCTTATGTGTGCCGTACAAGCCGGCTTTTTAGGAAAGCGCGTACTGGTGCTCGAAAAAAACGATAAACCAGGCGCCAAGATCCTGATAAGCGGCGGGGGGCGCTGTAATTACACTAACCTTTACGCCTCGCCCCAGCAATTTATTTCGGCTAACCCGCATTTTTGCAAATCGGCCTTTGCCCAATGGACCGTTGATGACACCCTCAGCTTTTTTGAAACCTATGGCATCACCGGCAAGGAAAAAACTTTGGGCCAGCTATTCCCCGAAAGCGATAAGGCGCGGGATGTGGTGAAGGTTTTTACCGATCTGTGCGATGATATGGGCCAGGAAATTTGGTGCGATACCGAAGTTAAGGAAATTGCCGCGAATGATGGTGGTTTTACGATCAGTTATGAAAGGCATGGCAAAACTACAAATATCACCGCCCCAAAGGTGGTTATTGCCAGCGGGGGCCTGCCCATACCCAAAATGGGAGCCACTGATTTTGGTTTACGCGCCGCCCGTAAGTTTGATATAGAGATTGTACCGACCGCTCCTGCCCTGGTGCCGCTCACCATTACCGGCAAGGACCAGCCCTGGTATGAGCAACTATCCGGCAACAGCATTTTTTGCAGGGTTTGGAACGACAGGGCCAGCTTTGAGGAAAACATCCTTTTTACGCACTGGGGCCTAAGCGGACCGGCTATACTGCAAATATCCTCCTACTGGAAACCAGGTGAAACTATCCTGATCGATCTTTTACCTAACCAAAACATAGCAGAACTTATACAGCAGGAGAAGGAAGTGAACGGCAAAAAGCCATTGCTGGCCTTAATTGCAAACTTATTTACCCGCAAATTTGCTGAGGCGATAATTGATCAGCTGCCCGAGGGTAAAAACATGGCATCGTTAACTAAAGCCGAAATAGAGCAATTAACGGAGCTTATTCACCATTTTAAAGTGAAACCTGCCGGTGATAAAGGTTACGATAAAGCCGAAGTAATGCGGGGAGGCGTATCAACCGCCGGGCTATCATCGCGCACGCTGGAAGCTAAAAAAGTACCCGGTCTGTTTTTTGGCGGCGAGTGCGTGGATGTTACCGGCTGGTTGGGTGGCTACAATTTTCAGTGGGCCTGGGCCAGCGGTTTTGTTATCGCGCAGGGGATTTGACGACGTCAAAAAAAGGCTTATGTCATTACAAGGAGCGGAGCGACGCGGCAATCTCCTCACCTGTTATAGTTTAAGTGAGGAGATTGCCACGCTACGCTCGCAATGACATATTTGTATTATGCCAGCGCCTGTTTCAAGTCTTCCAGCAAGTCTTCCACATCCTCTACTCCTACGCTTAGGCGCAGCAGGCCATCTACCACACCAACTTTTTCACGTACCTCTTTTGGGATGGAACCGTGTGTCATGGTAGCCGGGTGATTGATCAGCGATTCCACACCGCCTAATGATTCGGCCAGGGTAAACACCTTGAAGGAGGATGCCACACGAAAGGTTTCCTGCAGATCGGCACCCTTCAGGGTGATGGAGATCATGCCGCCAAAATCGCGCATCTGCTTTTTGGCAATATCATGGTTAGGATGATCGGTAAAACCCGGCCAGTATATTTTATCTACCCGGGGATGATTTTTTAAAAATCCGGCAATAGCGCGGCCGTTCTCGCAATGCGCCTTCATGCGCAGGTGCAGGGTTTTAATACCACGAAGCACCAGGAAACTATCCATAGGCCCCGGCGTAGCGCCGCAGGCGTTATAAATAAACCATAGTTTTTTGTACAATTCCTCATCGTTCAGCACCAAAGCGCCCATTACTACATCCGAGTGGCCGGCAATGTATTTGGTAACCGAGTGCATTACAATATCGGCCCCCAGGTCCATCGGGTTTTGCAGGTAAGGCGAGGCGAAGGTATTATCTACCACCAGCAGCAGGTTTTTCTCCTTCGATATTTTGGCAATGGCTTCAATATCCACCACCTGCATGGTTGGGTTGGTTGGCGTTTCAATCCAAACCAGCCTGGTTTTATCGTTAGTGTACTGACGGATAATTTCAGGATCAGACAGATCAAGGAAGTGGAACTTAATACCGTAGTTGGCAAATATTTTGGTAAACATGCGATAAGAACCGCCATACAGATCGTTCCCGGTAATCACCTCGTCGCCAGGCAGCAGTAATTTCATCACCGCGTCGGTAGCGCCCATCCCGCTTGAAAAAGCCAGGCCAAATTTCGCGTTTTCCAGTGCGGCTATGCAATCCTCAAGCGCTTTGCGGGTGGGGTTGGTACCACGGGAGTACTCATAACCCTTATTATCGCCCGGCGACTTTTGCGCGTAGGTTGATGTCTGGTAAATCGGTGTCATTACCGCACCTGTAGTTGGATCGGGCTCCTGCCCGGCATGTATCGCTTTTGTTCCGAATTTCATAAACCCCCCATCCCCCTAAAGGGGGAGTAAGTTTTGCTTCCATCTCCCTAAAGAGAAAGCTTTGTAAATTTTAGTCTTTTAGGGAAAGACTTTTTTTATTCCCCCTTCAGGGGCTTTGGGGGCTAATACGCCCTTGCAAAAAGCACCCTTTGAGTGGATGGCTTTCCGGTAAGGATACATTTGCCTTCTTCCTGTTTATTATTCAAAGGTATGCAACGGATTGTCGCCTTAGTTTCATCTTTTATTTTTTGTTCGGTTTCGGGCGTACCGTCCCAATGGGCAGATATAAAACCGGGCTGCTCATCAAGCAAACGTTTAAACTCGTCGTACGTGTCGGCTTCAGTTGTATTTTCTTCGCGGAAAGCGGAGGCTTTTTTATAGATATTCTGCTGAATCTCGTCCAGCAGGTTTATTATCCGCTGCGCTAAACCGTCCTGATTTACCGTTTCTTTGGTTTTGGTATCGCGGCGGGCCAGTTCAACGGTTCCGTTCTGCATATCGCGGCTGCCAATAGCTACGCGCAGCGGTACCCCCTTTAGTTCGTAATCGGCAAACTTGGCGCCGGGGCGGTGGGTATCCCGGTCATCGAACTTAACGGAGATGCCGGCGGCTTTTAATTCCGTGGTCAGGCCTTTTACGTATGCGCTGATGTTATCCAGCTCTTCCTGGTGTTTATAGATCGGTACAACAACCACTTGTATTGGCGCCAGTTTTGGCGGCAATACCAGGCCGGCATCATCCGAATGCGCCATAATCAGCGCGCCTATTAAACGGGTAGATACCCCCCATGAAGTGGCCCAAACGTGCTCCAGTTTATTTTCCTTATTGGTAAATTTAACATCAAATGCCCTGGCGAAATTTTGCCCTAAAAAGTGAGAGGTGCCTGCCTGTAAGGCTTTGCCATCCTGCATTAATGCTTCAATGCAATAAGTATCCAGCGCGCCTGCAAAACGTTCGTTAGGTGTTTTTTTACCTTTTACAACGGGCAGCGCCATCCAGTTTTCGGCAAAATCCGCATAAACATCCAGCATTTTTTCTGTTTCAGCGATAGCCTCGCCGGCGGTAGCGTGGGCGGTGTGGCCTTCCTGCCATAAAAATTCGGTAGTGCGCAAAAACATGCGGGTACGCATTTCCCAGCGCACTACGTTGGCCCATTGGTTGCATAATATAGGCAAATCGCGGTAGGATTGGATCCAGCCGCGGTAAGTATTCCAGATAATGGTTTCGGAGGTTGGCCTTACAACTAATTCTTCTTCCAGTTTTGCATCCTCGTCCACAACAATATTACCATTCCCATCGTTCTTTAAACGATAGTGGGTTACAACCGCACATTCCTTAGCGAAACCATCCACATGGCTGGCTTCCTTTGAGAAGAAGGATTTAGGTATAAACAAGGGGAAGTACGCGTTAACGTGCCCGGTTTCCTTAAACATGGCATCCAGCACCGATTGCATTTTTTCCCAGATGGAGTAACCATATGGTTTAATGATCATACAGCCTTTAACCGGCGCGTATTCGGCCAGATCTGCCTTTATTACTAAATCATTATACCATTGCGAGTAATCTTCGTCTTTACTTATAATCCCTTTGCTCATTTAACCCTGTTAATTATTTTAATAATTATTAAACCTTTGTAATTAATATATGTCTGACATAATATACCCCCACTCAAAATCCCTGTTAATTTTTACCTTGATATTACGTATCATTGCGGCCAAATTTATAAATTTATCGATTAATTAATCTTACAAATCAACTACTATATAAAATGAAACGGAACATTATAAGTGGAATTATACTGATCGGCGCATTGGCGCTGGGTTCCTGCTCTACCACTAAACTCGCATCCAATCAGTTAAACCAGGATGACGATGTTTATTTTTCAAAAGCCAAAGCCGGTGATTCGCCCGAGTACGTTACTAACGCGCAGCAACAGCAAAACACCAACAATTATAATAATGACGATGATTATTATTACTATGATAGCTATGCAGCACGCATAAACCGTTTTAATTATATCTCGCCGTTTAATTATTACGACGGATTTTATGATGGCTTTTATAGCCCATATGCCAGCAGCTTTAATTTTGGTTTAGGCTTTGGCTACGGCTTAGGCGGTTACTATGGCTATTCGCCATACTATTCTCCGTTCGGCTATTATGGTTATGGCTATTATTCGCCATACTCTTATTTTGGTACAGGTTATGCGGGCGGCTCTCCTTACTGGGGTATATATTCAGGGAACAGGATCAACAACAATCCGCGCCCTTACCGGGGTTCGGGCGCGCCCAACAACGCGTTTGTTAACCGCAACGCGCGCCCTGTTGGCTACAACGGCAAATATCCTGTAAACAGGAATTATCCGGGTCGTCCGGCCGTAAACAGCACTGGCGGGCGTACCGCAAATGGCACCGCTACGTCAAATACCAGGCCGGCACGCCCGCAACAAGCCCAGCCTTCTTATCAACCACAGCCAAGGGTACAGTCGGCTCCGGCCCCTGCACCATCTTCAAGTTCGGGCCGCGGTTATAGTGGCGGCGGTGGCAACAGCGGTGGCGGCGGCGGCGGCGCACGTCCTTCAAGGCCATAATATTTTATAATTAATTTACCTTTCAATCTATGAAGCCTAAATATTTATTAACCGTAGCCGCTATAGTAGGGGCTACCCAAGTGGGGTTTGCTCAATATTCACAGGATGCCTTGCGGTTTTCCAGCTTCCAGCCGGGTTCAACCTCGCGCATTAAAGCCGTTGGCGGCGCGGGCACAGCTATAGGCGGCGATTTAAGCTCCATCAGCGGAAACCCAGCGGGTATTGGTTTCTTTACCCGTTCGGAATTTAGCTTTACGCCTGAATTTGATGGCTCAAAAGTAAAATCAACCTATATGGGGCAGGGCAATAATGCCTCAAAAAGCAGTGTTAACCTTAGCGATATCGCAGCGGTATTTTACGCGCCGATTAATACGCCAAGGGGGGCCAATAAGACAGAAGGATGGTTAAGCCTTAACTTCGGCATAGCCTATGACCGCACCAACAATTATTACGAAAATGTACAATATGGCGGCGTTAACCCAAACAATAGTATTACCGACTATTATGCTAATGATGCCAATGCTAATACCTTAAACGATGGCAGCATTGCCGTAGGCACATTAGGCGACTGGGGATATAAACAATACCTGATAGACCAGTATCCCGATGGTACATATAAATCATCTGTTACCTCGCCTGACCCGAATACCGGAGCCAATATTAATCCGAATGGGGTAAATCAATTTAATAATGCTATCCGTAGTGGCGGTCAGTCAGAATTAAGCCTGTCAATGGGCGCTAATTATAGCAATAAACTTTATTTAGGCTTGGGCATTGGGATTACCAACTTACGTTATAATACAACAAATACATTTACCGAAACGGGTATGAACAGTGTATATACAAATCCGGGCTATGCGAATATGCCCTATAGTAATACCTACCAACAAATACAGGACACTAAAGGAACAGGCTTTAACGCCAGGTTCGGTTTTATTTATAAACCGGTGGAATCTGTACGTTTTGGCGCCGTAATTACCACGCCCACCTGGTACACCATAGAAGATAATTATGATGAAAATATGAGTACCAACATACCTGGACAACCTAACAGATTTAATCAGCCAGATGAGCCATATCAGTTCAGCTATAATTTGAGTACGCCATTAAGGGTGGCCGGCGGTGTTGCGGTGTTCTTTAAACAATACGGCTTTATCAGCGGTGATGTGGAGTATCTTGATTATTCATCGGCGCATTTAAGCGGCGATTACAATTACTCCAACGATAATAATGATATCCGCGTACTTTATAAATCGGCCGTTAACGCGCATATAGGCGCCGAGGCAAGGGTAACACCAAATGTATTTTTAAGAGGTGGCTACGGTGTGCAAGGCAACGCCTTGGTAAACAATGGCAGCCAGATTAATACCACCAGCGGCGGTATAGGTTATCGTAACAGCGAATTTTATATTGATGCCACCTACAGTCATATCAATGGCAAGCAAACTTTATACCCATACGAACTGGCTTCCGACAGCCCTTCGGCCTTGTTAAATAAAACCAACAACAACGTGTATATGACCATTGGGTTCAGGTTTTAGTTAGAGATTAGAGATTAGAGATTAGAGATTAGAGATTAGAGATTAGCAAAAAAGCGATAGTTATACTATCGCTTTTTTGCTTTATAGGTAATTTATAGTTTGATTGGTTACCAATCTCTGATTAACTAATCTCTAATCTCTAATCTCTAATCCCCACCTCAATCCTCATCAATAAATGAGCGCAGCATCCAGGTGTTTTTTTCCTTGAACTGCATAAAGCGGTTGATCATATCATTTGTACCGTCATCGCCGGCGCCGGCTGTAATTTCAAGGATATCCCTCTCCATTTCAATCAGTGTGGCCATATCGGCAATCAGCGCTTTTACCATGCCGGTGTCTTTCATACCTATGGTATTCACCTCCTTAATATGGGCGGTTTTAATGTAATCGTCAAAAGTACTGTAGGGCGGTTTACCTAAGGTTAATATACGCTCGGCCAGTTCGTCAATAGTGGTAAGGGCGGCGGTATATAATTCCTCAAACTTAATGTGCAGGGTAAAAAAGCTTTTACCCTTAACGTTCCAATGGCATCCACGCAACTTTTGATAATGGATGTGATAGTTAGCCAGCAGATCGTTCAAATGATCAACAACCGGTTTTACTTTTTTTTCTTCCAGGCTTATTTCTTTCGCGTTCATATGTTTTGCATTGTTTAGTGATGAACAAACTTACAGAATAACGCTTTGGTTTATTTAATCATAACGTCATTATCCTATCAATAAATTTTATATCCCATAAATAAATCATATTTGTATTTTATTGATATGATTTCGTCCGACGCTCATTTTACCTATTTATTTGATGGCCTGGTATGGCGCATGGAAATTGACCCGGTTACCGCTACCCTGTTTGCCGAGGTACGGAACGAGCAGGAAAAGCAGGTTAGTTTCGCGTCGATAAATCTCGCATCGGGTAAACTTAATTTCAAAAACCTGGTAACTGACGAGCGCTGGCTTGCGGGTATGGAAGGGGCCTTTAACGGAGTATTATTATTGCACAATTACCAATCGGCCGGCAGCCCAGTGCATAAAGGGGTTATAGCAATTGACAGCGAAAGCGGCCAGACGCTATGGAGCGATTATAACAGCGGCTTTGATCATATCAGCATTAACGGACCGGTGATGTATGATACGCGGATACAGCCCCCCAAACTATTTGTAGCAGCTATTAGAACGGGCGAAAGATTGCATACTTATAACCGGGTGACGGATGTGGAACCAGCGCTATCAATCAGCATCCCCGATATTATCGATAGCGCGCTTTTACCGGCCGACCTGAGCGGCCGCCTTACCCTTTTTGGAAATATAGCGCATAACCTTTACTTCAACCGGTATAGAATTGTATCTTTGCACGCGCTAAACAACACGCAGCTAACCCAAGCCCTGTACATTTTTGAAGATGATAAACCTGTATTTAATGATTTATTAAATGCCGGGATACAAAAATTACAACCGGAGGCGTTTATACTGCATAACAATCATTTAATCTATCTTAAAAACAAGACGGAAATAAATGTGATTAACTTATAAAAACTGAATAAGTAGACGATATGAGGTTTAAGATTTTATTATTAATATCCCCTGTTTTATTACTGACAAATACACTGTTTGCAAAAACCATTATTGACTCGATAGGTGTTGAAAATCATGATGGTAAAAAAATAATCCTGCATAAAGTTGAGCCTAAGGAAACCTATTTTGGTGTGGGCCGCCGCTATAATGTTAAACCAAATCTGATTATCCAGTATAACAATAATGTAGTGCTGCAGCCCGGCATGACGATAAAGGTGCCTACCGGTTTGCCCTTTGCCGCAACGCCGGTAAAACCTATTGAACAACCTGTTGCCGCTAAACCTGAAAATAAAGGCCCGGTGCAACAATATAAAGTATCGGCCGGCGAAACACTGTATGCTATTGCCAAAAGATTTGGTACTTCTGTTGATGAAATTAAAAAGCAGAATAACTTACGGTCTGATATATTATCGCCAGGCGAAATATTGACCATTGGCGGCAGCAATACCTCAAAACCAGCGGAAAAACAAGCCGCGGTTGAAACCAGACCGGTTACCGCCCCTGTTGTTCAGCAGCCTAAACCGCAACTGCAGCCTACTCCGCAGCCTGCAGTTGCCCAGGAAAGCAAACCCGCGCCGATAAACATGCAGAATACCCAGCAATACAAGGTATCGAACGGCGAAACGCTGTTCACCATTGCTAAAAGGTTTAAAACTTCTGTTGATGATATTATAGCTTTAAATAAACTGCCGAATAATACCATTACCCCTGGCGAGATACTGATCGTTCGTTCGGGAATGCCGCCTGCTCCGGAACCAAAACCCATTGTGGCACGGCCTGATACCAGCCTGGTTGCGGCTACCGACAGCACCTTAGCCGACAGGCATTTGCAGGCCAACCGTTACGGTTTGTTTGAAAAAGATGAAAAAGGCCCGGCTACCTGGATAGACGACCCCAGCTTTGACCCGAATAAAAAACTGGTGCTGCACCGCACCGCTCCCATAGGCACAGTAATTAAAATTACCAACCCCATGACCAATCGCACCACGTTTGCGAAAGTAGTAGGCAGTTTTACCGACAGCGAGGCTACCAAAGATGTAATATTGGTAGTAACCAAAAACGTAGCCGAATCATTAGGCGTATTGGATAAGCGTTTCCGTGTTGATATTAGCTACGGTGTGCCTAACAATGATCAATAAACCTTATTTAATTGGCATTGCAGGAGGAAGCGGATCAGGCAAAACATTTTTCCTGAAATGTTTTCTTTCGCATTTTACGCCTGATGAAGTATGCCTGGTATCACAGGATGATTACTATATCCCGGTAGCCCATAACATGACCGCCGAGGAAAATAAACTATATAATTTTGACCTGCCCGCTACCATTGACCGCCAGCACTTTGTTGGCGATATTAACCGGCTGGTAAAGGGTGAATCCTTTACCAAAACAGAATACACCTTTAACAATCCCAATATTAAACCCAAAGAGCTGTTAATAAAACCCGCGCCGATCATTATTGTGGAAGGCCTGTTTATTATGCACTTCAGGGAAATTGCCGGCCAGCTGGATATGAAGGTATTTATTGATACCGAAGAGGATATCGCACTGCAGCGGCGCCTTAAGCGCGACCTGGTGGAACGCGGCTACTCGCGCGATGACGTAATATATAAATGGGTGAACCATGTTGTACCTGCCTACAAAGAATTCCTGCTACCCTACCGCGAGGAATGCGATCAGATAATTACCAATAATACCCATGTAGCCGATGATATTATGGCAATAACGCAGAAAATTTCAAAGGAATTAAGGGAGAAGGTGTTGTAAGCACCCCTCACGTCATTGCAAGGAACGAAGACAACCGACCGGAGGGAGCTCATTAATACCATAAAAAACAAACACAACATTAATAATCACCGGTAAGCAGAGCCAATTAGCAAGGTTGACCTTCAAACCGAAGATTGCTTCGTTCCTTGCAATGACGTGGTGGCTAACTAATCTTTAATCACCAATCAACTAATCTCTAAAGTTACTTATCCAGGTTCAAATCGTTCTGGAAAATTTTGGAATACTTGCGCCTGTCGAATTTATACAGTTTGGCTGCGCGGTAGGATACGCCTTTTTGCTTCTCGTCCAGTTCCTTTAAAAAACCATAGCTCAGCATTTTTTTCCGGAAGTTGCGTTTATCCAGCTTTTTGTTCAGGATCGCCTCGTAAAGCGATTGTAGTTGCGTGAGGGTAAATTTCTCGGGTAAAAGCTCAAAAGCAATGGGTTGATAGCCCAGGCGGCGGCGTATTTTATTAAAGCCTGTTTTAAATATCTCGGTATGGTCAAAACCCAGTTTAGGCAAATCATTAACCGGGTGCCAGAAAGCTTTTTTGGCTATTTGCGTAACGGGTTTCAGTTCCTTTTGCCCGTTAAGGCGTAACAGGGCGTAATAAGCTACAGTAATAACCCGGCCCTGCGGATGCCGGTTAACTTCGCCAAAGGTATGGAATTGCTCCATGTGCAAACCGCGCAAACCGGTAAGCTCGTATAAAATACGTTCGGCAGCGTCATCCAGACTTTCATCCTGCTTAACTATGTAACCTGGCAATGCCAGCCAATCCTTAAAAGGATCTTCATTACGTTCAATTAAAAGTATTTTCAGTTCTCCGGCTTCAAAACCAAATATTACACAATCAATTGAAAATATCGACTCAAATTTTGGTAAGCTTACTTCCAATGGGGTTCAAATTAGTAAAAGGCTAAATATATAGGGTTAATTGATAAATGTAAAAAAATAAATAAAATTTATTAGTGTAATTTTTACACACTATATTAGCACCTGAATCCTTAATATATACATATGCCTCCTATTTCTAAAATCGCGGTTCTTACCTCCGGCGGCGATGCCCCCGGAATGAACTCCTGCATCAGGGCGGTTGTACGTACGGGTATATACAACGGGTTACAGGTAACCGGCATAAAACAAGGCTACCAGGGGCTTATTGACGATGATATGTACCCGATGGATGCCCGTTCGGTAAGCAATATACTCAGCCTTGGCGGTACGATGCTTAAAACCGCACGCTGCATGGCATTTCATACCGATGAAGGCATGGCAGCCGCTTATCAGAACCTGAAAAAAAGAGGAATTGAAGGCCTTGTGGTAATTGGCGGCGACGGTACATTTACCGGCGCGTTACGTTTTTCAAAAAAATATCCTGATATTGCGGTGATCGGTGTACCTGGCACCATTGATAATGATCTGTATGGCTCAACCTATACCCTGGGCTTTGATACCGCCACCAATACAGTAATTGAAGCTATTGATAAAATACGCGATACCGCCGACGCGCACGACCGCCTTTTTTTTATTGAGGTAATGGGCCGCGATTCGGGCGCTATAGCATTACGGGCGGGCATTTCGTGCGGGGCCGAGGCCATTTTACTGCCCGAGAGAGAAACCGCTATTGAAGAACTGATTCAGCATCTTAAAGGCGGGCACAATAAAAAGTCGTCGAGCATTGTTATAGTTGCGGAAGGCGATAAAAGCGGCGGTGTTTATGATTTGGCGCAGATCATCAAAAAAGAAATTAAAAACTACGATATAAAAGTAACAATATTAGGACACTTACAGCGCGGCGGCAGTCCTTCTGCTTTCGATCGTATATTGGGCAGCCGTTTAGGGTTTGCCGCCGTAAACGCGCTCATGGCCGGTCAGTCCCGGCAAATGGTTGGCCTGCAGGCCAATATCATAGTTTTAACCAGTTTGGAGGAGGCCCTTAACCAGCATGAATACCGGCTGGAAGACGACCTTTTAAAAATGGCCGAAGTATTATCTGTTTAAGTAAATGATTGCAGTAGTATATAGTGGATCTAATTATGCCGATTGGCGGCTAGCCGATAAGGGAGAAACTATCGTTTCCTTTAAAACCAGCGGAATTAATCCCTATTTCAGCGATGAGAAAAACATCCTGCAGCTGCTGAACAAAAACATCAACCTCATTCACCACGCCGAGGAAATTAAGCGTATCTATTTTTTCGGCACCGGTGCGTCATCTGATGAGTTAAAGGCGGTCATCAAAAACGCGTTCGCCGCTTTTTTCAAGTTCGCGCGTATAAGCATCCATCATGACATTGAGGCAGCCGCTATAGCCTGTTGTAAAAACACACCCGGTATTGTCTGCATTTGTGGCAGTGGTTCAAACGCGGCCTGGTACGATGGTAAAAAAATAAAACCCAACAATTACGGCTTAGGCTATATCCTGGCCGACGAGGGCTCGGGCAACTGGTTAGGAAAACAGCTGATCAAAGGCTTTATAAGTGAAACGCTTCCGGAAGGCATTTACAAAAAATTTGTCAGGAAACATCCTACCGATCGTAAAACGATATTGGAAAAAATATACCGCCAAAAGCAGCCCGCGCTGTTTTTAAGCTCATTTACCGATTTTTTTACCGAAAACCGGAATGAAGATTATGTAAAGAGAACGGTAAAAGCAGGTTTCGATAAACTGATAGGCACTTACATTATACCGCTAAAAAAACAGTACCCGGATGCAAACATTTGTTTTGCCGGGTCGGTAGCTGCCAATTTCCAGGATTATTTGCAGGAAGTGGCCGCTGATAATGGCATTAGTATTGAATACATTATTAAAGAACCCATAAATAACTTATTAAACTACTATTCAAATAAAAATTAAAAGAAAAATGAAAATAGGAATTAACGGATTCGGCCGTATTGGTCGCCTGGCCTTTAGGGCCGCAATTGAAAGAGCCGATATTGAAGTGGTAGGTATTAACGACCTTGTTGAGCCTGATTATATGGCTTACATGTTGAAATACGATTCTACCCACGGCCCTTTTAAAGGCACTATAGCTGTTGAAGGCGGACATTTAGTTGTAAATGGCAAAACCATCCGTGTAACTGCTGAAAGGGACCCTGCAAACCTTAAATGGGGCGAAATAGGCGCTGAAGTAATTATCGAATCAACCGGTTTGTTTTTAACTAAGGAAACCGCTCAGAAACACATTGACGCCGGCGCTAAAAAAGTAGTAATGAGCGCCCCGGCTAAAGATGATACCCCTACCTTTGTAATGGGTGTTAACCACAAAAAATTAACCGCTGCTGATACCATCGTATCAAACGCGTCATGTACCACCAACTGCCTTGCCCCTATTGCCAAAGTGCTGAATGATAACTTTGGTATTGAAGAAGGCTTAATGAGCACCGTACACGCTGTTACCGCTACACAAAAAACAGTTGACAGCCCATCGGCTAAAGACTGGAGAGGCGGCCGCGGCGCTTATCAGAACATCATCCCTTCATCAACCGGCGCTGCTAAGGCGGTTACCCTGGTTATCCCTGAGTTGAAAGGTAAATTAACCGGTATGTCATTCCGCGTACCTGTGTCCGACGTTTCTGTAGTTGATTTAACTGTACGCCTGAAAAATGGCGCGACCTATGAAACGATCAAGAAAGCGATGAAAGATGCTTCGGAAGGTGAATTAAAAGGCATTTTAGGTTATACCGAGGATGATGTAGTATCTGAAGATTTTAAAGGCGACGCACGTACTTCAATTTTTGATGCCAAGGCAGGTATCGCGCTGAATAACAACTTCGTTAAAGTAGTATCATGGTACGATAACGAATGGGGCTATTCAAACAAACTGATTGATATGGTGCAGGAAGTTGGCAAATTATAAGCTAATTTATCTATAACAGCAAAGCCGGCCCGTTTTGGCCGGCTTTTTGTTTTTTAATAGTTTTAATATTCAAACTAATTTGCCATGATATTATTTGCTTATGCTTCCAATATGAATGTGGACGAGTTTACCAAAACCGTTCCATCGGCTAAAAAGATAGGTGTGGCTAAGTTGCCGGGCTATACCTTCCTGTTTAATAAAACGGCTGACGACGGTTCATCAAAAGCCAACATCGTAATATCAGCCGAGCCCGATGCCTGCGTATGGGGCGTATTGATTGAATACCAGGATAACGAAAAACAGAACTTTTTTAACCCAACAGGCTGGAGCGCCGATTTTGAGCTGACAGCCGTAAACTGCCTGGACAAAACAGGCGAATTATACCAGGCCGAAGCCTTTGTTGCCAAACCCCATGCCCTTAACGATTTCCTTTTACCATTTGATTGGTACCAGGCTAAAATTTTAAAATCAGCAAGCGGGCAGGGCTTCCCCGAAGAATATATTACCGGCATATCCCTTATGCCCCACAAAATTGATCCGGATGAAAAACGGCGCGCCAGGAGAATTGGGGAATTGTAACCAGGCCCTCTAAACCTACCATGGAGGGAGATTTTTTTTAAGTCCCTCTCTTACCTCAGCTACCCGAGAGGGATTATTCATGTTTTAATCGTTTTCAAAGGTATTCATGAGGGCTTCGCCGTTTATGGCGAGGTCACATCATCTCCTTATCCTTTTTCTCATGATAAGTTTTGTAGGCCAGGTAATAAAGTACAACTACCAGGAATATATCACCGGCCAGGTTCCACAGATCAATACCTTTGATATGATAAGTAAAAAGCTGGTAAAGCAGGAATATTAAAGCTATACTGCCTGCAATAAGGTATAAATAATAAAACCTGTTATTCATATAAACGTATATATACTATAATATATCAACTGCTTATTTAACGTAAAGTTTTATTAGTTAGAAGCATTTATAAGGAAACATTATATATTGCATTATTAATTTAAACGCCATGCACAACTGGGAAGACACCTATCTGGAGGCCGAAGAAGCAATACGCAACACCAATTATCTGCATGCCAAGCAATTGCTCGAAAACATTATTATGGACGAGCCCTCTACCGCCCAGGCCCATAACTCATTAGGCTGGCTGTACCGCACTCAATTTGATGATTATGAACGTGCCGAAAACCATTATAAAGCGGCCATAAGGAGTAACCCAAACTATCCGCATGCTTATATTAACCTGCTGATACTTTACACCTACCAGGAACAATGGGACAAACTGAAACCGGTTGCCCAAAAAGCCCTTATCAGGCCGTTGGTTGATAAATCACTGATCCATTACCGCCTGGGGATTATGGAAGAATACCTGCAAAATTTTGACAGCGCTATAGGTTATTATAAAAAGGCCATTAAGCTTTGTCTGAACTTTGATTCCATTGAGGATTATAAACGGGCGATAGTGAATTGCGAATATAAGGCATCGTTGTAAAGCCCCTTTAATATATTACAATACACTTACCACTCCGTCATTACGCTACTATGTGGGCACATTAATCCATCGCGTCATTGCTGCGAGTTATAAAATCCGGGGCCTTTTTTAAGGGCAGTTAAACCATGTCCGAATGGCAATGTACCTAAGAAGCTGTTTAAATGTGTTTTTTTAGCTATTATTATAAACATAAAGCCATCGCGTCATTGTGAGCGTAGCGTAACAATCCCCGAAGCCTCACCCTAAATCCCTCTCCGAGGGAGAGGGACTTAAGAAGAAAGTCTCCCCCTTTGGGGGAGATTTAGAGGGGGCTAATTGCTCCGCTCCTCGCAATGAC
>Ga0164242_10003591_pt1 | contig 17645 bp, 20 predicted proteins | sample OricomgcompostMG_FD_108783 | JGI IMG/M metagenome (GOLD analysis project Ga0164242, IMG submission 108783) | Miracle-Growth compost microbial communities from Emeryville, California, USA - Original compost - Miracle growth compost (MG) ...
GACGTGGTGGACATATTCGCCGAAGCTGCCGGCGTCGTGCTTCTGGAAGAAGCACTTCTTGGCCCGTCCCTGCGGACAGCGCACAAGGCTGATCGGGCGCGAGCCGACCCAGGGAAGCATGATCTCGGCGACCGCTGCGTAATGATCGGCGAGCTGGCCCTTGGTGACGTGGGATTCGGGATAGATCACTCGTTCACGGTTGCTGATCTTGACGGTGCTGGTCGCGGGCGCGGGCAGATCGGCGGCATGATGCTCGGTCTCGAGCACGACCGCCTCCGGCTTCTTGTCCTCGCGAAGCCCGAGGTAGCTCGGATGGCGCAGCGTGCCCTCGTTGGTCATTTCGGTGAATGCGATTTCCGCCACGAGCGCCGGGCGGAGCCAATGCGCGCCGCGAACCTCGGCACGTGGCGCTGCCACCGTCGCCGCCTTCTGTTCGAGCGGCGCCATGATCTCCATCAGCCGGAACAGCTCGCCGGTGTCGAAGCCGGTCCCGACCTTGCCGGCGTAGCGCAGCTTGCCCTCGTCATGGACGCCGAGGATCAGTGAGCGGAACGCGCGTGATTTGTCCGAAGGCGTCCAGCCGACGATCACGAACTCCTGTCGCTTGATGCACTTGGTCTTGACCCAGCTACCGCTCCGCGAACCGACATATTTGGCCGTGGCGAGTTTGGAGATCACGCCTTCCAGACCGGCCTGGCAGAAGTCGTTGAGCAGCTTTTCGCCATTGCCGCGGATATGGTCCGAATAGCGGATATGCTGGACACCGTTGGGCAGGATCGCGCGCAGCTTCTCCTTGCGCTCGATCAGCGGCAGGCCGGTCAAATCCTCGCCATCCAGTTCGAGCAGGTCGAACGCGAAATAGTCGATCGTGCCGGGTGCCCCCTTGAGCGCGCCCTGCAGCGCCTGGAAACTCGACCGTCCTGCGGCATCGAGCACGACGGCCTCGCCGTCGATCAGCGCGGTCCGGACCTTGAGCTTGAGCGCATCGCTGAGGATGGAGGGGAAGCGATCGGACCAGTCGAGCCCGGATCGGGTATAGGCGTGGGCCTCCTCGCTACCGACGGCTACCAGCGTCCGGTAGCCGTCATATTTCATCTCGTGGAGCCAGCGGTCGCCAGCCGGAACGGCATCGACCAAGGTTGCAAGTTGCACCGGCCGGAACGGCGGTGGCGCGAGCGCGGGCGCCGGCCGCGCCGCACCCTTTGCCGTTCGCGTTGCCGATCCCGATGCCGCGCGCTCCATCCGCGCGCTCATGTCCTGCGCCTCATCATCCACAGACTCCCTGGCCCAGGGAGTCGTTCCCGAAGCGCAGCGCTACTTCTTCAGCTTCTCGGCCGCCGCGTCCAACTTCTCCCGGTCGTTGCCGACGCGCCTGATCAGATCCTCGGCCTGATCCCGCGAAATACCGTGCTTGCGCGCGAAGTAATCGACTTCATAGCCTTCGCCACCCGCGACTTCGCGCCGGTCGGCACCGCCGCGTTTCGACTTGTCATCCGCCATCATCTTCTCCTCTTCCGAGCAAGAGAATCGGCGACAAGGGACGTGGTTCCCAATCTGGCCAGCGAAGGGTCAGAGCAGGGCGCCTTGCAGAGGATAAACCTGCGTCGGAATCAGACTCCCCTTCGGCAAGGTGCGCAGCACTTCGCCGGCCGGAACATCGGCGTCGAGCCAGTCGGTCCAGAGGTCGCGCGGCAACGGGACGATCTGACGACGATGAAACGGGGCGATATCCTCGCCGGGTTCCAGCGTGAGCATCGTGAATGCCTCGCCAACTTCCGGATGCGCGCGCCAGATGCCGGCGATGCAGAACCAGTCATGATCCTTGAGCGTGAACAGCCACTTGGTCTTGCGTTTTTCGCCGGGCTGGGGGTCCGTAAATTCATAGAATCCGTCCGTCAGGATGAGTGCCCGGTTGGACGTGAATTCGCGACCGTCGGCCCGGAAATTATAGACTGGCTTGCCGCCTTGGCCCGGCCAGCTCCATCGCCGGTTGACCAGTTCGCCAGTGCCGCGCTCGCCGTCGGCGGCACGCACGATCGGGGCAACATCGGTAATGTTGATGTCCTCACGCGCCGGGACATTGGGCGTGCCCTCGGGCATTTTGATCTTGATCGCGAGATTGTCGAAATCCTCGGCGATCGAGGCAATGTCCACTTCCAATCGGTAATCGTTGCACACGCCCGTTTCAGCCTTTCTTGCGACTCATCGTTGTTCGCATTATGTTCTCGAATATGGACTCGCCGACACCTTTCGATCCAGACGCTCCGCTGGGGTCGCGACGCGCGATCATCCGGCGAAATCCGGCCGACGCCAGCGAAATAGAGATGATCGAGGCAAGCTGGGGTTCCAATCCCCGGTTCAGCGACGGCGTGTCGTACAGGTTCGTCCGCTCTGAAGGGCAGGCCTTTCCGGCCAATCGCTGCCTCATCGCAGCTTCCGAATTTCATCTCGCCGTTGGCGATAAGCGCTATCGGGTGACGCTCGACGGGGGCAACTTCTTCTATCTGGCGGGGATATGGGAACCCGCGATGGGGGAGTGGCCGATCAGCTATCGCGTCATCACGGTGCCGGCGAATCCGGAGGTCGCGCGCTATCAGGAGCGGCACGGTGCGATCATCCATCGCCGGCAGGTGATGCAATGGCTCGACCTGACCGTGCCCGAGATCGATCTGCTCGAAACGCCGCCCGCCCGCACGTTTGTCGTCGAGGAGATTGTCGACGGCCCGCGCCAAACGGCGCTGGCGCTGTGACGGGCCTGGCCGTCAACAGACAGGAGGATCAGGCCATGAGCCGCTTGTGGGACACGCCGGAATATTGGGCGCGCAGCGAAGCCGACGAGATGCTGCGTGAAGTGGAAGACAGGGATGTGGCCGCGGTCGCCGACGCATTCGAGCGCACGTCCGCGAACTATGACGGCGATCCCGACTTTGCCGCCGCGATCCTGGCCGAACTGCGCCTTCGTGCTACCGCCGGGGTTCGCTTCTGGTCCAACCCGCAGGTGCTTGCGCCAGAATCATCTGCGCCGGCGCGAGATGATATCGGCGCGCTGATCGATGGCCAGATTCCGTGGTGAACCTGGCCATCGCCGATCTCTTCGACACGCCCATCCTGCCCGGACTCGCCACCAGCGAGCATTTCATCAGCGAGACCGAGGAGCGCGCGCTGATCGCGCGCATCGACGACGCCGAGCTAACCCCGTTTCGCTTTCAGCGATGGACCGGCAAGCGGCTCACCCACAGTTTCGGTTGGAAATACGACTTCCAGACCGGCGCACTCAGCCGTGGCGCACGAATGCCTGATTGGCTCCTGCCGGTGCGGGAGCGCGCAGCGCGCTTCGCCGGCATCGCGCCGGATGACATCGTGCAGGCGCTGCTCATCCGCTACGACACGGGCGCGGGGATCGGCTGGCACAAGGACCGGCCCATCTATGAGCATGTGCTGGGACTGTCGCTCGGCACGCCGGCCACGATGCGCTTCCGGCGGCAGCGAGCCACGCGCTGGGAGCGAGTGAACGCGCCGCTCGTTCCCCGCGCGCTGTATCACCTGTCGGGCGAGGCTCGCCACGAATGGGAGCATAGCATCGCGGAGATGGACGCGGGCGTGCGCTACTCGATCACAATGCGCAGTTTCTCGGCCAAGGGGCGATCGCTCGCCGCGGCCGCGCACTGATCGGGCCTGCGCCGATGACCTGTCGCCGACTCGGGGACACAGAATCATAGAATTCAGAACGAACGCCGATCGCTGGCAGCCATTGGCCGCCCAAATGTCGGCGGAGAGCGGGCGAGAGTCGGCAGCGAGGCTCTAACGCTCGCCCGCGCACCGATGCGATTCTTATCCGGTCAGGACGATCCGTCCTTTCCGGAGCAAGAACGTGACCCCAACAAAGCTGCTGATCGGCCAGATCATCGTCGTTTTTGCCATCGTGATCGCAGGGCTATGGCTCGCGACCGAATGGGCGGCGTGGAAGCTGGCGTGGCAGCCGGAACTCGGCCTGCCATGGTTCTTCGTCGGTCCTTGCCCGGTCTATCGGCCGTGGTCGATTTTTCCGTGGTGGTATCATTTCGATGCCTATGCGCCGCATGTCTTCGACCGTGCCGGCGCGATCGCGGGGGCGAGCGGGTTCGTCGGCTGCGGTGCCGCGATCGCCGGTTCGCTGTGGCGGGCGCGGCAGGCGCGCAACGTCACCACCTACGGCTCCGCCCGTTGGGCCACATCGGGCGAGGTAGAGCACGCCGGTTTGCATCGCGATGCCGGTGTGTTCCTCGGGCGTCTCGGGCACCACTACGTCCGCCATGACGGCCCGGAACACGTCATGGCCTTCGCCCCGACCCGCTCGGGCAAGGGCGTCGGCCTGGTCATCCCGACGCTGCTGAGCTGGACCGGTTCGGCGGTCATCCACGACATCAAGGGCGAGAACTGGCGGCTCACCGCCGGCTGGCGCGCGCGGTTCAGCCATGTCCTGCTGTTCAACCCGACCGATCCGGCTTCCGCCAAATACAACCCGCTGCTGGAGGTGCGGAAGGGCGCTAACGAGGTCCGCGACGTCCAGAATATCGCCGATATCCTGGTCGACCCGGAAGGCGCGCTCGAGCGCAGGTCGCACTGGGAGAAAACCTCCCATAGCCTTCTGGTCGGCGCGATCCTCCATGTTCTCTACGCCGAGGAAGAAAAGACTCTCGCGCGCGTCGCGACCTTCCTGTCGGACCCGCAGCGCCCGTTCACCGCGACGCTGCGCCGGATGATGACCACGAATCATCTCGGCACGAAGGAGGCGCCGCAGGTCCATCCCGTCGTCGCATCGGCCGCGCGAGAGGTTCTGAACAAGTCGGACAACGAACGCAGCGGCGTCTTGTCCACGGCGATGAGCTTCCTCGGCCTCTATCGCGACCCGACCGTCGCCGAGGTCACGTCACGCTGCGACTGGCGGATCGCCGATCTGGTCGAGGCGGCGCATCCGCTCTCGCTCTACCTCGTCATCCCGCCGTCCGACATCAGCCGCACCAAGCCGCTGGTGCGTCTGGTGCTCAACCAGATCGGCCGGCGACTCACCGAACGGCTGGATGGCGCCGGCACGGCCGGGCGCAAGCACCAGCTGCTGATGATGCTGGACGAGTTTCCGGCGCTGGGACGGCTCGACTTCTTCGAGACGAGCCTCGCCTTCATGGCCGGCTACGGTGTCCGCGCCTTCCTCATCGCCCAATCGCTCAATCAGATTGAAAAGGCGTATGGCGAGCATAACTCGATCCTCGACAACTGCCATGTCCGGGTTGCCTTCGCCACCAACGACGAACGCACGGCGCGGCGCATTTCGGACGCGCTCGGCATCGCCACCGAGCAGCGCGCGATGCGCAACTATGCCGGCCACCGGCTCGCGCCGTGGCTGGCGCATGTCATGGTCAGCCGGCAGGAGACCGCCCGCCCGCTGTTGACCACCGGCGAGGTGATGCAGCTTCCGGCCAAGGACGAGCTGGTGCTGGTCTCCGGCATGGCGCCGATCCGCGCGAAGAAGCTGCGCTATTACAAGGATCGCAATTTCACCGGGCGCGTGATGCCGCCGCCCCAGCTCGCGGTCGGCGACTATGCCGACCGCCCACAGGGCCGCCCCGACGACTGGAGCGGCATGGTCCGCGCGCCCGACAGCCGGCTCGGCCGCAACGAGGACGAGCCGACCGCAGCCAATGACGAAGGCGGCCTCCAGCAGCAGCGGCATCCCGGCCTCGAGGACAAGCAGGCGAAGGCCGAACCCGCCAAGCAGCTCGACTTGCCCGACCTCGACCGCGACGATCCCGACGCCGCGGCGGACAAGAAAATGATGGACCGTGTGCAGACCTCGCTGGCCCGCGCCGACGGCATGAACCAGGGCCGCGACCGCGACCTGTTGCCGGGGCTCTGAGCGATGAAGGTCCGGCAGAATCTCTATATCGACCGCGAGCTGAGCGACGCGCTGGAGGCGCTCGCCCTCCGGCCCGGCGGCAACAAGTCGCGCATCGTCAACGAGGCGCTCGGTTCCTGGCTCGCTCGTCGCGCCAGCAAGGAGGTGGACGACCTCCTGAAAGTCCGGCTCGACCGCATTTCGCGCGAGATCGCGACGTGCCGGCGCGACATCGAGGTGGTGCTGGAGGCGCTGGCGCTGTTCGTGCGCTACCAGCTTACCGTCACCGCGCCGCTCCCCGAAGCCGACGCCGCCGCGCTCGCCACCGGCAACGAGCGGTTCGAGCGCTTCATCACCCAGCTCGGCCGCCAGATCGCGGGCGGCAAGCGCACGCTCGATGCGGCGGGCGCCGACGAGGCGCGGCGATGAGCGAGGCCCTTTCCGCTGGCCGCCGCCGCGCAATGCTGCGCACGGCGATGGGGCCGGGCATCGCCGCCGCGCTCGCCGATCCGGCCGTGATCGAGATCATGGTCAATCCCGACGGTGTGCTGCGCCTCGACCGGCTCGGCGAAGGCCGCGCGGATACCGGAACGCGCTACGATCCCCCTCAGGTCGAACGCATCATCCGCTTGGTCGCCAGCCATGCCCGCACCGAGGTTCATGCGGCATCCCCCATCGTGTCGGCCGAGTTGCCGCCGCACGGTGAAGGCGCCGGCGAGCGGTTCGAGGGCGTCTTGCCGCCGGTCAGCCTCGCGCCATGCTTCTCGATCCGCAAGCCCGCCGCGAAGATCTACACTTTGCTCGATTACGTCACCGACGGCATCATGTCGGCGGATACGGCGCGGCTGCTGTCGATGGCCGTGGTCGAGCGCCGCAACATCCTCGTCGCGGGCGGCACCAGCTCAGGCAAGACGACGCTCGCCAACGCGCTGCTCGCAGAGATGGCGCATCTCGACGAACGGGTGATCCTGATCGAGGACACGCGCGAGCTGCAATGCGCCGCGCCCGACGTGGTGGCGCTGCGCACGCGGTCCGGCTCGGTTTCGATGGCCGATCTGGTCCGCTCGACCCTTCGCCTTCGGCCCGACCGCATCATCGTCGGCGAGGTGCGGGGCAAGGAAGCCCTGGACATGCTGAAAGCGTGGAACACCGGGCATCCTGGCGGCATCGCCACGGTCCACGCCAATTCGGCGGTGTCGGCACTCTACCGGCTCGAACAGCTCGTACAGGAAACCGTCGTCACCGTGCCGCGCCGGCTGATTGCCGAGGCGATCGACATGATCGTGTTCATTTCCGGCCGCGGTCTTGCCCGCCGCGTCGAGACGATCGCGCGCGTCGCCGGCCTCGATCCGGACGGCAACTACGCCGTCCTCGCGCTCACCCCCGATCCCGCAACCCCCTTTGAAGGAGACTGATTGCCATGTCTGCGCCCACCAAAACCGTAATCGGCAAGGCGGCAAACCCTAAATCCCGTCTGCTGGCCTCGACCGCGCTCGCCACCAGCCTGCGCGTGGCGGCGACTGGCGCGATCCTGCTGCCCGCCACGGCCTACGCTTCCGGCACCGGGATGCCGTGGGAACAGCCGCTGCAACAGGTGCTCGACTCCGTGCAGGGGCCGGTCGCCAAGATCATCGCCGTCATCATCATTATCATGACCGGCCTGACGCTGGCGTTCGGCGAGACGGCGGGCGGGTTCCGGCGCCTGATTCAGATCATCTTCGGCCTGTCGATCGCCTTCGCCGCGTCGAGCTTCTTCCTGTCGTTCTTCTCGTTCGGCGGCGGGGCGCTGATCGCGTGACCACCGGCGCTCATATCGAGGGCTTCGAGGTTCCCATTCACGGGAGCCTCGGGGCGCCGATCCTGCTCGGCGGCGCACCCCGCGGGCTGGCGATCGTCAACGGCACGCTCGCCGCCGCGATCGGGCTCGGCCTTCAGCAATGGATCGCCGGCATCGTCGTGTGGGCGGTCGGGCACAGCATCACCGTGTTCGCCGCGCGCCGCGATCCCGCCTTCGCGCCCGTCCTCGTCCGCCACCTTCGCCAGCGGAGCTATCTGACATGCTGAGCCTGCGCGAATATCGCCACGGCGGCGACCGTCTCGCCGATCATCTGCCATGGGCGGCGCTGGTCGCGGACGGCGTGGCCCTCAACAAGGACGGCAGCTTCCAGCGGACGTTCGCGTTCCGCGGTCCCGATCTCGAAAGCGCCACCGAGGCCGAGCTGGTCTCCGCCTGCGCGCGGGCCAACAATGTGCTGAAGCGCTTCGGCACCGGCTGGGCGCTGTTCTTCGAGGCGGAACGGCGCGAGGCCATCGGCTATCCCGAAAGCCGGTTTCCCGATGCGGCGTCGTGGCTGGTCGATCAGGAGCGGGCTGCGCGGTTCGAGGCCGAGGGCGCGCATTATGAGTCGCGCTACCATCTCACGCTGGCGTGGCTGCCTCCCGCCGACGGCGCCGACGCGGCCGGCCGCTCGCTGGTCGATCGGCCCGATGCCGAGCAGGGTCGTGATTGGCGAGGGAGCCTCGCCAACTTCATCGCCGAGACCGATCGCGCCCTCGACCTGTTCTCCGCATTCATGCCCGAGGTCCGGGCGCTGTCATCGGCTGAGACGCTCACATATCTGCACGGCTGTATCTCGAACCGGCGCCATCCGGTCGCCGTGCCCGAGACACCGATGTATCTCGATGGCCTCCTGGCAGATACGCCGCTGGTCGGCGGGCTGGAGCCGATGCTGGGCAACCGGCATCTGCGCACGCTCACCGTCACCGGCTTTCCCAACATGAGCCGGCCGGGCATCCTCGATGCGCTCAACGAGGCGGATTTCCCGTATCGCTGGACCACCCGGTTCATCGCGCTCGACAAAAGCGACGCCACGAAGCTGCTCACCAAACTCCGGCGGCAATGGTTCAACAAACGCAAGTCGATCACCGCGATGCTGCGCGAGGTGCTCTACAACCAGCCGGCCCAGCTTCTCGATTCCGATGCCGACAACAAGGTCGCCGATGCCGATCTCGCGCTTCAGGCGCTCGGCGGGGATCACGTCGCGTTCGGCTATCTTACCACCACGATCACCGTCTCGGACGAGGATCGCGCCCGCGTCGAGGACAAGATCCGGCACGTCGAGCGCATCACCGGCGGGCTTGGGTTCACGACGATCCGCGAGGGCGTCAACGCCGTCGAGGCGTGGCTGTCTTCGCTACCGGGGCACGCCTACGCCAACGTCCGGCAGCCGATCGTTCACACGCTCAATCTCGCGCACCTCATGCCGCTATCGTCGGTATGGGCGGGGCCGACGCGCAACGCCCATCTCGACGGGCCGCCGCTACTGGTCGCACAGACCGCCGGCTCGACGCCGTTTCGCTATTCGACCCATGTCGGCGACGTCGGCCATCAGATTATCGTCGGGCCGACCGGCGCGGGCAAGTCCGTCCTGCTCGCGCTGCTCGCACTTCAGTTTCGCCGCTATCCGGACTCGCAGGTCTATATCTTCGACAAGGGTTTTTCCGCACGCGCGGCCGTGTTGGCGATGGACGGCGCACACCATGCGCTCGGCCTTGGTGGAGATGATGAGGGCGGCAAGGCCATCGCCTTCCAGCCGCTGCGCCATATCGACCGCGCCGACGAGCGCGCATGGGCCGCCGAATGGATCGGCGCGCTGCTGGCGCACGAAAAGGTGCTGGTGACGCCGGAGGTCAAGGAGGCGGTCTGGTCGGCACTCACCAATCTCGCCACCGCGCCGGTCGAGGAACGCACGCTCACCGGCCTGTCGCTGCTGCTGCAATCGACCACGCTGCGCTCGGCGCTGTCACCCTACACGCTTGAGGGACCGTTCGGCCGGCTGCTCGACGCGGCCGAAGATGACCTCGCCATTGCCGATGTCCAGTGCTTCGAAACCGAGGCACTGATGGGACAGACGGGCGTGGTCGCTCCGGTCCTGACCTACCTGTTCCATCGGCTGGAGGAGCGGTTCACCGGGTGGCCGACGCTGCTGATCCTCGACGAAGCCTGGGTGTTCCTCGATCACCCGCTGTTCGCCTCGCGCATCCGCGAATGGCTGAAGGTGCTGCGCAAGCGCAACGTGGCCGTCGTGTTCGCCACGCAATCGCTGGCCGATATCGCCGACAGCACGATCGCGCCGGCCATCATCGAAAGCTGTCCGCAGCGCATCCTGTTGCCAAACGATCGCGCCATCGAGCCGCAATCGCGCTCCGCCTATGAGCGGTTCGGGCTCAACGACCGGCAGATCGAGCTGATCGCCCGCGCCACGCCCAAGCGGCATTATTATCTGCAATCCGCGCGCGGCAACCGGCTGTTCGAGCTTGGGCTAGGTCCGATCGCGCTGGCGCTGTGCGGCGCCTCCGACCCGGAAAGCCGGAAGCGCATCGACCGCGTCCTGTCGGAAATAGACCCGCTCGACCTGGATTGCCGCGATCCGACCGAGTTTGCGCGCCGCTTCCTTGCCGGCGCCGGCTTCGAATGGTCCGCCGATCTGCTCGCCGATTTCCCCGGCCAATCCTCCTGATCCCAAACCTCCAGCCCCCCGGAGACTGACCATGACCAAGCAAATTCCCTTCAAGAAATATCTCATCAGTGGCGCGTTGGCGCTGTCCGCCACCGGCGCGCTGGTGATGGGCGTGATGGTGCCCAGCCAGCCGGCGCAGGCGCAATGGACGGTGTTCGACCCGTCCAACTACAGCCAGAATATCCTCACGGCGGCGCGCACGCTCCAGCAGATCAACAACCAGATTCAGATGCTCCAGAATCAGGCACAAAGCCTGATGAATCAGGCCCGGAACCTGACGACTATCAATTTCCCCGAATTGCAGGCGCTCCAGCAGACCATCCAGCAGATCGATGTCTTGATGGGACAGGCGCAGGGCATCCAATTCCGCGTCGCCAGTCTCGACCAGCAGTTCCGGTTGCAATACCCGACCAGCTTCAACCAGGCGCTCACCAACAACCAGCATGTGGTCGACGCGCGCGCCCGGCTCGACACGTCGATGGCCGCCTACAAGCAGACCATGACGGTGCAGGCGCAAGTCGTCGAGAACATCGCCGCCGACCAGGGTTCGCTGAACGCCATCGTCCAGCGCAGCCAGGGCGCCGAAGGCGGCTTGCAGGCGCAACAGGCGACCAATCAGCTTCTCGCGCTCGTCGCCAAGCAGCAGTTCCAGATTCAGACGCTGATGGCGGCGCAATATCGCGCCGATGCGATCGAGCGCGCGAACCGCGCGCAGTCGCAGAGCGACGCGCAGGACGCGACGACGAAATTCCTCGGCTCCGGCAACGCCTACACCCCTCAATAGGCGAAGCCGGAACGGACGGCGGCGGCTTGCGCCTCCCGTCGCCGTCGCCGCGGGGCTCGGCCGCCCCTTGCTCCCCCCGGTCGAGCCCCGCGGCAACCCGCCATTTCGAGAAAGACCCACCCATGCGTATCGCCTATGCCGACCCGCCCTATATCGATTGCGCGCATCGCTATCGCGATCAGCCGGACTATGCCGGCGAGGTCGATCACGCCGCGCTGATCGAACGACTCGAGACCAACTATGACGGCTGGGTGCTGCACGCGGCGGCGACGCCGCGCAGCATCGCGATCCTCGCGCCGATCGTGCTGGCGACGGGCGCGCGGTGGATGGCGTGGGTCAAGGGGTTCGCGGCGTTCAAGCGCAACGTCAGCGTCGCCTATGCGTGGGAGCCGGTCATCGTGAAGCCGGCGCGCAAGCCGGTCGTGTCGCGGCGGATCGTGCTGCGCGACTGGATCGAGCAGGGCATCACGCTCCGCCGCGGCCTGACCGGCGCCAAGCCCGAAGCGGTGTGCCACTGGGCCTTCGAATTGGTCGGCGCCCGGCCGGACGACGAGCTTGTCGACCTGTTCCCCGGCACCGGCGCGGTCATGCGCGCCTGGTCGACATGGCGCGGCAAGTTCGTCCTGCCCGAGACGACCGAGGATCGCCATCATGGGTGATCTGTCCGTCATCGATCAGTTCATGCAGGCGTTCATCCGCTATATCGACAGCGGGTTCGGGCTGCTTGGGCCCGATGTCAGCTTCCTCAGCCGCACACTGATCGCGCTCGATATCACGCTGGCCGGCCTGTTCTGGGCGTTGGGCGGCGAGGACAATGTGCTCGGCCGCCTGATCCGCAAGATCCTCTATATCGGCGCGTTCGCCTTTATCCTGAACAGCTTCTCCACGCTCTCGACGGTCATCTTCAATTCGTTCGCGAAGGCCGGGCTGACAGCCGGCGGCGGCACGCTGACGGCCGACGATCTCCTGAAACCCGGCCGCCTGGCGGGCACCGGCTTCTCCGCCGCGTGGCCGCTGCTGCAACAGGTGCATCAGTATCTCGGCTTCACGACCTTCTTCGACAATTTCCTGACCATCGTCGTGCTGCTGGTCGCGTGGGTGATCGTGGTGCTCGCCTTCTTCATCCTCGCCGTGCAGATGTTCGTGACGATCCTCGAGTTCAAGCTGACGAGCCTCGCAGGTTTCATCCTCGTGCCGTTCGCGCTGTGGAATCGGACCAGCTTCCTCGCCGAACGCGTGCTGGGAAATGTCGTCAGCTCCGGCATCAAGGTGATGGTGCTCGCCGTCATCGTCGGCATCGGCTCCAACTATTTCCAGCCATTCACCGCCTCCTTGCAGGGAACCGAGCCCGACATCGGCAAGGCGATGAGCCTCGTTCTCGCCAGCCTCGCGCTGTTCGGGCTCGGCATCTTCGGACCCTCCATCGCGTCCGGCCTGGTCGCCGGGGCGCCGCAGCTCGGGGCTGGTGCGGCCCTTGGCAGCGTGCTCGGCGCAGGCGGCATCATCTATATGGGCGCCGCCGGTGCGGCCGGCTCCGCGCGCAGTCTTGCCGCAGCCGGTCTCGGCGCGGTGCGCGCCGGAACGGCGATGGGATCGGCTGCGTCCACCGCCTACACGCTCGGGCAGGAAGCCGCGGGTTCATCCAGCGTCGGCGCGGGATTGAGCGGCATGGCGAGCGCCGCCGGTGGTGCCGCACGATCGCGCATGTCCGGGGCGCTCGGCATTAGTGAGGCCGCCGAATCCGGCCGGCAGGCCGCGTTCAATGCGCTCACCAACCGGACGGCTGGCGCCGGCACCGATGGCGAGGCCGGTTCGTCATCCATGCCGGCATGGGCGCGCGCGATGAAGGCGCAGCAATCCACCCGGCACCACGGCCAGGCCGCGATGCACGCCGTCCAGCAGGGCGAGCGCGGCGGCCACGGCGTCACCCCTGACATCAAGGAAAAGGACGACTGATATGCTCTTCAAGCGAGCGGTGCAGCGCTATGGGCGCACACCGGCACCGGAAACACCCTACCAGCGCGCCGGCCAGCTTTGGGACGAGCGCATCGGTTCCGCCCGCGTCCAGGCGAAGAACTGGCGCTTGATGGCGTTCGGCTGTCTCGGGCTTACCACCGCGCTCTCCGGCGGGCTGCTCTGGCAATCGCTGCAAAGCCGGGTCGTGCCCTATGTGGTCGAGGTCGACCGGCTCGGCGAGGCGAAGGCGGTCGAACCGGCCGCGAGGGACTATCAGCCGACCGACCCGCAGGTCGCGTGGTTCCTGTCGCAATTCATCAGCCATGTGCGCTCGGTGTCGCTCGATCCGGTATTGATGCGGCAGGACTGGCTCTCTGCCTATGATTTCACGACCAAGCGCGGCGCGGTGTTTCTCGGCGATTATGCGCGCGCCGCCGATCCGTTCGGGCACGTCGGCGAGCGCACCGTATCGGTGCAGGTCACGAGCGTCGTCCGCGCATCCGACAAGTCGTTTCAGGTGAAATGGGTCGAGACGACCTATGAGCGCGGCGCGGTGTCGGGCACGTCGCATTGGACCGCGATCCTGACCGTGGTCATGGCGCTACCATCGAGCGCCGACACGCTCCGCAAGAACCCGCTCGGCATCTATGTCGATGCGATCGACTGGAGCCGCGAGCTCGAACCCGCCGCGACAACGCCCGCACCTTCGGCGCCGCCGGCCAATATTCCGGGGGGCGAAGCCGCCCAAGGTTCCGGCGATGCGCAGCATCATTGGAATGGCGGCGGAGGGTCGCCGCTCGATCCGAACCTTACCGCCCCGACCACCAATACGGAGATCCAGCCATGAAATCCGCCATTCTGGCGGCGACGGCTTTTGCCGTGGCCGCGCCCGCGCTTGCGCAGACCATGCCCAGCGTGCCCATGACGACACCGAACGAATCCGTCGCGCCCACGGCATCACCCGCTGCAACATCGGCGATGCCGACACCATCAACGCAAGTGGTGGCTGCGCCTGCGCCCACTCCGCCGGTCCACCATCGCTACCGGCCGCCGTCGCCAGCCGAACTGCGCGTTCGTGCCGCCAATCGCGCGGCGACGCTCGAACCGGCGACCGGCGGCTACCTCAATGCCGTGCAGGTCTATCCGTGGAGCGACGGCACGATCTACCATGTGTTCACCGCGCCCGGCGCCGTCACCGATATCGCCTTGCAGCCGGGCGAGACCCTCGTCGCGGTCGCGGCCGGCGACACCGTGCGTTGGGTGATCGGCGACACCACCAGCGGCAGCGGCGACACGAAGCGCACGCATATTCTGGCGAAGCCGTTCACCGCCGGGCTGACCACGAACATCGTCATCACCACCGACCGGCGAACTTACCACCTGTCGTTGACCAGCACCGAGCATACCGCGATGGCGGCGCTGTCGTGGACCTATCCGCAGGACCAGCTCATTGCGCTCAAGGCCGCCGCCGAGCAGGCGCGCGCCGCGCAGCCGGTCGCATCGGGCCTGTCGGTCGATCAACTCCACTTCGGCTATGTCATCACCGGCGACCAGCCCGCGTGGCGGCCGCTCCGCGCGTTCGATGACGGGCGGCAGACGTTCATCGAGTTTCCGGCATCGCTCGGCGTCGGCGAGGCGCCGCCGCTGTTTCTCGTCGACGCCAAGGGCACGGCCAGCCTCGTCAACTATCGCGTGCAGGGCCGCTATTATGTGGTCGATCGCCTGTTCGACGCGGCGGAATTGCGGCTCGGCCTCAAGCATCAGGACGTGGTGCGGATCAACCGGACCGGCGAGCCGGCGAGCGGGAGGAGGGGCTCGTGACCGACACCGCCGCAGCCCCGCCCACCAAGCTCGATCCCGAGACGCTGGCGATCCGCACGCGCCCGCCGCGCGCGATCCGGTTCAAGCGCGGTGTGATCATCGCCATCGCGGCGGTCGGCTCGGTCAGCCTCCTCGCGGTGACATGGATGGCATTGAAGCCGCGCCTGTTCCACGGCGTGACCCCGCAGGAGGAATTGTCGCAGCCCAGCACGCGCGCGACCAGCGACACGTTGAACGGTGCGCCGGCAACCTATGGCGATGTCCCGCGGCTTGGCCCGCCATTGCCCGGCGATCTCGGCAAGCCGATCCTCGAACATCAGCGGTCGACAATGGCGGCGATCGATCCGGCGGCCCAGCAGCTTCAGCAGGCCGAGGCGGCCGAGCGCGAGCACCAGCTTGCCGAACTGAAAGCGGCGCGCGAATCCGGCGTGCTGGTGCAGAACAGGCAAGCGGGTGGCGATGCGGTGCCGGTTACGGCGACGCCGACGGCTAGCGGCGGTCAGGCTGCGCCCAAATTGGCGCTCGATACGACCAACGACCCCAATGCGCAGGGGCGCAAGGAAGCGTTCGTCTCCAACCTCGATTCGCGCGGCGACGTGAATCCGCACATGCTGACCCCGCTGCCGTCGCCTTATACGCTGTCGGCGGGAAGCGTGATTTCCGCGAGCCTGATCACCGGGTTGCGCTCCGATCTTCCGGGCCTCGTCACGGCGCAGGTCACGGAGAACACCTATGACAGCGCGACCGGCCGGCTTCTCCTGATCCCGCAGGGCGCGCGACTGATCGGTAGTTACGACTCGGTCGTGGCGTTCGGACAGAAGCGGGCGCTGATCGTCTGGCAGCGGATCATCATGCCCGACGGAAGTTCGCTACGGATCGACAACGTGCCCGCGACCGATCCATCGGGCTATGCCGGGCTTGCCGACAAGGTGGATTTTCATACCTGGCAGCTCTTGAAGGGCGTCGCGCTCTCGACCCTGCTCGGGGTCAGCTCGGAACTCGCGCTGTCCGGGCAGAGCGATCTCGTTCAGGCGATCCGCATGTCGACGCAGGATAATGTGTCCCGCGCCGGCGACCAGATCACGCAGCGCAATCTCGGCATCCAGCCGACCATCACCATCCGTCCGGGCGCTCCGGTCAGATTGGTGGTCCACGCGGATCTTGTGTTCGCGCAGGCGGGGAGCCGGTGACATGGCCGGGATCAAGCTCGGCAAGCTGCCGGATCGAACGCCGGTCAAGCTGACCTTCAGCGCATCGCCGGAACTCAAGATGGCCCTGGATGACTATCTGGACCTCTATCGCACCGTCCATGACGACAAGACCGCGACGGCCGGAGATCTGATTCCCGCCATCATCGAGGCCTTCCTCGACAGCGACCGCGCCTTTCGGATCGCGCGGCGCGGGTCTTCCGAATGACGGACGACGATGATGATCGCCTACGCCGCCCGGACCGGCACGCGCCGTAACCTCGCCGCCCTGCGCGCTGCGGGTTGGCGTCTGATGATCTCCGCGCGCGGCGCCCAGCGGACCGAGGGCTTCCGCTACGCCCTCGACAACGGGGCATGGATGTCGTTCCAGCGTGGCGAGCCGTTCGATGCCGCCGCGTTCGAGCGCGCGACCGCCCGGCTCGGTCCGGATGCCGACTGGATCGTCGTGCCCGATATCGTCATGGGCGGACTCGCCTCGCTCCGTTTCTCGCGCCTCTGGCTCAACAGGCTGCGCCGTCGCCGAAACCTCCACGGCAAGACCTTCCTGATCGCCGTCCAGAACGGCATGGAGCTACGGCACGTTCGTCACCTGATCGGCCCCCGTGTCGGCATCTTCGTCGGCGGTGATACCCGGTGGAAGCTGGCGACCATGGCGATGTGGACGCGGCTCGCGCATGAGCGCGGCGCGATCTGCCATGTCGGGCGGGTCAACAGCGTCCGCCGCATCCGCCTGTGCGCGGCGGCGGGCGTCGACAGCTTCGACGGATCGGGCGTCTCGCGCTTCGCCAAGGCGCTGCCGCGCCTCGATCGTGCCCGACGACAGCCGGATATCGAAGGCTGGCTTTCGGAGCTGCGGCCATGATCGCTGCCCAGCACTTCGGCAGCACGTCAGGCGGCAAGGACAGCCAGGCCGACGCTCTCCTTGTGACGATGAAGACGGTAATTCGACTTACCAGTCTCTCGCGTTCGACCATCTATCGCCGCTCCGCCGCTGGCATTTTTCCCAAACCAATCAGTCTCGGAGGACGGCGAATCGCATTCTCGCGTTCCGAGCTAGACCGATGGATCGCAGATCCCAGTTCGTACCGAACGTCCGATTGAGTTCGGCAGATTGTAGCTGACTCGTCCATTGATAGTGCGTGGTGGGTCCGATGGGATTCGAACCCATGACCTCTCGATTACATACCACTTCGACTTTCGCCGCCGTCCGAGGACGTTCGTGGTCTGGACCTTCCCTTGGCCATATCCCCAAGCGAGGACGTAGGCCGGTGCCATCAGGCCTCTACACCTTCCCAGCAAGCCGGGCTTGGCTCGGGATTGGCACGACCGTTACCGGCCAGAGCGTTCCCCGACTTTGACACCAGTTTCCATAGCCGGTTTCCCGACCAGGCTCCCATGTTGAAAGTCGCTTGCTCTACCGACTGAGCTACGGACCCGCACCAGGCGGGCACGTGCCTATGAGCGCGCGGGCGCCCGGTCAACTC
>Ga0164242_10003592_pt1 | contig 17642 bp, 22 predicted proteins | sample OricomgcompostMG_FD_108783 | JGI IMG/M metagenome (GOLD analysis project Ga0164242, IMG submission 108783) | Miracle-Growth compost microbial communities from Emeryville, California, USA - Original compost - Miracle growth compost (MG) ...
CGGTGTTCCTAGGCGTGCTTTCAAGGTTTCAACTTCATTGGCAAGGCTCTCTATCATTCTATGTAGATCGAGGTACATTGATTAGTATTGCTCTAGGGCAACCATGCGATACTGACTTCTTGGCTCAGGGTGACATAATTAAGTCTTACAATTCATGCGCATCCTTCGGTCGCTCTGTGAATGTACAGGTCTTCTTCTGTCCACGACACCTTGAGGAAGTCAGTAACGTCAGACCTAGGATTGTAGCAAGCTGGGAAAAGCCGGCCAGGACATACCGTAAACATGGCCGTTGTCCGTCGCACTTGACCTTGACAGTTTTTGAGATTAGGTTACTTCTAATTATTGGGACCTACGGACCTTTGATTGACGACAGGAGCTACAAGCTTTCTGATCACGGCATTTTGTTAGGGGCCGTATAACGCTATGAAGACGAAATCGAAACTAGGTAGGTTCGGGCTGCAGGATTGCAGGATTGCTACATACGGGGATTCTTTTCTTGCGAGCTTTCGGAGAGGGGGCCGTTTCCGGGAGAGGTCCCTCCATGGCGGGAGGGGACTGTAGTTCAACGAACTTAAATCTATCTTTAGATTATTCGCATTTGAGTACTGATTGTAACACGCTTCTCATTAAAGCGACATTTGCTCCGACACAGAGTCAGTCTCTTCGTAGGAACTTCATGATTGGTGGAGATGTCCGGGGAAGCACGAATAACCGGGTTGTCGAGACGGCAATGATGCAGTCCCTTCCAAGCAGGTGGATAGGTGGGGTCCCCGGGAATATATATCTCCGAATGTATACCATGGAGGCGGGAAGAGATGCAACAACCGTGAAGTACCTCAGTACCCCACCCATGTGGAGCATCTTGTCTTTTATGTCCTTCGTGGTGGGTGTACTCACAGGAATTGACGTAAGACTGTACAGATAACTCACGGGAACAAAACAGGCACAATCACCTGTAGGAAACCGGAGGCATGTCGCATTTTGGCGTGCGCCTGGGTGTCCTATTCCGCACTTGGTCGGTACCCTGGTGGTCGTAATTTGAGACACACGGGCCTCTAAATATCCGCGACAGGGGACCGTCACTCTGTTTACCTTCCAGTGGATCGTCGCCAACTCGCGTCCCTCCTTCTACAACGCCGAAATGGCTTTTGGACAGGCATTACTCTGCGACGACCGCGTTCAAGCTAGACCAAATACCTGACGCCCTTTGCTTCTTGAGCCGGGGTTTTACATCATCCGGACCTTCGTGTCCTCTCTTCCACATCTCCTATGCCTCCTCGAACGCGTTCTGCCGCGGGCAGCATCGAAGAGGTGAGGTCTACCGATCGTAAGGACGACCCAAAAATCGACCCCAAGAAACCCGACGAGTCGGTCAGCACCTGGATACCCCCTAAAACGAAGAAGTCTGAACTGGAACGCTCCATTGGCTATGTCGGCGCTCCCGTCCCAGCCCAACTGAAGCACGATTTCGGCAAGTCTCACAAGCGTGACCAAGAGGTTCTGGGCAAGGGGCCCAATGGATCCCCGGTATACGACAGGCTCGGGTACAAAATTAGCCATAAAGTCCTTAAGGGCGCTCAACGGAGACGCGCTCCTAGGAGCTCTAAGAAGTATATGGCCTTCTTAGAGGCTGAGATGGCGAAGTCTCGGAGAATAAAGGAGATTATGGGACGATGCGAGTCCAAGGCGTTTGCATGGCAGGACCGAGTTGCGAGGGACTTGGACATTCCTTTCCATACTGTGGACTTACCAGAATACGAGGAGTGGCACCGGCGCGGATTTCGTCTCGAGCCTGGGGAACTTGAGGGAAAGCTGCCCGAGGAGGAGGATGAGCGGCTGATGACTCTCGCAATCGGATCCGCGTTTAGGGAGTGATTTTGGGACGGCTTGTTTTCAATTTAGCGCACCTTGACAGCGGGTTGATTATGTAAATATGGGATGATCTCGTCGTCTTTTTCTTCGATCCTTCTCCGTTGTCTACCCCGATCTTTGAGCGACGGAATTAAGAACCTTTCTTCAATACCTTACACCCCCCTTCCCCGAAGCAGAGGACTCCGGACTTCTGTGAACCATTGAGGTATTAATTCACGCCATATTTTCTGCTGCCTTCTTCCGCTCCGAAGCCCCTTTAAACCTAGTGCTTAGGTCCCCCGTCGGCAATGATATGGGGAAATCCACGGCAAGAAGAATCATGTTGAGGAAAAGGTACCGCCCAAATATGCAGAACACAAAAACAAAAGCCCCAGCAGCCTATTTCTCATTAATCAGTCTCCATTAGTTGTTCCAAAACAGATCAAGTCGGTCAAGGGGGAGAGAGAGCACGAACAATTTGACATTTTGAGGCAACATCTGTCAGACCCTCTGCAAGGGTCCAGTAAGTGGCCATCAACATAATAAATGCGAGGTAGATAAAGATGAAGACTAGGACGAAAACAATGTTCGTTCGGAGAGAGGCAATGACGAAGAAGAATGTCACGAGGGCCATGACCATGTAGAAAAACGCTGTATATTCAGGTGTGTCAGGTCGTGTGTACGTCGCGTTTCTTCCCCTACGTTGTGTGCACATACCGAAGCTGCTTGTAAACTGCGCTGTTCCTTCACTTGATGTACCATAGAATGCCTGGGCGTTGAAGTCTGGCTGGAGCGTTGCGCCCATGGCGAGCCAAAAAGCACCTATCGCATCGTTAGCCTCAACCTGGGAGTTTATAAGAGGCTCGACGTAACCAACCGTAACATGCAAATACAATGAATGGAAATGTATTCCCTAGAATCCACTCCAGGACAGAACCCAAGATTTGCAACATCCCTCCAAAGAAAAAGAACAGCCCGCTGTTGAGAAATATCAGTTACGTCGTTTTAGGGCAGTTTGTTTCCAAGGCGCTTACATGATCCCAGCCCCTCCACCACCAGAGCCACGCCATCCCATGAGGTTACACCCTAGAGGCATTGATGCAATCAGGAATCCCATGAGGGGCCTGTGATTTGAAGTTAGCTTGTGCACGAAACCCCGTTTGATGGCTGGTAGCGGACATCGGGGTTGGATTGCCAAAGACTTTGCGTAAGTCACCATGAGTCCGGTTATAGGGACTAAGGTACATGGACTCGAAGACCTCCTTTGGTATCACGACGCTAGACACGGTCTGGTATCTCTCGAGCGCCGGTGGCGGTGGCTGGTTTAAGCCATCGCTTTCTTCAGCTTTGTAAACCGTCCCTGCAGTTGGGGTAGCACTAATGGCATGGTTGGAACCGTCTCCTGACATTCTGGCGAGTCGGAGGACTTGGAATCGAGAGCGTATGAATGAATTGGTGCAGAATTATCTGGTCTGTGCCTGGAGATCGTCATGGGACGCGAGAGGAAGGCGGAACACCACTTTAAGAAGAGGAAGAAGGCACAACCTGCAAGGACAACCGACATCCATTTCCGACAGATCCTCCTTTTCCGTACCGACCATAAGGTCCAGATGCCAAGCGACGATGACCACTGGATGGGGTATATTGCCAGTGTGTTATCTAAAAGAGCACAATGTAACGTTGGACGAAGCCTTTACAGATGATAGGTAGATGAGTCTCTGCGTATGCCGGCAATGAATCGTCCCATGGGTCGGCAGGCGATCTGCAAGTATCGAGAATCCGTGACATCCGGTCAGATGGGGTGATTGACCAGGCCTCCTACTAAATAGCCGTAGAGGCGGGCCCATGAGCCACACCAATTCAATCAACAACACACGACACAATCTCTGCCTACAAGACTCCTACCTCTACCGTAGCTAATAGTACTTATTGCGTTGTATACAAATTTTGGTGGCGGCTGATGCGGCGTTGACTGCCATGCACAAGTAGGGCTGCAGTGCTTACGGTATTAGGAGTAGAACTCCACAGTGGGTTGAGCAATTTTTTTTGGTCTAAGTATTCGCTATAAATAGTATAGTACTTTATAGTAGATCAAGTGGCAACATGGCCGAGTGGTTAAGGCGAGAGACTAGAAATCTCTTGGGTTCGCCCGCGTCAGTTCGAATCTGGCTGTTGTCGATGATTTTTTTTCTTTCCCTTTGCCTTTTCTTCTTTCATCTACCGCTCAAGTCACGCTATTTACCACTCACGCGCAATACGACGGGGTATGATACTTTGGTTACCTCGTGCCACTTCATTGCATGTGAAGCCATACCGTTTGCTTTGTGCAAAACTCTACTAGTAGCCAGATTTGCCCACCCATTATGAACCCCCCTTTTTCTTTTCTTTTTCCCATCTCCCCTCACCACTGTGGTGCCCCTCCCAAATTAAACCTATTCCCTGTTTCTGCCGCCTTTCGGGCATAATGGCGTGTTGCAGCAGCATCAGGCGCATTTCTCGATCCAACTCAGCATAGTGAATATGAAATTTCTTCAAGGCTTGCTGATACATTCTTGAGATAGTAGCCATGGCCGGAACGAAGCTTACTGATCGTGATGTGCACCGGCCCAGACTCCCGGGAACCTTTTCATGGCATCCCAGGCATAATCCTGATCGTTCTAGATACCGGGCTGTGCCTTGCAAAACTCACCAGACGGCTCCAGTAACTTCCGCCCGGTGCCGGTGCCGTTGACATACCAGACGTCCGATCCCTATCGACATCACAACTAGTTTCTATCCGCAGAACATATAATAGGCCGCTCATGGTGGGGAAATACAATATGTGCATGCATTAGGCCGGTTCGCCAGTAATTGTCAAGGGAGAACTATACAGGGATGGCCATTTAGTTAATTGTCGTTCTCAATTAACACATGAAAGTATCTAGTCAATTAAGGATAAACCTTGAGCTTGGATGTCCGTCAAATGCAGACCTAGAGGTGATAAAATAGCAATGGCGAATTCCAAACAGCACAAAGTGCACTAAGGGCTAACACTCTTGCCTTCAAGCATTTGCCAAGTGCCAATAGCTTACCTAGAGACTGCGGCAACAAACTAAGCACGATATTTTTAGTTTAAACGCTGTGGTTAAAAAAGAGCCTAGTGTGGTTTTCAAATAGCTTCCCTCCTTTCCCCACGGCTGCCTACTTGTCACTTACATCCTCCTTGGTTGTTGAAGTGTATCGAAGTGCTCTAAACTGTGTTCTCGGGAGGGTCTCCGCCATTGCCGGAAGACTGAGCCTCGTCTATACCGTGGTTGAAGATCTCATTTTCCGCTGATCGCAGGCCCGTCTCAATTTCTCGTAATTCTCGTTGAGTCTCCTTCCTTTTCTCCTCCTTTGTTGCAGAAACAAAAACCTTGCCGGCTTTCCACCAGAAGACTGGGTATCGTCGATGTCCGACATTGTTAATTATGACTGCCCAGCCAAGCATGATAAGCGATGAGGCAAGAACCGTAGGGAGATACCACCAAGCCATTGTAACGATATTGCTTTGAACGGCAGCATTAAGCCCAGTGGCTCCAGCCCTAACGAACATGGCAATTAGCTATCTGTGTGCGCCTACCACGTACGACAGGGAATCAACTTACGGCGGGTGCACTGCCCCGATCACGAACTGAGCAAGTGCAGCGGAAGCCATTGATATACCACCATTAACAAACGTGTTTCCGTGAAATCCACCCTCATCTAGGTCTCGATGGTAGTTGTGGTCAAGGAGGAAGAGTTGAGTAATCCATGTCCCCATAAATGCTGAGACAAGATGACCGAGTACGAAGTTCCGCGGCTGAGCTAGCGGAGACTCTATGGAGGAGAAGAGGAGAACTGCAGACGCGCCGAAAGAGGTAACAATAATGGGTGCATTGTAAACCTCGCGGAAGGCTGTGTTCGTTGTCATGATCGCCTCGATGAGAAGGATACCACCAAAGGACCCTATCCATGTGAAGATGCATATCTCTAGCTTGATTGAGATGTGGCGGAGCCACGAAAACGGGGGAAAGGGTAGAGGTTCGTAGGGTGGTTCCTCCCCCGGGGACTTATACCCAGTAAAGCGTGACAGTTGCTTGGGTAGGCGTCTCCGGTAATCTTCGGCAAACCTGAGGTGTTCTGCATGTCTCTCAAACCATGTAGATATTTTTCTGTGTGTTTGCAGCATATTCAAGACTCAGAGTAACTAGACGGTCTGTAGATGAGTAGCATGTCGCTGGGATATGTACTGGCTGCACGAAGCCCCATCCTTTTGACACCTTATATACTTACAGCTACCGCGTCAAATATCTGACATCTCTTCCTATTTCTAGTACAGCATGAGGGCCCATGACGTACTTTGATTGTCTTGAACAAGCCGTTATACCCCGATAAATATCTTACTTTGGTGGCGAAAGCTTGGTTTTTGGATACAGGGACCTGTCCGGAAGGCTGATCTTGAGTTTTGCCACAGGGCACATGCCAAAATGATATCTGTTTTGGAAGAGACACCGATTGCTCTTCCGGAGTTTCCGATAGTCTATAATTATCAAGAATGCTCGACTTGGCAGCAGTAGCCTGAAATTTTAGGAGCATCACTTTTATTCGGGTTTCGACTCGTGAGATTTCAAACACCTCCGAAATGGACCCATCTGGGATAGGCAACACGCTGTACGACAGACGACCGCTTCTACCTGGTCTTCTAATTTACTCATGTTTACCTGCTCAAGGCTGCATCAAAAGAACAGGAGCAAGGAAAGCTCTGATACCATTGCCGTTTATAAGAATAGCCAAGGAGCAAACTAGCGGACGAACGGATTGTGGGGTATTTCGCACGCTGTTTGGTGACCTTGTTTTGGATTGGACAACCAAGGATTTGCAAGAACCAATAATGCTAGAAATGCCTTTGCCGGATCAGAAACGAAGATTACACGTCCCGTTTGTGTCTAATGATGCCTTTATGCCACATTACCAAATCCGGTAGACTCCTACCATCGTATAAGCTCCACGTCGGTCACCGTTGATGACTACAAAATTCTTTGGATTAAAAATGAGCTAGAGATTCAACCAAAGCCTTCTACTCATTGAAGACTCAGAGTAATTAATTATAAGTGGTGACATAAATAAAGCAAGCCAGGATGACTGCAAATAAATTGCCGCCGAGAGAGGTCATAGAGCTAATATTATTAGAAAGGGAAAACCGTCAGCTCAAAAAGGCAATACAGTGCTGCTCAGTAACGAACCAATGAAGAATGCGCAGGCAAGCAATGATGTACTTCCGGTCTATGCGAGATTCCCGTCACACCCGCATAGGCCGCTCTAGCCCCCGGTGATCGAACATCGAACACCATGGTTAGATGGGTGCTGCACGTACATGGATGTTTTTCTGAATACTTGACATGCCATTCCCAGCGATACGAACAGAGGATGTCAGCCGAGACAACTTATGTGCCGATGAATCCAGTGGCAAAATTTATGAAGGCTTCCCTTTCTAGATTGATCTGGGCCGGATGAAGCTTGGGTCCCGTTACGCTCCTCTTCCCCTTCTATCTGCTGCTCTGTGGGCTCGAGAGCATGAGGGTGCGACATTCCATCACCTCTAATACCGTCTGAGACGGGTCCCTGGTGGCCCAGAGGCGTGTCCCACTCTTGGGGAGTATTATGACTTCTGCCCCTGATTGGTCCGGTCTGCGAGGGCCGTCGACGTTGGTGGGGAATAATTGCCTGCATGTCGCTACAGTTAGTGGTCGTTAGCGAGCTACCGTGACATATAGAAGTAGAGGAAGCTGCGAACTCAGGATGATGGTTCTGGTGATGCTCAAGCTTAATGTTGTCCTCAAGGCTGTCGTGGCGGTATATAGGAGCCTCTAAAGGGTTCTCGGCCGGGCAAGGGGCAATCACCTCGCTGAGGTGGTAGTAATTATCGGGCAAGCTGTACCCGTTTCCTGGTTCATGCTGCCCTGCATTCGCGCTTTTCGATGGATATCCACCGGAACCGTGTGGATGTCTCGAACTTTGCCACATGGTGAAGTTAAAACCTTAGAAAATTATGTAGTGCTTGAGGCATATCGCTGAAGCCTTATATACTTCCCATAAACGTGTCCTATCGCTGATCCGGGCGGGAACTTCAGGGTGTTAGTGTTATACGCGGCTGTCTGGAGTCATTAACTACCACCTGGCTCGAGGCTTTGGCTTGATTCTCGTGCTTCTAAATTGCGAGATTGATGGCTTCTCTAGGCATTCGATGGAGCTGACAATGTCTGGCCAAGACCAGAACAGAATGTTCCCTGGGAAGGCCACTTTCACCACCCGCTAGCTAATATCGAAAGAAAATTATAGAGCAAGTTCTGACGACCAAAGCGGACCACCGCCGTTCTCTCCACGCCTTCCATTAACTGTGGTGTCGCCTGTAAACTAATGTATTGACTGGTTATGTATCATGACTACCTGTAAGTTCGTTTGGATTTTGATTCTTGAGATACCACACTCTGCAAATTATGGAGTGGATCGCATACATCATCTAGTATAGGTCAAATCCGAAGAATAGCCGGGTTCTTGGGCCGGCATATACTGTTCATTTGAGATGCACAAGCTGCATCCCTCTCCCGCCATAGCCGTCATACCCGATGTTCCCGTGTTAGCAAGCGCTTCGCCCACCCCAGAGTGGTAGCTTCATATGTCCATGGCAGTCATGGGTGACATTTCATTCGATATACAACTAGACACGCGGTGTTGCGAGGATCGGAATTCACCGTGCTGCTCCATCATTTCCTGTCAACTGATTTAGTATCCCCCACGCGTGACGTTGGATTTAAGGGATCTTAGCTAAGGGGACTCAACCAAAAGTGAACATGAAGAACTTCAGATAGATCTTATTGGTGTACATCCTAGAGACCTATCCTCTCAACATCCCATACATAAATATTTCCAAGGCCAAGACTCAACGTCCAGCCTGCTTCGGCATACCAACTCCCGCGATTACCGGGTCCCGGGTTTTCCCCCTCCAATGGCTCTCTAGGACCATCCGTCCCTCTAGTCGTGAGGTCCAAGTCAGCTGTGAGGATCACGAACCTCGTGTCGAGGAGAGATCGTTCTTCCATTGTGGCGGAAACACTGAAATCTGGAGGATATGAACAAGTGGTTGGAGTTTCAACTCTACGAGACACCCACGCGATAATAATGAAGCTCATCTTAGCCGTCGACAAACCGCGGAATGGGGATTTCTTCACGCCTACAGAAGAGGTGCACGGCCGTGTAGAGTTGAAGTTAGGCAAGAACGAAAAAGTTCCAAGTATTCACATAGATTTTCGAGGTAAGAGAGATACCCTAGTTTGTACGCATGAGTGCCAAGCCAGTGGTTGACGCCCTTAGGTTTGATGAAGGTATCCTTCACTCCGAGAGCTGGGTCAGAAGCACCATCTCAATTCCCCAGCCCAAGACTGCTCAGAGAGACGTACATGGTTCGTTATTCCCTCCCATTTATCGGCCACAAGGCCGCTAACCTGCTAGCTAGCTTTTTGAGAAGACCAAGATCATCGCACCAGAAGATGAAGCTGTCGCCAAGGATGACGGCCTAGGGCGACTATACTCGATGGTATTTGTGTTCTCCTTCCCAAAGCGTGTTATGTGTTGCAACAGAACCGCCAAAACGGAGAACTCGTTACCGCCAACCATCGAAATTTGCTCGGCAGGACGGAAACTTGGAGCAATTTACTCCATTACGGCCACTGCCCACCCTACGGGTTTGCTTAAAAGACACCTGAAGACACAGCAGGAGCTGAAGTACCAGTCTGCAGCGTTGACATCGGCTGTACAGGCAGGTATAGGCTCTAGTCGAATGCGATATTCCGAGTGTGTTCGCAATATCGCGGTTCTTCCCGCGAGCCGACTGGGCGGGTCGGATTTTGACTGCAACCACCTCGCACCCTGTTGCCTCCCCGGGTACTCACCTGCAGTGATGTTAGAGGTGGCAATGTCATATCCGCCTCTTCTATGTCGAGGAAGAAAGGCAAATTTGAACATCTTCGTACACGCACCCAGCGAGTTGACTGAAGTTGTTGGGCCTATCCAAATCCGCAGCATCACAGCCCGACTCAGAGGCACGGTCACTAGCCGGATAGGCTCCTTCACAAGAAGCGACAGAATGTACAGGCCCATTTGGCATACGACGGGGTCCATTTTTGTAGACCAGGAGAAGTTCGAGGTTGATTCCGGCATGTGGCAGAACTGCAGCACTCCAGATGTCCCTCTTAGCTTTCAGGCGTTCGCCGTATCGCAGACGTATGCGATTGAAGTAATTCTGGGGGTATCCTCCAATATTCGCCCTGAAATCCAGGTGAGAGATATAACTTCGCGCGGGTCGAGCAAGTGCTAACATTTGGAAACAGTACATGGTTACCGCTCTCGACGTGGTGGTCATCGACCCTCCTCCTGAGTATCGTGATCTGGACACCGCCCTTCCACCTGAAGGTGGCACTGAGACAAATATAGAAGCGGGAATATGAATTAATGTTTCTTTAATGTTGTTTAGTGATGGTTGTCTCCACCATTCTGGCTTCCTATCCGCCATTTGGCTTGATGGTGGAGTACATGGATATGCCTCAATCCCAGGTCCACAAGGTGTCTTCTAAAATACGCTCCTCGAGCTATCACAATGAACTTGGTTCTTTTGCTTCCCTCTAATTTTTTTTGAGGAAGTTGGAGATATGTTAGGACATAGATTTTTTCCTTTCCAGAACGCCTCCTCTCTCGATCCTAGCATTGACTTCTTTAGTCCTTCGCTACATCCCAGTCCGTTAGTTGGCAAGGAATCAGTGTAGATGACCTAGGCTGCATCCACCAACTTTGAGTTTGTCGGCCTCTACCTCGCGATGAATCGCCTCGACTTCTTCCTTCGTCGGCTCCCTGCTGTCTTCTGCAAACTGGGCCTCTTTAATCCGTTTATTCTGCTCGACTGCGTTTTCTGTCTTTGCGATGGAGTCGAGCATCGCGTAGAAGGTTCCGTCGGCTGATTCGGGCATTTTGAGGATCAATGAGCCCAATGCAGTGGTGCGTCCTAGGTCCAGCACAGAAGCGATACTCTCCGCACTCCGCTCTTTTAAATTGCGTGTAGATTCGAAGTTCTGTTCGTTGGTGTTCGGAAAGGATCGCCAAATCGGGACGACCGGGACAGGCGGTAATTCTGTAAATATTTAGCTATGTCAAAAGTTAGAGCGGTGGAGATCTGCTGCTACTTAAGACTTCGTCTTTCAGGGCTAGTTACACTGACACTGGCTGAACCTAACCAAGGGCCTCATAGCGATGTGGGGATAAAGGTTGGAAGAGTAAGCTTCGTAGTGTTTGCCCCAGGCATGATCATCTTCCTTTCTGTCTCTTCTGTCTTTGGGTCTCATGAAAACCGGCTCTGAAGCCCCCGCATCACGTTGCTACTAGCTTGGATAATTTGTACTGCTTCTTATCACAGTACAACTACTTTACTATCGTTTGTTGTCCCGAATAAGTGGGACACCACCCATATGGGCGAAATCTTGGTAGGGGCGACTTTAGCGTGGGATCTCCCTGCATACCCGTAGGAACCGGTACAGCCGCAGCAAAGTCCCTGCACAAGTAATAGGAGACAAAACGAGCGGCTTTTTTTGCCAATAAACCTCCAAGCCTATTGAGCACATGAATGCCATTACTACTGAGTTTCCAGACGATCTTTTCCGACCATCAAGGAAGTTAGAGATGCCATGCCGTCAAATAGTGTTCGATATGACTCCTCAGAGCAACACGATGCGCTCGCCAAGCTTGTTGTACCACCTCCAACGGTAGATGTTCAGGAAGATCATCCCGAGAGCAACCGAGAAGGTTCCGGGCTCGAAAATCGCTCGCAGGCTGAGTCCAGCTTGTCGACGCCTAGATCTTATGACTTTGTAACCTCCAACTCTCACTCCCACGGCGATACACACAGCGATGCGGTGGAACTGTCAGCTATACCGAGCAATGGGTGGTCCGACAGTCATACCGGCAATGCGCATCCCGCGGGCAGACATTCACAGAACGTGCGTGTCCGAAGAAGGTCGAGCCAAGCTTCCGTGATGGATCAAACTCGAAGTATCCCAGAGAGTTTCTACAACCTCGACGAGGTAGCCCTGCCAGATCCTGTCGAAAACCCGGATGAGCTCCATATATACCGACATCACAGCCTCGAAGATCAGCGCTCGAGGGAACATCGTGCTAGACATGAAATCCCACCAGACGTTGTGCCCCCGCCGGAGGAAAGGGACGCCGAGAAAGGCACGGCGCGCGTGTGGCCAAATCCACAGGGTATCTTTGCATCGCAGACCATCACAGAACTATCGACTATGTCCTACCTTATCTTTTTTTCTATTCTTGGGACACTGTCTCGGTTAGGCCTTGAAGCCTTGACAACGTACCCTGGGGCACCGATTGCCTTTACAACTCTCTGGGTAAACTTTGCGGGTAGTCTGTTCCTCGGGTTCCTCGCCGAGAGTTCAGAGAGGTTAAATGGAACGAGAATGGAAGATATCCACACCAAGCAACCGGAACCATCCAGTAGCGACAGCAGCGGAGGGATCCAAGAGGAGGAGGCACCAGCCGAGCTGTTGGAACCCGAGCTGCTGGAGGATATGAATGACGAGGTCCTTCCACGCAAGCCATCGTTGCTGTATATCGGGTGGTCAGCTGGCTTCTGTGGCTCATTCACAACCTTTTCCTCGTTTGCAAGAGACGTCTTTCTTTTCCTCTCTAATGGTACGACGGCGCCGCAGCTATCTCGAGGTATCGGTGACAACATTATGGCGGCCTTGGCGGTTATGGTCACGACTGTGTCTCTGTGTCTGGCTGCCGTTAAAGGTGGCGCGCATATTGCCATTCTCCTAGGGAAGGCGAATTGGGTGCTTCCTGGCAGGCTACACTCCCTTCTCAACAAAGCCATTCTTGGTATCGGTATCGGAACTTGGGTCGGTGCCATAATTATGACCGTGCTGCCGCCAGACCGGCCATCTGGTCCCAGCAGCCAGGGGACTTGGGAGGGGGAAACCTGGCGTGGGCTGGTCTTGTTTGCGATTGTATTTGCTCCAATGGGGTGTCTCGCACGCTTCTACCTCAGCATCAAGTTGAATGGTCTCCAGCCGAGCTTTCCACTCGGTACGTTCGCCGCCAATATCATAGGTACGATAATCTTAGGAATTGCATGGGACGTTCAGCACAGTGTGCATGGCAACTCTCGGATAAGTTGTCAGGCCCTTCAGGGGGTCATGGACGGATTTTGTGGCTGCCTAACAACTGTCAGCACCTGGGTTGCCGAGCTTGGCAGTCTTCGAAGGAGGCATGCGTATGTCTATGGCATGGTCACGCTTGTCACCTCCCTAGCCCTCCTGATATTGATCATGGGCTCGCAGAAATGGTCCGCAGGTTGGATAGCGCCAAGGTGTTCAGTGGTAGAGTGAGGTCGTATGGTGTAGCACAACATAGAATCTCCTCATCCAGTACCAACTTTATTATAGAATAAGCATTAACTATATAGATTCTTGTCATGCACACAAAGATGTTATGTCTTATCATGTAGAACTTGGCAGATTTCAATTTGTAACTCCTTCATAGAAGATCAACTATTGGGTAGCCCCTCCTAAGGGATCCTTTATACGTGCTCCTGGTGACCAGTACTATGCTTCCTCCCACCTTCACCAGCGCCGCCAGCTCTCTCCACCTCAGCAACCTTCTTCTCGAATACATCTTCGCTATGAGTGCCACGCCAAGCTGGTACATTCTGGTCAAAGACCAGATCAATCTCTTCCAATGTCTTCTTTGCTGTTTCTGGGTACATTAGGAAGACATGGATTGTCATAGCAAAGCAAAAGGTGCCAAAGATCATGTAGGTCTTCCACTGAATGTTTGTAAAGGCCGGAGGGACGAAGAAGGCGAGGGCTAGATTGAAGCTTGTTCCCCAAAAGAGTCAGTACGGTAGCAGCAAAATGGTGATAATGGCCAGTATCTCTAGCTGGTATGAAGGTTGTGGAATTTTTGGGTGCGTATGTTTTTTTTCCTCTTTGGTTGGGGGGAAAAGGGCCGGGGTGAGTGTACGCAGAATACTTACATCCAGTTCCCAGCAGCTGAAATACCCACGCCCTTAGCTCGATATTTCAAGGGAAAAACCTCACTGCAGTAAATCCAGGCGACGGGGGCCCACGTCAATCCGTCTTTTGTGATCTATCAGTCCCGTGGTGAAATCGGAAGGGAACTTGGGGTCTTCTGACTGGACCAAACTTACAAATTCCAACGAAGATATAGGCAAGGGCAATGACGGCTTTAGCGGGGGCACCAGCGATGGACCACTTCAAGATGGTATTTCCTAGGGGAGTCAACGCGGGGAACACGGAAGGGTTGCGGTTATACCTACCGTCGACTTCGTCGACGTGGTGTCCGTGAACGGCCATGACGGCGCCGGTAGTAAAATGCAGGACTCCACAAATGATCGCACCCGCAATGAGCAGCCATCGGCGGCCTAAGCGGTCAATCTTGGGCAGGATTGCCCCAGTAGTAACGAGGAATATTACATATTGGATGATAGACGATGTCAAGGCGACGTTGCCGCTCTGCTCTGTCAGTCAGTTCATCTGGATACTGCTTGGACGATTTCTGGGACTTACCAAACCGGCCATGTTAAAGATGTAGACGAGATAGTATAGCATAACATTGCCGCCGAGTAGTTGCTGCCATATCTGCACGCTGACACCGACCACAGTTCGCCTCCAGATCCGAGGGCCGAAGAGGCCGAGGTATCCGACTTGCTTGGCCTCGGCAGCCAGCCTCACGGCTTCCCTGACTTCTTCTAGCTCGGCGACCACAAAGGCGTTGTTGGGATCGCCGCCGGCGTGGAGATTGGCGAGGACCATGTGAGCCTCGTCCCACTGGTCCTTGGAGGCTAGCCAGCGAGGTGACTCGGGGAAAAAGAAGAGGGCGGCGAGGAGAACGAAGCCCGGGACGGCCTGAACACCCCACGCGATGCGGAACGCGGCGGGGCGATTGATGCTGACCGAGCACCCGTACGAGATGAGGTACATGATTAGGATGCCTAAATTCGTGTCAGCGTTTCTCGGAAAGGGCTCGAACCGAATCTCGGTGCGTTTCTCGCTCGAGTAATTACTCACCCCATTCGATAGACCATTGCTGAATACCGACAATCCGCCCCCTAATGCGGGACGGGGCCAGTTCTGCCAGGTACACCAGCACCTGCGAGCTTGTGATGCCGATGGCGAAACCGCTCACCACTCGACCCACGACTAGGTGGGCCACGTTCTGCGCCGAGCACTGCAGGACCGCGCCGACTATCCAGACCACGGATGCGACCTTGAGGGCCCCGCGGCGGCCCAACCGGTCGGCGAAGAGCCCTGCGAGGAGCGCCCCAACGAAAGAGCCGGCAGACATGGAGGCTGTGATGCCTCCCTGCTCGGTCGAACCAGGGTGGCCGAAGTAGTCGAGGTACTGGTCGGAGCCGATCCACGCACTCATGGAGGAGATGTCGAAGCCGAAAAGCATGCCGCCGATGGTGCCGAAGGCGGCGAGGACTTGGTGGAAGAGTATTAGCGGGGTCATCTGTAGTGGGAGCTGACGGGGGGGAGTGGGCGAGCTGGTTGCTGCGTGATGCTCACGGTAGATGTTCCAGATGCGATACATCTTAATTGGGTTTTACCCCTTTCTATTTTTGACTTCTTCACAACGGTTCGCAGTTTTGGGCTTGGAGCGTGGGGCTTACACAGGCTGAGCAAGTTGCACAGCTACCTCGTGGACGGTCATGTTCGTTCCCCTTATAAGTGGGAGTTGTGGCGATCGTGATGTTCTCTCTTGGTTACGTCTTGGCACCCGAAGGGGTCGGCATATTGCCCGATTGGACAAGTGTGTAGAAGCGCACATATCAGCGTTGAGCGTCTAATGCGTTCTCCACGGCGAGATGATGTCATGTCATGCTAAAGAAGTTATCGAAAAGTTCGGGATCGTCGCTCAGGGTTACTTCAGTGGTTATAGCGTCCGCTCACACAGGGAAAGAATGGCCAATGGTTTGTCACACCGTTGGGTGTCGACTGACCGTCCGATCGGGTGGCTGTGCCGGCGTCGCGACAGGAACTACGTGTAGCCATGACATTTGGTGCCAGGTTCTAAAGGCTTGCCAGTCGAGGTACAAGATGATGATTTCGCCACCTGTATTCCACGTCAAGAGGAATGAAGACATTAGCGCAATTAGCTATTAAGCAGGTATTCTAGCCCGCCTTAGATTACATACTGGACATGAACATCTGTTTCTAAACCCATCTATGAGGCAGCTTTGGCAGGGAAACGGAAATCCTCCCCAGCATAGACGAAGGCCTTTCCAGCCGCTTTGAGTTCCTCTTCAATGTCCATGAGGCGGTTATATTTCACAACTCGCTCGCCGCGACAGGGCGCCCCAGATTTTAGGTGGCCTGTTCCCAACCCAACCGTCAAGTCAGCTATGAAATCGTCCGTGGTCTCCCCGGAGCGATGGGAGACAAAGACGCTCCATCCGAGACTGAAGGCTAGATTTGCACTTCAAATGGGTTGATTAGCCTCACAACGCAGAATCGAAGGGGAAATACACGATAGTGGTTTCTACTTACGCCTCGATAGCCTCACTCACAGTACCAATCTGGTTCACTTTAAGTAGCATTGAATTGCAGGCCCGCTTCTCTTGCGCCATCTTGACCCTGTTCACGTTCGTCACTAGCAGGTCGTCGCCAACCAGTTCAATTTCACACGTCTTGTTGAACTCTGTCCAAGAAGTCCAATCGTCTTCCGCAAACGGATCCTCGAGTAGCGGGATAGGATACCTGGCCACCAGATCCTGGTAAAGTTTCTGCATCTGCTGGGAGCTCCGGTGATTCGGACTCTTGCCCTTGAAGCCAAGATCATACGTTCCGTCGCCGCAGAAAAACTCGGACGATGCAGGGTCGATCGCATATTTGACCTTGCCGACATATTTGCATACCTCAACGGCCTTCTCCAGAAGATCAAGGGCTTCCTCGGGCCGGGTGATAGGAGGGGCAAAGCCTCCCTCGTCACCCACTCCAATAGCTTGTCGCGGTCAAGTGTCAATCAATGCACATACACATATAAGTTCGTTCAGGGCTGCGTATTACCTGGTTTGCCAAACTCTTCGACGAGAATCTTCTTTAGGGCCTGGTAAATCTCGGAGGCCATGCGCATCGCCTCCTCGAATGAATGGGCACCGGTGGGGGCTATCATCACTTCCTGGAATGCCATGGTGTTTCCTGAATGCACGCCTCCGTTGAGGACGTTGAGAAACGGGACTGGAAGTATGTAGCGGCCGTCTCCTTCGGCCCCCTTTTCGAGTCGTATGAATTCATAAAGGGGTTTGCCCTAGAATAAACAATTAATGGGGTTCGCAAGGAGCCATCACCTTTGGGAGAGTATGCGTTACCGCTGCGGCTGCCCCCGCCCTTGTACAGGCCATACTGACGCCTAGAATGGCGTTCGCACCAAGGCGGGATTTATTGGGGGTTCCGTCCATTTCCGTCATGAACATGTCGATTTCCTTCAGCTGCGTCTTCGGATCGAACTTCTTATCTATCAGGGCCGGCGCGATAATTTGTTCAATGTTCCGGATTGCCTGCATAACCCCTTTATTGCCGTAGGCTGGGTTCAGTGTGTCCCTTAACTCGACCGCTTCGTGTTTCCCGGTTGAAGCCCCAGAAGGGACCATTGCACGGAATACTCCTGTATTGAACTTGGGTTAGGATACGGCAAAAGATAAC
>Ga0164242_10003593_pt1 | contig 17639 bp, 8 predicted proteins | sample OricomgcompostMG_FD_108783 | JGI IMG/M metagenome (GOLD analysis project Ga0164242, IMG submission 108783) | Miracle-Growth compost microbial communities from Emeryville, California, USA - Original compost - Miracle growth compost (MG) ...
GCCCGCCGGCGCGCCCGGCAGCAGCAGGAACTGGTAGTAGCCGTCGGTATCGGTGGTCTGGGTGACGTTGCCGGTGCCACCGGCCAGATACTGCGGCGCTACCGGCTGGCCGGTGGGGTCGATCAGGGTCACGCGCACGCCGGCCAGCGGCTTGCGGGTGACGCTGTCGTAGACCACGCCGCTGGGATCGACGGGCAGGTCCTGCCCGATCACCGCCACGCCCGAGCCCACCGTGACGCCGGTGATGGCGGGCATGGCAGCGTCATGGTCGACCGTGCCGTTCCATTGGGCGTCCGGGCCTTGCGACACCGGATAGCCGTAATGCACGCCGTTGGGGCTGAGGAAGCGGATCTCGTAGCCGCTGGCGGCCGGCACGTCGGTGATCACGTAATGGCCGGCCGCGTCGGTGCTGACCGCATCCACGCCGGGCACGCGCTTGCCGTTCTGGTACAGCTCCACCTGCCAGCCGGCGAGGCTGGTCTCGCCCGGATCCTTCGCCACCGGGTTGCCGCTGGGCTGGTTGAGCCAGGCGGTGCCGGCGATGCTGCCGTCGGCGCCGGTGAGTTCGGGGAAATCGTAGTTGCTGGCATGGCCGCCGGCCGGCAGCGCGATCGCCACGATGGCGTTGGTCGCCGCGGTGCCGCCCACGTTGCCCACGTGCACGCCGCCGTCCTTGTACAGCAGCGGTTGCGTCTCGCCCACGGCGTAGTTGCCGCCCACCAGGCCCACGAAGCGGTAACGGCCGTCGGCGTCGGTGACCGTGCTGCGGCTGGCGTCGCCCGACAGCGTCATGCCGATGCCGGGCAGGCCGGGTTCACCGGCGTCGCGTTGCCCGTTGGCGTTCTTGTCGAAGAACACCGAACCGGCCAGCACGCCGCCCTGCTCCAGGAAGTCGTAGCCGGTGCCGGCCGCGCCGGACGTCAGCACGATGGCGGAAATGGCGTTGGTCGCCGTGCTGCCACCGAGGTTGCCCGCGTGGCTGCCGATGTCGGCCAGCCCGGCCGGTTGCGTCTCGGTGACCACGTAGGTGCCCGGACGCAAATTGTCGAAGCGGTAGCTGCCGTCGGCCGCGGTGGTGATGGTCTGGCTGACCGCGCGGCCCTGGTCGTCGGTGCCGGTCAGGGTCAAGGTGACGCCGGCCAGCGCCTCGTCCGCGCCCAGTACGCCGTTGCCGTCCACATCGTCATACACGCTGCCGGCAAGGGAGCCCGGCGCCAGCTCGGGGAAGTCGAAGCCGCTGAACGTCCGTGCCGGGTCGAACGCGATGGTGCCGATACGGTTGATGGTGGCGATGTCGCAGGTCGCGCAGGGCGCACCGTCGACCATGCCGGGCACCGCCTTGCCGTCCAGATAGCCGTTGGGCTGCGTTTCGGTGACGGTGTAGCCGCCGGGGCCGGCATGGGTGAGGCCGTCGAACACGTAATTGCCGTCGGCGCCGGTGACCGCGCTGCGATCCACCGTATTGCCGTCCACGTCAGTGCCGGTGAGGCGCACGGTGACGCCGGCAATGCCCTTCTCGCCCGCATCGCGTACGCCATCGTTGTTGGCGTCCACATAGGCGCTGCCCCCAATGCCGCCGGTCAGTTCGCCGAAGTCGTAGGCGCTGCCCTGCCCGCCCGCCGCCAGCATGATGCCGCCGATGGTGCTGGTGCCGGCGGCGCCCGCGCTGCCACCCAGGTTGCCCGGGTGCTCCAGGCCGTCGGCGTAGGCGGAAGGCTGGATTTCGGTGAGCGTGTAGCCGGCGCCGTTGGAGGGCAGCAGGTCGTTGAACAGGTAGCCGCCGCTGGCGTCGGTGATCGCCGTGAGGCTTACCGCCGTGCCGTGCACGTCGGCGCCGGCCAGGCTGACGCTGACGCCCGCGATGCCCGGTTCACCCGCATCGCGCACGCCATTGCCGTTGCCGTCGACGTAGACGCTGCCGGCCACGCGGCCCGCGCGTTCGCCGAAGTTGTAGTTGGTGCCCACCTGGGCCACGCCCAGCGGAATCGTGGTGATGCTGTCATTGCCCGCCAGCGCGCCGCCCAGCGAACCCACGCTGTCGCCGCCGTCGAGGTAATCGGCCGGCTGGGTTTCGTCGATGCGCCAGCTACCCGCCGCGAGATCCGCGAACAGGTAGGCGCCGCTGCCATCCGTGCTGGCGGTGACGGCCGCGCCGCCGCCCAGCGGAGTGGCGGCAAGCGTCACGCCCGCGATGCCCGGCTCGCCGGCATCGCGCACGCCGTTGCCGTTGCTGTCGACGTAGACGAAGCCGCCCAGGCCCTGGCCCAGTTCACCGAAGTTGTAGCCGCTGCCGCTTTCGCCGGCGGCCAGCGTGATCGCGCTGACGCTGTCGTTGCCCAGCGTGCCGCGCGGTGTACCGCCCACGACGCCGACGCTGTCGCCGCCATCGTCCCACGCGGGCGGCTGGGTCTCGGTGACGGTGTAGCTGCCCGGGCGCAGGTTGTCGAAATGGTAGGCGCCGCTGGCGTCGGTGGTGGTGGTGAGGCTGACCGCCGTGCCGTGGTCGTCGGTGCCGGTGAGGGTCACCGTAACGTCGGCGATGCCCGCGGTTTCACCGCCGTCGCGGCTGCCGTTGCGGTTGGAGTCGACGTAGACGAAGCCGGAGATGCCGGTCGGCGGCAGTTCGCCGAAGTTGAACGCGGCGCCGGCCTGGCCTGCGGTCAGCGTGACGGTGGCGATGCTGTTGCCGTCGGCAGCCGCGGTGCCCGCGGCGGCGGTGCCGGTGCCAGGCGTGGCGCGGCCGGGCAGGAAGCCGACCGGCTGGGTCTCGGTCACCGTATAGGTGCCCGGGCGCAGCGGGCCGAAGCTGTAGCTGCCGTCGGCGGCGGTGCTGGCGGTAAGGCTGACAGCGCCGCCCAGGTCATCGGTGCCGCTGAGGGTGAGCGCCACGCCGGCGATGCCGGTCTCGCCGCCACCGGCCTGCGTGCCGTCGTTGTTGAGGTCGCGGTAGACCACGCCGGCCAGCGTGCCCTGCGTGTACTCGCCGAAGTCGTAGCCGGTGGCGCTGGTGTTGGAAGCCAATAGCGCGCCGCTGATCCGGTCGCCCGGCGTGGCCAGGGCAGTGCCGCCGGCGCTGCCCGCGCTGTCGCCGCCGTCCAGCCAACTGGACGGCTGGGTCTCGGTGACGGTGTAGCTGCCGGCCGGCAGCTTGCTGAAGCTGTAGCTGCCGTCTACCGCGGTGGTGGCGGTAAACGTGACCGCCGTACCGTCGGGCGCGGTGCCGGCAATCTTCACCGTGACGCCGGCGATACCCGCTTCGCCGCCATCGCGGCCGCCGTTGGCATTGGCGTCGTGGTAGACGTGACCGGCCAGGCTGGCCGTCTGCAGTTGCACGTCGCCGGAGTTGGTGTTGTTGCCCGGCACCTCGTCCTTGGACACGGTGCTGATCGTGGCGCTGTTGGTAAAGCTGGCGGCGCTGGCCGCGGTGATGATCACCGGCACGTTGATCGTGGCGCTGGCGTTGGCGGCAACGTCGTCGCCGAAACTGCATACGAAGCTGGCCGCGCTGGCGTTGCCGGTGCACTGGGTGGGCGGCAGCGAGGGGAAATCGGACGCGTTGCCCAGTGTCACGCTGGGTACGCCGGCCAGCACCATGCCCGCGGGCAGGTTGTCGCTCACCTGCACGGCGTCGCCCACGCCGGGGCCGTTGTTGGCGACCTTGATCTGATAGTTGAACGCCTCACGCAGGCCCACCGTGCCGGGCGTGGCGGTCTTGCTGACCACCGCCATGTCGGCCTTCGGGCGCACGGTGGTCTTTTCGGTGACGACGTTGTTGCCCGGCTGGCTGTCGAAACCGGCAACGGTCTCGTCCGAGCTCACGGTCAGTACGTTGTCCTCGGTGCCCTTCGCTTCGCCCTTCATCGTCACGGTGACGTTGAGGCTGGCGCCGGACGCCAGGCCGCCCAGTTGGCAGTCGACGGTGCCGCCGGCGGCGCCTACCGGCGGCGTGGTGCAGGTGGCGCCAAGGGGCGCGGCGATCGACACGAAGCTCAGCTTGGTCGCCGGCAGCACGTCGGACAGGTGCACGTTTTCGGCGAACGAAGGACCGTTGTTGGTGACCCGCAGCGTGTAGGTCATCTGGTCGCCGACAGCCACCGGGTCGGGGTTGTCGACCACGTTGCCCAGCAGGTCCAGCACGGGCACCAAGACGGGTGTGTCGACCGAGGCGCCATTGTTGGTGGCGTCGGTTTCGACGGTGGCGGTGCTGACGCTCACGCTGTTGCTCAGCGTGGTGCCGCGCGTACCGGTGTTCGGGCGCACCTTCACCGTCACGGTCTGCTGCCCGCCGTTGCCGATGCTGCCCCAGCTGCAGCCCAGCGCGCGGTTGGCGCTGGTGACGTTGGCGCCGGCGGCCGGCTGGGTGCCGCAGGTGCCGCCGCTGGCAACGGCCGATTCGAACGTCACGTCCAGCGGCAAGGCGTCGGCGATGGCGACGGTCTGCGCGGTGCTGGGTCCGGCGTTGAGCGCGGTGATCACGTAGGTGAGCGTCTGGCCGGCCACCGCGGGGGTGGGCGTGGCGCTCTTCGTCACCGTGACATCGGCGCGCGCCTCGATCTGGCTGGAGGCGGCGTCGTTGTTGTTGGAGTAATCCGGGTCGGCGGTGGTGTTGGATACCGCGGTTGCGCTGTTGGTGCGGGTGCCGCCGTCGCCGCCCGGGCGCACGCGCACGGTCACCACCGGGCAGGTGCTGCCCTGCGTGCATGCCGGCAGGCTGGTGAAGCTGCAGCTCAGCGCACGCCCGGTGGCGCCAGCGGCGCTGGACGTGCAGTCGCCGCCGGTGGCGCTGCCGGCGGCGATGGTGGCGTCGACGAAGCCCTGCCCGGTGGCGCCAGCGCCATTGTTGATCAGCGTGTCGAGGGTATCGCTCAACACCACGTCGGCCGCGGCGGCCGGGCCCGCATTGACGATCTCCAGCGTGTAGGTGAGCACCTCGCCGGCCGGCAAGGTGGCGGGGCTGACGCTCTTGTGCAACTGCAGGTCGGCCGATTCGGTGGAAGGCTGCACGCCCACGCCCGAGCTGGCGCAGTCGTTGGCGCTGTTGCCGTCGGCAGCGGGAATGTCGCTGCCGTTGGTCGTGGCCGAGGCGCAGACCGAATTGCTGTAGCTGCCGTCGCTGGCGGCGCTGACTTCGTAGCTGACCGTGGGCGTATTGGCGCCCACCGCCAGCCCGGCGCCGCTGTATGCGCGGGTGCAGGTGATGGTGCGGTTGCCCGCGGCGGCGGTGAATGGCGCCGCCGGCAGGCAATTCCAGCCGTTGAGGTCGGTGTAGCTCTCCAGCGTGATGCCGAGCGGCAAGGTGTCGGTCATCACCGCATTGCCGACCAGTGCGGCGGGGCCGTCGTTGCCCATGCCGATGGTCCAGCTCCAGTGCGAGCCGGCGCTGGCCAGCGCGGGGTTGGGTCCAATCTTGCTGGCGCGCAGGTCGGCCTTGGGTGCCAGCACGTCCAGGGTGACCTGGCCGTTGTTGTTGCCGGAGTTCGGATCGCCCGTGCTGCTGGATACCTCGGCCTGGTTGATGATCCCGTTGCCCGGTGTGATCGCCCGCACCGGCAGCACGATGTCGCCGATATTCACATCGTTGCCGGCGGCGCTGCCGCCGGAGGCGCGTGTGCATTGCAGGCTCTGCCCGCTCACGGCGCAGGTCCAGCCGTTGCTGTTGAACGACGCCGCGGCGAGGATCTGGAAGTTGGCCGGAACGGCGTCGGTCACCGTCAGGTTCTGCGGCACATCGCCGGTATAGGACGTCTTCAGCGTGTAGTCGAAGTCGGTGCCGGTAAGCACCACGCCCGAAACACTGGCCTGCTTCAGCAGCCTGATGTCGCTGCCCGCGGTGACCACGGTGTCGACGGTGGCGGTGTCGTTGGCGCTGTTCGGGTCCTGCGGTGCGGCGCCGGAGGTCACCGTGACGGTGGCGGCAAAAGTCACCGTGGAGCCGCCGGCAGTGGCTACGGCGCCGTTGATCGGGCCGATGCTGCGCGAGCCGCCGCTGGCGATCGTGCCCGACACGTCGCAGGTCAGCGTCGAGCCGGCCGTGCTGCAGCCCGCGGGCAACGAGCCGGAAGCGACAAAGCCGGTCGGCAGGCCACCGCTCACGCGCACGTTGCTGGCGGTATCCGGGCCCGCGTTGGTGACCGTGAAGGTATACGCCAGCGCACCGCCCGCCTGCACGGTGGAAGCGTCGGCCGCCAGCGCCAGGCCCAGGTCCGCACCCCGCGTGACCGTGGTCTGCTGGCTGGCGAGGTTGTTGATCGAGTTGATATCGGTCTCGGCGGGCTGCACCGAGGCGGCGGCGTTGATCAGGCCCGCCGTCGGCGCGCGCACCTGCACGGTCACCGTGGCCGTGCCATTGGCGGCGATCGAGCCCAGACTGCAGGTCAGCACGCCGCCCACGGGTGCGGAGCAGGTGCCCTGGGTACTGGTGCTGCCCACGTAGATGGTGCCGGCCGGCAGGTTGTCGGTCAGTACCACCGCGCTGGCCCCGCTGCTGCCGTTGTTGTCCACCCGCAGCACGTATTCCACGATGCCGCCGGCGGGTACCGGGTCGAAGCCGGTGTCGCTGTGATTGAGCACCAGGTCCACCGCGGCGAACGCCTGCGCGCTGCACAACATCGCGATCAGTGCCATGACGGCGCGCCACGTGTGCCTGGCCGGTTTGCGCGCGATTGACGAGCTACCGCGGCGGCGGAACAAACCCTGCAATTGACTGGACATGGACCCGGCTCTCGCTGCTGCGCGCGCGCAGGCTGGCCTGCACGGCAGAACCGGTGCGCCTTCCGGCGTGCCGGTTTTCGATCGACAAAACACGCCCATCCGGCCGTTGCCGGCCGGTTGGATGACTTGGGAGGAGCCCCCTGAAGGCTTTGCCCGAGGCGCGGGCGTGGCCGATGAAATCGACCCACGCCATGCCGCGCTGGCGCATCCTAGCCGTATCGCGCAGCGTAAAGAACGCGTTATCGGGCGACTCTATGTCACGAGAACCGTGACAATATCTGTGGATATCAAAAGCTGGAAGGGACGGGGTTCACTATCCACGCGACTTGGCGGAGCACCCACGTTTGCCGGACCACGCGCCTGCGGGCGCGAAAAACGACGATTTTTTCAGCCGTCGGTATCGCCGTGCCCGGCTCCGCCCTGGGAGCGGCGGGCCGAGCCGGCCGCGCGGGCGCGGGAAGACTCCTCGTCGCCCTGGCCATCCATCGCCAGCCTGGCGGCCAGCGCGTCCACCCGTACCAGCAGTTCGCTGGACGCCACCGGCTTCAACAGGCAATCGTCGAACGACAGCGCCGAGTCGAAACCCACCGGACGCTGCGGCGGCGCAGCGGAGCACAACACGACCGGAAGGCCGGGCCATTGGCGGCGCACCGCGGCCAGCAGGCCCCACCCGTCCAGGCCATCCATGCGCTGGTCGGTGAGTACCAGCGCCACCTCCTTTTCATGCAGCAGGCGCAGGGCGGCGTGGCCGTCGGCCGCGGCCAGGGCCACGAAACCGCTGCCATCGAGCAGGTCGCACAACAGCTCGCGGTTCTGCACCTGGTCGTCCACCACCAGCACCATCCGGCCGCCGCCATCCACCGTGCCGGCCGGCAGCTCGGCGCCCGCCTCGATCGCCTCCTCTCCCGCCAGCGACAGGTGCAGCTCGAACGAGAACCGGCTGCCGCCACCGGGCGCGGCATCGATCTGCAGGGCCGAACCCATCAGTTGCAGCAACTGCGCCACGATCGACAGGCCCAGTCCGCTACCTTCGTGGCCGAGCGCATTGCTGCCGCGGGTGAACGGCAGCAGCAGGCGGGCGCGGTCGTCCGGCGCGATGCCGATGCCGTTGTCCTGCACCGTCACCTGCAACCGGACTTGGTCCGGCGCCGCCGCCGGCTGCACGTCCACCGCGAACACGATGCGGCCGTCGCGGGTGAACTTGGCCGCGTTGCCCAGCAGGTTCGCCAGCACCTGCCGCAGGCGGCGGAAGTCGGCCACCACCACGTGCGGCAGGCACGGATCCAGGCGGCACTCGAACCGGTTGCCGCGCCGCGCCGCATCGCGCTGCGCCTGATCCACCACGTCGTGCAGGAAGCTGTGCAGATAGCCGGGCGCCTCCACCAGCTCCAGCTCGGCCAGCTCGTCGCGGGAAAATTCGACCAGCTCGTCGATCAGCTCCATCTGCTGACGCGCGCTGCGCTCGATCGCGCGCGGGAAATCCTTGCTGTCCACGCCCGCTTGCCATTGCCGCGCTGAATCGAGCATCGCCGCCAGCGGCGCGCGCAGGTCGTGCCCGATGCGCGCCAGCAGGCCGCTGCGCGCCCGCAACGCCTGCTGCAACTGGTCCGTGCGCAGGCTCACCAATTGCTCGAGCCGGATGCGATCGGTTTCGCGCTTGCGCTCCAACGCCGCCTTGGCGCGCAGCTCGTTGCGTCGCGCCTTGGCGATCTGGCTGATCAGGGTGGCGATCAGGATCACCCCGCCCGGCAACACCGTGACCGAAAACAGGTGGTTGTCGGCGGTGTAGAACGTATGCAGGCCCACGCGGTACGCCGCCCGCATCAAGGGCTCCACCAGCCCCAACGCCAACAGGGTGGGCGGAAACCAGCCCAGCGCACGACGCCGCCACTGGATCACCAGCACCACGATGAACAGCAGCACTGCCACCCGGTCGACCCCATGCACCGTGAACTGCCACAAGCCCGGCTCGATCCAGGGGCTGGCCAGCGCGAGCAGCAGATAGGCGAAGCGGAAGGCCGCGAACGCACGACCAAAACCGCGGTGCAGGCGCGCCACCCGGAACACGTCGCAGAAATAGAGGTTGCCCGCGAAGAACGTCATCGCCACCGCGCAGCGGGTGAGCCAATTGTTGAACGCGCCATTGCCGGGCCACAGGTGCACGTAACCGTAGTTGTAGAGCACCGCCACGTAGATCGTGTACGACAACACCGCCAGCGCCAGGTAGATAAGCCGCGGCCGGCGGAACACCCGGCCCAGCGCCACGCCGAAACACACCAGCAGCAGCATGGCGCCGAACACCGCACCGTCGACCAGGCTCTCGAACACGGCCGCGCGCTCGAACGCGTGCTCCGACCACAACTGCGGGGTGAAGGCCATGCGTCGCCCGGGGCTGCTTATCCGCAACAGCACGGTGGAATCGCCGTCATCCGGCAAGGCCAAGGGAAATACCGGTTGCCGCACCGGCACCGACCAGGCCGCCAATGGGTGGCCGGCGCCGGCGACCTGTTCCGTCCAGCCCCCAGCCGGGCGTGGCAGGAAGGCGCGCACATCGTGAAGTTGCGCAGGGCCGGCCAGCAACCAGGCGGAGCAGGCCGTGTGCGACGGATTGCGCAAGCGGATACGCAACCACCATACGGATGCGCTGTAACCGGGTTGCAAGGTGCGCACGCTGGCCGGGCGCCAACCGGCGGCATGCAATGCGACGTCGGGGGTAAGTGCGCCCCGCGGATCCTCCAGCACCTGGGTCACCGGCGAGAGGTCGCGGCTGGTGACCGCGCACGAGGGCACGGCAGCGTGCGCCAGCAGCGGCATGAGACCCAACGTCAGGGCAAGCAGCAGGCCCCGCAGCATCCGCCCCGCCGGCACCGCCATCACGGCCCGGTATCCCCCGCGAGCTGTCCCGCGCGCAGTTCCTCGCGGTAGCGGGTGGGCGTAAGCCCGTGCCGTTCGCGGAACGCGGTGCTGAAGTTGCCGGCGCCGTGGAAGCCCACGGCGCTGGCGATCTGCTGCACGTCCAGCGCGGTGTCGGCCAGCAGGCGCCGGGCCTGGCGCAGGCGTTCCTCGCGGATCCACGCGAACACCGTGGTGCCGAGCTGGCTGCGGAAGATGTTGGAAAGCTGGTGCGCGCTGACCCCCACGCGGGCGGCGATGTCGGCCAATGGCGGCAGCGCCGCCAGCTCCTCGCCGATCAGCCGTATCGCGGCGCGCAAGGTCACTTCGGCATCGGGCATCGGCGCCATCGCCTGCCGCACCGGCGCGGCGTTGCGGCGCGCCAGCTCCAGGTGGATCTGGATGCGCGCCAGCACCTCGGCCGGTGTGCACGATTTGACGATGTAGTCGACCGCGCCATGGGTGAGCCCCTGCAGGCGCTCTTCGGGCGCGCCCGCAGCGGTGAGGAACAACACCGGGATCGCGCAGGTGCGCGAGGATTCACGCAAGCGCCGGCACACCACGTAGCCGTCCATGGAGGGCATGCGCACGTCCAGCAGGATCAGGTCCGGCCCCAGCAGTTCCGCACGGCGGCAGCCCTGCGCGCCATCGGTGGCCAGGCTCACCCGCCAGCCGCTGGCGCGCATGGCGGCAAATGCCGCGCCCAGCGAGTCGGGCTCGTCGTCGATCACCAGGATGTGTGGCGGCGTCGCGGTCATGGCTCCCCCATGCGAGCCCGTCATTCTAGCCTCGCGTCGGCGACTGCTATCGTGTGGGAATGGAAATGGAACAGGCCGACAATCTGGCCGACCTGCATCTGCTCGTGCAAGTGATCGATGCCGGCGGCCTGGCCGCCGCCGCGCAAACACTGGGCACCACCCGGTCGCTGGTAAGCCGTCGGCTGCTGGCGCTGGAGGCGCGGCTGGGCGCCAAACTGCTCAATCGCAACACCCGCGGGCTCAGCGTCACTGCCACCGGCGAGGAGGTCTACCGCCATGCCGTGCTGATGTGCGAGGCGGCGCAGGCCGCTTTGCACGCGGCGGGCAGTGGCCGCAGCGGGCTGTTGCGGGTCGGTGCGCACGGTTTGCTGCGACCGCTGCTGGATCAACTGCTGGGCGCCTGGGGCGCGGCCCATCCGGACGAACGGCTGGTGTCGCGCTGGGCCGACGCCGACGTGGCCGCGGTGCAGGGCGAACGCGCCGACCTGCTGCTCGATGTGGGCGTGCCCACGCAGGCCAGCGGGCTGCAGCCGCATCCGCTGGGCAGCCTGCGCCTGGTGGTGGTGGCCAGCCCGGCGTTGCTGCAGCGCCTGAAAAACCCGACCCGGCCGGAGCTGGTCGAGGATCGCCACTGGCTGGCGTACGCCGGCGCACCCTGGAACCTGCGCGGCGTGGCCGCCCGCACCCTGCAGCCGCGGCTGGTCAGCGACCACCTGCCGGCGCTGTTGCTCGCGGCCCGTGCGGGCATGGGGCTGGTGCAACTGCCGATGTACGCCTGCCACGACGACCTGCAGGCCGGCCGCCTGCAGACCCTGTTCGAGGGTTTCGAGGCGCGGCCACTGCCATTCCATGCCAGCGCTCGGAAAGCCACCTCCGCGGACGCCTTCATCGAATTCGCGCGGCGCCACCTCGACGGCATGGCCGCGCAAGGCGTGCTCGCTACCACCGTTTGATCTGCCCGGACATGCCATGACGCGCCGCCTTGTGCTGATCCCCTTTCTCGCCACCGCACTCGCTGCGCCCGTCCGCGCGCAACAGGCCACCGCGCTGCAACCGGTACTGGTGACCGCCCAGGGCCGCGCGCAGGACGCGCAAACCGTGCCGATCACCCTGGACGTGATCGGCGCCGAGCGCCTGGACGATGCCGCGGCGGTGGATCTTTCCGACCTCGATCTGCTGGTGCCGGGGCTGGACATCCGCGCGCACCAGCCCACCGAACCGATGTTCAGCCTGCGCGGCATCGGCACGCTCGATTACGGCATCGGCACCGCGCCGGCCGTGGGCGTGTACATCGACGGCGTCTACCAGACCCGCGCGGGCGGCGCCCTGCTGGCGCTCAACGACGTCGAGCGGGTGGAAGTGCTGAAGGGTCCGCAGGGTGCGCTGTTGGGGCGCAACAGTGCCGCCGGCGCCATCGCCATCGTGACCCGCGAACCGACCGACACGCTGGAAGCGAACACGCGGCTGCGGTTGGGCAACCAGGGCCAGCGCTATGCCGACGCCCTGCTCAACCTGCCGTTGTCCATCCACCAGGCGCTGCGGCTGAGCGTGCTGGACAACCGCAGCGACGGCTGGATCCGCGACGCCGACAGCGGCCGTCGCTACGGCAGGAACGGCGAATGGGGCACCCGCGCCACCTGGCGCTGGGATATCTCGCCGGCGACCCGCGTGCTGACCTCGTGGACACACGACCGGCTGGCCGAACCCGCCAGCGTGGGCATCGGCGTGGCGCCGCTGGGCGATGACCCGCGCGAACCGGTGCCATTCCCCGCCGACCCCCGCGATTACCGCGACCCGCGGCACGCGCCCTTCCACGACGACAGCGGCGATGGGCACTCCGCGCGCCGCTACGATGCATTCGCAGTCGACGTACGCCACCAGTTCAATGGCGCCACGCTGCGGGCGCTGGGCGCGTGGACCGGCTACACGCTCTCGCACACCGAGGACGCCGATGCCACCAACCACGTGGTCACGCACCTGGACACCGGCGTGGAGGGCCGTGGCCACAGCGGCTATGGCGAGCTGCGGCTCTCCGGCGCCACCACGCGCCTGGACTGGGCCGTCGGCAGCAGCCTTTGGGTCGAGAACGCGGTGCAGACCAGCCTGGCCCGCTCGAACACCGACACGGTGGACACCCTGGCGCGCAACCGCGGCCTGCCCACCGCCACGCCCGACGGCAGCGTGTACGCCTACTTCGATGGCTTGCTGCGCCAGTTCGGCCTGCCGTGGCGCTTGCTGGGCGAACCCATCACCGAACGCATCGACAACCGCGGCCGCAGCCGCGCGGTATCCGCGTTCGCCGACACCACCTGGCATGTGGGCAGCCGCCTCGACCTCACCGCGGGCCTGCGCTACACCCGCGACACGCGGCGCTTTTCCTGGTTCACGCCGACGCGGCTGGCACCCGGCCTGGACCGCAGCCTCGACGCGATGGCGCAGGCCGGCGTGCTGGCCTTGGCGGCGCAGGCGGCCCACACCACGCCGGACCGGCTGCGCGCGGCGCTGTCGCGCAATTTGCTGTACGCCGACGCCGTGGGCCAGCATGTGCGCCGGCACGATCGCTGGAGCGACGTCAGCCCGCGGCTGGCGCTGAACTGGACGCTGGCCCCAAACGCCACCGCCTACGCCTCGCTGGCCAAGGGCTACAAGGCCGGCGGCTACAACGCGGTGCAGGTCAATTCGGTGTTCGCGCCCGAGCAGGTGTGGAACCTCGAAGGCGGCCTCAAGACCGCGTACCCGGGCCTGCACCTGCTGCTCGATGTGGCCGCCTTCGCCTACCGCTACAACGACCGCCAGGCACTGGTGCTGATCCCCACCAGCATCGGCGCCGGGGTGCCGCAATACCGCGTCAGCAACACCGACCAGCAGGCCCGCGGCATGGAGCTGGCCGCCCGCTGGCAGCCGCTGGAGGCGTTGCAACTGGGCCTGCGCGCCAACTGGACCGACGCCACCTATCGCCACGCTGTCACCGCGGCGGGCCTGGACCTGGCCGGCCAGCCCGCCGGCGAGCCCACGCTGGCCTACGCGCTGGATGGCCACTACCGCTGGCACGATGTGGCCGGCGGCGACGTGACATTCACTGCCAGCCACGCTTACCGCGGCCCCAACCGCTGCAATGCCGATTCGCGCCTGCAGGGCCAGTGCGCGCCCGCCACGCCGTTCGCCGTGGGCGGCGCACGCCAGCGCACCGACCTGCGGCTGGACTGGTCGGCGGCGAACGATCACTGGGGCGTGGCGCTTTACGCCACCAACCTGTTCAACCAGCGCTACGTGGAATCGCTGGGCAACGTCACCACCAATGTGCTGGGCACGCCGTGGGCGTACATCACCCCGCCACGCCGCTGGGGTATGGAGTTTCGTGCGGCGCTATGAGTGCCGTACAACGGGCATCCGGAAAACCGGTGAACGGCCACGACCTCCCCGCCACGGCGCCCTCGCGCGCTTTTTTTTACCAGCCATTCACCGCGCTGCCGCCACTGTGTCGAACCACGCCGCAAGCACCCGACCGCGCATCCGGACGGCATGCGGCGACCACGAAAAAGAGGACCCTGGCCATGCACGAATCCATCCAGTTGGGCGACATGGTCTTCATCTCCGATGGGGGCGAAGGGATCGGCTCGGTGCGGGAGATCCGGCCGGAGCCACCGGAGCTGTTGATCTACATCGAGAACGCCGGCGACTTCGAGGTGCCGATGTCGGCGGTGCGAGGGGTGCACTCGGGCAAGGTGGTGCTGGACTGCGCGCGGCTGGAGCCACGCCTGCGCGAGGCGACGCGGCATGTGCGCGATGCTGCCGATCCGTCCTACCAGGCACCCACCGGCAACGCTGACGAGGAAGCGTGATGACGGTGCGGGAGGCGACCGGCATCTCGCGGGAGCTCGTCCGATGACGCTGGCCGCTGGTGGCCATGCCGCTCAGGATCCTACGACCGGACAGCGGCGATCGGCCGACACCGCCCCTTCGGCAGCAGGCCGCCGCACCGCATGATCAGCAAGGACGAGACACGGCTCAACCGCCATTTCCACCGCATGGAAGCCCAGCTGCCCGGGTGGATTGCGCGGCCGATACGCTGGTTGCGCGTGCCCTCGTCGCGCTGGGTCCGCGTGCCGGTCGGCCTGTTCCTGATTGCCGCGGGCGTGTTCAGCTTCTTGCCGCTGCTGGGCCTGTGGATGCTGCCGCTGGGGCTGTTGCTGCTGGCCGAGGACCTGCCCTTTCTGCGCCGCCCGATGTTGCGGACCCTGCTGTGGGTGGAGCGTCGCTGGCTGCGCTGGCGACGCTCGCGCCGACGCAGCTGATCAGTCGGGCTTGGCCGACGCGAACTCCGCCTTGCCACCGGCGTCCAGCTCCGCGAATTCCGCGTCGGACAGTTCGATGCCCGCCGCGGCCACGTTCTGCTCCAGATGGCTGACCTTCGAGGTGCCGGGAATCGGCAATATCACCGGGCTGCGCCGCAGCAGCCACGCCAGTGCGACCTGGCTCGGCGTGGCGCCATGCGCGTCCGCGATGCGATCGAGCAAGCCACCACTGCCGGTGAGGCTGCCGGCGGCCAGCGGATACCAGGGGATGAAGCCGATACCGTGCGTTTCGCAATGATCGAGCACGTCCTCGCTGCCGCGATCGACCAGGTTGTAGCGGTTCTGCACGGTGGCCAAGGGAAACACGGCGGAGGCCGCGACCACGTCATCCACCGACACCTCGCTCAAACCCGCGTGGGCGATGATGCCCTCGTCCAGCAGCGCCTTGATCGCCCCGAACTGTTCATCGCGCGGCACCTTGTTGTCGATGCGGTGCAACTGCCACAGGCCGATCTGCTCCACACCCAGCCAGCGCAGGCTTTTCAGCGCCTGCTGGCGCAGGTATTCGGGGCGACCCAGCGGCTGCCACTCGTCCGGCCCGCTGCGGGCCAGCCCGGCCTTGGTGGCGACCAGCATGCCGGGATACGGATGCAGCGCTTCGCGGATCAGCCCTTCGGACACATCGGGCCCGTACGAATCGGCGGTATCGATGAAATTGACGCCCAGCTCGGGCAGTCGCCGCAACGTGCGCAGGCACTCGGCCCTGTCCGCGGGCGGCCCCCAGATGCCCTTGCCGGTGATGCGCATGGCACCGAAGCCGAGGCGATGAATGGCGGTGCTTCCGCCAATCCTGAAGGTGCCCGATGAAGCGGCGTTTGTGTTGGCCATGACGTTGTTCCTGCGGGGGACGTTGGGGGGCGGCCGCGCCGCGAGATACGGCCAACGGCAACCAGCAAGATTACGCCGACCGCATGAAACGCGGGCGAAAGTGCGTTATCCGCGGCCATCCGGCGCGGACGCACGCCAGCGGAAAGCACAGGGCGGTAACGACCGGCAACGCGGCAGGCGGTAACGCTACTCGCCCGGCGTCTTCAAACGCTTCTGGCGCGGTGGAGGTAGGTAATTTTCCCCGGACACCACCTTTTTGCCGGTTTGGCTTTCCAATTCCAACCGGGCACGCTTGGCGATGCTGCCGCCGCTTTTCGCCGCGACCTTGTTGGCTGGCAGGCCGACGGCCCGCGTCGTCTCGGCAATCTGCCGGGTAGACAGTTCGGCCAGCGCGGTAAAGACCAACTCCGCTTCGCTCATATGGTCGCGCAGGTTCTGCGTCTTCAGCCCCTTGAGCTGCTTATGCTCCTTCACGCCAAGGCCGGTCCACTCTTCGTGGATCAGGTCGGTGAGAATGGCGAATTCCTGGCCGGCCTTGATCTCGTGATTGGCCCAGTAGTCGGTCAGTTTGGCGCGGGTTTCCTGTCCCATCATGCGTTGGTTGATCCACTTCTCGCTGCGACCGTGCTTCTGCCACGTTGCGCGGGCACGATCCAGCGCCAGCGCCGGGTCGGCCAGCTCCTGCATGCGCTCGTAACCGACCTTGGCCAGCCACAACTTGATCGGTTCGGCTTTGGGACTGGGCACGGATTGCACCAGGCGCAACAGGGTTTCGGCGGTGGCCACGTCGGTCAGGTAATTTTTGCCATCTGCGGCGGTCAATTTCAGTCGGTGACAATTTGTCACCGACTCATTGCCTTCTTTACCCAGCCGCTCCTTCAACTTATTCCAATACTTGCGCGCCGCCTGATACTCCGGCTGCTGGGTCAGCACCTGCACGATGTCCACCACAGAAAACCACCAGATTTCGCTGGTTTCGTCGTAGACACGACGGATCGCGTGGTCTTCAAACTGGGTGGGCAGTTGTTGCATGGCCGACTCCTTGTGGGGGTTCACGGCGGGCGTTGTCCCGTCACTGTAACTGGCTGCCGTCGCAACAGTTGAGAGGTATCGGTGCGATCGGATGTCATCGCTGAACGCGCGAATTCTTCGGGCGGCCAGAACGACGACGGGCGCCAAGGCGCCCGCTGAAAACCTACCTCATCCAACGCCCTCCCCTTGCAGGGGAAGGCGTCAAGCGCCCGCATCAGAGCGAGTAGTACATCTGGAACTCCAGCGGATGGGTGCTGGCGCGGTACTTGGTGACTTCCTTCATCTTCACTTCGATGTAGGCGTCGATGAAGTCGTCGGTGAACACGCCGCCGGCCTTCAGGAAGTCGCGGTCCTTGTCCAGCGCTTCCAGCGCGGCGTCGAGACTGGAGCAGACCTGCGGGATGTTCTTCTCTTCTTCCGGCGGCAGGTCGTACAGGTCCTTGTCGGCCGGCGCGCCCGGGTCGATCTTGTTGATGATGCCGTCCAGGCCGGCCATCATCAGCGCGGTGAACACCAGGTAGCCCGACTGCATCGGGTCGGGGAAACGCACTTCGATGCGACGGCCCTTGGGGCTGGCCACGTACGGGATGCGGCAGCTGGCGGAGCGGTTGCGGGCCGAATAGGCCAGCATCACCGGCGCTTCGAAACCCGGCACCAGGCGCTTGTAGCTGTTGGTGGTGGAGTTGGAGAACGCGTTGATCGCCTTGGCGTGCTTGAAGATGCCGCCGATGTACCACAGCGCCGTCTGCGACAGGCCGCCGTACAGGTCGCCGGCGAACAGGTTCTCGCCATTCTTCGACAACGACTGGTGCACGTGCATGCCGCTGCCGTTGTCGCCGACCAGCGGCTTGGGCATGAAGGTGACGGTCTTGCCGTTCTGGTGGGCCACGTTCTTGACCACGTACTTCATCGTGATCAGCTCGTCGGCCTTCTTCACCAGGGTGTTGAACTTCACGCCGATCTCGCACTGGCCGGCATTCGCCACTTCGTGGTGGTGCACCTCGACCGTCTGGCCCAGCGACTCCAGCACCTTGCACATGTCGGCGCGCAGGTCGCCCAGCGA